>OHAO01000401.1_pt1 | contig 32710 bp, 42 predicted proteins | sample 1577151 | NCBI WGS metagenome assembly OHAO01 (sample SAMEA3541585, study PRJEB24748) | human gut metagenome | biome: human gut; feature: human-associated habitat; material: faeces | place: China | collected 2012 | reverse complement strand
AGTTTCTTCATTCGCCGCCGGGGATCCGGCGCGCGTCGGTCCGTGAGGCGCGTTCGGGGCGATTCGCGCGAGGGCGGCGCTCCGATTTCATCGAATTTTTTTCATTAAAATGGGGGAAGCCCCCTCGCGCCGCGGCGCGAAAGAGCTTCCCCCCATGATCTTTTTCCGAAAAAATTATTTCCATTGCGTTTCCAGCGACAGGATCGTGTAGCGGTTTCTTTGTTTGGTCTTGGGCGTGACCCAGGCCTCGAACGTGGCGGGACGGTCGCTCTCGTCCTCGGCGTTGTAGACGTCGCCGGTCATGCGCAGCGTCCCGGCTTCTTCGAAGACTTCTTTCACCTGCGCGTAATAGACGGACTCGCCGTCGGCGCCCTCGAAATGGTAAAGTTTCCCGTCGTAATGGAAGTCGGAGCCCTCCACGTTGCGATTCTTCAGGTCGATGTCGAAATACTTTTTCACCGTTTCGGCCACGAACGCGCCGTCGATCGTCAGCGAGCCGTACGGGCAGTTTTTGTCCGCGCAGCGTTTGACGCGGCTTTTGAAGTTGTTCACGTAGTTGTGCCAGACGCCGAAACGGATCAGCTCGACCAACCCTTCTTTACTCTTCATGTGCAGCAGGCCGTCGCTGCCGCTGTCGCCCACGTCGAAGCCGTAGTAGCCCAGCTCGGTGAAATTGCTCAAAAAGACGCTCATCTTCTTCAGCTCCGCCGCGCCGGGATTCAGCGTTTTCGCCCCGGCCGCGGTCGCGGCGCAGGCAACAAGCACACACAGCGCCGCCGCGCGCGCAAACTTTTTCATTTTCATTCGCTCCTTTCGTCGCTCCCGTTCCGACGCCCGAAGCGCCCTTCCGGCTTCCGTCGGACAACGTTTTTAAATTACAAAGAATATAACACGGGCGGAAGGTCTCGGCAAGCGCTCAAAATCCATCTGCCGGCGCGCCGTTTCGCCTTTGCCGCCTCACTTTCGTTATTGCAGCCACGCGCCCACGCCCTGCGCTTCGATTTGCTTTTTGGAGGGCAAGCCGTTCACCGCCAGCGGCGCGCCGGCCAGTTCGGGGAATTTTTCGAACCACACTCTCAACACTTCCATCGTGATGCCGACGCGCTCTTCGATCGGATGTCTTGCGTCATGAAGCGGATCGACGCCGACTGCGTGCGCGTTCATGGCCGGATTGGGCGTTTCGCTGAGAAACGGGACGCAGGGCGTCCCTTCGCCGATTTCGTAGTGGGAGATGCCCCTGAATCCGGGGACGGACTGTTCTGGTTTGAGGGAGACGCCTCGCTCCCCGAGCTCCAGGATCATCTCGATGCATGGCTCGAGGTATTTCGGATGAGTGATCAGAGAATACGAGAGCGAGCCGCCCGGATGCTTTTTGCCGTCGCGGGGGTCGAAGACTTCCTCCGGTGCCGTCGCCTCATGCATGTCGAGACAGGAGGCGGGCTTTTCGCGGCGGATCAGCTCCATGACGCCGAACGTCACCATCTGCGCGGGCGTTCCGTCGGCGACGCCGGGATAATTGCGGTTGACGTTGCGCCATTCGGAGCCGTCTTCGTGAACGTAACCGAGCGGGTGGACGAAGTGTTCGGGATCGGTTTCGCCCCTGCGCAGCGGTATGCGCCGGTCGCCGTAATACAGCCAGCGCTTGCCCTGGCGGCTTTCGAACGGCAGCTGATGGGGCACCTGCCCGAGCGTGTCCGGCGCCGACATGCCGGCGGCGTTCAAACAGGGGATAACAAATAATTTTCCCTCTGCCACCGCGGCGTTTTCAAGAAGCACTTCGGCCGCCAGAACGCCGCCGATCTCGCGCGGGTGAGTGCCCGCCAACACCAGCGCCGTCGCGCCCGGCTTCGCGCCCTCCATCACGTAAACAGCGGTGTCGTAATCGGTCCCCCTGAGGTTGGGATTGTAATCGGAAAGCCATTTGATCCCCGTCACGCCGTATCCCGGCCGCACGTCCAGCCGAAACGCCGCCCGCGCCGCCGCGCCGCTTAGAACCAGTGCTGCCAGCAGCGCTGCGGCTGCCGCGATTTTTTGAAAACGTCCGTATGTCATTTTTGTCCCTCTCCGCTCAAGTTCCGCCGCGGCATTGTCCGCCGCGACGTTATTCTTCCCAAGAGATTATACCAACGTCGGCGATTTTTTACGCGGACGATGATAAAATAAGAGCATCTTCGAAAATGGAGGTGTCACATGAAAAAATTTCTCGGTGCAGTTTTGTTCTTGGCGATTTCGTGCTGTGCGGCCGTGCAGGCCAAAGATTATCACGTCGCGGCGCGGGTGAAGGAAGCGCAGGCGGCCGTGGAGAAAATGATCCGCTCCAAGTCGGCGGCCGGACTGGCCCAGTCGGTCAAGGAAGGCGTCGGCGTGGCCATTTTCCCCAGCGTCGTCAAGGCGGGGCTCATCGTCGGCGGCCGATACGGCGAGGGCTTGATGCTGCGTCATGATCCCAAGACGGGCCAATGGTACGGGCCGGCGTTTTTCAGCATCAGCGGCGGGTCGGTCGGACTGCAGATCGGCGCTTCTTCGACGGCGCTGGTTTTGACCGTCAACAATGAAAAGGGCATGAAGGCGTTCCGCGGCGGCACCTTCACGCTGGGCGCCGACGTCGCCGCCGTGGCCGGACCGAGCGGACGCAACTCCTACGTCGGCACCAATATCAACGCCGACGCGCCGATCTTCAGCTACTCGATCACGAAGGGCGTTTTCGCCGGCGTGGCCCTCGACGGCTCGGTGATCAGCGAACTGCCCCGCGTCAACGACGCCTGCTGGGGCAGGCATCTGAACAACGTCCAGATCTTCCACCGCAAACCGGCGCGCAAGGACGTGCAGGCGCTCATCAGAAAACTCAACCAGCTGATTTCCCTGGCAAAGTAAACTCGTTCTTTCATCCCGCAAACAAAAAAAGCGCAGACCCTTGATCCCAAAGGTCTGCGCTTTTCGTTTTCCGCGGTAAAAAATGGAGCCGACTGCCTCGCTCAAAATATCTATGAATAGTTGTAAATACTGAATTAACATGTTTATATCCGTGGTTTGAGTCACCGAAAAGTCACCATTGTGATGCCGGATTGTACTTTTTGCCTTCATTATTTTGAGTTCTGCTGTGCAGCTTCACAGCGTTCTTTTATAGCAATGCTGGGTAGTACTCCAAATTCTATGTCTTCACAGATTTGTTCTTCGAGTTGCTCAAGTTCGCGATCTAATGCGCTAGACAGGGAACTTTTATTCTCATCCTGTATTGGGAGAGATAAAGATGTTTTCATAGACCTGCCTTCTTGTGTTGAGCTTGTCATTGATTTTTTTTTGCCACGGTTATTTAATCTCGCGATATAGAAAAAGCCAATGGCAAGACTACTATGTACGGGAATAAAAACACAACGCCTGTTAATAACCATGACCATTGCCAAACTTTAAGAGCCCCAACAATTCCAAGAACTGTTCCTACAACGGGGATATACGATAGGGGGATAGAAATTAGTAAACAGAAAAACCAATTCCAATCTAGCCAATACCGTAATCCTTGATAAAAAGCCACTGTTTGAACAACTCCTAAACTAAAATAAACGATCATAAAAAAGGCCGTTGCTGTGTTGTGTAATAAGCTTTTGTTGTTCATTTATGTACTACTCTCCTTTCTTGGGGATCGTCATTCCACGGCACACTTTGCCTATATATCTGAACCGTCCGGTTTCAACGTCTTCCTTAGTAAATCTCTTAACTGGGTATTTAAGGGAAGCGGAACGCAATTCCCCTCCATCACAATGACGATTCCAGTAGATCCATTTCACCATCCAGTCACCGTCGAGTTCCGCGATAATAACATCTCCGTTATCCGCTTCGGCAATGGGGTTCACTAAAACCTGACAGCCGTCAGGAATGCCGGCCTCTTCCATGGAATCGCCGCTGATGCGTACGATGAATGGGCTTCTCCCTGGCTCGGTGGAATATTGACCGCCTAGCAGCCAGACAGGGATTTCAAGCTCTTCTCTTACTACGCCTTCCACCGACACCGCTCCCATTCCCGCGCAGGCGGACATAAAATCTTCATATACGGGCACTTTAATGCTACCGTTCATTCCATAATGCTCAACAATTTCAACGCGCTCTTCCTTCGGGAAGGACGCGTTTTTGTTTTCAAACCCGCCTGCTTCGGCCCCACTCACCAAAGATGTAACCGGCACTTCCAATACTAAAGCTATTTTTTCAAGTTCGCTGAGTCTCGGTTCTCGTTTCCCCGCTTCCCAACGGCGCACAGAGTCGATAGACACTCCTACGCGCTGGGCGAGGTCTATCTGATTCAAACCTTTGTCTTTTCGTAGTCGTCGCAATAAGTCTTTAAGCATGTAAAATTCCCTCCTTATTTAATAATGCCATTTGGCTAGGTTAAATTCAACTCGCAGTATAGCATTATTTTCCTCTTGACAATGCCATTTGGCGTTATATAATAGCGGTAAATAATGCTAAACGGCATTAAATAACGAGAGAGGAGGGGCAATTTTGGAGAGCCTGAAACAAAGACGCTTAAGTTTAGGTTTCACACAAGCAAAACTCGCAGAGTTAAGCGGGCTAAGTATTGACAGCATTCGACGCTATGAACACGAGGAACGCATTCCTCGCGCTGGAGATTTAAAGACCTTGGCATCGGTGCTTAGAACGACCCCCAACGAACTGCTGGGAGTGGACGAAAAAAGCCCCGGCGAGTAGGCCGGAGCGGAAGGGAGGCGGTGATGAGATGGCAGCGGTGAAACGTAAAAGCTAAGAATCAAGATATCGAAGGTAGTCAATAAAACTTTTCAGTTCGTCAAAGTGTTTCCTATCAATGCCAACTTCATCCATGAGCCGGTATATCTTTGCAACATAAACCTGAAAATTGTGTTCATTACAGTCGCCAATTGCTTCGAGAACATCATCTGGATCCATACCGCGAGTGTCTATTGAACGTAGCTCTTCAGAAGGAGTCAGAGTTTCATTGGCAAGATCGCGATAAAACTCTTTATAGGTTTCCGGTAATCCGAATGGCGGCTCATTCTCTTTAGGATGAAAATCTGCGGCGTTCCCGACTAAAGTGTCGATTGGTTCGTGAAAGAGCTTGCTAAGTGCTTTAAGCAGCTCGAGGGGGATTTTTCTTGTACCTGCTTCATAGTGCTGGTAGGCACGTTCGGATATCTGAAGATATTCTGCAGTTTGTTTTTGCGTATAGCCTAACTTTTTGCGGTATTCCTTGATATTGATGGGGATGGGCATGTCAATACCTCCTCACGAAATATTGACACGTACAAAATGGCGTGGTAGAATTGTTTTCACGAACATTATGGCGTGTCGAGTGTAAAAGAGAGGTGAATAAATTTTGAGAGAAAAACTCAGAAAGGCTCGATTGTCACGAGGTCTCCGGCAAGAGGACGTGGCAAAAAAAATTGGTATAAGCACTCGCATGTACCAGCATTTAGAAACAGGAAGCAGAAACGGCAAGATTGAATATTGGGATGCTCTCGAAGATTTGTTTGATATTCCACAGCGAACATTGCGTTCTATAAAAGTATAGAACACTTTGTTCGTATATACAAGATGAAGGAGGAACTCAATGAACGACATTATTACAGTGTCAGGAATCAGCGGTTACATCGACAAAGCAGGCGTTGCCCAATTAAACGCTGCCGATGTGGCGCGTGGCTGGGGCTTCACGCAAATGAAAAATGGCGTGGAGTACATCCGATGGGACAGGGTCAATGAATATCTGCACGAGTTCAGATTTTCCCCACAAGTGGGGAAAGATGATTTTCTTCCAGAGAACATGGTTTACCGCCTTGGATTCAAGGCGAGCAACGAAACGGCTCAGAAATTTCAAGCGAAGTTGGCCGATGAGGTTCTTCCGACGTTGCGCAGGCACGGCGCATACATGACCCCGGAAGCTATAGAGAAGACGTTGACTAATCCTGACTTTATCATCCAGTTGGCCACGGAATTGAAACAGGAACAAGAGCGGCGTCAGACTCTCGAAGCCCAAGCGGCCATTGACCGCCCGAAGACGATCTTCGCCGACGCGGTGACGGAGAGCAAGACCAGCATCCTTATCGGTGACCTGGCCAAGCTCATCAAACAGAACGGCGTGGACATCGGACAAAAGCGCCTGTTCGCATGGCTGCGCGAGAACGGTTGGCTGATGAAAAGCGGCAGCTCCAAGAACATGCCAACGCAGAAAGCGATGGAGCAGAAGCTGTTCGAGATCAAGGAGCGCACCATCAACGCGCCGGACGGCCACATCATCATCAGCAAGACGCCGAAGGTTACGGGGAAGGGGCAGCTGTTCTTCATCAACTTTTTTCTGGGCGCGAATTTGCCGGAGCCTGCGTAGGCTACTGGCTTAGAACGACCCCCAACGAACTGCTGGGAGTGGACGAAAAAAGCCCCGGCGAGTAGCCGAGGCTGAGGAAGGGAGGAGCAATCATGTCGGCGGGAGACGCGATGCTGCAGGAAATCGCCGTGAAGACGGCGAAGATTCTGCGCCCGCTGATGCGGGACATCATCCGCGAGGCGTTCGAAGACGCCGAGAAGGCGCGTCCCGCGGTGCAGGTAACGCCGACGCTGGAGCAGGAGCCGAAAACGCTGACGGCCAAAGACTTGAAAAGAATCTTCAACATCAGCGATTCAACGCTGAACACCGGCGTGACGGATGGGCGCTTTCCCCCGCCGGTGAGCGGCGGCGGCGCGGTTGGCAGCCAGCGGCGGCGCTGGAACGCCCAGGACGTATACGACACGGTGCGTCTGGGGCGATGGGACAAGGTGCTCGACGAACGGGCGCCGAACATGGCAAAGGAGGCGTGACGATGGTTGAGATGTTGGTGAGAGGACATGCGGTGAGCGTCCCGGTATTTATGTACGTCATCTTCGGGGCGATGGGAATCGGCGGTTTTGCGGCCGGCATGTACCTCGGCGCAGCGGTAGCCACTAGCAGTTTGCGCAAGATGATCGAAAAAAGGCGGTGGAGACGATGAGCGGAACAATACATCAACTCGAGGCGGGAATGCCGCCGGTAGCGACGCCAGCAAAGAAAGAGGGGCGCTACAACCTGATCCTGATGACCGACGACGATCCGGGGATTTTTGTCTTCGAAATGTCCGAGGCGCAGGCAGAGTCGCTTGCAAACACGCTGGGCGGACTGATCCTGAGATCCAAACGCGAATGGCTTGAGAAGCTGGAGACTAAAAAATGACTCTCTATGGCTCCGGGGCACGCTACGGGCGGCGCCTGAGATGGTGGGAGGTGCTGCGGATGGCGCTGGAGGCGCTGCTGGGATGACGACGCTCAAAACGATCCTGATCGTGCTGGCGTTATTTATCGCCTTGTTTATGCTCTCCTGCATAGCGCTGAGCGGCAGGGAGAGCGACTGGGAAAGGGAACGAAAAGATGAACAATAAGACCCACCGCATAACAGCTGAAGTGCCGATCGGCGTATACGAAAGGCTGCTCGTGTACGCGCTGAAAGAGTACGGCAGCATACGCAAGGTAGCCACAGTCATCACAACGGCCATCGAGCGCTATCTCGATGCGCAGGACATGCGCCAGAAGCTGGAGGGAGGCAAATGAGCGCAAAAAAAAAAGAGCCGCTCTGCTGGCAGGCAGAACGGCTCACAGAACCGGCGAGAACAATGACTAGCTCTCGCCTCTGATTATAACACAGGAGGATTGAGTTATGAATTTTGATCCGGAGACCATGAAAATCACTATTTGTTCCAAGTGCAAAGGGCTGGGTTTCGGCGTCGATCTAAGGGGCAACCGCTTCGACTGTTCCGAGTGCGGCGGCACGGGGCGCATTCTCGTCCAGACGATCAAAGACGAGTTCACGATGGACTCTCTCGGTGAGGATCGCCCCTTCGACAGGGAGATCATGAAGGTACAGGTCTGCAAATCGTGCCGGGGGCTGGGGCATATCAATTACGGTACAGAAGAACGCGAATGCGAAGACTGCCACGGCGCGGGCCGGATCGTCGAGCAGAAAATACAGCACGAATACCGGCTGCATCATCTTGAAGGCTTCAAGGAGGAATAACCATGGATATCAAGATCGCCATCGCCTTTGAAGAAAAAGAACAAGAGATCCTCAGCAGCTTCGTAGAAGCCCTGACCGCCTTTGCCCTGGCGCAGAAAAACGCCGGTACGCCAAGCGCAAAAACTCCGGAGCCAGACGCCTTCGCTCTTCCCGCCGACGAGGAAAAGCCGGCCAAAAAGAAGAAGGCCAAAACCAAGACGCCGCCTGTCGAAGCCCCCATGCCGGAAGACCCTGACGATCCCGAGCCGAAACCGGATCTTGCGGCCGTAACCGCCGACCCCGACGCACAGCGCGCCGAGGTTAAGGATCTGATCCAGAAGTCCGTTCTTACCGACTGCCGCGACGGCATCGTGGCCCTGCTGCAGAAGTACGGCGTCAAAAAGGCCAGCGCCGTTCCCGACGACAGGATCGGTGAGTTCCTAGCCGATCTGCGGGAGGTGTGCGCGGCATGACGAAAGCTCCGGATCACGCCGCGCGGACGCATGCGCTGCTGAGCCCCAGCTCCGCTCACCGCTGGCTGGCCTGCACGCCCTCGGCGCTGCTGGAAGCCGGGGAACCCGACAAGACGACCGGCTTCAGCGAGGAGGGAACGCTGGCACACGAGTTCGCGGAAGTGTATCTGCGCGACGAACCCTGGGCGGAAGAAACGCTGAAGAAGCTTCGAGCTCACGAGCTCTACGCCCCGGAGATGGAGGAACATGCCAAAGATTACGCCGCGTACGTCCGCGGCAAGATGGGCGAAGGCGCGCTGGCGGTGGAGCAGCGGCTCGACCTGAACGGCTGGGCGCCCGGCAGCTTCGGCACGGCCGACTGCCTGATCCTGTCCGACGAGCGGCTGACCGTTATCGACTACAAGTACGGCAAAGGCGTCAAGGTCGAGGCCGACAACAACCCGCAGCTGAAGCTGTACGCCCTGGGAGCCCTGGACGCCTTCGGCTTCGCCTACGACATGCCGCGCGTCGAGCTCGACATCTTCCAGCCGCGGCTGGACAACGTCAGCGAATGGGAGATCACCCGATCCGACCTGGTCGGATGGGGCAACGTCTACGCCCGGCCCCACGCCGAAATGGCGGCCAAAGGCGAAGGCTACCCCCTGGCCGGGACGCACTGCCAGTTCTGCCGTTACGCCAGGAAGTGCAAGACGCTGGCGGAGTACAGCCTGGCCGTCGCCTCGGAAGATTTCGAGGACGAGAGCGGCCGGCTCGACACCAACGAGCTGAAGCCTTCGGACTGGCAGCGCATCCTCACGCGCGCGCCGATCGTCAAGAGGTGGCTCGAACTCGTCGACAGCGAAGCCCTGAACAAGCTCATGGCCGACCCGAAGAGCATCCCCGGTTTCAAAATCGTGGAGGGCCGCAGCGTAAGGAAGTACAACGACGCCGCCGTCTGCGCCGAACTGCTCGCCGCGGCCGGCTACAAGCCCGAAGAGTTCAACAAGCCCGTGGAGCTGAAGGGCATCACGGATATGACCAAGCTGCTCGGTTCGAAGAAGTTCAACGAAATCCTCGGATCCCAGATCGTCAAGCCCCAGGGCAAACCGACCGTCGTTCCCATGGACGACAAGCGCCCCGTGTTCCAGCCCGCCATCGGCGAAGACTTCGCCGACGAATCGTTATTCTAAAAAGGAGTCCATAAAAAATGTTCGAAAGAATCGTTCTGCACGACGTCCGCATCTCGTACGCCCACGTATTCCAGCCCCACGCCTTCGAAGGGCAGGAACCCAAGCACAGCGCCCAGTTCATCCTGCCGAAGGACCATCCGGAAGCGAAGAGATTTTACGCCGCCCTCGTCGAAAAGGCGAAGGAGAAATGGCCGGCGAAGGTCACGAACGGCAAGTTCCCCGGCTCGCTGACCTGCCCGCTGCGCGACGGCGACGCGGAGTTCGAAGACCGTGAGGAGTACCAGGGATGCTACTTCTTCAACGCCCGCAGCGCCAAGCGCCCGCAGCTCTTCCAGCCTGACAAGAGCCAGCTCACCGAAGACGACAACCTGCTCTTCTCCGGCGACTACGTCAACGTCTCGGTCAGTCTGTTCGCCTACGACAAAGGCGGCAACCGCGGCGTCGGCGTCGCCCTGCTGGGCGTCCAGTTCAAACGCAAGGGCGAACCGCTGGGCGGCCCCGGCGACTGCACCGACGACTTCGAGGAAGAGGAAGCCGAGGCCGCGGCCAATGACGACCTCCTCTAGGCGGGTACTGCATCTCGACTTAGAAACCTACTGCGACGAGGATCTGGGGAAGTGCGGCGTACACAAGTACGCCGCTTCTCCATCCTGCGAGATCCTGCTCCTCTCATACGCGCTGGACGACGGCCCCGTCGTCACCTGCGACGCGCTGGAATCCCGCTTCGAAGAGAAATACAGGAACTTCCGGCGCCTTTTCGTCGATAAGGACATCGTCAAAGCGGCCCACAACGCCGTCTTCGAAATGACGATCTTATCCCGCAAAGGCTTTGTCATCCGCCCCAACGAGTGGCTGTGCACCATGGCTCTGGCCAACTACGCCGGACTGCCACCGTCGCTGGCGGCGCTGTCCAACGTCCTGCACCTGTTCGACAAGGGCAAGATGACCATCGGCACGCAGCTGATCAACTACTTTTCCAAACCCTGCAAGCCGACGAAGGCCAACGGCGGCCGCACGCGCAACCTGCCGAAGGACGATCCCGAGCGCTGGGCGGCGTTCAAGGAATACAACCGGCGCGACGTGGAAGCGGAACGCGAGGTGTACAAGCGCCTGATCAAATTTGATCAACCGGAGGCGGAACGCCGCGTGTTCCTCCTGGACTACGAGATCAACCGCCGCGGCATCGGCGTCGATCGCCGACTGGCCGAACAGGCCGTGAAGATGTCGGAACAAATCACCGACGCCGCCGTAACGGAGTTGAAACGCCTTACCGGGCTGGGCAACCCGAACAGCGTCGTTCAGTTCAAATCCTGGCTGGCCGAAAAGGGCGTTGCCGTCGAAAGCCTCACGAAGACCGCGGCCGAAACGCTGCGGGACAGCGTCGAAGATCCGCTGATAAAGCGGGCGGTGGCGCTGAAACTCTCGATCAGCAAAGCGTCGGTCAAAAAATACGACGCCGTGCTGAGAGCTTATAACGCCTCGAGCGAAATCGAAGACTTCGGCACAGTCAACGGCGCGTTCCAGTATTATGGCGCCAACCGTACCGGGCGCTGGGCGGGGCGGCTGGTGCAGCTGCAGAACCTGCGACGCAACAGCCTGCCGAATCTCGACGTCGCCCGGACGCTGGTCAGGTCCGGCGACTACGACGACCTGCGTCTGGCCTACGACGATTACGACACGTCGGAGATCCTTGGCCAGCTCGTGCGCACAGCTTTTATTCCAACACCTGGAAACAAGTTCATCGTCGCGGATTTCAGCGCCATCGAAGCCCGCGTGATCGCCTGGCTGGCGGGCGAGCGCTGGCGGATGGAGGCGTTCGCCCGCGGCGAAGACATCTACAAGAGCAGTTACTCGCAGGCGTTCGGCGTTCCTATCGATCAGATCACGAAGGAAATGCGCCAAAAAGGGAAGATCATGGAGCTCGCTTGTGGTTACGGCGGATCGGTAGGCGCGCTCAAGGCGTTCGGGGCCGACAGGCTGGGCCTGAACGACGCCGAGCTGAAGCACCTGGTCAACCGCTGGCGTTCGGCCAGCCCGAACATCGTGCGCTTCTGGCGCAGGATCGAGAACGCCTGCAAGGACGCCATCGACGAAGAACGAACGACGCGCTTCAAGCCGGGGCTGAAGATCGATTACAAAACAGGACGCCTGAAAATCACGCTGCCGTCCGGGCGCAGTCTGTACTATCAGGACGCGAAGCTGGAACCGGGGAAGTACGGCCCGATGATCACCTACATGAACGTAAACCAGGTGTCGCGCCGCTGGGACCGAGCCGACACGCACGGCGGGAAGCTGGTGGAAAACATCACCCAGGCCGTCGCGCGCGACTGTCTGGCGGCGGCCATGCTCCGCCTGAACGACGCCGGGTACAAGATCGTATCCCACATACACGACGAGGTCGTCATAGACGCGCCGCAAGGGGCCAAAGTTTCCGAGGTGGAGAAGATCGTGGGCGAATCTGTTTTATGGGCTCCTGGGCTGCTCCTGACGGCCCACGGGTACGAAGGAAGATATTACTTCAAGGATTAGGAGGCCGCCCATGGACAAAGAATTGACTTTCAGTTTAGCCGTGGGCCGGAGCCGGCTGCAGAAGAGATTCCGCAACGAATCCTGGTCTTGGGGCCAGCTGCTCGACCGAGTACGGAACGTCAAGCGCACCGGGGAGACCATGGCCGAATACGCGGCTATGCCGAAGGACAAGCGCAGCGAGCTGAAGGATGCCGGGGCTTTTATCGGCGGTTTCCTCAGGGGCGGCAGCCGCAAGGACGTCGCCAACCGGCAGCTGATCTGTCTCGACGTGGACTTCGCCGATCCGAAAGCGCCTGTCTGGGCGGCCTGGAAACGGAAATTCGGCCGCCGCGCGCTGATGTATCCGACGCACAGCAGCACGCCCGAGACGCCGCGCTACCGTCTGGTGATCCCGCTGGCCGAAGCCGCGCCGGCGGAGCAGTATCAGCCGATCGCCCGAAAGATCGCCGAAGCGCTGGGCATCGAACAGTTCGACGACACGACCTACGAGCCGCAGAGGATCATGTACTGGCCGTCGGTTCCGAAGGACGCGCCGTTCGATGTGTTGAGCCTCGACGGAGACGTTCTGACGCCGGGCGAGGTGCTGGGGCTGTATCGGGACTGGCGCGACGTGTCGCAGTGGCCGGTCAGCGAACGGGCGGAAAAAGTGCGTCTCCGGGCGCGGAAAAAGATGCAGCCCATCGCCGAGAAACGCGGCGTCGTGGGCGCGTTCTGCCGCGCCTGGCCGATCGAGGAGGCGATCGCGCGGTTCGTCCCCGACTACGCGCCAAGCGGGACCGTCCCCAGGCGGTACACCTACGTCAAGGGCACGACGAGCAACGGCGTCGTGATCTACGAAGATTCGTACAGCTTCAGCCACCATGACACCGATCCCGCGGGAGGCGTGGAGTGCAACGCCTTCGACCTGGTGCGCCTGCACCGCTTCAAGCAGCTGGACGTCGAAGCGAAGGAGGACACGCCGATCACGGCGCTGCCGTCGTACAAGGCTATGGCCGACTTCGCTCTGCACGACGACCGCTGCCTGGAACGGCTGAACAAGGAGCAGGCGACGGAAGCCGCGGAAGTGGGGGAAGACTTCGCCGACGAATCCGACGAACAACCGAAGGCGCCGGAAGGCTGGGAGAAGAAGCTCGAACGCGACCGGACGGGCTATCCTGTCAGCACGTACAAGAACATCGAACTGATCCTGCGCTGCGACGGGAAGTTCCGCGGCCGCTTCGGCTACGACGAGTTCGCGCGGCGCGAAGTGCCCCTGGGAGATCTGCCCTGGCGCAAGGTGGCGAAGGGCGACAACGGTCTGAGAGACATCGACGACGCGGAAATAAGGCTCTGGTTCGGCAAGAAGTACCACATCAACGGCAAGGACAAAATCTGGGACTGCGTGCTGCACGAGTGCCACCGGCGCTGCTTCCACCCGGTCAAGAACTATCTGGAGGGGCTGCACTGGGACGGGAAGAACCGGATCGGCTCTGTGCTGATCGACTACTTCGGCTGCGAAGACTGCGAATACATCCGCGAGATCACGAAGAAAACCTTTCTCGCCGCGGTAACGCGGATCTACGAGCCGGGGGCGCAGTTCGACACGATGCTGACGCTGAAAGGCCCGCAGGGCTGCGGGAAAAGCAGTTTTTTCCGCAAGCTGGCGCGGGGCTGGTTCAGCGATTCGCTGAAAGATATCCGATCGAAGGACGCCTACGAGGGCATGCAGGGCGTGTGGATCATCGAGATGGGCGAGCTGTCGGCGCTGCGCAAGGCCGACGCCGAGGTGATCAAAAGCTTCCTGTCGGGGACGACGGACCGGTTCCGCGTCGCCTACGGCCGGCGCACGGCGGAGTACCCGCGGCAGTGCATCTTCGTGGCGACGACCAACGAATGCGAGTTCCTGCGCGACCGCACGGGCAACCGGCGTTTCTGGATCGCCGACATCCCCAAAAGCGCCCGGCCGAAGAAGGACGTGTTCACCCTGGGCGGCGGGGAGATCGATCAGATGTGGGCGGAAGCCAAGGCGCTGTACGACCTTGGCACGGAAAGCGTAGTGCTGCCACCGCATCTGGCGAAGCAGGCGCTGGAGATCCAGGAGGCGTTCCTGCAGGACGACCCGCGCGCCGGGCAGATCAGGGAATATCTGGATCGCAAACTGCCCCGGGGCTGGGATGATATGAGCCTCGACGACCGGCGGGAGTGGCTGGCCTCGAACGAACGGGGCGCGATCCTGCGGACGCGCGCCTGCGCCGCGGAGATCTGGTGCGAAGTCCTGGGTAACAGCTTAGACAGGATGAAGCGCTTCGACGCCGTGGAGATCAACCAGATTCTGGACAGTTTGGCCGGGTGGGAACGTGAAAAATTCGTGTACCGAATACCGCTGTACGGCGCAGTGAAAGGGTTTCGGAGGATAGTTTGAATTTAAATATGTGTAACTTTCTATGCCTAAGAAAGTTGCAGAGAGCAAATAGTTGAAATTACTGAATCCGCGCTACTTTTAAGACTGTCGTTTGCAACTTTCAAAGTTGCAGCTTAAAACCTTGCTACTACTAGCTTTGCTTCATTTGCAACTTACAACCTATTCTAAAACATTATTTATGTATATAGAAATGAGGTTAACGAGTACGTGCGTATACGCGCGTATAGAGATGTTGAAAAGAAAGTTGCAAGGTTACAGAAGAAAAAACAACCGTCGGAGTCAGCATTTGCAAGGCTTTAGGCTTGCAACTTTCAAAGTTGATTGACGATAAAACTAAACGGCAGAGAAAATAGTATTCGCAAGTGTTTAGGTAGGATGATATACGTAACTATCCATACACAATTTGCAACTTTCTCGGAGAAAAAAAAAACGATGCTTGAAAAGGATCTGGAAAAGTACTTCAACGCCGCCGCAGAGCGGAAGGGCTATATGTCCCTGAAGTTCGTGTCGCCGTCGAGGCGCGGCGTGCCGGATCGGATCGTCTTCGGCGCAGGGAGATGCTACCTGGTGGAGTTCAAAAACGGCCTGGAAGGCAGGCTGTCGAAGCTGCAGGAATTCATGTTCCGGCGCTTCGAGATCCGCGGTTTCCCGGTAGCTGTGCTGCGGACGAAGGCGGAAGTCGACGAGTTCGTACGAAAAATGCCCTTTGGCGAAGAGGGGAGGTGATGCCTTGTGATATTCAGGCCTTACGAGTACCAGCGTCAGGCGATCGAATGGATCCTTGACCATCCGCGCTGCGGACTCTTCCTGGACATGGGCCTTGGCAAGACGGTCTGTACGCTGACGGCGATCGAGGCGCTGATGTACGACTCGCTGGAGATCCGCAAGACGCTGGTGATCGCGCCGCTGCGCGTGGCGCGATCCGTCTGGGCCGAAGAGTGCCGGAAATGGGGGCATCTGAATCATCTGCAGGTGTCCAAAGTCCTCGGTTCTCCGGAAGAACGCCGCCAGGCGCTGAAACGCAGGGCCGATATTTACGTGATCAACCGGGAGAACGTCTGCTGGCTGACGAAGAACTTCAAGTGGGAATTCGATCTGTGCGTCATCGACGAGCTGTCGAGTTTCAAGAGCCCGAGCGCGCGGCGCTTCCGATCGCTTCGCCGCGTGATCGGACAGTGCAAGCGCGTGATCGGCCTGACCGGAACTCCGGCCCCTAACGGGATGATGGATCTCTGGGCGGAGATCTTCCTTCTGGACAACGGCCAGCGCCTGGGACGGACGCTGACCGGTTACCGGGCGAACTATTTTCACCCTGCGTGGATGTCGGGTTTCGTGGTGTATAAATACGCGATCAACGCCGGATGCGCCGACGTTATCAGGTCCAAGATCTCCGACATCTGCATCAGCATGAACAAGCGGGACTATCTGGACATGCCCGAGCGCGTGTATCAAACGGTCCGCGTGGAGCTGCCGCCGGAGGCCATGCGTTTGTACCGGGAAATGGAGCGTGACTGCCTGATCACGCTGGGTGAAAACGTCGTCACGGCTATAAACGCCGCGGCGGCGAATACAAAATTGCAGCAGATGGCCGGCGGCGCCGTATACGCCGAAGACGGCAGCGCGAAGGCGATCCACGACGCCAAACTGGAAGCGCTGGCGCAGCTGATCGAAGAAGCCAACGGGCAGCCGGTGCTGGTCTTCGTGGCCTATCGGCATGATCGGGACCGGATCCGGAAATACCTCGGCAGCGCGGTCCATGAGCTGAATACGGAGGATGACATCGCCGCATGGAACCGCGGGGAGTTCCCCGTCGTCGTGGCGCATCCGGCCAGCATCGGCCACGGGCTGAACCTTCAGCAGGGTGGCCACATCATCGTCTGGTACGGGCTGACTTGGGCGCTGGAGCTGTACCAGCAGGCCAACGACAGGCTGTACCGGCAGGGACAGAAGAATACCGTCAGCGTCTATCATCTGGCGGCCAAAGGCACCGTGGACGAAGCCTGCCTGGCGGCGCTGGCGGCGAAGGACGCGGGGCAGAACGCGCTGATGGACTATTTGAAAGTGAGACGCGAAGAGCTGAAGGAGGCAGAGGAGTTATGAACAAGTGGTTGAAACGATTGTCGAAACGGGAGTTTCTGAAACTGCACAAGAAATGCTTTACGGACCAGGCGATAAAGATGACGGACCGGGACGACGAAAACGGCGAATATGTTTTTCTCGAAGACGGTTGGGAGACGCACGATGGTACGATAAGGTTGGAGTCTCGGTATATCTATTCGGATTTCAACGCGCCCGACGCCTTTGATGTCGATGGGGATTTCGGCGAAGTGGCGAAAAATTTTTTCGAATTTATGTTCGACCGCTTCGGTCTTCCGCACGTTATTGAATTCGTCAGTCAAAAATCTGGCGGCGCTGATATACGGGAACTGTTGGAATTAGGATATGGCGTGGATATATGAGGAGGAAACGGCATGCTGAATTATGTCGATCTTTTGGACCTGGAACGGAAACTCGGCGTTGGATTCGAGGATAAGTTAGTGACAAATCCTGATGCCGTCAATGAACGGGTGTATTTCAGCGCCGAAGCAGTGGATCGTTATATCCGTTCCGTGGACAATGTGGTTGCGAAGCTGGGGGAGCGCGTCGGGGAGCTTGAGGATCAAGTTGAAGAAATGGAGTCGAAGCAGGCTGCACGAGGTTTAGATGACTGAAGACCTGAGTGAGATCAAGCGCGTGCTGCGGTCGGTCTGGTGGACGCAGAAGAGGCTAGACGCCGATCTCGAACGTTTGGCGTGGCTGCGGGCCAAGGCGGAAGGCGTCCGAGGCTTGGAGTACGACCGGCAGACGGTCCACGGCGGGGAGGAGCACAGCGCGTTGGAGGACACGGCATGCGCGATTGTTGACTGCCAGGGCAAAATCGAGACGGAGATCGCGCAATGGCGGGCGGCGCTGGATCGGGTGACGGGGATCATCCATGACGTGCCGTCTCAAAAATTGGCGGTGATTTTACAGATGCGGTATCTCAATCTGTGGCCGTTTGAAAAAATCGCAGTCGAGCTGGGCTACACGTGGAGGCACGTCAATCGGATGCATGCAATAGCGTTGAAAGAGGCGAATGTGATTTATCAGGCGCAAAAAGAAAAAGATGTCATAGAATGTCATAGTCTTGACGTGATATGATGTAGACTGGGAATCACAGGGGAAAAGGAATAACGACAAAGGCGGGGCTTTCGCGGCCCCGCCTTTTTTATATCCACGGAAAGCGAGGTGATCCGCCATGGCGGAACGGAAGATGACGCCGAAACAGGCGCGGTTTGTGAGCGAATATTTGATCGATCTGAATGCCACGGCGGCGGCCAAGCGGGCGGGGTATAAAAATCCGGAAATAGGTCGGCAGATTATTACGAAAAATAACGTGGCGGCCGCGATCGCAGCGGCAATGAATAAACGGGAGGTTCGCACGGAGATCACAGCGGAGCGCGTCATCAAGGAGCTGGCCGATATAGCGTTTTTGCGGTCGGACGAGGTGTTTGCTATTGACGACGGTCACGTTACGGTTAAAAACACGGCCGAGATGAGCGACGCCGCCAGACGGGCGCTCATCTCGGCCTCGCAGACGGTGACGGCGGCCGGGGGAACGATCACGGTTAAGCTGTGCGACAAGATCAAAGCATTGGAACTGCTGGGGCGGCATCTGGCGCTTTTTACCGACAAACTCCAGGCGTCCGGCCCTGATGGCGGCCCCCTGCTGGTGCTGGGGGCGGAGATGACGGCGGAAGCGGCGCGGCGGGCGCGGCAGATCGCGCAGGAAATTAAAAATGGACGGCCTTAAAGCGCTGCCGTCGGCACAGCGCGAGATCGAGCTGGCGGCGCGGCTGGCGGTCAGCCGCGATTCGCTGGTGGCGTTCCGCTCGGCGCTGCTGGCGTCGCCGGGGGACGTTACGCCGATGGAGGCCCATCATAGATGGAGCGATATCATCCTGCGCGGCGATAAAAATTTTGCCATCGAAGCGTTCCGCGAATCGGCGAAAACGCAGATCGCGCTGCGGGCGAATCTGCTGCACGCTCTGACGTTCCCGTCGCCGAAGCGCAGTTTTATCGTTATCATCCGCGCCACGAAAGAGCTGGCGGCAGCGCTGCTGCGGGAGACGTCGCGGGAGTGGCAGGCGCGGCCGGAATTAATGATGCAGGCGGACGGGCTTCCGGATATCGTCGAGGACAGCGGCAACGCGTTCCAGGTGCGCTACCGTCCCGGGCAGCAGGTGCGCATCGCGGCATTCGGCAAGGGCGGGGCTATCCGCGGCCTGTCGTGGGGCGCGAAACGGCCGGACCTGATCGTCTGCGACGACATCCAGGATTTGGATGACGTAAGCAGTGAGACAGTCTGCGAGAGCGACTGGAAGTGGTTTATGTCCGACATTTATTTTCTCGGGCATGAATCACGGATTTTTATGATCGGCAATAACCTCGGAGAGCGCAGCATTATCGAGCGGATGATCAAAGACGCCGACGTCTGGGGATTCGAGGCGGAGCGCGTGCCGAAAATGACGCAGGACAACGACGGCGAGTGGCGCTCGTCGTGGCCGGCGCGGTACTCGGTCGAGGCGATCCTTGAACAAAAAGAGGCTTTCGCGCGCAAGGGCATGTCGGACGTGTGGTACCGCGAGATGCTGTGCGAGGCGCGCAGCCCGGGGCAGCAGCGGTTCCGGCGCGACATGTTTCGATACTACGACCCGCGCACGCTGCGGCGCGACGAGCTGAGCGTCTACATGACGGTCGACTTGGCGTCGAGCAAGGCGGCCAGCGCCGACTACTCGGTGTGCTGCGTGATCGGCGTGACGCCGGAGGGGATGTGGCAGGTGCTCGACTGCTGGTACGGCCGGGTGACGCCGGTCGAGCACATGGACGAGATTTTCCGGCTGGTGCAAAAATGGCGGCCGATCTCGGTGGGTATAGAGAAAGTGCAGTATCAGGCGGCGATGCTGGCGTTCCTGCAAAAGGAGATGCCGCGCCGCAATGTTTTTTTCAATGTCGCGCCGCTGATCGCGGGCGCGAAGAAGGAGCAAAGAATCGACGTGCTGCAGCCGCGGTTCGCCGTCGGGGGCGTGTGGTTCCCCGTGGGCGCGCCGTGGCTCCAGGAGATGGAGGGCGAGCTGCTTGCCTTCCCGACTGGGCAGCACGATGATCTCATAGACGCTCTCGCATACGCGGAGCAGATCGCCAGCGCTCCGGTTACCGGCTACGCGCGGGCGGACATCGAAATCCCGGCATTCGGGTCAATGTAGGAGGTAACACGTATGGTTAATCTGGAGATCACGCGCGAGGGGTACGAGGGCATTCCGGCGATGGCGGAGACGCTCACGGAGGACGATCTGCGCCAGGTGGCGAAAGGCAGGGACGTGCAGCTGATCCCTCATCTGGTGGCGGCGGTCAAAAAGGCGCAGGAGAATATCACGGTCACCGGCGTGACGGTGACTGACGAAAACGGAAACACGGTCTCGGGGACGCTGACGCTCAAAGTCGGCGATGAGGTGACGCTGACGGGCAAACACGAGCCGGCGACGAGCACGGCGGCGACCGCCTGGACCAACAGCGCCGCGACGAAAGTCGGCATCACGGTTGATCCTGACGATGTGCGCCGCGTCGTTGTCAGAGCGCTTAAAGCCGGCTCGTCCACTCTCAAGTGCACGTGCGGCGCGGGGTCGTTCTCGATCGCGGTCACGGTGCAGTAATGGCGGCGCTCAAGCTCTCCGCCGAGGCGCGGGAGCGTGTGCGTATGGTCGCCCTGCGCGACCTCGCCAGAGCGGAGGATTTTTACCGGCAGACGACGGAGCCGCTGCTGCTGAGGCGGCGGGAGATCTACCAGGCGGACAAGGAGCTGTACAAAAAGATGTTCCCCCGCCTGGGGTTCTCCGACTACACGAGCCATGATTTTTACGCCTGGGTGCAGTGGGCACTTTCGCAGGCGCTCGACTCGTTTTTCGGCACGACGAAGGTTATCTCCATCGTCGGGCAGGGGCAGGGCGACGCCGAGAACGCTCAGGTCATGGAGGAGCTGATCAAGTGGCAGTTGGAGCAGGGCAACAGGGGGTTTTTGTTGTTTTCCAGCTGGTTCGAGGATACGCTCGTCTATGATCTGGGCGTGCTGAAATGCTGGTGGTCGCGGGTATCTCAGCCGCGCGAGGAGACGGTGACGGTGCCGCAGGACCGGCTGATGGGAATGGCGCAGACGCCGGGCGTCGAGCTGCTGGACGTCGGAGCGCCGGATTTTTACGGCGACTGTCAGGTGACGCTGCGGCGCATGGTGACGACGGACAACCGGCCGGTGCTGGATCATGTCAGTCCTTTCGACATGCGCTGGCTGCCGGAAGCGCGCCGCATGGAGGAATCGCTGTTCGTGGCGCAGCGTCAGATCGTCACGGGTGACGTGCTGCTGCGCGGCGCCAAGGAAGGCGTGTACGACCGCGACGAGGCTCGGCGGGCCGTGGACGAGGGCGGCACAGTCGACTACGAGATGGCGGATCAGGTGTTGAACCCGGATCTGGAGATGTTCCCGGCGCAGGAGGATGACGCCGCCAGACGCCGCGTGGAGATTTTCGAGTGCTACGTCAAGCACGACGTCAACGGCGACGGCGTGCTCGAGGACCTGATCGTGACGCTGGCGAACGACCATCTGCTGCGCGTGGAACTGAACCCGCTGGGGCGGCTGCCGTTTTTCGTGCTGTCGGCGCAGCATGACTCGTCCCGCGTGCTGCCGCAGTCGTCGATGGCGGACATCGAGGGCGAGCTGCAGGCGCTGCGCATCGCCTTCGTACGGCAAATTTTGCTCAACATCAGCGTCAACAACACACCGCGTTATTTCGTCAACGAGAACATGGTCAACATCGAGGATTTGACGAAAGACAAGATGATGATCCGCTGCAAGGACGCTCCGCGCGACGTGGTGGCGGCGTTTCCTTCCGCGCCGCTGGCGCCGTGGACGATGCAGTTCATCGAGTACTTCCGCGGCGTCGAGGAGGAGTGGACGGGGCGCACGCGCTACAACCAGGGCACGGACGCGAACACGCTGAACAAGACGGCGACGGGGATCTCGCTGATCATGAAGTCGTCGGCGCAGAGGATCAACCATATCGTCAAGATCTTCGCGGAGACGGGCGTGAGTGAGCTGAACCGGTTCCTGATCCGCCTGAACCAGACGTATATCGATCAGGCGCAGGTGGTGAGGCTGCTCGACCGCACGCTGACGATCCAGCCGGACGACCTTGACGGCCATTTCGACATCGTCGTCAACTCGGACGTGGGGCTGGGCGAGAAGGAGCAGAAGGTGAACTCGCTGACGAGCTATCTTCGCGAGGTGTATCCGTTCGCCATGCAGCTGGGGGTCGCCGGTCCCGCGGATTTCTCACGGGCGGCGATCCGGCTGTTGGAACTGCTGGGCTGGAAGGACGCGCGCACGTTTTTGCGCACGCCGGAAGAGATCCAGCAGCGGCAAATGCAGCAGCAGATGATGATGCAGCAGGCCGCGCAGGCTCCGATGCCGGCGGCTCCGCAGACGGCTGGCAACGCCGGCGCGCAGACCGGAGCGGCCGCGGCCATGCAGATGTTGCAGGGGGGTGTTCCGCAAGGTGGATTTGGACAGGGTTAAGCTGGAGCAGCAGGTACTGAGAGGACAGCAGGCAAGCGCCTGTCTGTCCTTTTTCGATGATTTCGAGAGCGACATGAAAGACCGCCTCTGGCAGGCGACGCAGAGGGGCGACAGGGCGGCGAAAGAAGCGCTGGCCTACGTCGCCGTGACGGTCAAGATGTTCAAGGCGTTTCTTCACTCCGCCGTCGGCGACGGGGTGATCGCGGAAAAAGAGCTGAAAGGAGTAGAAGACAATGGATAACGACAACATGACAACTCAGGGCGCGGTGGTGCAGGAAGCGCAGCCGCAGGTGGACAACCGCGGTTTCGACGAGCTGAGCGACGAGGAGCAGCAGGAAGTCCTGCGCGCGTCTTTTTTCGGAGAGATCGAGGACGAGCCGGAAGATGACGGCGGGATCGAAGGGGAAAAAAACGAGGAAGACCCGGACGGCCCCCCCGCGGACGGCGGTGACGGAGCTGATGGCGAAGGGGGACAGCCGGAAGGGGCGTCCGAAGGCGAAAAAACGGCGGGTGAAGATCCCGCAGCGGCTGCACCGAAAGGCGAAGCCGGCGGCGAATACACGCCCGAGGAATTCCTTCTTCTTGCGCCGGACGAGGTAGACGCGTCCCGGCTGCCGCAGGCGGCGCGGATCGTCCACGAGCGGGACATGCAGTACTACCGCGACACGATCCAGCCGCAGCTCGACGAGCTGAAGCAGCTGCGGCAGTTCCGCGAGAATGTGCTCAAGGCTCAGCAGGCGGGACAGCAGCAGGCGCAGGCACAGCCGAAAGCTCCGGACTTCAACGCCCAGGTCAAGGCCGAGGCGATGCGCCGCCTTGGAGTGGCGAGTCTGGACGATTTCAACGTCGACCATCAGATCATGGTGGCGCGGGTAACGGGCGAGCTGCAGCAGGCGGAGTTTCAGCGCGAGCAGGCGAACCGTATGCGGCAGGCGCAGACGGCACAGGCGCAGCAGATGTATGGATCGCTGATGGGCAACCTGCAGCGAGAGTACGGCGCGGACTTCGCGCTGATCGACCGCTACGCCATGGCGGAGATGCAAAAGATGCCTTATCAGAGCGTGATGCAGACAATGGCGGAGCTGCAGTCGGGCGACGCCACGCGCATCAAGGCGGTGTACAAGGGCTTCGCCGATCGCTACAAGGCGTCGAAGCAGCCGGCCGCACCTGCGCAGCCGCCGGCGAAAAAAGAGGTGGAAGCCCCGCCCAAAGTGATCGGGGGCAGCGGCGGCGACGCCGGGGCCGGGATGTCCTGGGGCGAAAAGGATTTCGCGCGCGCCAGTCAGAAGGACCAGGTGCGCATGCTTCAGGATGCGTTTTTCAAAAATTAGGAGGACATAACATATGGCACTTACGCAGTACAACGCGACGGGAAAAACTTTCGACCTGGGCAAGCTGATCACGATCATTTCGCCTAGTGACGCGCCGATCCTGAACCGGATCGGGTCGGCGGGGAAGGCGACGCAGGTCGTCCACCATTGGGAAGAGGACGAACTGCCGAAGCCGATCGACAACGCTCACGTGGAAGGCGAGACGTTCAACGTCGAGAATCCCGGCGAGACGACGATCAAGGACAACGTCTGCCAGATTTTCCACAAGGGCTTCGGCGTCACGGACACGAACCTGGCGGTGAAGCGCTACAACATGAGCAACAAGCTGGCTTACGAGATGCAGAAGGCCATGAAGGTGCTGGCTCTCGACCAGGAGCGCGCCATCATCCGCAGCTCCAAGAAGGTGCTGGGCAACACCGCTACGGCGCGGCGCATGGCGGGGCTGCCGTACTACATCAGCTCGAACGTGTTCAAGAACAACGGCACGGCGCGGCCGCTCACCTACGAGCTGCTGAACGACGCGCTGGAGCAGGTGTACGAGTGCGGCGGCGATCCCGACGTGATCGTGGCATCTCCCCGCAACAAGCGCGTGCTGTCGCTGCTGCTACCTCTTTCCACGGAGCGCAGCCAGAAGGCGGAGAGCAAAAAGATGGTCGCCACGATCGATGTGTTCGAGGGCGACTTCGGCACGCAGCGTGTCATCACCGACCGCTGGCTGCCAAACTCGGACGTCTACGTGCTGTCCACGCAGTATCTCGGTATGGTGCCGCTGCGTCCGTTCGGCAAGAAGGAGCTGCCTAAGACCAAGGACGCCACGGAGCAGGTCATTGTCGGTGAGATCACCATGGAGGTGCGCGCCGAAAAGGCCAGCGCCCGTATCACCGATCTCGACGGCGTGCTGCCGACGGCTCCTTAGTATGGGCGCGCTGGAAATCGACGACGCCGTCCGGACGTTTCTGCGCATCAAAAACGGCGACGAGTACACGATCACCAAGGTCATCGACGATGACGTGTACCGCCGCCGCTGCCACGAGCTGAGGACGGCGCTGGGCGGCACGCGGGGGCTGATCCGCGACAGGAAAGGATCGGCCCTCGCGCAGTTCCGATACTCGATCCCCGTCGACGAGTTCGACGCGCTGCTGATGGCGGGCGATCCGGACGCGTTGGCGTGGAGCATGGACAAAAACGACAAACGGGCGCTGCATCGATTGGTGCAGCGCTATCCGCACTGGAGGGTTTACGCATGATCGCGGCGTCTCAGATCTGCCTGCTGGCGCGTTACAACGTCGGTGACGCAGGGCATACGACCTACAGCGACTATGAGGTGATGGCGGCATTGCAGTCATCGCTCGACTTGCTGATAACGAGCTGCGACGAGTGTTTTTCGCCGCTGCTGGTCAAGTCGGCGGAACTGGAGCTGACGGATGGACGCGCCGCGCTTCCGGAAGATTTTCGTTCGGTGATCTCGGTGCTGGGGCCTCGCGGCGCGCCGCTGGAATCGAACTACGAGACGGGGCCTTTCCGCGGGGAATTCCGTTTCGAAAACAGCGAGATCGTCTCGCCCGAATCGCCGGTGACCTTGACGTATCGCTACCGTCCGGCGCGTCTGGCGACGATCGACGACGAGATCGACGCGCCGGAAACGCTGCTGCTGCCGCTGGCGCGGATGACAGCGGCGCTGCTCAAGGGCGATTTCGAGACGGCGCAGGCGGTTTCCGACCGGACGGCGCAGACGGGCAAGGCGCAGCGCTGGGAAAACGCCGGAGAGCCGCGGCTGTGGGGAGGGTACATTTCGCAATGACATATGTATCGCAAGCCGTAGACGTAATTCGCCAGCGCGTCAACGACACGCTGGCGGTGAACTATACGATCGAAGAGATTATCAATAACATCGACACGGCGTGCCGTTTTCTGGGGCTGACGCTGATCGCCCGTCGGGCGCCGGAGATGATCGCGTCGGAGTCGGTCGTCGATTATTCGGCGGTACCGAAAGGATTCCACAGTTTCGTCGGGCAGTTTCCCGCCTGGCGCGAGGGGACGGTGCTGCGAACGTCGACGGGAAACGCGCCTGTCGAAATCCGGTATTTCTACATGCGCGACGGCGTTTCATTGCTAGAAGACCAAATTCCTTACAGCGACGACTATTTCGACGTGATCGTCACGGTGGCGGCGTCGTTGCTGCTGAGTCGCGACGAGTTCGACACGTCGTCGGAAAAAGCGATGATCGACGCGATCGGCGCATTGCTGCCGAGAGGCTAGAGGAGGTGAGCCCCCATGCGGCGGGCATCGAAACACGCAGTCGAGGGGACGGTCCTCGATTTCAGCGATTTTTCCGGCGGTCTGAATTTACGGACGGCGCCGGAGAACATCGCGCAGAACGAACTGGCGGAATGCAGGAACATGACCTACAGTTCGCAGCCGGGGCGACTGAGGACACGCGCCGGCGTGGGGCTTCCGCTGCATAGCTTTGACGCGCCTATTGACGCGCTGTTCTGGGATTCCGGCGCGTTGCTGACGGCGGCCGGCGGCGTTCTGTACAAATACATTCCGGCTCCTGACGGCGCCGTGGGGACGACAACGCAGATCGGGGCGTTGACGGGCACGGTCCGTCCGCAGTTTTGCGTGTTCGGGACGGACGTTTTCATTGCCTCGGGAGACGTGCTGCAAAAATACGACGGCGCGACGTTGTCGACAGTGACGGATTCACCGGCTCACGTCGCCGGTTTGTACGCCAGAGCGGGGCGGCTGTTTTGTTTCGAAACCGACTCCGACATGCTGCGCGGCTCGGCGGTCGGCGACGGGACTGTCTGGACGATCCCCCCCAGTGCGACGAACGCCGATCCCTGCGAGACGCAGATCGGCTACAAGGTTGCCGGGAACATCGTTGCCGCCGTGCCTTCGCTGACGGACGTGATCTTTTTCAAGAGTCGCGCGACGTTCCGCCTGGTCGGGGAATACCCGGACTGGAAGATCGTCGAGATCAGCCGCGACGAAGAGATCGCGAACCGCGATTCAGCGGTCAACGTGGCCGGCTATCTGTTTTATCTGGAAAAGAGCAAGGGTATGCGGCTGCTCCAGGGCACGGACGGGTACGAGGAAATCGCGCCCAGCGACACGCTGGTGAAGGTCAATCCCCGGTTGAGAAATGAGATGTCCGACACGGCGTGCCGCGTCTGGAACCTGCGGGGGCGGAACATCCTGCTGATCTCCGCGGGAGCAGGGAAAATTCTTCCCGCCTATTACGAGTACGGGATTGCCTCCATGCCGGCGCTGATGTGGGAGTTCTATGGCGACGTCCGCGACGTGGCGGAACCGGATCGAGACAACTTGTATATCGCCATTGGAGCGAATCTGCATGACTTTTCCGGCAGGACGAGCGAGGATTACGACTCCGCGGCGGGATCCCATCTGTCGCCGGTATCGTGCTCGTTCAGCACAAAAAAAATCGTTGGCGCATCCGAGTTCCTGACCAAACGTTTGGGAATCTCCGCCAATTCGTTGAATTTGCTGGTGAATGCTGTCTCCGACGAACCTTTGCGTATTTCCGTCGCAGGTGTGCCCTTGATAAACGTCGTTTTCGAAGTAGATGAATCGCCGTACATTTACAGCGACACCAGTTTTATCTACGACAACGAAAATTACATCTGGGGCGGTTTGAGGAATTATCAGGAATTCTACGTGCATAACGTTTTACGAAGCAAGTACGTTCAGGTGCGTTTTGAGAGTTCTGGAAGGCCGTTCCAGCTAACGCACTTCGTGCTGGAAACGGTTTCCGTGGGGGTGGTGTCGTGAGCGAGGTCGTAACGAGGCCTGTTGTGTCGGTGTATCTCGAGCCGGGGCGTCCGATCAGGGCGCACGTCGCCGTGATGGATACGGTGGTCGTGGATGCAGTGCTGAAAGATTTGGCGGGGCTGGTAGTCAATCTCACAGCGTGCTCCGTGATCGTCACGGCAACGGATCGGGAGAAATCGACATTGTACGCTGGAAAAATACAGTCCGCCTCCGACGGCTCTTTTCGCGTGGTGGTGCAGCCGGATGTCCCAGGACGACTGGCGCTGGAAGCGAAAGTCACGTCGGATGCGGACGGCGGAGTTTACACGTTTTTTCTCGGGGCTTTGTCCGTCGCGGCGGAGAACGGCGACGATGGCCCCGCTGCGGCGCTGGTCAGCCTGACGCGTCAGCTTATGGACGCGAAAGCGGCGTGCGAGGCCGCGACCGCCGCCTGTTTGGAAGCAACAAGCTTCGTGAATGAGGCGACCGCGGGCGTAGTGGAGGTCGTCAACGCCGCGAACGTCGCGGCGAATGCGGCAAACAGCGCCGCCGGTCAGGCGCGTAACGCCGGGGAGGCTTGTTCTTCCGCAACGGCGAACTGCGTTGCGGAAACGGATATTTGCGCGCAGAGATCGGCTGCGTGCCTGTCGACAACGGACGCATGCTTGGCCGCGACAAGCGCTTGCGATTCTGCGACCGCCGCGGCCAATCAGGCGGCAGGGAGCTGTAATGCCGCGGCTAACGCTGCGACAGTCAGCGCGGATTTATGCCAAACAGCAAAACAACAGACGGAGCAAGCGACCTCGGCCTGCCAAAATGCTACGCAAAACGCCGCAAATTCCGCCGAAGCCTGCCAAAGCGCGACGGCTGCATGTAATGCCGCCGCGCAGCAGGCTACTGTTGCTGCGAGCAGCTGCCAGTCCGTAACAGCGCAATGCTTGGCTGCGACGCAGGCGGCAGAAACGGCGGTTGGCGCGGGTCAGGAGGGGCAAATCCTGTTCACGGGTGCTTCGGGCGTGTTCTGGGACTGGCCGGGGAACGGCTACATGTATGTTCCCGAATGATGAAAACGAGGTGAAACGATGACTAGCAGATACGGATGGGGCGACAACGAGCCCAAAATTTTACCAGGCTCGCAGGGCGGCGACCGGACGAACCTTTTTGGGATCAAGATAAAAGCGCTTTTTACAGACTTGTTCGCGAAGCTGAATATCGACGCGAACAAGTTGGACGGTATTCAGGCCGGCGCGGAAAAGAACAAAAACGCCTTCGCGAAAATCAAAGTCGGCTCGTCGCTGATTTTAGCCAACAATCAAGAAGACACTTTTGAGATAGTTCCCGGAAGCAATGTCGTTGTCACGCCGGATGCCATAAACGACAAGGTAACGATCGGACTGCCGCCGTCGCTTGACGTAAACATTACAGGATCTGCGAATTCTGCGCAGACGTGCCACGGGTGCGGGGCCATTATCTCGACCGAGCTAACGAACGCCAACGAGGCGTCGAACCGGACGAGTGGTTTTTATCAGACAGGCGCCAATATTAGCGACGGGGACCCCGCCGGTGCGTCTTATGCGGGGATAATCCAGGTATCGCGCAATAGCAATCGGATTTGTCGGTTGCTTTTGCGCGGAGACCTTACGCAGCCTGTCGCATGGATGCAAGTGTTCAACGAAGGTACATGGGGACCGCTGACCAGGTTTGTCATGGAAGGCGACAACATCACCGGTTCGGCTGCGAGCCTGTCCCCGGGGGCAAAAATCAACGGCGTCCTGTTTAACGGCACGCAGAACATCACGATCACTGCCGCGGCCAACGGCGGCACGTCCGCCGCCTGCTCAGGCAACGCGGCCACTGCCACCAAGGCCACGCAGGATTCCCGCGGACAACAGATCGACTCGACGTATATCAAGGGTTTGTCGGTCAGCGGCAGGACTGTGACCTATACAAGGGGCAACGGGACGACGGGTTCGTTCCAAACGCAGGACACGAACACGACGTATACGCTGGCAAGCCTCGGCGGCGCGCCCAAACCCCAAACCGCCGCCGGCGTGGGGCAGTGGATAGACTTTAGAAATCTTGTCGATGGCTGCCTTCCCAGCGGTGGGACGTGGGCGTACTTTTGCGACGGCAATAAAACTTCCACGATAACCCCGATTGGCGTCGCTGCTGGCGGGACGAAAGTAGCATTCAGCTCGCGTTTTGGTTTTGGGTGGCGCATCGCATAGGAGGTAAGGCATGTACGAAAACTTGATCCGCAATCTCGACGGCAGCTACACGTTTACAAAAAACGGCTATCCCTACAACTGCCCGAACATGGGCGAGTGGCTGGAAGAATATGCTCAAGTCCACGCCTACGCGCTTGAGCACTCCGACGAAGTGACAATCGAACCGGAGCCGGAACCGCCGACGCTGGAAGAAGCGAAGGCGGCGAAGATGGAATGGAACCACGCCTACGCCGACGGCCTGCTCGCTCAGGCGAAGGCAGGCTACACGCTTGGCGAAGTCGAGAGCTGGGACGTGCAGAAACGCGGTGCGGCCGACATCCTCGTGGGCAACGCGACGAGCGAGGACGCGCAAGACGTGACGGCGCTGTACAACCGGCGCATCGCCGTCGGCGGCGAGACCATGACATTAGAGCAGTTTTGCCAGAGGATCCTCGCCAACGCCGCGGCCTATCGGGCCTACTCCGCAAACGTCAACGGCGTCATGCAGGGCATCGATGCCGTCATCCGCCGCTGCGAAACGGTGGAACAGGTGCAGGCCGTTGTCTGGCCGGAGATGTAAAACCCCGGTCAGGGGGCCCCAGTCGTTCGGAGCGTGGATAAACACCTACGAGGCGCGCGACGAAAGCCGTTTCGAACTGGACGACCGCGAAGAATTGGTGTTCGACCGCGAGCACGGCTTTTTTACGTGGATATTCGATTTCGAGAAAAGATACCTGCTGATCCCGAAAATGTGCGGGGACGGCCGTTACTGGCGCCCGCACATTCTCGCCATGGTAAAAACGCTGAGAGGCTCCCACGGCTGTATCGGCGCCTACTGCGTCACGAAACGCGATCCGCGCGTTTATATGCGGGTGCTCGGCGGCGAACTGGTCAAACAGGAACATGAAGACGGCAAAACGTATAGTTATATTCTGGTGACGCCGGAGAATACGCGGGTAAGGGAAGGTGATATGGATGGGCAGTAGATCGTCCACGACTCAGGTACGCAAACGCGACCCCGAGTCGGCGGAACTTCGAAATATGCGGACGAGCATTTATAACATGCTCGCGCCGATCACGGGCGCGGCTCCGACGGATATAGTCGTCCCCCAGGTTGGGGGAGCATCCGCGGGGATAGGGACAACCTCGCAAGGTTTTGCGAAGGGGCTCCCGCAGGGTTATACGTTCGACAACCGCGGGCAAATCGTCAAAGGTTACAAAAACGGCGGCGACAACGAGGGTGCGCCGATTTACGCGCGCAACGCCGACGGCTCGATCGCCACGGTGTGGAACTACAATTCCGGCGGCGGGACGGCAGGACAGACGGGGATCCCGTCGGCGGGACACGGTGTGAAATGGAGCGATACGAATTTCGGCTCCGACTGGCTGGCGAACCGCGCCCGAGTGAACAGCGCGCTGAACCAGTACGATGCGCTGTCGCGAAACACACAGCCGTTGATGGACAGAATCACGGGGACGGCTGACAGGATCATCGACACGGCGAACGGGAATCTTCCCTATGCGCAAAAAATCGCCGGACTAAGCGCGTTGATCCCGGGACTGTCGAACAAAATTTCCGGCGTGGGCGACAGGGCGTTGGAGGCGACGGAAACAGCGGCGGCGGCGATGAAGCCAAACACGCAGAACATTTCCAACCTCTCGGGGAAGATCGAGGGCATTGGCGACCGGCAGGGAACGCTTGCGGACGAGGTACTGAATTTCACGCGAACGGGGAACGTGCCCAGCGCCGTGCTGGACAACCTGAACAGGTCGGTAAACTCAGAGCTGAACCGAAACACGGGAAGCGCTTTGAACGATCTGGCCACTCGAGGGGTAATGAACAGCAGCGTGGCGAACCGGTCGCTCGGCGGCCTGGCGGACAGCGCTGCGGACGCTTACGCGAAAAATTACCTGAACGCGTACAACTCGGTACTGTCCGGCTACGGGCAGACAAACTCCACGCTGGCTGGCGCCGGCGACACTTACGCCAAGGCGATCAGCGGATACAAGGCGGCGAACGACGATCTGAGGAGTGGGCTGAGCGACCAGCTGGCCGGCTTCACGGCGGCAGGGAACCTGTACGGCAACGCGATCAACGGCTACAACTCCGCAATCAGCGGTTACAACAACGTTATCAACGGGCGAAATGCCACAGTCAACGGCTACAATACGGCCATGTCAGGCTACGGCAAAGCGCTTGACTCAAACACCGATTTGATGAAGCAGGCGGCTTCGATGCCGCAAACGCTGAGCCAGGCGATGATGTCGCAGTACGCTCCGGCGTATCAGTTCTGGAAGGACTTGCAGAACAGCTACGACAATCGCGAGGATTACGACACGGTCGTCAAGCAGGGAAAGTAGAGGTGATCTGATATGGCAGTCTACACGGTAGGCGGCGGAGGCGGCCTGTTCGGCTCGTTTTTGCCGCAGCTTCTGGGGCTGGCGGGACGGACGATCGGCGGCCCCGTCCTCTTTTGATGTTACTAATCCAAAGACATGGACTGATATCATCATAAAGATACTACTCAAAAATATCTTCAAAACTTCCAACACGTTGTCTCAACCCCTTTCTACATCCAGCACTCAACAAGGTAGTTGATGCACCATTTTTGAAGTGGATTGTGAATTTTGCATATTCAACTTTACTTATATTTTCTAAATTAACTAAACATGCTTTATGTGAACGATAAAATAATGGTGATAATTCTTTTTCCATACTTGTTATTGTTTTGAGTGTATGTTTTGGTTTATCATTCATAAAGTGAATAATACATTTTGATCCAGATGGATCTTTTTCTATGTAAGTTATATTCTTACATAAAACTTTGTATGTTGTATATTTGTAATTGAATGTTAGTACTCTATTCCTTAAAAGTCTATCTATTATATATCTTATGGTGTCCTCTACTCTTTGGGGATATATTGCGCTTTTTTCAACATAATCAATAGCTTCTAATCTTGAAAAGAATATATCATTTTTACATTCTGGATGGGCTGTTATAAATACTATATAACTTTTATCATCTTGTTCTCTTATTCTTGAGGCTATTTCTAAACCTCCTACTACTGGTAATTCAACATCTAGTAAATAAATTTTTGTATCAAATATTCATGGATTGACACCCTGAAGCAGATTACGGCTTCTGCCGTCAGCGATGAGC
>OHAO01000399.1_pt1 | contig 32806 bp, 28 predicted proteins | sample 1577151 | NCBI WGS metagenome assembly OHAO01 (sample SAMEA3541585, study PRJEB24748) | human gut metagenome | biome: human gut; feature: human-associated habitat; material: faeces | place: China | collected 2012 | reverse complement strand
CGTTCTCTTGGGGGTCCAAGGGGGCCATTCTCTCACGTGAGAGAATGGCCCCCTTGACTCGTGCAGCGCCTACGGCGCTGCCTTTCCCCGCCGCGCAGCGCGCGGCATTATAATCTTTTTCCATACATGAAAAGATCACATTTGAGCATGCCATTGTACAACTTACGTTTCTTATCGGCAAAGCGCCCGTAGCAGCGCTCAAAGTCAGGATGTGACGACAGCACATACACCCGCCAGGTGTCGGGCAGCTTATCCATCGCCTTGCCGAAGGCTTTATAGAGCTCGCCCGCCTCTTCGCGCTCAAGAAGCCGCTCGCCATACGGCGGGTTCGTCACGATGCGGCCATAGAGCCCGCCCCAATGGAAGCGCGTGGCGTCGTCGACCTCGAACTTGACGATGTCATCGACCTCGGCCAATTCCGCGTTGTGGCGCGAGAGCTCGACGGCGTCGGGGTCGATGTCGCCGCCCCAGATCTCGTACTTGCCGTGGAATTCCTTGTCCATCGCCTCGTCGGCTGCGTCGAGCCAGAGCATTTTATCGAGCGTGGCCCAGTGCTGCGCGGCAAAGCTGCGGTTGAGGCCCGGCGCACGGTTGCGCGCGATGAGCGCCGCCTCGATGGCGATGGTGCCGCTGCCGCAGAAGGGGTCACAGAACGGGTCGCGCCCATTGTAGTGCGAGAGCTTGACCATTGCGGCGGCGAGCGTTTCCTTGAGGGGGGCCGCCACGCCCTGCGCGCGGTAGCCGCGCTTGTAGAGTCCTTCACCCGAGGTGTCGAGCCCGACGGTCACTTCGTCCTTCATGATGGAAAAGCGCACCTGATAGCGCCGCCCCGTTTCGGGGAACTGCGCGATGCCGTAGGCCGCGCTCAGGCGGTCGACGACCGCCTTTTTGACGATCGACTGGCAGGCGGGCACGGAGTGGAGCGTCGAGTTGATGGAATAGCCCACGACGGGGAATTCGCCCTCGCGGGGGATCCACTCCTCCCAATGCACCGCGCGCACGCCCTGAAAGAGCGATTCAAAATCCGTCGCGCGGAACTTGTGCAGAACCAGAATGACGCGCGCGCCGCAGCGCAGATTGATGTTGAGGCGCGCAATGTCGCGCGCTTCGCCGCAGCAGAGGACGCGGCCATTCTCGACGCGCACGTCAGAAAGTCCCAGCTTTTTGATCTCATCGCCCACTAAGCTCTCAAGGCCCAAGAGGCAGGGAATGACAAATTCCAGCATAATAACGCTCCCGAAAAAATGATTTGTTCATAGTATAGCGGATGGGAACAAAAAAGGCAATCGCCGCGTCAAAATAAGCATGGTAAAGCGGTGGAGCGTGTGGTACAATAGGAAAAACAGCGCGGAAAGCGCGCTGTCACATGAATGTAACATCAAACTTGCGCGAAATTTTCCGAAAAAACACGGAATGCAACACTAAAGTTGCTGGAAATGGACGCGCGGTTTTGGTATCTTATCCTCAGACAGAGAAACGGAGGGAACGCAATGGCATTTGGCGAGCGGCTCCAGGAGGTCCGCAAACGCAGCGGACTGACGCAGGAGGAATTTGCCGAACAGCTTCAGGTCTCGCGCCAGTCGGTTTCGCGCTGGGAGTCGGGCCGCGGCTACCCTGAGATGGAGAAGATCATCTTCATCTGCAACCGCTACGGCGTAACGATGGACGAGCTGTTCAAAGAAGAAGTCCCCACCCCCGGCGAGCCGCCGGTCGAAGCCCCGCTGCTGTCCGCGCGCACGCTCGGCAGCGAGTTGTCAAACCTGTATGCGAATCTGTCGCCCTACAACAAAAGCATCGGGATCATGCTGCTGACCGTCATCGCGATGATCGGTCCGGCATACGTCTACTGTATGCGCAGTTTGAAAGGAGGAGCAGATGAAATGATGACCATTATCTGGATCGCCGCCATCATCATCTTCGGCATTGCCGAGGCGGCGACGGCGGGGCTGGTGTCGATCTGGTTCGTCGTGGGCGCGGTGGCCGCGCTGGTGGCGACGGAGCTGGGCGCGGCGCTGTGGCTGCAATTCGCGGCCTTCCTGATCGTATCCATTCTGGCGCTCATCGCAACAAGACCCCTTGCGCGCAAGATGCTGGATAAGACGATCGTGCCCACGAATGCCGACCGTGTGCTGCACCACGAGGCCAAGGTGACCGAAACGGTGGACAACGAGAACGCCACGGGCGCTGTGTACATCGACAGCAAGACATGGACGGCGCGCAGCGAAGACGGCAATATCATCCCCAAGGGGAAAATGGCAAGAATCGTTCGCATGGAGGGCGTCAAGCTCTACGTGCGCGAGAGTAAAGAAACCGAGAGAAGAGAGTAAACCCAAACTACATAACATTTTAGGAGGAAAAGAACTATGCAATGGATCGGCTATATCGGTATCGGCATTTTAGTGCTGCTGGTGCTTCTGGTGCTCGTCACGAACATCCAGATCGTGCAGCAGTCGCGCGCCTACGTCGTTGAGCGCCTCGGCGCTTACAGCGCGACCTGGGGCGTGGGCCTGCACTTCAAAATTCCGTTTTTCGAGCGCGTTGTGAAGAAGGTCAGCCTCAAAGAGCAGGTGGCCGACTTCGATCCCCAGCCCGTCATCACGAAGGATAACGTCACGATGCAGATCGACACAGTCATCTACTTCCAGATCACCGACCCCAAGCTCTACACCTACGGTGTCGAGCACCCGATGAACGCCATCGAGAACCTGACGGCGACGACCCTTCGTAACATCATCGGCGAGATGGAGCTCGACCAGTCGCTCACGAGCCGCGACGTCATCAACGCCAAGATGCGCTCTATCCTCGATGAAGCGACCGACCCGTGGGGCATCAAGGTCAACCGCGTGGAGCTCAAGAACATCCTGCCGCCGCGCGAGATCCAGAACGCGATGGAAAAGCAGATGAAGGCCGAGCGCGAACGCCGCGAGTCCATCCTGCAGGCCGAGGGCCAGAAGCAGTCCCAGATCCTCGTGGCCGAGGGCGAAAAGCAGTCCACCATCCTGCGCGCGGACGCGGAAAAGCAGGCGGCCATCCTCAAGGCCGAGGCCGAGCGTCAGGCGGCCATCCTCAAGGCCGAGGGTGAAGCGCAGGCCATCCTGAACGTGCAGAAGGCGCTTGCCGACTCCATCAAGATGCTCAACGAGGCCAACCCCAACGATCAGGTCGTCAAGATCAAGGCGCTCGAATCGTTCGAAAAGGCCGCCGACGGTCAGGCGACGAAGATCATCGTCCCGAGCGAGATTCAGAGCCTCGCCGGTCTCGCCGCGAGCTTCAAGGGGCTGCTTGAAGAGAAGTAATTTCAAAAAGCGGCAAAGCCACTTTTTGAGGAGGCTTTCAGGCCTCTGCGCGCATAAAACGCCCGCCATTGGCGGGCGTTTTCCACACTTGCGGCCTGCAAAGTGTTTTTTCTGACGCACATGTCGTCAGAAAAAACGAATCAGAATCATTTGCCGTCTGCGGACGGCAAAGTCTGCGACGCTTTTACAAGAAGCCAAAAAGGAAGAGGTTCCCGTCGGGAACCTCTTCCTTTTTTGTGATGTGTTTTGTGATGTGTTTTGTGATGTAAGGTGTTGCGAACTCAGCCCTCGGAATCCGTGCGGTTTCTCCAGGAGATCTCCTGCTCGAGCTCGTAGCGCAGCTTTTTGTTCTCCTCGACGAGCTCATCGTAGTGCTCGCCCTGCACGTAATACTTGACGAACGTGAACGTTGCCTCGTCAAGCTCCTCTTCCGTGTAGGACGGGAGAAGCGAGCCGTTCTTGCGCTGAAGGCCGGAGATATTCACGACCACCAGGCGGCGGTGCTGCTCGGAGAGCTGGAAGAGCTGGAGCTTTGCGGGAATTTCAAGCCCTAAGTCATAGGTGCTGTTCACGCGCTCCATGATGTTGCGGTACTCGGGCTTGGCCGAGACGATGACGCCGTGCTGCATAAACAGCTTTTTCAGGTAGTCCACAGAAACGTCCTCGCGGGTGATCGTGCCCTTGCCGAGACCCGTGAGCATCGTGTTAGACAGATTCAGGCTGACGTAAACTTCTTCGCCGGTCTTGGGATAGCTCATAATTTGCCTCCATTAAAGTCTGCGCCGCAAGCGCGGCTGGGATTGATATGACATTTTTATGGTAGCATGGCGGAGCGGAAAATACAAGCGGCAGGTTGTATGAACTGTCGCTTATAAATTTGTCGGAATCGCCGCCGCGGCGGTTTTTTCCTTGACAAGAGCGCGCGCCGCTGATACACTTTCCTTGTCTATTACGGGTGCGCACCTACCGGCAGTCAGGCGGAAGTCTGGCTGCCGTTTTGCATCCGGCATTTGAATAGGAGGGAATATTTATGGCTTACTTCTGGCCGCTCATTCTTGTCGTGGCGTCGAACACCGTGTATCACATCTGTGCAAAGTCGCTGCCCGAGAGCGTCGACCCGCTCGCGTCGCTCACGGTCACGTATCTGATCGGCTCAATCTTTTCGGGCATCCTGTATTTTGTGACGAACCGCGGCGGGGCGAACCTTCTGCACGAATACAGCCAGATGAACTGGGCGCCGTACCTGCTCGGTCTCGCGGTCGTCGGTTTGGAAGCTGGCAGCATGCACGCCTACAAGGCGGGCTGGCCGGTCAGCGCGTTTCAGGTGTCGTCTGCGGCGGCCATCGCGACGATTTTGGTGTTCATTGGGTATCTTGTCTACCACGAGGCCATCACGGTCAACAAGCTCGTGGGCCTTGCGCTGTGTCTTACGGGGCTGTTTTTCCTCAACAAATGAGTTGTGCCGCGGCTTTTGCCGTGGTATGATGGGGAAAACTTGTTTTAAAGAAGGAATTTTGATCTATGAAAGCTGCACGCGAATATCCGATCCTGACCGTCACCGCCAAGGGCACGCGCTGGCTCGAGAGCGGACATCCCTGGGTGTACGACTCCGACGTCGCCCGCGAGCCGGACGAGAGCGAGTGCGAAAACGGCGCGCTCGTCGACGTGGTGTCGGAAAAGGGCAAATATCTCGGCACGGGCTTTTTGAGCAGACTCAGTAAGCTCCGCGTGCGCATTGTCTCGCGCAACGCGAACGACCGCTTTGATGAAAATTTCTGGCGGCGGCGCGTACGCTACGCCTGGGACTACCGCAAGGCGGTCATGGACGGGCAGACCGGCTGCTGCCGCCTGATCTTCGGCGAGGCGGACGCCTTCCCGGGTCTGACGGTCGACCGGTTTGAAAATCTTCTCGTCACGCAGACGCTCTCACTCGGCATGGAAAAGATTAAGGACATGCTCTTCCCCCTCATTGTCGAGGTGCTGGAGCAGGACGGCGAGACGATCGACGGCCTTTTTGAGCGCAACGATGTCGTGCTTCGCGAAAAGGAGGGCTTGACGCAGAACAAGGGTTGGTTTCCACTCCCCGGCAAAAAAACGCCCGAGAGCCCCATCACTGAAATTTGCGAGAACGGCGTTTTCTACCGTGTGGATGTCGAAAACGGGCAGAAGACGGGCTTTTTCCTCGACCAGAAGTTCAATCGCCTCGCCGTCGCGCACCTCGCGCGCGGCAAGCGCGTGCTCGACTGCTTCACGCACACGGGCTCGTTCGCGCTCAACGCCGCCAAGGGCGGCGCAGAGCACGTGACGGCGGTGGACGTGTCCGAGAGCGCCATCGAAATGGCGCGCGCGAACGCGGCGCGCAACGGCCTTGAGGACAAAATGGACTTTCTCGCCGCCGACGTCTTCGACCTGCTCCCGCAGCTCGAGGCCGCGCACGAAAAGCCCTATGACTTCATCATCCTCGATCCCCCGGCGTTCACGAAATCGCGCCGTACGGCGAACAACGCCGAAAAGGGGTACAAGGAGATCAACCTGCGCGCGATGCGCCTGCTGCCGCGCGGCGGCTACCTTGCGACCGCGTCGTGCAGCCACTTTATGCCCGCCGAACGCTTTGAGCGGATGCTGCGCTCCGCCGCCGCGGACGCGGGCGTCGAGCTGCGGCAGATCGAAGCGCGCACGCAGGCAAGCGACCACCCCATCCTCTGGAACGTGCCAGAGACGGATTACCTCAAGTTCTACTTATTCCAAGTGGTATAAATTGATATAAAAAATCCTCGCTGTAAAAACAGCGGGGATTTTTTTGGTTGTTTATTTGTTTTCGTCAGCGTTTTCCGCGGGCGTTTTATCCTGCGGCGCGTCCGGCGTTTCGGGCTCAGTCGAGGGCTTGTCCTCAGTCTGAGCATCTTTGCCCTTGTCCTCCGGCGGCATTTCGATCTTTTCGCTCGTCATCGAAATGTGCTTGGCAGGCGCTTCGATCACGCTCGGCTGCGAGGGGCGGAAGCCGTCCTCGCTCTTGCGCGTGGAAGCGTAGGCCTCTTCGACGGCCGAGGGATCGCGGCCTTCGAGGATAGCGACCATTTCGCCGCCCGTGATGGTCTCCTTTTCAAGGAGGTAGGCGACGACCTTGTCCATATCCTCGCGGTTGTCGCGGATGACCTGTACGGCGTCCTTGTAGCACTCGTCGAGAATGCGCTTGACCTCGCGGTCCATGATGGCGGCGGTATCCTGCGCGCAGTCGAGGCCGTAACCGCCGTCGAGGTACTGATTGCGCACCGACCCGAGCGCGACCATGCCGACCGCATCGCTCATACCGTACATGGCGACCATGTTGCGCGCGATGCTCGTCGCCTCCTGAATATCCTGCGAGGCGCCGTTGGTCATCGTGTTCATCACGACCTCTTCGGCCGCGCGGCCGCCCATCGAGACGGCGATCTTCGCCATCAGCTCATCGCGCGTGCGCAGGTTCGTCTTGTCCTCTTCAGGCATCAGGAGCGTGTAGCCAAGGCTTCCCTCGGTGTGCGGGACGATCGTGATCTTCTGCACGGGCTCGGCGTTTTTCTGCTTGTAGGCGACCATCGCGTGGCCGACCTCGTGATAGGCGACGAGCTTCTTTTCAAACTCGGTGAGGACGCTGCCTTTCTTCTCGCTGCCCGCGATGACGAACTCGAACGCCGCGAGCATGTCCTCCTGCGTGACGAGCTTGCGTCCCTTGCGCACGGCGCGCAGCGCCGCCTCGTTGGCGAGGTTTGCAAGGTCCGCACCCACGCAGCCCGCGGTCGCGAGCGCGACCTTCTTAAGATCCACGTCCTCGGCGAGCTTGATGCCGCGCGTGTGGACCTGCAGCGTTGCTAAGCGGCCGGCGAGGTTCGGGCGGTCGACGGTGATGCGGCGGTCGAAGCGGCCGGGGCGCAGCAGCGCCTTGTCGAGCACCTCCGGGCGGTTCGTCGCGGCAAGCACGATGACGCCCTTGCTCGGGTCAAAGCCGTCCATTTCGGCGAGCAGCTGGTTGAGCGTCTGCTCGCGCTCGTCGTTGCCGCCGCCGTAGCGCCCGCCGTCGCGGGATTTGCCGATGGTGTCGATCTCGTCGATGAAGATGATGCAGGGGGCGACCTTCGACGCCTCGGCGAAGAGGTCGCGCACGCGGCTCGCGCCGACGCCGACGAACATCTCGACAAAGTCAGAGCCGGAGATGGAGAAAAACGGCACCTTTGCCTCGCCCGCCACGGCCTTGGCCAGCAGCGTTTTACCGGTACCGGGAGAGCCGACGAGCAGCGCGCCCTTGGGGATCTTTGCGCCGATGGCGGTGTATTTTTCGGGGTTGTGCAGAAAGTCGATGATCTCGACGAGCGATTCCTTCGCTTCGTCCTGACCGGCGACGTCCGCAAACGTCACGCCGGTGGATTTTTCCATGTAGACCTTGGCGTTGGCCTTGCCGACATTGCCGATGCCGCCGATCCCGCCCATGCCGCCGGACTTTTTCGCGATGAAGTTCATCAGCAGCATGAACGCGCCGACCATCAGCACCGTGGGCAGAATATAGCTCACCATGAACGTGAGGATCGGCGAAACGGGCGGCTGATAGGGCTTGGTGTAGGTCACGCCGTGCTCATCGCACAGGGTGATCAGCTTTTCCGTCGCGTCGGGAATGATGGTGGTGAAGAGCGTATAGTTCTGATCATAGCTCTTGCCGTCGTCATCCGTGTAGGTAAAGCCGTCGACCGGCGTGATGGTAAAGACCGTGTCGCCGAATTCGATGGACTTGACCTTCCCCTCCTCCACGAGTTCGACAAGCTCGCTGTATGCGATCTCGCACGAAGACTCGGCGGTGCGGGCCTGATCGAGCATGACGGAGAGGTAGTTCACACCGATCGTCAGCAGCAGCGCCCATAGGACGATCGACCACATGCCCCCGCCGCGCCGGCGGTTCTTGTCGCCGCGATTGCGGTTGTTTCTGTTGTTTGGCTCCATGTTGTTCCTCCTGTCGGGAGACAGAAAAATGCGAAGATGCGCACTTTTTGAATTGGTGATTTCAACTATACCATATATAAGAAAATCGCACAAGTTTTCTACGGTGAATTTTCGATGAACTTTTGCTTTGTGCCCTCTTTATCTTGCCCTTGTTCTGTGTTATAGTTGCAATGGAGTATTCTATAAAAATTTGTCACAAGGAGAAATTTCTTTTATGGATAAGGAACGCAAGGAAAAGACCGCGCGCGTGCAGGACGCGGAGGCCGACGGCATCATCGAGGGCCGCAACGCCGTGATCGAAGCGCTGCGCGCGGGCACGACCATCGACAAAATTTTCATCCAGAAGGGCGAGACCGACAAGACGCTCGGCCACATCGCCTCCACCGCCCGCGCCGCGGGCGTGGTCGTCGTCGACGCGGACAAGCGCAAGCTCGACTTTATGTCCCGCACGCACGCCCATCAGGGCGTCATCGCGCTCACGAGCGTGCGCGAATATGTCAGTGTTGAGGATATTTTGAACATCGCGCGCGAAAAGGGCGAAAACCCCTTGATCGTCGTCTGCGACGAGATCTCCGACCCGCATAACCTCGGCGCGATCATCCGCACGGCGGAGTGCGCGGGCGCGCATGGCGTCGTCATCCCCAAGCGCCGCAGCGCGGGCCTCACGAGCATTGTCGCCAAGACGAGCGCGGGTGCGGTGAGCTATGTGCCCGTCGCGCGCGTGCCGAACATCCCCGCGCTTTTGGAGCAGCTGCAAAAAGAAGGCGTCTGGGTCTTCGGCACGGCGGCCGAGGGCACGAGCGACCTCTACTCCGCGGACCTCAAGGGCCCCGCGGCCATCGTCATCGGCAGCGAGGGCGACGGCATGACGAGACTGGTGCGCGAAAAGTGCGACTTCCTCGTCAGCATCCCGATGAAGGGCAGAATTTCGTCGCTCAACGCCTCCGCGGCGGCGGCCATCCTCCTCTACGAGGCGGTGCGCCAGCGCTTGGGGCAGTGACGGTAAAGAAGGAACGATATGGACCCCAAAGACCTTGAATTTGAAGAAACGCTCGCCGACTCCGAGCTGCTGCTGAAAAACACGGCCCGCAGCATGGACGAGGACGCGGAATTCACGCTCGAGAGCATTCTGGCCGAGTACGGCAGCGGCACGCCCGCCGCGCCCGAACCGGAAGAAAAAGCAAGCGAGCCGCCCGCGGAGGAAAAGCAGTCGGCAAAGGTCGTCCCTCTGCCGAAAAAGGCGGAGACGGCGAAAGAGAGCGTGGACGATACGGCGGACGAGACTGTCCGCCTTCCTGTCATCCCCTTCCCCGGTGCGAAAAAGGCCGAAGAGCCGATAGAAGCCGAACCGGAAGAGGAAACGGACGCGGAAACCGAAGAAGAACCGCCGCAGGACGACGAGCCCAAGTCCATGAGCTTGCAGGACATCCTGGCCCAGACCGTGCAGGAGGCGCTCTCCGAGCGCGAGGACACGGTCATCGAGGAGGAGCCGCCGCGCCGCGGTTTGTTCTCCCGCCGCAAGATGCGCGACACCGAGCAGCTCTACGACGACGCGGAGGAGGAAGAGGACGAGGAAGAAGAATTCGAAGAGCCTGAACCCGAGCTCCCCGAGCCGCCGCTGACCGAAACACTCTCCGATTACCGCGCGCAGCTCTCTGGCGCGACGAAGGCGCGCCGTGGGGCGGGTATTTTCACGCTTTTGCTGTGCGTCATGGCGGTGCTGGAGCATTTTTCCATCCTGCCGGAGGCGTACACCGCTGATCCGATGATCCGCGCGCTGCCGCTGCTGGCGGTCGAGGCGATCGTCTGCGCCATCGGCTGGCGCATTTTTGCGGGCGCGCTGCGCTCGCTCAAACAGGGAAAAGTCACGTCGGGCTTTTTGACGATGCTTCTATGCCTTGTCACGCTGCTCGATACGGCGCTCTATGCTTTTCTTCCCGCGCGCGCGGCGCTGTCGCTGCCGCTGCCGGTGCTGGGGGCGATGTCGGTTTACTGCGCGCTGCTGGGCGAAAGTCTGCGTCTGCACGGCATGTATGACACGTTCCGCATCGCGGCCATCGGCAACGCGCCGTATATCGTCACTGTGACGGCAGGGGGCGCGGCCAAGCGCGTGGGCCTGCCGGGCGGATTTTCCAATTCCGCGCGCGCAAACGCTCCCTATTCGCGCTGGCAGAGCGTGCTGCTGCCGGTCTTCCTCGCGGCGGCGGTCGTGTTCGGCGTGCTCTCGACGCTCGAGACAAAGCAGAACGCGCTGCTTGCGTGGAACCTCTCGGTGATGCTCGCGAGCGCGAACCTGCTCGCGTTTCCGATGGTGTGCGCGCTGCCGCTCAAGCGCATTGCCGCGCGGCTTGCCAAAAGCGGCAGCGCCGTGGCGGGCTTTTCCGGCGCGGACGCCATCCGTCGGAGCAACTGCGTCATTCTGACCGACGGCGACCTGTTCCCGCCCGGAACGGTCACGCTCGGCGGGCTCAAGGTTTTCGGCGAGGAGAGCGGCAAGGTCATCTCCTACGCCGCGACGATGGCCCACGCGTCCGAAAGCGGCCTGAGCCGCCTTTTTGACAATCTTCTCGCCAGCGACGGCGGCTTCCGCGAGCAGGTCGAGGACGTCGACTTTTACGAAGAGGGCGGCGTTGGCGGCCGCATCCACGGCGAAACGGTGCTCTTCGGCACGGCGGGCTTTATGAGAAAGCGCGGCGTGAACCTGCCGCGAAACCTTGGCCTCAAGACCGGCGTGTTCCTCTCGGTCGACGGCACGCTCATCGCGGTGTTCGCCGTGAAGTACATGCCTGCGGAAAATGTCGACTGGGCGCTCCACGCCCTGCACCACAGCCGCATCACGCCTGTGCTCGCCGTGCGCGACGGCAACATCACCCCCGCACTCTTAAAGCGTAAGTTCGGCACCGACGCGCGCGCGGTCTACCCCAAGCTCTCGACGCGCTTGGCGCTCTCCGAGCGCGGCGGCGGGCGGCCGTATGCGCTGCTCATGCGCGAAGGCCTCATGCCGTATGCCGAGGTCGTGCTCGGCAGCAAGAGATTGTGCGCGTCCGCAAGGCGCTGCACGGTGCTTGCATTTTTAGCCGCCACAGCCTCGACGCTCCTTGCATTTTATTTAACTTTTGTCGGCGCATACAGCGTGCTCACGCCGCTTTCTCTGCTCATTTACGTACTTTTGTGGTCGCTCAGCGCGCTGGTCGACGCCCTGCTCAGCGATCGTTATTGACACTTCGAACGAAGAAAACGAAAATTTGCGGAAAAATATGGTTGTAATGGAGAGAAAAACATGATATCATTTCTTCATTGAGTATTATCCCACCTTATGGCGCGAGCCGATCTGGGATTTACGATTTTCGGAAGGAGACTGACCCATTATGAGTGCAAAAGACATCCGCAATATCGTGCTGCTTGGCCACAGCGGCAGCGGCAAGACCACCCTCGCTGAGAGCATGCTGTATCTCACCGGCGGCACGGACCGTCTGGGCAGAATTGCCGACGGCAACACCGTTTGTGACTACGATCCCGAAGAGATCCGCCGCCAGATCTCCATTTCTCTGGCCGTGGCTCCCGTGGAATACGACAGCTGCAAGATCAACGTGCTCGACGTGCCCGGCGGCTTCGACTTCGCCGGTGAGGTCGCGGAGGCCGTTCAGGCTGCCGACGCTGCCGTTATCGTCTGCTCGGCCAAGGCCGGCATGAGCGTCGGCGCGGAAAAGGCGTGGAAATATTGCGAGAAGAACTCTCTCCCCCGTCTGCTCTACATCTCCAAGACCGACGAGGAGAACTCCGACTACAACGCCGCGTTCGACACGCTGCGCGAGCGCTTCGGCAAGAACATCGCCCCCGTCGTCGCCCCCATCTGGGACGAGAGCAAGAAGGTCATCGGCATCATCGACGTGCTGCATAAGCGCGCATTCGAGTTCGGCCCCGGCGGCGGCCGCGTCGAGATCGAAGTGCCTGAGAACAAAAAGCCCGTGCTCGATGAGCTCTACGACGCGCTCAAGGAGTCCGTCGCCGAGACGAGCGAGGAATTTATGGAAAAGTTCTTCGCCGGTGAAGACTTCACCTATGCCGAGATGATCCATGGCCTGCGCCAGGGCGTCAAGGACCTGTCCCTCTTCCCTGTCGTGTGCGGCTCCGCCATTCAGGGCATGGGCACGCGCATCCTGATGGATACCATCGTCGAGCTTCTTCCCAAGCCGCAGGACGCCCGCGCCCTGATGGCCGAGAATGAGGACGGCGAGTCCTCCGAATTCGTCGTCGCGCCCGGCGCACTGCCGACCGCGTTCGTCTTCAAGACCATTTCCGACCAGTACGGCAAGTACTCCTACGTCAAGGTGCTCTCCGGCTCCATCAAGCCCGATATGCCCATGGTCAATGCCCGCACCGGCGAGACCGAGAAGCTCGGCCGCCTGTACATCCCCAAGGGCAAGAAGTATACCGAGGTCAAGGAGCTCACCTGCGGCGACATCGGCGCCATCGCCAAGATGGACAAGGTCAAGACCGGCGACACGCTCTGCGAGCCGCGCAAGGTCGTCAAGATCGAGCCCATCCCGTTCGATGAGCCCTGCTACAGCGTCGCCATCGCGCCCAAGACCCGCGGCCAGGAGGACAAGATGGCCCAGGGCCTCAACCGCTTGAACGAGGAAGATCCGTCCTTCCGCGTCGTCAACAACGCCGAAACGCACCAGATGGTCGTCTCCGGCGCGGGCGATATTCAGATCGACGTGCTCGTCAACAAGCTCAAGAGCCGCTTCGGCGTCGAGGTCGTGCTCGACACGCCGCGCGTGCCCTACCGTGAAAAGATCCGCAAGACGGTCTCCAAGCAGGGCCGTCATAAGAAGCAGACCGGCGGCAGCGGCCAGTTCGGTGACGTTTGGATCCGCTTCGAGCCCAACGAGGAGAGCGAAGAGATGGTCTTCGCCGAGGAAGTCTTCGGCGGCAGCGTCCCCAAGAACTTCTTCCCCGCGGTCGAAAAGGGCCTGCGCGAGGCCTGCGTCCACGGCCCGCTCGCGGGTTATCCCGTCGTGAACCTCAAGGCCGTCCTTTATGATGGCTCCTATCACCCGGTCGACTCGTCCGAGATCGCGTTCAAGACCGCGGCGAACCTCGCCTACAAGGCAGCCATGCCCGAGGCGTCCCCGGTGCTGCTTGAGCCGGTGTGCGAGCTCAAGGTCACGGTGCCCGACCAGTACATGGGCGATATCCTTGGCGATCTCAACAAGCGCCGCGGCCGCGTCATGGGCATGACCCCGACCGGCAACGGCGAGCAGGTCATCGAGGCCGAGTGCCCCGAGGCAGAGCTGATGAGCTACGCCATCGACCTGCGCTCCATGACCCAGTCCCGCGGCTCGTTCGTGATGCACTTCGTGCGCTACGAGCAGTGTTCCGCCGACGCACAGGCGAAGGCTGTCGCTGCCGCAAAGGCGATGCAGGAAGCGGAATAATTGCTTCTGCACAGCAGAAAATAAGGAAAAAGAGAGGGCTTCTCGAAAGAGAAGTCCTCTCTTTTTCCGCGCATGGCGCGGAGGGGGAGCAGCCCGAAGAGGCTGCGGTTTTTCCCCACACCGTGTGGGGCTGCGGATAAGGGGGATATTCTCTCACGTGAGAGAATATCCCCCTTGGACCCCCAAGAGAACGCAAGGGACTCTGCCCCTTGACCCCGCCATTGCGGGTTTGCAGCTTGAAGGGCTGCACGCGCTGCGCAGTGTGGGTGCGGTGTACATGGCTTCGCCATGAATTCCTGCGAATCGCGACCTGACAGCAACCGCGCCTTACTGTCGTGAGGCGCGAGTGACGTTTTCTCGGCGGCAGACTGCGTGCGGAATGCGGCATTGCTGCGCTCGCCGCATTGATGGGACTGGCGGTAAACGGAAATTACTGCGTACTCCTACAAGATGGGCAGAGCGGCACCCGCAAGGGGTGTGCCGCATCCGTAAGGCAGCAGAGCCGCCAACGGCTGCGCAACAGCGGATGATAGGAGCAGAGGCAAATCGTATAGCAGCTTCAAACGCGGCAACGCCGCGCTCCCTGCACGGTGCAGGGAACAAAAGGCCCGCCTGCAAACGCAAGCGGGCCTTTCTTATCACCTTTTGGAAAAAGCGGCTATCTCTTAGTACATGCCGCCCTTCAAAACCGCAACTTTTTGAAGCAAAACGCATATAACGCAAAACGTAGATTTTCGCAGAGTTATCAATGGTTTGAGCTACTTTTTGCAGCTTCCTATATTTTGGCGAAAGTCACACATTTCTACGTAAATCTACGCCACTTGACAGGGAATTGGCGTAAGTTGTGGCGTAAGCCAACCAACTTCGTACAATGAAAATTACAGGCTGCTGGCGATCTGTTCAAAGGCTCTCTCGACGGAATCAAAGCTGCTGTGCGTGTAGACGTCCAGCGTCACGCTGGCGTTGGAATGTCCCATCAGATATTGCAGGCTTTTCACATCAAGTCCTGCCTGCTGAACGTTGGTGCAGAACGTATGCCGCAGCACATGAGGCGTGATTCGTGGGACAGGCTTGCCGTATACCTGTTCAAATCGCGCTTGCAGCCCTCGCATATAGTTCTCCAAGTGCATCGCAACCTTCGGCATCCCCGACTTGTCCAGAAAGAGGAATCCGCTGTGACCGTCCACCAGCAATTCCACCTTTGGGGACGTTCTGACTTTCATCACCCGCATCAGCGCCATGTAAACCGCGTCCGTCATAGGAACGTTTCGGATGCCGCTTTTGGTTTTGGGCGGTGTGACAAAATAAGGCTTTTCTGCCGTCCGGCACAGTTGCCGCCGAACGTGAATACAGCGCCGGTCGAAGTCAATATCTGCCCGTGTCAGACCGTACAGCTCGCTCACACGCAAGCCGGTTCCCAGCAGAATCACAATGTCATCATAGTAATTCCCGCCGCAGTCCTGCACGAATTGCAGGTACTTCTCCTGCTGCTCCTTGGTCAGCGCATCGCGTACATAGGCGTCCTTCGGCACCACATCAGACAGCTTGAACTTGAACGGATTCTTGCGGATGATGTCATCATCCACTGCCATTTCAAATGCCGGTCTGACAACGCTTTGCAGGACACCGATGGTGTTTTGCTTGATGCCGCTGTCGTGCAGGAACACAAACCAGCCTTTTGCGTCGGACAGCTTTACGGTTTTGATCGGCTTCTGCCCAAAAGGGTCGGCATGAATCCGCTTGACCGCAGAACCATAAGACCGCAGGGAGTTTTGCTTCAAGCCCCGTTTCAGGTTCATGTAGCGGTCAACCAGCTCCGCCACGGTCATTTCTCCCGCAGCATAGTCGATGCCGTCTGCCATGTCGCGCCGCAGCTCGTCCTCTTTCTTCCGCAGCTCTGTCAGGGATTTGGCGTAAATACAGCGCCGTTTCTTGTGTATATCGGTATAACGATAGTCATAGGTGCCGTTTGCTCTCTGGCTCTCGCCGTCCTTCAGAACACGCCCCTTGCTATCTTTGCGCTTTTCAGACAATTCAGAAACTCCTTTCCGTGAAAAGCGCGATTATAGGGATTGATACAAGTATATCATACCGAATATGCGATTTCCACTGATCTTGAACGGAAACAGACAACTTTTTCAAAGCGTCTCTGTATCATGGTTTTCACATCACTTTTTCAAATAGAATACGCCTGCTCGATGAACTGATCGAACAGGCGGCGTTTAATCAGGCGCTTGTTGCCCACCCAGAGGACGAATTTGCACCGGTCCTCGTTGGTGATCTCGCGCAGTTTGTTGATACCAATGCCGGAGTAAGCCGCAGCCTCCTCCAAGCTCAGATTGCTCTTTTCCCAAATCGGGATTTCCTTCATAGGCAGTTTACCCTCCTTATAAAATAGCCAGACAGGGCGAGGCGGCAACGAAGTCCGGCAACGGACTTCCAAAAACCTCGAAACAAACCCGGTCTGACGGTTGATTTACGGTTTTCCTTTTCTTCTATTTTTCTGTTGTTTTGGTTGTCAACGGCAGAAAAGCCTGACAGGACAGGGATTCTCCCGGCAACCAGCCCGGCAACGGGATAACAACAGACTTTGCAACCAGCAGCTCTTTTCAGAACGGCATCTCAATCTGCTCCGTGATCTCCAAAAATCCGTCCGGGATTTCTGCGGCTTGGTTGCCGCTGTCGGTTGCAGTTCTTTCGCGCTCCCAGCCCTTTTGCCTGCCGTACCCGGCAAAGCTGCGTGGATTGGAGAAATACGTCCAGTCGGTCACGCACTGGTTCATGATCTCGTTGATCTCGCGGATCTCCCATTGCTTCGGCTCGTCAAAGGCATGGTTCAGTGCTTCTTTGTAAAGCTGCTTGGAGCAGACGGTATCGCCCGTATAGCTGTCCAGAAACGCCTGAATCATGCCCGCTTTCGTGTCCTCCGGCATGAAGTCTTTCTGATGCTCCTTGAGATAACGTACCATTTCCGGGCTGAACGTCAGCTTCCAGCCGCCTGCCCGGTAGATGGTCATTGCCTCTGCCCACACCTGCTGCAAATAGGCTCTGGATGCGGCTTCATCCTCCAAAATGTGAACCTCCGCCTGCTCCGGGCAGACCTGCACCGGCAGAAAGCGCCGGTTGCCGGAACGGTCGAGGGGCAGGAAATCCATTGCGTTTGACGTGCCGCCAAACACACATTGCCGCAATCGGTCTGCCGGGTGGGTTTCATACGGAATTTTATAGACTTCCTTCTGGCGGCTCAGAAACGACTTGATTTCCTCAATACTCTTGGCATTGGCTGTGGCAATCATCTCGGACATTTCGATGATCCAGTGACCTTGCAGTTTGCGGTACACATTTTCATCGTCCAGTTTTCGCAGATCGTCAGAAAACCACTCGTCCTTGCCTGCCAGTAGGCGAAAGAAGGTGGACTTTCCTGCGCCCTGACCACCCACCAGACAGAGCATAACCTTAAATTTGCAGCCGGGATGAAATGCCCGATGAATCGCACCCAGCAGGAACAGCCGTAATGCCTGAAAGGTATACACATCCGCTTCCGCGCCGAGAAAGTGGTGCAGACAGTAGCGGATACGTTCTGTTCCGTCCCATGCAAGACTGTTCAGATAGTCCCGGACCGGGTGATAGCTGTTCTGATGGGCGGCAAGATCGGCGGCATCTATGATTTTCTTCTCACTTGTCAGGTCGTAATTCTCTTCCAGATACAGCCGGATGTACTTCATGTCCGTGTCGGTCATGGAGGCGCTGGGGCTTCGGTCATAGCCGATGGGCTTGACAACGTCGGTGCGGTCGGTCAGCAGATTGTAGGCGATCGCGCCGGAGAGCAGCGGATCATGCTGAAATACCATCAGGCAGTTCTTGATACTGTTGCGGACACCACCTTTTTCCGTGGTGTCCAGCATGGCTTTTACTTCTTCAACGCTCATCGGCGGTGCCATACTGCCCGCCTGAATTTTGAGCTGCTGCCTCATCTGCGGCGGCAAGCTCTGCCATTCGCTGCTCAAGTTTCCTCACTTCCTCTCCATATTCGATCACAACGGATGCCCGCGCATGTATATCCCCGCACAACAACTCATCCAACAGATATTCAATCAGCGAAATTCTCTGTAACGCTTCCACAAAGCGCGGATCAAAGCCATCCTCCGGCGTTTGCGGGGTATCCTCCTTCCAGCGGCATAACAGCCGGTAATAGTCCAACAGCACACGGAAACAGTAGCGTTCCATGTGCTGATAATTTTGCTCGTCGGTATTCTGTTGTCGTGGCCTATTTGTCTTGCCCGCGCTATCCTCATACGGAATGGCAAAATCCTGTGCCAGCAGAATTGCTGCCTCCTTGCTGCCGATCCCGCGAAGCTGGGAAACGAAGTCGATTACATCCCCGGTAGCCCCGCAGCCAAAGCAGTAATACCGGCGATCCAGCTTCATGCTGGGCGTACTGTCATCGTGGAATGGGCAGCGGCACATTCCGTTTCGCTCCACCCGGATGCCGTATCGCTCCGCAGCCTGCCGGGTGGTCACAGACTGCTTGACGGTTTCAAAAATATTCAATAGGCAATGCCCTCCTTAGCGTTCCATTTCCTGCTTTTTCTGCCGCAGCTCGGTGTTCTGGCGTTCCTGTTCATGCTGCACCTCGTAGATGTTGTAGTGAATTGCCCAGAGCTTTTTCGCGTCGGCATGGAGCGGCGAAAGCTCCGTCTGAATGTCTTTGTATTCCTGCTCCAACTGCTCCCGTTCTCTGCGCCATGCGGTGATGGGCAGCTTGCCATCCTTGAAATACGACTTTAATTTGCGCTCTGCCATGTAGAACGTCCGCAGTTCATCGTCGTGTTCGGATTTGTATTTCTGCCGGGATTTCTCAAATCGGATGGATTTCAGCTTGTCCGCAGCGGGCTTGCCGGACTTGTAGTAGTCCACCATCCGCAGCAGTTCGTCCAGTTCCTTAATACGGGATTGCTTTGCCGATGCCGACTTTTTCAGCGCGTCGATCTTGTCCTGTATGGCATGAAGCGTATTTTCCAAATCGTCCACGGTGTAAAGGTTTTTGGATTGTAAAAAGCTGAACGCCTCGGCGTAACGCTGCAAATTGGCGTTCTTCGCCTTATTGCTGTACGCGCCCTTGTTGCGATTGGCGCAATGCAGCGCCAGCAAATCGTTCAGCATAGGTGGTTGGGGCTTGGCAAGCTCGGCTTTTACGTCCTTCAGCCAGCCAATCAGCGCGGCGATTTTCTCTTTGGCTTCCCGTAACAGCACGTTGGTTTTCCGAATAAAGCGGTTGAGATTGCCCTTGTCGGTGCGGATACCCTTTGCCTCCATTGCCCGGACGGTGGGGCCTTCGTGCTGGGTCGGGATCTGCTCCACGCCCTGACGGGCAAAGCTGCGATGGTCGATGCGACAGTCAAAGCCCTTTTGGGCAAACTTGGCATTGCACATCTCAGCCCATGCCTGCCGCCACGCTTCCAGCGTTTCGGGTTTGCCCCAGTCGGTTGTAGGCACAGCGTTGAATACATAGTTTCCTGCTTCATCACGGATGCGCTCGCCATGTTCGTCGAGCACATATTCCCGCCGCTGCTTGTTGCCCCATCTGCCGTGTTCGTCCAAAGGACGAATGGGACACATGACATGAAAGTGCGGATTAGAAATGCCGCCGTCCTCGCGGTCTGGCTGATGCACGGCGAAGTCCGCCACCATGCCCCGGCTCACAAAATTGTCCGATAAAAATTGCCTTGCAAGGTCGATGTTCTCCTGCATGGAAAACTCATTCTGCAAGGCAATGTCAAAGCTGTATGCAAGCTGTGCTTTCTTCCCGCACTCGGCTTTTTCCACGGCGTTCCAGAGCGTTTCACGGTCTGCGTACTCTGGCGGGGCGTGGGAGGGCAGCAGGATTTCCGAGCAGATCACGCCGCCCTTGCGGGTGTAGTCGCTGTCCTCGCCGTAGTACTCACTGTGCAGCTTTTCCCCGGCGCGGTAGGCGGCAGCAGCCACAGCGGATTGTCCCGCACTGCGCTTGATCTGCGTCACATGAAAATGAAACAATGCGATACTCAGTCACCTCCCGCATGGTTGCCGACGGCTTCTGTGAGCAATCTTTGCGTGTCCGGCAGAGCGAAGACCTGTTCGGCAAAAGTGTAAAACGCGCGTTCACTCAAATCCTTCGTCTGCGGTGCGACGCTCTCGATGTCTGCGCCACGGGTGATAAGCCGGTGTGCCCGCTTGCGCCGTTCTCCCTTTTCATAGTAGGCGGCGCGGTTCTCAAGGCGCTGGATTTTGTGCTGTTCCTGCGCAAGCTGACGCTCGACCTTTTCTTTCTCGGTTTGCAGTTTCTCAATTTCTTTTTCGTGCATGATTTTGACCTCCTGACTGATAAATGATTGGGTGGATAGATACAAAAAGACCGCCTACGTTTTCAGTAGACGGTCTTGATAACGATATGGATTTTCAGGCTTTGCGTCGGGAATGGTTTGCGCCAGCATACTGTTTCCGCTGCAAAGTGCGCTGGGATAGCTGCATAGGCAGCGCAAGGGAGGCACTCCCTTGTACGGAGCAACGCAACGCAAAACAGCCCGGACATTTGGCTGTCCGAGCTGTCTGCCTCGCAGAGCGCACATACTCCCGTCAGGAGAGTATAGAAGTGCGCCCTTGTTACCAAGGGATTATTTAGCGTCCCAATTCTCTAAGGATGTTCTTGCAATACATGATTTCTGTTTCAGAAAAAAGTGCCGCGTACTCCGGCTTGCATACCGATTCTTCCATTGATAAGTCCAAGCGCCCACAAGACCACAGTGTAGATAGCCCTTCTGATAAATTTCCCGTTTTTTGCGCACTTGCAATCATCCGCCGTGCGGTTTCGACACCTCCGTATTGCGCTAACATCTGGTTGAACCGTGTAGGGTTATATTTACACTCTTTCTTTGCTTGTATCATTTTTTCACGCAGTTCTTCTTCAAATGTTCTTGTCAATACCTCCATGTGATAACCGCCCCCATTTTATATTTTTCGCTCAAAAACTTTTCCGCAATCCTGACATAGAAATTTAGTCTTTCCCCTTTTTCCGTTTATTCCGCTGGCTGCACCGATTATCGTGCCAAGAGGGTTAAACAAACTCCCCACAGTTCCACCGACAACAGCTCTTCCAACGGAAAATTTTGTTTTGGTTGACACTGGAACAATGTTTGTGCTTCTGCAAAAAATATTCGGGCAGCAAATCCTTCGCGCCATTTTCGCGTCCTCCCAATAGGCACAGTATGATTTAGTACTTGTTCTTAAATAAGAGACTGTACCAGAAACTAACAAAAGCAATGAGTAAGAATTGTATCATAAATCGTTATGCTCCTCAGTTAGAATTAACTCGCCACGTCCATTCTTAGCAATCCCCGCCCACTCTAAAATTGCAGCCATTACAAACACGGGATCAAAAACCGATTCTCCGATTGTTCGACCGCGGTGAAGCGCTATTGTACCGACAACGGTATTTTCCTCACAGCCGGGTTCACCGAGCTTATAGTTTCTTCCATTGCCTTTCTTTGCTCTGCCGCCTTGTTTTATAAGGAGTTCTACAATATCGTCAAACACCTTATAGTCGTAGGCTGGCTTAACAGGCAACTTATCACTTGTAAAAGTTGTTCCGTCTGACTCTGCGTAGATCTCACAAGGAAGACCTCTGGCTGTGTATACGGTGATGTGACCACCGTGCGCTTTCAGCTTTGCTTTGATGATTTCGGACGCGAGTGTGCTTGTATAGTCCACATCCATGCGGCTTACATCAATTTCCTTTGGCATTACCTTCTCCGTTCCACCGCCAAGATTTAAGGCGGCAAGCAATTCATCCAGCTTCTTTTTTGCAGTTGGATAAGATATTTGCATATCAGACTGTACCTCCTTCAGGTTTCCTCTGTCTTTTAAAAAAGTAATCAAGAACTCGAATTGCTCCTTGTCGAGCCGATCAAAAGGGCTAAGGTCGAACGTGTTTCTTAGCTCCATGCCACAATCAGGGCATTGTAGCGTGCTAACTCGCAGTGTCCCCTGACAGGCGGGACATTTTGAAATAAGCCGGTTCATGTAAATCACCTCTTCGCTTACATGATACAATTAGAAAACGATTTTGTCAATATAGTGCTTAATTATTTTTATTACTATATTGTTTTTTTGAAATGTGTCTCACCGCTTCTGCCACACGATGTCGTACCCCAGCGCATCCGCAAGCTCCACCGCCTCACCGTAGCGGAGCGAGCCGCGCCTGAGCTTGCCGGAGAGATTCGGAACGCTGCGGCTCCAGCCGTATTCATCGGAGAGGTAGTCCACCACCTCGGTCATGGTCATGCCGGTGCGGACGATGTAGGACTTGATCTCGTTGCGATAGGTTTCAGATTTTCTCATATTCAAACTTTCCTCCTGTTTTTTCGGTGCGCTCTATGGTAAAATGGGTTTGTCAGATCGTGACACCCGTTCGCCATAGGGTGCTGATTTTTGATGCACGGCTTTTCACTGGAAATACCGCCGATGATGTGCTGGTCACAGGCAGCACCTTCCGCTCTTGCCGTTTGGTGTGTCTTTGCGTGAAGCGGCGAAATGGCAAACCGAACAGCAAATCTTGTTCGCTGTCGGATAGCACTCTATTCCGTGCAGATAACCGCACAGAATAGAAAACTACTTCGCTGTTTTCACTTACTTTGATTTTTACGTTTGATTTTGCCGCTCTTTCCGAACGTCGTTCCTGCCCGGAGGATCGCTCCCGGCGTTTCGTCCCCGTTGGTACGCTCGCGCTTTCGCGGTCATGGCGGTTACTTCGCTGGGGGACATATCCCGTTCGGACGGTCATGCAATTTTCAAGGTTCAGGTGCGATTGCAAGACCATTTTAGCGAAAAATATAGCTCTCTCCTGTATATCCAAGAGGTCGGAAAACGCACCGAAAAACGCGAATTTCCACGCTTGTGGACAAGACCGGAAAGGGCAGAAATTTGAAGGGAGGACGCCGCTATGCAGCCAAAACTCACCATTCAGGAACGGCTCAAAGACCTGCGCGTGGAGCGCGGTCTGACGCTGGAGCAGCTTTCTGCGGAAACAGGCATTTCAAAATCCGCGCTGGGAAAATACGAAGCCGACGATTTCAAGGACATCAGCCCGTTCAGCATGGTGGAGCTTGCAAAGTTCTACGGCGTGTCTACCGATTATCTGCTGGGGCTGACAGAGCAAAAAAATCACCCAAACACAGAGCTGGATGCGCTGCATTTGGGTGATGATGCAATCGAAGTATTGAGAACGGGCAAGTTCAATCACCGACTGCTGTCGGAACTGATCTGCCATAAGGATTTCCAGCAGTTCATGCTGGATGCGGAGATTTACGTTGATCGAATCGCGGATATGCGCGTCAATGATATGAACGCCGTTCTGGAAGCGGTCCGGCAGATGGCATTGATAAAAAACGGCGGCGAAGAAAATGATCTGCATCTGCGGACGCTGGAAATCGCGCAGATTCGGGAAGATGAATATTTCGGAAGCCTGATTGCGGATGATCTGAAAGGCATCCTCCGTGACATTCGGAGTGAACACCGCCCCGACACCATGACTGCGGATGAAACCTCCCTCGCTGCAACCGTGCAGGAGCAGCTACAGGAGGCGATGAATTTTGAGGGCAGTTCCGAAGAAAAGCAAGTCCGGTCGTTCCTTGCCACATTCGGTATTGATTATGATAAGCTCTCCAAAGAGCAGTTTGTCACGCTGATTGAAATACTCAAGCTATCCAAGTACATGAAAAGCCCCATCAGCCAGCGGGGGAAGGCAAGATCGCAGATGGCACACGGAAAAGGGAAACGGAAGCGCAAATTAGAAGAAGCGATACCCGACTTCTGTCAGGTATCGCTTCTTCTTATCTTAATTTGAGTCTTTCTTCATTTTCACGACCACATTTCCGGCGTGGTCAACATCGCCCGCTGTGCGGATGGCCTGCTCCAACTCAACCAGCGGAAACTCATGGGTGATGATGCGCTCCAAATCCCATTTACCGCTTGCCATGATTCCCTGCACGATATGGACATCTTCTGGCATATAGCCGCCGGAACCGATGATGCTCTGTTGGGCGTAGGTCATGTGAAGAAGGTCGATGCTTCTTGACTGGTTATTTACCGCCACGGAAACAAAACGGCTCTCAATTTTGCCCAGCCGCAGAAAATCGTCCAGAATACTCTCTGCACCGGCGGCGTCCAGCCAGCAGTCGATATCTGCCGTCGGCCCGTTTAGGGACGGCGCCGTTCCGAAATAGGCGGCTGCTTTGGCAGAAAAGTCCTCCAACGCTGTGTTGCAGACCGCAAAGCCCAGTTCCTCCGCCAGCTTCAGCCGGAAATCGGAATGGTCGCAGAGCATGACCTTCTCCATGCCGAAGTGTTTGAGGGCAACCGCAGCAGCAATACCGATCGTCCCGCAGCCGAATACCAGGGCGTTCTGCCCTGTGACATATTGCCCCTGCCCGCAGGGGATCATGCCCCGCCGGGCGGCACGGCAACCCACGGTAAACGGCTCAATGAGGCTTGCCAGCTTGTCGGAGATGCGCTCGTTCACAGTGTAAAGAGAATGGTCACGCTTGGCATTGGGAATGAGAATATACTCCGAAAAACCGCCGATGGTTCCGGCGCGCTTCGTATCGTTTTTTGCGTAGCGGGGATAAGGATACACTCGTTCGCCGACCGTAAAGTCGGTCACATTTTTGCCGACCTCCACCACGCGAGACACAGTTTCGTGTCCAAATTCCCCGCCGACAGTGACCTTGTGGCCCGTGTTCGGACCGTGGGTGAAAACCGCTACATCCGTACCGCAAACACTGGAATAGAGGTTCTGCACCAGCACGTCCTTGTCTCCGACCTCCGGCAGCGGCAGCTCCCGCAATTCAACATGTTCTTTTCCTAAATAAATTCCTGCTTTCATGATTCCTCCTTACGACGCTTTACGCACCGCTGAATCAGTTCTACCACATACGCAGTGGGATCGACGCAGTCATTTCTGAGCCATTCCGAGATAATTGCCATCAGCCCTTGAATGTAAAACGCCATGACATAGCGCCTGTCTTGCTGCGGCACGCCGAAGCGTTCAAGAATGGGCGTAAACACATGGCAGAACATTCGGTCATAGCTTTTGCCCAGTCCCAGCACTGCGGCATTCTCTGTGGCTGTGCGGAACAGACGCCGGTGCTCTTTGATGTAGTTCAGATAGGGCGTCAGATACTCCGGCGTAACAAGGTAAAGTTCCTCCATGGGACAGGTGTGCAGCCTTGTTACAAAAACCGCTTCATCCTTGGCCATATAGTCCAGAAACTGCCGGTTCATATGCTCCACGCTCTCGGCCAGTAGGTCGCTCACTGTTTCATAATGGAGATAAAAGGTGGAACGATTGACGCCTGCCGCAGCGCAGATATCCTTGACGGTGATGTAGGCGAAGTCTTTCTTTTCCAGAAGTGTCAGAAATGCCTCGTCCATCTTTGCGGCGGTGGCAAAGTATTTGCTTTCAGAACGGTTCAACAGATTCCACCTTCTTTCTCAAATATCTGCCGTGAAGCAGCATATAAATTGCAATCAAAATAACGATACCGTAAACAAAGCCGCCCGTGATGGCATTCATCATTCTGCGGTAATTCTCGCCGTTTTCGGAAAACCGAGAGATCATGGCCGCCTGTAATCCTAAAATTGACATCATAGCAGCCACAAAATTCAGCACCTTGGCGGCGGAGAGGATCGGGCTGCCCAGCCTGCGGAACCTGATTAGATTGATCGCAGATGTGATCATTGTGTAAAACATATACAGCGCAGACAGGTAAATGACATACCCGGGATAAGAAAATCCGGAATCCGTCCGCACCATCAGCACGATCATGCCGCCCATGGGAATATTCAGCAGAAACAGGAACCATGCCGTTGTATGATAGCATCGGCGTTCCAATTCCGGAGTGCGACGGCGATAGCAAACGATCAGATATGCCCGCAGACCGCCAAGCACCAAATAATATACCGCCATGGAGAGAAACCATACCGAGGCATAGCGGATGGCAGCCATGATGCGAAACGCCACATAGAAAAGGTTGACCGCAATACCCTGATAGATGCTAATGCTTCCGCGAAAAGCGAGGTCTTTGAAGTAGCGTCCCATAATAGGAGATGCAGCAGCTTTCCGCATGAGCTTACTGCCCATCATAGCAGATTTTGCCCGCTTTGTCAGCCCCGGTAGCGCCGCAATCAGGATGACAAGGGAATACGCCGACATACTGTAGATGAGGTACGCCAGCGCATTCCGCAGATTCTGAACTGCAAAAGTAATGATGAGCGCTGCAAAGGACAACGGCGGAATGACTGCCGACACCCATTTGGGCGGATTCAGCACACGGTCCAAAATCATCCTTGCCCGTTCCATCCCTTATTTCTCGCTGATTTCTTTCGCCAGCTCCATGATCTCATAGGCGTACTTCTGCTTGCCCTGTGCCAGCAGTTTTTTGTAAATGGGGTAATTGACGCCCATGCCCAGCAGCCCGATGATGCCAACGATGATGCCAAGGACAAACATGGCAGTCGTACCGCTGCCGATGACCTTCATGGAAAGACACATCCCCACGCCTGCCACCAGAGCAGTAATGATGCCGAAGGTGTAGGTGAAAACCGTGGCGGGAAGCTTGGCTTTGTTATCCAGCTTGCGGAGGGCGACCACCTTTGAGGTGTCCTTGGGTGCGTATTCGTTGGCGAGCTGTTCTGCGTAAATCTTATCGGTATTCATGGCTTGTTGCCTCCTTCATTTGATGGCTTTATGATATCACCGAGGAAGGAGAAAATGAACAGCACCGATGGCAGTTTGTGTTGTTTTCAAGAGCATACAAAATCGGCACCTGCTTTTGAGGCAGGTGCCGATTTCTGTTACCCTATAATGCGCTTGAATTTTTGGCGTAAGTGGCGTAAGTTTGGCGTAAATCCGCTTTTGCCCACTCAAAAAATCAAGCAATTTCAAGGCTTTTGGCTATCTCTTAGTACATGCCGCCCATGTCGCCCATGCCGGCGCCGGGAGCGGCCGGTGCGGGGGGCTCGGGCTTGTCGGCGACGAGCGCCTCGGTGGTCAGCACCATGGAGCTGACGGACGCAGCGTTCTCCAGCGCGGAGCGTGTGACCTTCGCGGGGTCAACGATACCGGCGGAGATCATGTCGCAGTAGACTTCCTTGTAAGCGTCGAAACCGTAGCCGACCTTGCCGCTGGTCTTGATCTTCTCAAGAACGACGCTGCCGTCGATACCGGCGTTGGCCGCGATCTGACGGATGGGCTCCTGCAGGGCCTTGACGATGATCTGGACACCGGTCTTCTCATCGCCCTCGACCTCGCTGATGAGCTTTTCCACAGCGGGAACGGCATTGACATAGGCAGTGCCGCCGCCGGCGACGATGCCCTCTTCCACAGCCGCGCGGGTCGCATTGAGCGCGTCCTCGATGCGCAGCTTCTTTTCCTTCATCTCGGTCTCGGTGGCAGCACCGACCTTGATGACGGCCACGCCGCCGGCGAGCTTGGCAAGGCGCTCCTGCAGCTTCTCCTTGTCGTATTCGCTGGTGGTCACGCCGATCTGGGCGCGAATCTGCGCCACGCGGTCAGCGATGGCCTGCTTGTCGCCGGCACCGTCGACGATGGTGGTGTTCTCCTTGGTGACCTTGATCTGGCGGGCACGGCCGAGCATGTCGATCGTGGTGTTCTTGAGCTCATAGCCGAGCTCCTCGGAGATGACCTGGCCGCCGGTCAGGATGGCGATATCCTGCAGCATTTCCTTACGGCGATCGCCGAAGCCGGGCGCCTTGACGCACACAACGTTCAGCGTGCCGCGCAGGCGGTTGACGATCAGGGTGGAGAGAGCCTCACCCTCGACGTCCTCGGCGATGATGACGAGCTTCTTGCCGCTCTGAACGAGCTGCTCGAGGATCGGGAGAATGTCGGAGATGACGGAGATCTTCTTATCGGTGATCAGCAGGTAAGCGTCGTCGATGACGGCTTCCATCTTCTCAGTATCGGTGACCATGTACGGGGTGATGTAGCCGCGGTCGAACATCATGCCCTCGACGACCTCGCTGTAGGTCTCGGCGGTCTTGGACTCCTCGATGGTGATGACGCCGTCGGCGCTGACCTTCTCCATGGCCTCGGCAATCAGCTTGCCGATGAATTCGTCACCGCTGGAGACGGTACCGACGCGGGCAATGTCGTCCGTGCCGTTGACCTTCTGGGAGTTGGCCTTGATGGCGGAGACAGCAGTCTCAACGGCTTTGGCCATGCCCTTCTTCATCACGACGGGGTTTGCACCGGCGGCGAGATTCTTCAAGCCCTCGCGCACCATGGCCTGCGCCAGCAGCGTTGCGGTCGTGGTGCCGTCGCCCGCGACGTCGTTCGTCTTGGTGGAAACTTCGCGCACGAGCTGCGCGCCCATGTTCTCGAACGGATCGTCGAGCTCGATCTCCTTGGCGATGGTCACGCCGTCGTTGGTGATCAGCGGAGCGCCGAACTTCTTGTCGAGCACGACGTTGCGGCCCTTGGGGCCGAGGGTGACCTTGACGGTATCAGCAAGAACGTTAACACCGGCCTCAAGCGCCTTGCGCGCCTCTTCGCCGGACTTAATCAGCTTAGACATAAGAGTGTACCTCCATTAGAAATTTCGCGGAACGCGAAAATAATTTAAATCATTTTTGCCGCGACATGCGCGTGGCAAAAATACTTTGACCCAGCCGCCTTGGGCGGCGTCGCCAGTCCGCAGACTGGCGGTGGGGAATCCAAAGGGGGAGCCTGCTCCCTCTTTGCAAGTCTTACTCGACGATGGCCAGAATATCGCTCTGGCGGACGACGACGTACTCCTCGTCATCGAGCTTGACCTCGGTGCCGGCATACTTGCTGGTGATGACCTTGTCGCCGGGCTTGACGGTCATCACGACGTCGTGACCGTCCACCATGCCGCCGGGGCCGACGGAAATGACTTCGGCAACGGAGGGCTTCTCCTTGGCGCTGGCGGTCAGGATGATGCCGCCCTTGGTGGTCTCTTCGACCTCGACCATCTTGAGGATGACGCGGTCAGCAAGCGGTGTGAGTTTCATGGCTTGGTGCCTCCTTGTATATTTTAAAAATTTTAACGGTTTCAGGCGGGTTAGCACTCAAACTTGATGAGTGCTAACCAACGGTGCTATCATAGCGCACCGTCAAGGCATTTGCAAGGGGTATTTGGGGATTTTTTCAAAAATTCACAGCTTATTCAAAATCTCCTCCGCCCGCTTGCGTCCGCTTTTCCACCGGAGAGGCGAAAGAGGTCGAATGCCGCAGCATTCGACCTCTTTTGTCATTTACTTCGTTATTGAGCTGCCGCGTTACCGCGCCGTCGCATCCGGATCGCAGCCCTTGGGCGCGAAGAAATTGACCTTCTTGTCCGCGAGCTTCAGCGTCACGCACTGGGAGTGCATGCTCTCGCCGTCAAGGCAGGTCGTGAGGTCGTCCTCGAGCGCCTCGATGCGCACGACCTTCGCTGTCGAGACGCGGATGATGTCCTGCGGCAGCTTCTTGTAGTCGCCCGCGCTGTAGCCGCCGAAAAGCGTCGCAAAGCGTGCCTTGCTGACGTTCTTGACGAGCACCGTATGTAAGACGCCGTCGGTCATGCGGGCCTCCGGCACGGGGGTGGAACCGCCGCCGTAGTAGCGGCCGTTGCACATCGAGACGAGCGCGAACGTGTCTTCGATCACCTCATCGTCGAGCGTGACGCGCCACCTGCGGCCGATTTTGCGGAAAAGGAAGTTCACCGCGACGCTGGCTAAATAGCTCCCGCGCCCCGAGAGCATCGGCGATGCACCAAACTCGTGTACGCTCTCGGCGATGCGCGCGTCGATGCCTGTGCAGGCGATCGTCAGGCAGTATTTGCCGTTGCAGTCGATGAGGTCGAGCGGTGTCACGTCACCGTTCCACAGGTTTTCCGCGTCAAGAAACAGCGGCTCGGCGTCCTTGCCGAAGTTTTTAAGGAAATCGTTGCCCGTGCCGATGGGGATGCAGGTCATCGCGGCGTTGGGAAAGCCCGCGATGCCGTTGGCGATCTCGTTGACCGTGCCGTCGCCGCCGCAGGCGTAAAAGCGGACATAGTCGCCCGTCTCCGCAATGGCGCGCGTCAAAGCCGTCGCATGCCCGCGCGATTTGGTCAGCATACACTCAACGTCTAAATTGTGGTTCTTTTTCAGCGCCTCGGCCATCGTGTACACGCGCTGGCGGCTGTCCTTCTTCCCCGCTGCGGGGTTGATGATAAAAATGTGCTTCAAGAAGCTCACTCCTATGCAGTTTGCTATTTTCAATATACCGCAGGTCATTTGAAAATGGAATGGGCAGAGTGTTAAGAGATTGTAAAGAAGTTGCGATTCCTTTTCGCGCGGGTGCGAAGCGCTATGCGGCACTTCGGCCGCGGGGATTGCAGCGCCAAAGGCGCTGCACGAATCAAGGGGGCCATTCTCTCACGTGAGAGAATGGCCCCCTTGAACCCCCAAGAGAACGCGAGGGGGAGTCCCCCTCGACCCCCGACATTGGCAGTCTCGATCTTGAAAAACTGCTCAGCCTGCGGAATCGGGTGCAGTGTACATGGCTTCGCCATGAACCCCTACTTTTCGTCACCACTCTCAACCGCGCCTTACTATCGTGAGGCGCGAGTGACGTTCATCTGGCAGCAGACTGCCTGCCGAATGCGGCATTGCTGGCGCTCGCCGCATTGTTGGGACTGGCGGTAGACGATGATTACTGCGCACTTCTACAAGATGGGCAGAGCGGCAGCGGATGATAGAAGCAGAGGCAAATCGTATCGCAGCGCTAAACGCGGCTTCGCCGTGCGCAAGCATTCCCATTCCGGAGGCATAAAGGTCATTCGAGATTGAGACTGCCAATTAAAACCTTTCTCTCGGGGGATCAAAAGGGGGATACTCTCTTTTGTGAAAGAGAGTATCCCCCTTTTCCCGCTCCCCTGCGCGGCGCAAGGGAATAAGGAGCAGCGCTGGCGCGCTGAAATTTCAGATGCTCAAACCATTGAGCCTGCACAGCGTATTGACCACCGCAAAAATAATCACCGCGCCGAGGTTGGCGGTCGTATTATCCTGGTCGAACCGCGGGGAAATCTCGCAGATATCGAACCCGCGGACCTTGCGCGTGCGCAGCACATGCTTGATGAGCGGCAGCACGATCTCAGGGTCGAGGCCGAGCGACTGCGGCGCGCTGACGCCCGGGGCGAACGCGGACGAGAAGACGTCCGAGCAGACGGTGATGTACGTGTCGTCGCACTGATAGAGAAACTGGTCCATGCGCTCAAGAATGGACTCCAAGTTCGAGGCCTGTAAATCTTTCGCGAGCACATAGTCGACGCCGAGCTCCTCGGCCTTTTTGAAGAGGCTCACGGTGTTGCTGTGCTGCTGGATGCCGATGGGGAAATAGTGGTACGGCGTGCCCTCAGCCTTGCAGACGTCCGCCATCTGGCGGAACATCGTGCCGGACGAGTTGCCCATGTCGTACGGGCGCAGATCAAAATGCGCGTCAAAGTTGACGATGCCGAGCTCCGGCGTCTTGCCCTTGTCCTTTAAGAAATTGTGCTGGCCCTGGAAGTGGCCGAACGTCGTCTCGTGGCCGCCGCCGAGCACGATGGGGAACAGGTTCCGGCGCAGAATTTCCTCCACGGCGCAGCCCAGCTCGCGCTGGCCCTCTTCGAGCGAAATTTCATCGCAGATGATATCGCCCGCGTCGTAGAGCTTGACCTCCTGTGAGAACGTGCAGGGAAGGCCCGACATCTGGCCGCGCACAAAGTCCGGCGCGAGCGCCGTGCCCGTGCGGCCCTTGTTGCGCGCGACGCCCTTGTCGCTGCAAAAGCCGATGAAAGCAAAGCCGAGCTTGCCGGTGAACGGCGCGCTGCCGTCGTTCAGGTCGATGGGCTGTACCCACTGGTGCCAGCGAAACGCGTCGTAATCGGTCTCGCTGTCGATGCGCCCTTTCCAGCTGTCCATGGCACTGACATAATGATCCAAAAGCATATCTGATCGCACTCCTTTACTGTCTTTCTGATCGTGTTTTCCTTATTCATCCAGCTTGAGGACAGCGAGGAACGCCTCTGTCGGCACCTGCACGGTGCCGAGCGAGCGCATTTTCTTTTTGCCCTCCTTCTGCTTTTCGAGTAGTTTTTTCTTTCGGCTGATATCGCCGCCGTAGCACTTGGCCAAAACGTCCTTGCGCATAGCCTTGACGGTCTCGCGCGCGATGATGCGCCCGCCGATGGCCGCCTGAATAGGAATTTCAAAGAGCTGGCGGGGAATATTGTCCTTGAGCTTTTCGCACAGCTTTCTCGCGCGGGCGTAAGCCTTGTCCTTATGCGCGATGAACGACAGCGCGTCCACCTGGTCGCCGTTGAGCAGGATATCGACCTTGACGAGCTCGCTCGGGCGGTAGCCGGAGAGCTCGTAGTCGAGCGAGGCGTAGCCCTTGGTGTTGGCCTTGAGCGTGTCGAAAAAGTCGTAGATGATCTCGTTGAGCGGCATCTCGTAATGCATCTCGACAAGGTAGGTGTCGAGGTACTGCATGTCCTTGAACTCGCCGCGGCGGTCCTGACACATCGGCATGATATTGCCGACGTAATCGGGCGGCGTGACGATCGTCACCTTGACGTAGGGCTCCTCGGCGTGCTCGATGTGCGCGGGGTCGGGGTAGTTGTGCGGGTTGTCGACGCGCACCATCGTGCCGTCGGTCTTGTATACCTCGTAGATGACGCTCGGGAGCGTGGTGACAAGGTCTAAGTCAAATTCGCGCTCCAACCGCTCCTGAATGACCTCCATGTGCAGCATGCCGAGGAAGCCGCAGCGGAAGCCGAAGCCCAGCGCGACAGAGGATTCCGGCTCGAACGTTAAGCTCGCGTCGTTGAGCTGCAATTTTTCCAGCGCGTCGCGAAGATCCGGGTATTTGCTGCCGTCTTCAGTGTAAATGCCGCAGTAGACCATCGAGCGCACCTTGCGGTAGCCCGGCAGCGGTTCGCTCGCGGGATGCTCGACGCCTGTGACCGTGTCGCCGATCTGCGTCTCGTGCACGTCCTTGATGCTCGCGGTGAAGTAGCC
>OHAO01000395.1_pt1 | contig 32982 bp, 39 predicted proteins | sample 1577151 | NCBI WGS metagenome assembly OHAO01 (sample SAMEA3541585, study PRJEB24748) | human gut metagenome | biome: human gut; feature: human-associated habitat; material: faeces | place: China | collected 2012 | reverse complement strand
CATGATGGGTTCAAGGGACTTCCTGTCTCCATAAAACGATGTTTCAAATATTCCAGAGCTTCTTTTCTTGTCATGCTTATCCCTCCTTAAAACGGCAAATCATCATCTTCAACGCTTTCATCAATCGGATAGAATCCCTCCTGCTCCGCCAGTCCCATCTGCTTTGCAGGCTTATTGGGTGCCGTTGCGGGTCTGCTCTGTTCCGCCACAGGCTTATTCTCCGCATCCCTCTTGCTGCCCGTAAAATAGCAATTCTCTACAACAACCGTTGTTGTCCAATGCCTTTCGCCGTCCTTCTCCCAGCTTCTGACATTCAGCCGCCCTTCAACAGCGAACATGGCACCTTTTTTCATAAATTTTTCTGCAAACTCCGCCATGGCTCCCCATGCAATGCAGGAGATAAAATCTGCATCTGCCTGTCCATTCTTTTTGAACCGCCGATTGACTGCTAATGTATATGTGGCGTACTGTTTGGAATCCTCTGAACGTGTCCAATCCATTTTGGGGTCGCTTGTCAGCCGCCCCATTAGAATCACCTTGTTCATGCCTGCCGCTTCCCGTTCCATGCTTTGTATCTCTCGCACGTCCCATGGCAGCCTGCGGCTCTATCCTCGCATCCCATGCAGGGGCAGTTCTCTGTACCTGCGCTATATACGATACCTTTACCCATGCTCATACCTCCTACAATAAGTAGAATCCGCCCGTATCCGCAGGCGTTTGCGGTTTTCTCTCCTCCGCTTCATCAGGTAAATAGTTTCGTCCGATAATTGCCATAAATTCCTCTCTGCTGTGTGTTTCCTCAAACCGCCGCTGACAAACCCGCTTCAAGCGCAGGTCTGTCTCGTGTCCGTCCCTGCCATGCACGCCTTTTGTCCCTCTGTGCTTCTCCGCCGTCAGCCAAACCCAAAATCCGTGTTTATCTGATATCTGTCGCATTCCTACGCCGAAATAAATATGGTGCCGCTCCAACGGCCCGGTTTCTGTGTCGGTAAAATAGCAGCGTTTACTTTTTCCCTGCAAAACGGAATAGCTATGACTGCCTGTTCTTGCTCCCTGCATCTGTTTCCGTTCCTCCTTCATATTCTCCGTAATCCATGCCGCCCCGACGGACAGCTTTCATATACCGCACCCAACCGATTTCTGCAAAATAGTCCTCGGTCTGCACAATCACATCAAATCCCTTCGGCGGTCTCAGAGAAACCTTTCTTTTAGTTTCCTTGATAACCTCCAGCTTTACTTCCGGCTTCTTCAGATTCCTGCTGGTGCTCCAACGCTTTGCGCCCTTTCTGACATTCTCCTTGGATATGTAGCTTGCAAGGCGGTTGTCCTTCTGGTTCTTGTAGAGCTTTTTTATCAGAACTGTGCCATGCCCCCATTTTTCCAGAAGGATCTCCAGCCCCTCCTTCATGCTCAGACCTTCAAATCCGCTCATGACAATGTGATGATGCACCCTTCCGTTCTTCCCCTGGGTTTCCGTTACCGCGACATACTTCAATTCTGAAAATCCGTTTTTCTTGCGATACCGTTTCAGCCGCAGGAGAAAATTTGCAAGCAGCTTTCTTGCCTCCTCCAGAGATACCTCCATTCCGTAGGTCAGCAGAACGAAATAATCATCCCCATTGAAATTGACATTGATAATGCGTGTCATTTTCTTTCTGGCGATTTGCAGATTTCTTTTTGCCTGTTCCTCGGATGTCAGATTTTCGCTCCGACCTCTTTCGTATTTTTTACCGATGGTTCGAGGGGAGTAAAATTCCTCCACCTCGTATACATCCCCAGACCGAATCTTCTTCCTGTACTTTGGCATTCCCGTTCCTCCTTTTTATGAATAAGAGCGTGTCCACTAAGTTAATTGCTTTATGGACAGTCTAAAGAGACCGCCGCCTCTTGAAAAAACAGTCTCGGGAATACCGTAAAACCCTTGATAAATCAAGGATTCTGTGTTATATTAGATATAGATATGTACGGTCTCCCAAGACCTTCCCGTCTGCGTCAACAGGCGGGCTTTTTTTATGTCTTTTTCTGTTTCTTCCTATTAGATAGAGCCTGTTTTTTCCTTATATATATCCTCTGCCTTATAAACGGCATCCTGCGAAGAATCTTCTTCCCTGCAATCACACTGCTCCCCATGGTCCAGATGTGCGCCGCAGTCCTGACAGACCTCATACTTTCCTTTATTCCTTCTATCTGTCATGCCGCTCCCTCCTTATAAATTGTCCTGTACGCTCTGGCAAAGCGATTGCAGGGCCTTTCTCAGCTTATCCGCTTCTTCCTTGCCTTCTGATTCCTCTACGCCATCAATGCAGGTCAGCATTTTGTTGATTTCCCCTTGCACCGCCTCAAAATGCACCTTGAAAACCGTAATGCCGGAGGAGCCTGCCGCTTTCAGCTTCTTTTCTGTATCTGCCTTTACCTGTGCCAGCTCTTCCTTGGCTTTCAGCATCGCTTCCTCTGCTTCCTTCTGTGCGCTCTCATGCGCTTCAATGGCTGCCTGTGCCTCTGCCGCTTCCTTTCTGGCTTTCTCTGCATCCTTCTTGGCTTTATCCAGTTTCTTCTGCATGGCTTCTTCTGCCTTCTGCTTTGCGGTGTTCTCCGCTTCTCTGCGGATTCTTTCCAATTCGGATTCATCCGGAAGAGCTGTCTGCTCTGCCTGCATCCGCAGCTCATCCATTTCACTCTCCATGGCGGCAATCCGCTCCTCCGCTTCTCTCTTGGCTTGCTCCGCCGCCTCCTTCTGGTTAACCAATGCTTCCAGTTTATCCTCTGTCTCCTTATAGGCGGCATCCACAGCGTTATCCTTTTCCGTCTGGAACAGATCCAGCTGCGACTGCAATTTCTCCTTTTCTGCGCGTTCCGCTTCCAGCTCCTTCAGCAGACGCTCCATTTCCTTTGTTGTCATGGCGGCAACCGTTTTTTCTTCCCCGTCAATCTCGTGCGCCTCGCCGACAAATTCTTCCCGTTCCTCTGCCGGCAGGGAAAGCAGGAGCAGGGCCTTTGTCGCACTGTTCCCCATGTCCGCAATCAGCTGCGGATTTCTGTATTCCTTGGCAATCCGCATGAAATTCTGTGCGGTACGTTCCGAGAACTCCACCTCGTTCTGCAACCATGCACCCCATGCGCCATGCGGCAGTGTCAGCTTTGCCTCATGCAGACGCTTCCCAATCTCGATAATGGCGTTGCCTGCCTGTGATTTGTAAAAATTGATTTCCTGTGTAATGACCTCAATCGGTCTTGTGATTTCATTCATGCTGCTGCCTCCTTAGCCTTCTTTTTTCCGCCTTTTTTCACGACTTTTTCCATCCACATATCCACAAATTTCTTCACATCCGGTTTTCTGTCATAGGATGCGTTATGCTCTGTTCTACACTGGATCACCCTTTTCTTCTGCAATTCCAATGTATAAAAGGGCTTGTCCGGTTCGCTTACCTTTCGCAGAAAGAATATTGCGGTTTCCCCCTCTGCCATATCCCTGATGTAGCCGCCGACGCAGTGATGCAGAGCCTTTCCTTCTGCTGTCAACTCCATCTGCTCTCTTGCAGGGCGAATGAAAAATTCTCCTTCGCTCCATGCGAATTTTTCCAGCTTTTCTACTGCCTTTTGGAATTTCTCCTGGTCAGCCTTATTCTTTTCAAATTCGACCTGTTCCATCGTGCGGTCATGTGCCGCTACTAAATCCTTCGGAAAGAGAATCTCTCTGTCATGTAAATCAAAATGCAACTGCTCGCATTCACGCAGATAATCCCGATAGGCTCGTATGATTCCTTCCAGTGTATAAGTTGTGTGTCCTTTTTCTTCCTTTCGTTTCTCTGTCTGCTTTTGGATGTATTTCAGAATCTTTCCGATTCCGGCATACGGCATTGCTCCGGTCAGATTCTGCACATCCGTTCTTGATTGCAGAGCCATCCGCATTTCGGCATCTGTGATTCTCTCGCCGTAATTCTTCCAAAGGTAATTCGCCCGCTGCACATCATCCAGCTTCCATTCCTCCGGCGGCATCAGCTTTAAAATCCGCAGCGGAAATTTGAAGCACTCCTTCAGCTTTTTCCGCTCCCAGAGGATGGCATTTCGGTTTTCCCTGTCCATGCCGAAAATTCTGTTATGTACAATGTTCCGATAGCCTGCTTTCCAAAGAAATTCGATGACCGGATACCTTGCGTGGTATTCTAAGAAATAAATCGGATTTTTGTTGTGTCCCCTTTCTTCCAGATACCCCTCCAGATCGGCATACTGCATTGCCGTTCCGCTCAGGGCTTCTTCTATACCGGTGGGATAGAAGAAATAACTGCCGTCATAAATACGGTTGTCTTGCCATCTGGTCCATTCGTCCAGCTCGTACCGCTCTGTACGCATATAGTAGGATTCCTTCCCCTGCTTTTGCCATTTGGCTGTTTTATTCCCTCTGATGGCATATCTCACGGTTTCCTGTAGGAAATCCTCTATATGCTCCCACCTTGCCGAGTTATCCCGATGCAAGAGCCATTGCCGGAAGAACACCGTTTCTCCATCCGTTCCCTTCTGCACCGCAACGATATTTTCAATGTAATTTGATGCGAACGCAGAGCCATTCTCCAGAACACAGGAAACCCCTGTGCCGCAGTTCGGACAGTTAACCCTTGTACCCTGCACGAATCGTCTGCCCCTTGCATGGACTTTCCTGCCACAAACAGAACAGGTGCCTTGGACATTTCCTTTTTTATAAATGATTACTCTGTCCTCCGGCAAAACATCCCGACGTATGTAGTCAATCATTCCTTCCGGTAAGGCTTCGGGGCAAAGCCGATAGTCCTCATCCATCAGTTTGCCCCGTTCCTCCATTGACCGCTTCTTCATTTCCTGCCTTGTTTGCTCTATCCACTTGCAGAGATTGTCCAGCTGATGATTCCCCGTTTTTTCTGCTTTTAAGAAACGCCGCAGGGCTTCTTCCTCTCTGGGGGAAATCATGGCGTATTCCCCTGCGAATCTCCGGAAGGAATCCAGAACCTTCTGCTGCATTCTGCCTTCGTGATTGATCCCCCTTACCTCTTTGCTTTTCTTGGCGCACACAATGCGGAAGGAGGGTGTGTTTCTTGCGTATACGTTACAAGCGGTGTTTTCCAAAAAATCAACCACAAGCAGACGTTCCCCGTCCACCACAGGCTCCTTGACCGTTACCTTCCAGCGCACCCCGCTTTCTTCGTGAAACGGGGCAAACGGCATTGCCTTTATCTTTTTCAGATTCATGCCCTCGCCCCCTTACAGGAAATCTTCCAGACTGACGCAAACGCCCTTTTTCGCCTCTTCCGCAGGTGCCTGCGGATTTGCCGTTAAGCCGAAATATTCTCTTGCCCAGCCGTATACCACAGAATCCTCAATCACAGCGCAATCCCCTGTCTTTTGTTTGGATGCTTTATTTTGGATGCCGCCCAATGCCTTTGCAAGCGTCTTTTCCTCCTTCAGCACCTTTTCCGCTGCCGCTTCGGATGTAATATTATCAATAATATGTTCGCCGATGAGTGCCAGATATCTGTTACTTGGCTCCTTCTGAATCTCTGTATTTATCTTCTTGATTGCATCTTCGATTTTTCCCATTGTCAAAACCTCCAAGTTATTTCTTCGTTTTTTCAAAAATAACATCAAATCTCATGTGTGTAACACGCATAATCGCGTACACAGTCTCATATCTCAAATCGCTTTTTCCTTTTAAAAATTTGTATATCGTGGTCGGTGATACAGCCACCAACCAGGCAAATTCCGAAACGGATTCACAGTTTTCGTTTATCCACTTTTCCAGATTGGGATATACGCCCCATCCCGGGTTTTTCATTATTTTTCAATTCCTTTCGATTTGTGATAAAATGGTTTTAGATGGCTTCTCGAAGCAGCATCCCCGGTCAAAGGGGGTGATTACCATGTTCTTCTTCTTTTTCTTTTGGGAGTTTCCTAACATTCTTTCCGAGCGTCTGACACACGCTATGGAAAAAATGAATATGGATGTCAGTACGCTTGCCCTTCTCGCGGGTGTTTCTGTAGTTACTGTTAAACGATGGTTGAATGGTACTTATGAGCCTCGTCACGAGAATCTGCCCAAAATTGCTCGCGAACTTAATGTCTCGACCGATTATCTCCACGGAAAAGAAAGCTAACTTCTGTGCTACATTTTTATTTCATTATCCCGGGGATGCTGCTTCGAGAAGCCATATTTTCATTGCACAAATCCTACTTTTCTGCTACTATGTAATTGATTGTTTATCTTTTCCCCCGAGGCGTGCCACCGCCAAAGGGGATATTTTATTTTTCTTCGAAACACTTTTCGTATGTCATGCCTGTCTCCTTCAGGATCAGGTCAATGACATATTTCGTTGTTCCTCTCTCTCCCTTCATCAATGTTATTACCGTTTTATGTGCTACCCCGATTCTTCCGGCAAAATCACTGATAGATTTACAGTTCATCCATATCCATTTCTCCAGATTCGGGTAAATGCTCCATCCTGCGTCCTTCATTCCTTCACCACCTTTCTGCGAAATTCATCCCTGAAGAAGAAATACTCCGTCAGAATATTCACCCCCAAGCACACGCCCAGAGCCGCCATAATGTACATATCTCCGAAGTAATACAGAATTGCACCGATAACCGTCAGATCCGCTACGATTGCCGCTACGGCATAGCACACAAACCGTAATGCCCAGCGAATCGGTTTCCGCAAGCGTCTGCGTTTTTTCATAATCTCACCCTTTCATAGCTTGTCCTTCTCATGGGGCAAAGCCCCTCTTATGTATTTGCCGCTTCCTTTGCCGCCGCTTCCTCTCTTTTCTTTATGGCAATCATCTTGGCTTGATAAATCGCCTCTCTTACCTGCTCGCTGATGCGTGCCTCCTCCTCCGGTGTATGCTCGCAGTAAGTAATGGTTACGTTGTACTTTTTTGGTGCTCTTCTCGGCATAAAACCACCTCCTGTTAAACTGTATGTACTGCCGATTTTGTCCTATTCGTTGTTATCCTTCTTCTTTGCTCTGTGTGCCGCTTCCAAAGCCGCTGATGCCACATACAAAGCAATCACCATTGCCACCAGCCCTACCACACCTGCAAAGGTCAGCAGGGCGAGAGCGGCAAGTAAATCTGCCATAGCATCCCCTCCCTTCTTTCTTCACCTTTCCTTGACATTTTTCTCCCCCTGTCCTATTCTGAAAATACAGGCTGTTGCAGCAGCCGAGTACATAGGAAAGGAGATGATTTTATGAATATTGAGTTGTTGGTTGCACTTGCTGCAATCGTTATATCTGCCATTGTGCCTGCTATCACAAACCAGCAAAATAATGAACACCAAATTCGACTGAAAAAATTAGACACATTTTTTCTCGAAAAACAAAAGGTATACTTTGAGTTTGCCGATTCATATGCGCTCGCTTTAACAAATCCCAGCCCAGAGAATATTTCAAAGTTTCGCTCTGCAACACATAAATGCTTTATGTTAAATGCCAATAAAGATTTTTACAAAGATGCCTTAGAGTGCATTACTTGTCTCGAAAATAATGAATCTAAAGAAAAAATTGAAACTCTCTATATGTTCTGTGTTCGCTCTCTTTCCTTGAACTTGGAATTTGCCATTGAGGATTTTGAATACCCTATTTAATGGCAAGTACTAACGCCATAACCGCAAATGCCATGCCGAGATTGTAAAATTTAGACCGGCATTCGCGGTTCTTTATTCTATATCCGCTGTATACACAGACTATAGATGCTATTGAAATCAGTATGCTCATGAGAAGCACATTCACCTCCCCTCAGCTTGCATCTTTACCTGCACCATTTTCTTCTATCAAAATCTTCCTTTTACCTACAATTTGTGATATATTTAGGGGAAAGGGGGGATTCTTTATGCGAGATAGATTTTGGGCTATGTACTCCGAAACACAATTTACTTACTTTTACTACTGGCAATATCGGGATTTATCCCAAAAAATCGACTTTTGGCTTCGTGTAGTCTCTACATTTACAACCGGTGGCAGTGTTGCAGCAATTTTACTGAAAAAATCAACACCCATAATCTGGACAATCCTTATTGCAATTTCCCAAACCTACCAGTGTCTCCAACACCTTCTTCCATTTCAAGAAAGAATGACTCGAATTGATTATTTCTTGCCGCCATTCAGAAATCTTCTTAATGAAATCAAAAGAGAATGGGAGCGCATTGATACCCTTAGTGATGAAGAAATAACCGAATCTATTTATGAATTTCAAAAACAATTCATTTCACTGGAGCAAGACTACATTGGTTCCTATCCTTTTCCTCACAGAAAATGCTGCAAAAGGAAAGCTGATAAATCACTGAAAGAACATTTTGATTATCATTACAATTTTTAAGGAGGTTCAGAAATGTCTGAAAACAAACCAAACACTTCAAAAACAACTACCGTTCCTTCCAAAATCGCTTTTAAGGGTGACAACGCCCCTACTCCCGGCTATCGTCCGCCCACCCCACCCCCGAAAACAACTAAGAAGAATTGAGAGTGATTATTCACTCTCTTTTTTCTTATTCTGAGGTGGAAGGCAAGGTGGTCTAAAGCCTGGATGCAGTTCGTCTCTCTGACTTCTCTGCCTGCAAACAAAAGCAATTACCATTATCAAAACCTGCACTGCACTTGCTAGCAGAATAATAATTGCAGCACATTCTTCTTCTGTCATAGAAACACCTCCCTTTGGTCTGGTTTTCGCTGATTTGCTATCTATCAAGCATTCTTAATGCCAGCACAAGTACCAGAGCAAGGACCCCAATAGGAACTACCCCACATACGGTAACAGCTAAGCAGATTTTTATGATGGTTAATAAAAACGATGCCATCTTCTACACCTCCCCTCAACTTGCGTCCTTATCTTCTTTGATGCCAAACAGTTCTTCTTCCTTGACATTTTTCTCTCCCTGCCCTATTCTGAAAATACAGGCTGTTGCCGCAGCCGAGTATATAGGAAAGGAGGACTTACCCGTGTATATTCCAAAAATCGATCCAGAAATCATCAGAATAAACAATGAAATTGTTGCGAACAAAACGAAAATAGAGAAAAAACGTAAATTTTACGTATGGCTTGCAGACAAGATTGTTGATATAGCCGCTCTTGTTATCTCTATTATTGCGCTGTTCAGAACGTTCTAATGATTGTCAGCACGCTTATCAAAATTGCCAAAATCGAGATAGCGTGTTTTTTTATGTAGTTTTTCACTCGCCTTTCTCTCCCCTTAGCTTGCATCCTTATCTTCTTTGATACCGAACAGTTTACTTTTACTTGACATCCTTCCCATTTCTCCATATGATGAAAATATAATCAATAACTAATCACAGTTACCTATGCGAAAGGAGAATTATTATGAGTGATATTGTAGTAAAAGTTTCCGACCTTCTTGCCAAAGCGCAGGAACTTTCCGATGCTGGCATGGAATATGTTTCTCTTACAGTTCTTGATGAGGATGAATTCGACGGCGAAGTCATTCCTGCTTCTTTGCACTTTGATGCAATCGAATCTGACGATAGCTTTATGTCTATTGATTTTGAAGAAATCGACCTTATCTCATTGGATGAAGATGAGGACTAAAATGCTATCTTATAACTCGCTCTTTCTTTAGCGGGATTTTTATGTTCATTATGGCGATTCGCTTTCAGAATCGCCTTTCTAATTTCTAAAGCGATTTCCTTTTTAACTTTTTCATCCGCTCCAGAGATAACTACTTCAATATGTATATCCTTTTTTGATTTACTAACCATGTACTTCATTTTTTCTCCCCCTTAGCTTACTTTTTTCGTTTTATCTCCATTCGGTGATTTTTTGTCCAAAAAAATTGTGAGAAATCTTTTTTCTTCAAGTCCTAATTTTTCTGCGATACAAATTACTTCATCTAAATTAGGTGTGTACCTTCCTTGCATCATTTTGGAAAGTTTATTTTCTGTCCATCCAAGTTCTTTTGCAAAGTTACCCTGCGTACCAAACTTTCTGATAATATCAACCCTTAATTCTACCCTATTCATATAATCACCTCCGTTAATCACCATTTGGTTATATTTGCATATTAGCACCATCTGGTTATAAAGTCAACAATTATTTTAAAATTTTTATTGCAAACGGTGATAAAGTATGCTATTCTGTTAATGAAATCAACATAGGGGGTGATTTTTTGAAGATTGTAAGTTCCTTTGGCAATAGAATTAAACAATACAGAGAGGATAATAATTTGACATTGGCTGAGATAGAACGCATGACTAATGTTCCTGCTCAGACAATCAATCGATATGAATTAGGACAGCGTGTTCCTAAAGTTGATGCCGCTGCCATCATAGCAAATAAATTAAATTTGAATCCTCTGTGGTTGTTTGGTTACGATGTAGAAGACACTGACGTATCCTCTCGTCTATTTGAGTTCACTGAGCATGAGCAAGATGTCATTATGGAATATCGTAACCATCCCGATATGCAACCCGCTGTTGATAGAATCCTTGGCGTTGAATCAGAACCACCTAAAATTCCAGACCTTATGTACGATGATTACGAACTTTCGAGTACCATACAAAAGGCAGCGCAAACACCTGTGCCTTATACTTTGGAAGATTCAAAAGATGTGACATCAAAAAAATAAAAACTCCCCTAAGGAGGTTCCCATGGAAAAACTATACTCTCTCATCGCCGCTCTGGGCGAAAAATACAACGCAGAAAAAATCCTTCTCTTTGGCTCTCGCGCCAGAGGAGACAACCACGAGCGCAGCGACATTGACCTCGCTATCTACGGTATGCCGGAGGAAAACCAAGCACACTTCTGGTGTGATATTGATGACCTGCCAACCCTGCTGAAGTGCGACCTTGTCCATGTGACAGCCTATACCAATGCAGAGCTGATAAAGAATATTGAAAAGGATGGTGTTGTGCTTTATGAAAAAGATTGAAAATTATCTGAAAGCTGTACAGCGGTTGGATGAAGCAAATATAGAATACCGCAAGCATCCCGATAACGATGTCATTCGTGACGGTCTGATTCAGCGGTTCGAGTTTACATTTGAGCTGGCGTGGAAAGCCTCCAAGGAATACCTCATTGATCAAGGCTTTTCCAATGACCTGCATTTTCCCAAACAGGTGCTGCGTGCCGCCTATGAAAACCACATGATTGATGATGAAGCAGTCTGGCTGAAAATGCTCAGCTCCAGAAACAGCAGCTCGCATATCTATGATGACCGCGTTGCCGCTGCCATCGCAAAGGATATTGCTACATCCTTCCTGCCGGTGCTGAAAAAATTATCTGATTACTATAAAGAAATTTAAATAAAAAATCCCCTCTCCCTGTTGGCGCAGAGAAAGAGGATTCATAAAGCGGTCGCATGATACAACCACTCCTCGCAACAGTATTGTATCATAAGACCGCTTTCTTTGCTATACATTTTTATAGACAGAAGGAGGTCTTTTTTATGATTGCAATTTATGCACGGCAATCCATCGAGAAAAAGGACAGCATCAGCATCGAATCTCAGATTGAATATGCCAAGCGTGAGGTTTTCTCGGAGGATTTCAAAATTTATCAGGACAGCGGCTATTCCGGCAAGAACACAAACCGCCCTGCCTTCCATGAAATGATGGCAGATGTGCAAAGCGGCAGAATTGAAAAGGTGGTTGTCTACCGCTTAGACCGTATCAGCCGTTCCATTCTGGATTTTGCGGATTTCATCAACATTTTGGAATCGAACCGCATTTCCTTCGTTTCCGCTACGGAAAAATTCGATACCTCTACCCCCATGGGACGCGCCATGCTGTATATCATCGTGGTATTCGCCCAACTGGAACGGGAAACCATTGCGGAGCGTGTGCGGGATAACTACTATGCCCGTGTGAAAAAGGGTGCCTGGGGCGGCGGCCCTGCTGCCTTCGGGTTCGATCTTGTGAAAACCACGATTGACGGAAAGAAGGCAACCATCTGTCAGCCAAATGAGCAGATTTCCGTTGTGCAGCGTATCTTTGAGCTGTACGCCCTGCCCTATTCCAGCCTTGCGGATGTGCAGCGGCAGCTCATACAGGATGGCTCCGTTTCCTCCGGCGGCGTGAATTTCGATAATGCCAAGCTGTCCTCTATTCTGAAAAACCCAGCTTATGTCCGCGCGGATACTGCCGTTTATAATTTTTACAAAGCCAAGGGGGCAATTCTGGCAAATCCACCGGAGGATTTCGACGGCGTGCATGGCTGTATTCTGGTCGGCAAGCGGGATGCCAACGAGCGAAAATATAAGGATGTTTCCAATCATCTACTTGCCATGGGACACCACGAAGGCATTGTGGACAGCACAGCCTTCCTCTTTTGTCAGCAAAAGCTGTCTCGCAATAGGCAAATCAAAAATACATATAAGGGCAAGCACTCGTGGCTGACAGGCTTGGTAAAATGCGCTCACTGCGGCTATGCCTTTTCCATCCGCTTCAGCAAAACAAAGGATGGACAGGTGCCGTATTTCTGCTGTTCGGGGAAATATCTGCATAAGGTCTGTACCGCAAAGCAAACCCATCGGGTACGGGAGATTGAGGCGGAGGTGCAGGCAAGCTTAATTCAACATGCCGCCTCCTATAATCTCATTCATCGGCAAAATACGGATGCCGCTGCAAAGGAATTTCAAAGCAGGATTTCCGAAATTGATGCCAAAATCGAAAATCTGATTCTCTCTCTGGAAAGCGTCAGCCACGTTTCCGCGCAGTATATCAACCAAAGGATTGAAGCCCTGCATCACGAAAAGCAGCTGCTCCTGCACCGCTACAACGAAACTATTTCCGAATATAATATCAATGAGGTTACGCCCTTTTCCGCTACCGATTGGGAACAGATGGATATTGAACAGAAAAGGCAGCTTGCACGCTCTCTCATTCGCACTGTTTATCTCTCCGAGGATGGGCTTTCCGTTAGCTTTAATATTAAAAACGGCGGTCACAAACCTTGATTTTTCAAGGATTCTGACCACCTTTCTTTTTGTTGTGGGTGTATCCACATCCCACTGAATGGTATAATACCCATTCTGCTCCGCGGTTTCAATCACATGGTTATCATATTCCCCAAAGGGCGGGCGAAACAGTTCCATCTCCACTCCCGTAAGCTTCTTCACGTTTTCATGACACTTCTGCAATTCCTGCGCGATTTCCTCGGAGGAAATCCGGCTCATGTGGGGATGGGTTGCGGAATGGTTGCCCAAATCATGCCCTTCTGCCGCAATTTTTTTGACCTCCTCCGGATATTTTTCCACCCAATAGCCGCAAAGGAAAAAGGTTGCCTTTACGTTATTTTCCTTCAAAATCCGCAGCAGCTCATCTGTATCATCGGCACCCCAAGCCGCATCAAAGCTGACGGAAACCTGTGGCTTATCGGTCTGCACGCAATAAATCGGCAGCCTTCTTTCCCCCTCTGCAACGGCAAAAACCTTCTCCGCCGCCCTTGGCACGCCCATATACGCTGCCGCAAGCAGCAAAAGCCCCAGCACGCCGCATACCGCCCGTTTTTTTGTGATATGTATCCGTTTCCAAGCCTTCATACGAATTTCCCTCCGTGTTGTTTTTTCTAACAATATATTTCCGAAGGAAAAAAATCAGAATCGCCATTTTTCGCCGCCCATCTCACTCTTGTCAATTTCCATGAAAAATGCTAAAATTTTTGCAGGCGTATTGACCACCAACGAAAAAAATCGACAAATACAGATAAGAAAAGGAATTTTAAACATGAAGTATATTATTTTTGATTTAGACGGCACTCTTATTGATTCCATGCCCACATGGCACGGCACCGGCGCAGCTTTTCTGGAAAAACACGGCTTTGCAGTGCCGGAGGATATCCATGATGTTGTAAAAACACTGACGCTTTACCAGACGGCGGAATATTTCAGGCATGATTTAGGCGTTCCGTTTGACGCACAGCAGATTGTAGATGAAATTACATCCTATGTAACAGATGCATATAAATACACCATTCCCCTGCGTCCCTCCGCGAAGGAATATCTGGAGGCAATGGCAAAAAAAGGCGTGAAGATGTGCATCCTCACGGCATCCGAAGCATGGTATATCCAGCCTGCGTTAGACCGTCTGGATATCCGCAAATATTTCGACTGCATCCTGACCTGCACAGAGCTGGGGGTGTACAAGGATGACGGCAAGGCATTTCTGACCGCCATGGAAAAAATGGGTGGCACATTGGAGGAAACTGCTGTATTCGAGGATGCACTCTATGCAGTAAGAGGTGCAAAGGCGGCAGGCTTCCGGGTATATGCCATTCTGGACGAGGACTTTCGCGGACAGGCGGATGTGGATAAAATCACCGCACTGGCAGACTGCTCCTTCCGCGATTACAAGGAATTGCTGTAACAAAAATCACTCTAACAAAAAAGGACGTTTCTCTTTCCTTGAGAAACGCCCTTTTTCATTTTCTATTTTTTATTCTGCTTCCTCTTTCCGATAATACACCGCGGCATTTTCGGGGCTGACCATGCAGATATAGCAATCGGTCGCAAATTCAAAGCCGGCAAAGCCGCCGATTCTCGGCAAAATCTCGATATGCCAATGAAAATCCGTATCCCTCGGACCATCCATCACGCAAATGTTATAGCCGATATCCTCACGAATCCCCGTCACCCTTCCGAGCATCTTCCGCAGAAGTGCCGCAAGCTCCTGCCGTTCTTCCGCGCTCATCTCGCCGAAATCACGCTGATGTGCCTTCGGAGCAAGCCAGAGCTCATAGGCAAAGCGTCCGGCGTAGGGCGTAAGCGCAAGGAAATGCTCTGTTTCCGCCACAATACGCCTGTTCGTTTCCTTTTCGTAGGCAAGCATTTTGCAGAACAGGCAGTCCTCTCTGTGCATAGCCTCCGCCATGGTTGCCGCACGCTTCGGCACAACAGGCAACCCCACCACCTGCCAATGCGAATGGTGCATGCTCATCCCTGCGGAGGGCCCGCAGTTTTTAAAAATCTGCACATACTGCGTATCTGCACGATTGCGAAAAAAATGCAGTCTATCCTGTAATACCTGCAAAATGCTTGCGATATGCGCCGCATCAAAGGTATCAATCGTAGCATCATGGTCAGGCGTATCCACCAGAATCTCGTGCCTTCCCCTTCCTGCGGTCTGGATATAAAACGGCTCCTCTGCCGCATCCGCGCAATCCTCTCGGACAGTCGGAAATTTATTCGGAAACACGCGCATCTGCCATGCCCCGTTGGGGCCATCCTGATAAATGGCATCCGGTGTCCATGCCTCATGTCCGCCGCAGAAGGGGCATTTCTCGCTGTTTGCATGTTTTCTTTCTGTATTATGGACAAATTCATAGGGGCGATTTCTTCTGTTCTCCGCATAAAGTGACATCTCGCCCGTAAAAGGATTTGTTCTGATTTCAGACATCCTTATTCCCCCTTCTGATACGTCCACGCTTCAATCCCACGGAACACATTGCTTTCCACAGGATGCACTTCTCCTCCGATATTTTTAGATGCAAAAACCGCCTGATTGCGGTAGGCAATGCTGATATAAGGCAGCTCCTCGGCAAGCTTTTTCTGCAGGCTGCTATAAGCCAGAAGCGTCTGCCCTTCGCCGACTGCCGTCCTTGCCGCCGTCAGCAGGGTATCCATATCCGCGTCGCTGTAGCCGATATAATTCAAACTGCCGCCCGTGCCGAAAAACGGCGTTAAATCCGTCACCTCTGAGCATTTCCAGCCGCCCACCACAAGGTCAAACTGTCCGCTCTCCAATCTCTGCTGATAGGTTTCAAAGTCCACCTTGTCCAGTGTCACCTCAAAGCCGATTGCCGTCAGCTCCTCCTTCAGCTTCGAGGCAATCTGTACCCGCCCCGTGTTTTCCTGATTTACCAGAATGGTCGCGCGCAGGCTCTGCCTTATGCCGCTGATTTCCTTTTCCAGCTTGCCGTCCTTATCCGCATCCGTCCAGCCGCTGTTTTTCAGGAAGGTTGTCGCCATTGTGGGGTTATATTCATACGTCGCCACGTTTTCCTCGTAAAGCCAGCTTTTCGGGTTGATGGGCGTATTCGTCATGGCGGCATAATTCAGATACACGCTTTCCTTGAGGTTATCCCGCGGCACCGCATACGCAATCGCCTGTCTGACAGATTTATCCTTCCAAAGCTCCTTGCGGAAGTTGAAGCCGATAAAATCATACTGATTTGAGGTATACTGGTGCATCCCCGAAACGCTTTCGTCCGCGTATTTGCCTGCATCCATGGCGTTTGTCACAAGCACATCCGTCATGCCCTGCTCAAACGCGTTGATATCCGTTTCCTCTCCGGCGGTCATCTTCACGCGAATTTCGGAAATCTGCGGCGTGCTCCCATAATAGGACGCACTTGCCTTCAGCTTCATTTCCGATGCCTGCTGATAGGATTCCATTTCATACGGGCCATCCCCGACAGGCTTCGTGCCCGTATCGCCCTGTCCGCTGTAATAGCCGGCAGGAATAACCGGAAATCGTAGCGCATCAATATTTGAGCTGAAGCTGTCGCGGAAGGTAATCACAACGGAATTCGTTCCCGCTTTGCTGCAGCCGCTCACATAATTCATCACCTGCTTATACACCGCATCCTCCGGAGCATTTCGCAGGGTATTGACGGAATAGACCACATCATCTGCCGTCAGTGCTGTTCCATCCTGCCATCTGATATTGCTGTTCAGATTCATGGAAAGGCTTCTGCCATCCGCCGAAAATTCCCAGTCCTGCGCCACGGCAGGGCATGCCTTGCCGCTTTCGTCAAAATCAACCAGCGGCAGAAACAGCAGCTTGAGGATACGATCAACCGTTTCTTCTCTGTTCAGCAACGGATTCAGCGTTTCCGGAATCCGCATGGAAAGCGTCAGCATTGCCTCTTTGGATGCAACGCCCGTCTCCTCTGTTGCTGTCGTTTTCTTCTTCGTTTGCTCCTCCTTCTTGCCACAGCCGCCAAGCCCAAGGCAGAAAATCAGCAAAAAGAGAAAAATCCTTTTTTTCATCATTCTTCATTTCCTTCCAAATCCGCAGTTCTGTCTGCATACACACCAAGCGGAGTTTCCTCCAGATACGCTTGCAGGCGCAGCCGCAGCCGATATGCCTGCTCCGCCAGCTTCACTCGTTTCACATAGCTTTTCGTTTCCTCGTATGGAATTTCATCCAGCGTAATGCCGTCCCAGCTCATTTCCTCATCCGCAAGCCACCGCGCCACGCTGCCATGCCCTGCGTTATAGCCTGCCAGAACGGTTTCCGAAACACCGCCGAATTTTTCTGTCAGCCAGCTTAAATACCAGCAACCGATATGGATATTCGTATCCGGATCGGTCAGGTCAATGGTTGCGGGATCAAGTCCCATCTGCGCCGCCGCCCATTTTCCCGTTTCCTCCGTCACCTGCATCAGCCCAACGGCATCCGCAGAAGATATGACATCCGGCTCAAAATGGCTTTCGCAGAAAATCACACCATACACAAAGGCCTCCTCCAAGCCATATTCCGCCGCATACTGCTCCACAATATCCCGATACTGCAAAGGCAGCACACGCGGCAAAACCACACTATAGCCAAACGCCGCCAGCAGCACCAGCACCACCGCCAGCGTAAACAATTTCCTGATACATCGAATCATTGTTCCTTGCTTCCTTTTATATTGTTTTTAAAATTTCATCCAACTGCCCCTGTAAATAGGCAAGCTCTTTACTGTTATCAATCACAACCGATGCCGACTTCTTATATTCCTCCCAGCTTTTCTGGTTGGCAATGCGCGCCTTGGCAAGGTCATAGCTGACACCATCGCGTGCCATCACGCGTTTTGCGCGCACCTCCGGATCGGCATAGACCACCCAGACCATATCACAGCGGCTTTCCAGACCTGCCTCAAGCAGAAGCGGCGCATCCAGAATCACTGCCTTGGCGGTGTTTTCCTTCTCCGCCTTGGCAATCTGTCTGTCCACCTCCGCACAGATATATTTATGGGTGCATTGGTTCAAAAATGCCAGCTTTTCGGCATCGTGGAAGACAATTTCCCCCAGCCTTCTGCGGATGATATTTCCTTTTGCATCCAAAATTCCCGTTCCGTAATATTTCACAATTTCCTGATATGCGGGCTCGCCTTTTAAAATGATTTCATGTGCAATTTTATCCGCATCAATCACCACTGCGCCTGCCGCCGCAAGGCTTTTGCTGACAACGCTTTTGCCGCTGCCCGTACCGCCTGTCAAACCGATTACCTTCATTTCGTTTCCCCTCTTTTTTATTTCGCCTCGAACCACGATGCGCCCTCATGCACATCCACATCCAAGGGAACCAGTAAATCCGCCGCATGCTCCATGTTTTCCTTCAGGATTTTTGCGACAGCATCCTTTTCTTCTTTATATGCTTCAATCAGCAGCTCATCGTGTACCTGCAAAATCAGACGAGAACGATAGCCGCCCTCCTGCAAGGCACGATGCACCTTTATCATGGCAAGCTTAATAATATCCGCAGCAGTGCCCTGAATGGGCATATTCATTGCCGCGCGTTCCCCTGCCGCCCTTTGCATGAAATTGCTGCTTTGCAGCTCAGGCATATTTCTGCGGCGGTTCCAGAGCGTAGAGACATAGCCGTTTTTCGCCCCGTTTTTAATCGTATCCTCCATAAAGGTCTTGATTTTGGGATATCTCGCGAAGTAAGCGTTGATGTATTCCTCCGCCTCCTTGCGGCTGATGCCTAAATCCTGCCCCAAGCTAAACGCGCCCTTGCCGTAGATAATGCCGAAGTTAACCGCCTTGGCATTGCTTCTCTGCAATGGTGTCACCTCGTCAAACGGCACATGGAACACCTGCGAAGCCGTCATGCGGTGAATATCCTGATTGCTTTTGAACGCTGCAATCAGGCTTTCATCTCCGGAGATATGCGCCAGTACGCGCAGCTCAATCTGCGAATAATCGGCATCCAGAAAGCAGAATTCCGCACTTTCGGGAATGAAAATTTTCCGAAGCTCTCTCCCCAGCTCCAGACGGACAGGAATATTCTGCAAATTCGGCTCTGTTGAGGAAATCCGTCCCGTTGCCGTAATGGTCTGGTTGAAGGTAGAATAAATCTTCTCCGTTTCGGCATCCATCACCGCCAGAAGTCCGTCCGCATAGGTGCTTTTCAGCTTTGCCAGCTGTCTGTAGTGCAAAATCCGCTCCACAATAGGATGCGCCGTCCGCAGCTTTTCCAGCACATCCGCCGCGGTGGAATAGCCCGTTTTGGTCTTTTTGCCGCCCTTCAGCCCCAGCCTTTCAAATAAAATCACGCCTAACTGCTTCGGGGAATTGATGTTGAATTTTTCCCCTGCCAATGCGTAAATTTCTTCTTCCATGCCGTCCAGACTTTCGCCCAGACGCTTCTGATACGCCAAAAGCGCCGCCTTATCCACCTTGATGCCGTATTTTTCCATATCCGCCAGAACATAAATCAGCGGCATTTCCATATCATAAAACAGGCTTTTCTGCTCATGCTCCGCAAGCCGCTCCTCCATCACTTTTCTCGCGCGGAAGAAAATCTCCGCCTGCCTTGCGCCATAGGCGGTACGTTCTGCTTCGGGCAACGCCGCAAAGGCCTTTTTCGTTCTGCCCTTCCCGAAAACCTCCTCCTGCGAAGGATAGGTTTCATTCAGAAAGGTTGCCGCAATATCGTCATATTCGTAGGAGCTGCCTGTCGCATTGAGGATATACGCCCCGATAGCGGTATCAAATTCCGCCGTAAAGCCGTTATAGCCATAGCTACGCAGAAAACGGATATCCTTCTTCACATCATGTCCGATTTTACGGTATGCGCTGTCCGCAAAAAACGGCTGAAATATCTCCAGAAGCTCCTGCATCAAAAATGCCATGGATGCTTCAATCCAGACACCGCCAAGCTGCTCCTGATAGAGCGCAAGCCCCTGTCCTTCCTCGTTTTCGTAAACAAAGGCATACCCGACCTCGCCCTTTTTGAGCGCGGCAAGCACCTCCTTCGCGCCTTCCCTATCCGCAACAAAGCGATAGGTCTGCTCTGCCTGCTTTGGCGTGGAAGCACTTCCCTCAAAGCGGCTGAACATGCTCTTAAATTCCAGACGTTTTACCAATTCGTATGCCGTCTGGTTAAACATATCGCCGATTTTCAGGGACTCCTTATCCCATTCTAAAGGCATATCCCGCACAATCGTCGCCAGAAATTTACTCAATCTTGCCTGCTCCTGATACGCCGCAAGGTTTTCAGATGCCTTTTTCGGTTTGATTTCCGCCGCATGGGCAATCGCCGTTTCAATATCATGATACTGCGTGATAATCTTCGCCGCAGTTTTTTCGCCAATGCCGGGCACGCCGGGGATATTATCGGAAGTATCCCCCATCAGTGCCTTCATATCAATAAATTCGGCAGGTGTCACGCCATATTTCGCCTGCACATCCGCCGCGTAATAATCCTCTGTTTCCGTGCGTCCGCCCTTCGTTTTGGGAATCCGCACCTTGAGGGTCTCCCCTGCCAGCTGCAAAAGGTCTCTGTCCCCCGAAACCACAACAGGCACAATGCCGTTTTTCTCCGCCAGAGCGGAAAGCGTCCCCAGAATATCGTCCGCCTCAAAGCCCTCCTGCTCGAAAATAGGGATGTGCATGGCCTGCAGCACCTCCTTCAAAAGGGGCATCTGTTCGCGCAGCTCCTCCGGCATGCCCTTTCTGGTTCCCTTGTAGCCGTCAAAGGTTCTGTGGCGGAAGGTGGGCGCGTGCAAATCAAACGCCACCGCCAGATAATCGGGCTGCTCCTCATCCAGAAGCTTAAATAAAATATTCAGAAATCCATATACCCCGTTGGTATAGCGACCCTCTCCGTTAGTCAGCAGCGGAACGCCGTAAAATGCGCGGTTCACAATACTGTTGCCGTCAATCAGCATGATTTTTTCAGCCATGAAAATAGCCTCCTGTCATCACAAAATTTATATACAAGGCGGTATAAGCCTAATTTTCCATATTAAAAATAATTATACTACAAAATCGCGAAAAAATATATCTGACACGAAAAAAAATACAGCACACCTTTTTCTGGGATATGGCATATCATAAATCAGAATCAGTCTCTTAGGAGGAACGGCTATGAAAAAGAAACTTTGCTTGGCTTTATCGGGGGCGCTCTGCCTATCCGCAGAAGTTGGCTGCGGCACAGAAACGGCAGAGGAAGCGCTGACTCCCGTCCGTCTGAATGAGGTCGTCCATTCTGTTTTTTATGCGCCGCAGTATGTCGCACAGGAATTGGGCTTTTTCGAGGAGGAGGGCTTAGCGGTGAGCGTTGCGGTCGGCAATGGCGCGGATAAATCCATGACCGCCCTGCTTTCCGATTCCGCGGATATTGCCCTGCTTGGCACAGAGGCAGGTCTGTATGTCTATGCCGAAGGGAAGGCAGATTACCCCAAAACCTTCGCCCAGCTAACCCAGCGCGCAGGGAACTTTCTTGTTTCCAGAAAGGAGGAGCCCGATTTCCAATGGTCTGATTTGGAAGGAAAATCCGTCATTGGCGGCAGATTGGGCGGCATGCCAGAAATGGTTCTGGAATATGTCATCAAGGAAAACGGCATGACCATCGGTAAGGATATGGAAATCATCAACAACATTGATTTCACCTCCACCGCAGGCGCATTTCTGGGCGAGGTCGGCGATTATACCGTAGAATTTGAGCCTGCCGCAACCACACTTGAGCAGAGCGGCAAGGGGCATATTGTGGCATCCTTAGGACAGGCAAGCGGCTATGTGCCTTACACCGTTTATATGGCACAGGATGCTTTCCTGCAGGCACATCCCGATGTAATCGAAGCCTTCACCCGTGCCATTTATAAAGGGCAGCAATGGGTAGAAAACCATTCTGCCGCAGAAATTGCAAAGGTAATTCAGCCGCAGTTTGCCGAAACCGACCTCGATACCCTCACCACCATCGTGGAGCGCTATCAGAAACAGGATACCTGGAAAGCCGACCCGACCGTTTCCCCCGAAGGCTTTGTCCTCATCCAGAAAATCATGATGGAAGGAAAGGAGCTTTCGCAGGAAATCCCTTATGATTCCATTGTTGTGACGGAGTTTGCCGAAAAAGTCATGACAGGCAAATAAAAATATCCCCCCACAAAAAAACTCCTACTGCAAGCTGTTTACACTGTCTGCAATAGGAGTTTTTCTGATGCAAGTTTATCTATATCATCCGATTTTTTCGGTCGTTGATAGAAAGAATCTATGTGAATGTATGTGAATCGGCATTTCAACCGCATTTTTTCTTAATTTTTATCTGTATGCACTGCTTTAGCTGTTTTTATCCGCAACGGTAAGCTGCAGCTTAATTTTATCCTTGTTATCTCTCACAACCGTCAGGTCAACCTTTTTGCCGATATCCGAGCTGTCCATTGCGTTCAGCAGGCTGTCCATATCCTTAATGGTCTTGCCATTGAACTGTGTGATAATGTCGCCGGATTGCAGCCCTGCCGCTGCCGCAGGGCTGTTGTTCTTTACCTCAAGCACCAGTGCGCCGACCTCAAGGTTATACAGAGATGCGTTTGTACCGGTAATGCCGATATAGGGCTGTGGCTGTGTGCCTGTTTCCAGCAGGCTTTCTACGGTTGGCTTAATCTGATTGCTGGGGATGGCATAGCCCATGCCCTCTGCCATAGAGGAATTATATTTTGCCGTATTGATCCCGATGACCTCGCCCTTGCTGTTTACCAGTGCGCCGCCGCTGTTGCCGCTGTTGATTGCCGCGCTGGTCTGCAAAACAGTCAGGGAATTGCCGTCTACGTTAATGGTCTGCTCCTTCATGCTGACAATGCCGTCCGTTGCGGAAAGCCCCATGCCCATGGCGTTGCCGATGGCAATGACACATTCGCCGACCTCAAGGTCATCCGAATCACCGAAGGTTGCGGTTGTTACCTTTTTCACGCCTGCCTTTTTCAAATCAGACCAGGAAACAGAAAGCACCGCCAGGTCGGATTCGCTCTTTGTACCGACTACCTTCGCAGGTACGCTCTTATCGCCGTCCAGCGTCACATAAATGGAATTTGCACCCTCGATGACATGGTTATTTGTCGCAATGGCAATCTTATCATCATCCGAATAGAAGATCACACCGCTGCCTGCGCCCTCTGCTTCGTATGGTACGGTGAAATGCCCCATATACTGTGTCACGCCTGTTGTGGTAGTGGAAACGCTGACAACAGAGGGCTTTACCTTCTTCACGATATCCACAGTGGAAAGCCCGTTTGTCAGATAGGATACACTTTCCGTATTGCTTGTGGATGCGGTCTTTGCGCCGGTTTCCTTTCCGAAATGACTCTGTGCCGCACTATAGCTGACCCCAATCGCGGAGCCGCCTGCGATGCTGCAAACCAGACAGGCTGCAATGAATTTCTTCCAGCCGTTTCCGCCCTGCTTTCTTTTCGGCTTTTTCACCTTTTCCTCATAATGATATTCTCTGACGCAGGGGCCTGTATATTCCGGTTCACTCTCCTCGGAAGCCTCCGCAAAGGCTTCTGCTTTCTCTGCGCCTTCCTCTGTAGTGGCTTCTGAAACGCTTTCCTGTTCAGAAAAGTCCTCCTTCTCGGAAAATTCCTCACCGGAAATTTCCTCTGCATATTCCTCGCCGGAAATCACCTCTGCCTCCATCTCTATGGATTCTCCGTCTACATGGGATTCACCTTCCATGCCGTCTGCGGAATTCGCAATGGACTCCTGCTCTGTTTCTTCATATTCATCTTTCTTTTTCGGATTGTACTCATCATATTCGTACATGCTCTATCCCTCCATATCTTTTATGGCTTTGTTTTATCTTATGCCGTTATTATACTGTTTGAATTTGAACGAAGTATGAACGTCAGGTGAATAATCCATGTTTTTCCTTAAAGAACGATTAAGATAAAATGAGAGCATAAAAAAAGAACCTTGAAGTAATCAAGGTTCTAAAAAGTGCGGCTGGTGGGACTCGAACCCACACGCTGTCACCAGCGTCAGATTTTGAGTCTGATGCGTCTGCCAGTTCCGCCACAGCCGCAGAAATAAACTGCTTAAATATAATAGCATACCTTTTCCGAGATTGCAAGGGAAATTTTTCTTAATTTAAAAATTTGCTTTCCCCGAAAAAAGTATTTATAATAGCTTTTGAAATCAAAACGAAAGAAGGGAGCAACCCATGCAGAAAAAAGACATTTTGGAATTAAAGCGCCGCTTCAAAAAGGATGCCTGCACCTTTACGAAATTACGCGGCTGTTATGTGGACAACCAAAAAAATATTCTCTTACATATCGACGAAACCTTTCTCAATCTGGAGGAGGATGAGTTTTATAAATATCTGGAAATTGCAAAAAAGGCTCTTTCCGGCACAATCGGCAACAACCTTTTAGAGCTTTCCTTTCGCAGGGATGAAGCAGGAGAAGAAGCGCAGCGGTTCTTCCTTGCCCTGCGCGACAGTGCTTTGAAGCAGGATGGGCTGTTGGATTTGCTTTATGAGCGCATCATTCGCGAATATGATTTTGCAGGGAATTATCTGATTCTCCTGTTTCACGATGCCTATGATGTTATCACGAAAACAACCGACAACAATAAGCTGGACGAATCCGAAGAGGTTTATGAATATGTCCTATGCGCCATCTGCCCTGTCGAGCTGACAAAAGCGGGCTTAGGCTATCATAAGGACAAAAACATCATCGCGCCTCGTATTCGTGATTGGGTGGTTTCCGTCCCCGAAACAGGGTTTCTCTTTCCTGCCTTTTCCGACCGCAGCAGCGATGTAAATGCCATGGGCTATTATGTGAAGGATGCCAAAAAAGCACAGCCTGCGTTCATGCAGGAGGTTTTGGGCTGTGAAGCAAAGCGCACCGCCGCCGAGGAAAAAAAGACCTTCCATGGCATTTTAAAGGATGTTATTTCCGAGGAGGTGGAGGATGCGAAAACCGTCATTCTGGATATTCAGCAGGATTTGAATGATATGGTGGAGGAACACAAAAACGTGTTTGAAAACGAGCCTGTTCTCCTGACACCGCCCGCCATTCGGGAGGCTATGGCAGAAAAAGGTCTTTCCGAGGAAGTCATTTCCAAGGTGGAGGAAATTTGTGAGGAAGCCTTCGGCGATACCCCTCCCCTTGCGGAAAATCTGATTGACAGCAAGGCATTGCAAACGCACGCTGCCGCGAAAAAAGCGAATGTGCTGGCATTAGAGGTAGAAAGCCTAAAGCAAAAATTGGAGGAAAAGGAAGCACTCCCTGAAAAAGAGGTCATTTTGCAGGTTTCTGCGGAAAAGCTGCCTGCCATCCAGACAGAATTTATCAATGGTAAAAAGTGCATTGTCATCCCCTTGGAAGAGGATGAGCACGCCACCATCAACGGAAAGCATTGGGACAATGCGCCCTTTTAAAAGCTATGTATGGGATAAGGTAAATTTGCCTTATCCCCTTTTTTACGCCTTTGCCGTATAGGGTGCCAGCTCCAATCGAATGAAAAAGCCCCTGTCGTGCTGACAAACAGGACATTCCTGCGGAGCCTCCTTCCCTTCAAAAATAAAGCCGCAATTTAAGCACATCCATTTACATTCCACAGAACTGATGAATAATTTATTTTCCTCCAATAAATCCGCAAGCTGTCCGAAACGGTCTCCATGTGTTTTTTCAATGCCTGCAATCTGATGAAAGGATGCTGCCACCTGCGGAAAGCCCTCCTCCAGCGCCTTATCCCCAAACGCCTGATATACCGGGTCAAATTCTTCATATTCGTTATGCTCTGCCGCACGCAAAATTTCCGAAACGGATTCGTAAATATCCACGGGGTAGCCGCCGTCAATGTGAACCGTTTCCCCCGAAAGCTCCTTCAAATGCTGATAAAAAACCGCCGCATGCGCCTCCTCCTGCTTGGCAGTAAATCTGAATACAAATTCCACCACCTGCATTTTCTGTTTTTTCGCCTGCGCCGCAGCGAAGATATAACGGTTTCTCGCCTGACTTTCCCCTGCAAAGGCACGCATAAGGTTTTTCTTTGTTTCGCTCTGTTTAAAATCCATAGCTTTCCCTCTCCTTCTTTTTCCTTAGTATGGACAAAGATGAAGCAGCTATACCCTTCTTTTTTTCACATTAAAAAAGCCCCCATAAAAGGTACGTCCGAATAAGAAACCTTACATTCTGAAATGCTGAAAGCTACAGCTATTTCATTTTCTTCATGCTTTCTTATCGGAACACACCTAATAGGGACTTTTCAAAATTTTTCCGTTAAACAATGATATAGATTACCGCAATCGTCAGACCCAGACCAATCAGCAGAATACTCCGCGCGAAGCCTTCGCGGTATACCTGATGGTCATTTTCATAATCCGTATAGGCGGAGAAATATTTATCCTCCGGCGGAACAATGCGTCCGTTATCATTATTGAAGATAAAGATACGCAGCAATGCAATGATATCATCCATCAGATTTCCTGCGATACGGGCGAAGAAGCCACCCACATAAGGCAGAACGGTCAGCAGAATCGGGCGATATACCTTATCCTCCAGATTGCACCATTCCGGCCAGCGATCCACATAAACCAGATTGCCCTTTGCATCCTTCTGCATCAGCACCTTGCGGATGAACAGGAAATACACCACAATGCCCACACAAATGGAAATCACCGCACCCTTGAGGTTTACCCATGCAAAATAATGCACGGCATGCGCAGGGGTATGTGCATTCATGAAATGTGCGCCCATTGCCGCCAGAGCATCCTGTGTCTGGTGAGGGAAGATCCCCAGAATCGGCAGGCAGATTGCAATCGCGCCCAGAATTACCGCCATCAGCCTGCTGATATAAGGCCCATTTTTGACAGGCTTCGGTGCGCCGTAGGGATTATCCTCAAGGAAGATACATACGAAAATCTTCGTCATATAGGCCAGTGTCAGACCACCGGAGAACAGGAACAGAATTTCCGCACCCTTCATAAACGCGATGGACTGCCCTGCTTCCTTCAGCACCTCGATATATTCCACCATGCTTTCGTGAATCAGCGTTTTGGAGATATAACCGTTCCACAGAGGGATACCGCCGATACCCAGAATCGGCATCAGGAAAATCAGCTTCAGCAGCGGCTTATCCTTGCCGTAGCCACGAATCTTATTCAGATTTAATTCTCTCAGGTTCATGAAAATCACACCTGCGCCAAGGAACAGCAGCAGCTTGAACAGGGAGTGATTCAGGAAGTGCAGCAGTGTGCCGCTTGCCGCCAAGGCGTTATGCTCGCCCAGAAGCCCCTGCATCCCGACAGCGATGATGATAAAGCCAATCTGGGACATAGAGGAGCAAGCCAATGTGCGTTTCAGATTGACGGAGAATACCGCCAAAACTGCGCCAAGCACCATTGTGATAATGCCCAAAATCAGTATAAACTGTCCCCAAGCCGCATCATGCAGGAACAGCTTGCAGCTTACGATAATCGTGCCGAATACACCTGTTTTTGTCAGCAGGCAGCTCAGCAGTGCGCTGGAGGGTGCCGGTGCAACAGTGTACGCATTCGGCAGCCAGATATGCAGCGGAAACAGACCTGCCTTTGCCGCAAAGCCAAACAAAATCAGCACGCCAATCACATAAAAATCAGCCGGATTTTCTTGGCTCTGCATGAATGCGGTCAGCTCTGCCATGTTCAAGGTGCCTGCCTTCTGATACATCATAAACAGGCCCATCAGTGTAACCAGACCACCCAGCACCGCTACCGCCAGATAGGTCTTTGCGGAGCGAACCGTAAACGCCTCCTCATCGTGCATAACCAGCACAAAAGAGGTAAAGGACATAATTTCAAAAAAGATAAAGGTGGTAAACAAATCAGCGGAAAGGAAAATCCCCATCGTTGCGCCCAATGTCAGGAACACAAAGAAATAATACCGATTTCTGTTCCGTTCAGCCGCCATATATTCCTTGGAAAAGATGGTTGTAATCAGCCAGATTGCGCCCGTCAGCACGGCAAGAATCACGCCGAAGCCATCCGCCGCAAAGCTCAGCCCCAAGCCGCAGAAGCCGCGCAGGCTATAAACCGTTTCCTTCCCGATGAGCGTCAGGCTCGCAATGAAAATCACCGCGGATAAAATCCAGCACCAGATATCCCTTGCGCCCTTATTGCTGCGCCCAATGATGTAGCTGATTACCGCACCCAGAAAAGGAAAGAACACCAGAAACGGTAAAATTATACTTGTTGTCATAGTTTCCATGCTTTCTCCCCTCCTTTACAGTATGCCCATAATCGCATCATTCATAATGCCCAGCAGTGTCGCAGGCATCAGACCCATCAGAATCGAAACAGCTGCCAGAACAATCAAAGGCACTGTCATATATTTATTCGGATCGGATACATGATCGTAATAGCCTGCAGGGTATTCCTTCTCCCGCGGGAAATATGCCCGAATGATGATGGAGAAGATATACAATGCCGTCAGCAATGCAGACAGAATCAGCGCAACCACGCCGATATAGGTAACAGGGTTGCCGCTTGCGGTTGCCGCAGTTGCCAATGCCCATTTGCTGTGGAAGCCTGCAAAGGGCGGCACGCCAACCAGACCAATCCCCGTAATTGCCATTGTTGCAAAGGTAATCGGCATCAGCTTGCCGAAGCCCTCCACCTCGTAGAGATATTCTCTGTGGGTTTTATATAAAATCGCACCGGCAGTAAAGAACAGCGTAATTTTGATTACCGCATGATAAATCATGTGCAGCATCCCTGCCGCAAGCCCTGTTGGTGTCATAATGGCAACGCCAAAAATAATATAGGACAGATTGGAGATGGTAGAATATGCAAATCTTCTTTTGATATGCGGTGTCCGCAGTGCAACGGTCGAGCCGAACACAATCGTAATCGAAGCTGCAATCAGCATCACATACTGCGCCCATGTGCCAATCAAAAATTCCGTACCGAAGGCGTAATACGTCAGACGGATGATGGCAAATACACCGGATTTTACGACTGCCACAGCATGCAGCAGAGCCGTAACGGGTGTGGGGGCAACGGATGCCTTCGGCAGCCAGCGATAAAACGGGAATACCGCCGCTTTTACACCAAAGCCAAAGAACGCCAGCACAAATACCAACCGCAGCATCTGTTCATTGCCTGCAATCAAATCGGGATTCAGCACGCCACCGTAAACAAAATCTGTCGTTGTGCCGTAGAACAGCACAAACACGAACCCGATAAACGCCAGAGATGCACCAAACATCATATAAAGGACATAGGTTTTCCCGGCGTGACGCGCCTTATTATCGAACTGGTGCATAACGATAGGCAATGTCACCAACGTCAGAAATTCGTAGAACAGATACATCGTTAAGAAGTTATCCGCAAAGGCAATCCCGATAACTACGCCGAATGTCATGGTAAAGAAGGAGAAGAAACGGTCTTCATGTCCTTCATGTGTCATATATTCAAAGGCATAAATCGTTGTGGGAATCCAGAGCAGAGATACCATCGTACCGAAAATCTTGGATAAGCCGTCCACATGCAGTGCCAGAGACAATCTGTTGCTGAAGCGGAAAATCGTAATCGCGCCGCTGTCCGCAAAGAAGATGGCATACAATGCAAAAATCGCATTCAGCACAATAATCGGCAGAACCACCCTCTGGCGCGCCTTTCTGTCACTAAATTTTACCGGCAGCAGGCAGGCACCTGCAATGATCGGAAAGATCACCGGTAACAATATCGCAAATGCGTTCATAATGTTCCCTCCCTTTCCCTTAGAAAATCATTCCGCTGATACTGCGGATTGCCTGCATCAAAGGCGCAGGCATCATGCCAAAGCCGACTACAGCAATACTCAGCAGCACCAGAGGTACCGTCATCAAATAATTCGGCTCCTTCTTCTGCAAGGATGTATAATCAAAATCCTTGCCGGGGAAGAACCCATTCACTACAATACTCATCAAATAGCCTGCCGTCAGCAGTGCGCTGACCATCAGCACCGCTACGCCGACCAGACCAAGCATCCCCGCCTGTGGCAGCAAGCCGCCCTGTGCCAGATACCATTTGCTCACAAAGCCGCTTGTGGGCGGAATCCCAATCAGCGAAAGCGCCGCAAGCGCAAATGTCCACATCACAATCGGCATTTCCTTGCCAATGCCCTTCAGCTCAGAAACGTAGGTCTTATGCGTCTTATAGATAATCGCACCTGCACAAAGGAAGAGGATATTCTTTGCAACCGCATGGAATACCACCTGCAGCAGCGCACCCATAAATCCGGCAGGGCACATCAGCATCAGCCCAAACACAACATACGATACGTTTGAAACCGTGGAATACGCCAGCCGCTTTTTCAGCAGCTTTTCCTTATATGCCAGCATGGAGCCCATGAAAATCGTCACAATGGAAAGCACAAGCAAAGCCGTCTGCGCCCAAGTGCCGCGCAGAAAATCCACGCCAAACAGATAATATGTCACACGAATGATAGCAATGATGCCGCCCTTCGTGATGATACCGGAAAGCACTGCGGATGCAGGAGAAGGTGCAACGGGGTGTGCCGTCGGCAGCCAAGCATGCAGGGGGAACATACCCGCCTTACAGCCAAAGCCAAGCGCCATCAGAAAGAACACAACCAAAAGCAGGTTTTCATGCCCTGCCACCATCGCCATATCCAGCGTGCCGCCGGGCATAAAGATGGTTGTTCTGCAATAGGTGTTCAGGAAGAAGAACCCCATCAGACCTAAGCCTGCGCCGAAGAAGGAATACCCCAGATATTTCAAGCCCGCACGCGTTGCCTCAGGTGTACCCGTATGGATAACCAGTGGTGCTGTCAGAATTGTCATAAATTCATAGGACAGATACATCGTCATCATATTTTCGGAGAAGCAAAGACTCATCAATGCCGCCAGAGAAAACGTATAAAACATGAAGAAGCGCGCCGGCTTATGCTCATGCTTCATATATTCCATGGAGAACACTGCCGCAATCAGCCAGATAGTACTGATAAGGCAGGCAAAGAATCTTGCCAATCCGTCCGTTTTGTAAACAAGTGCCAATCGGTCAGATATCCGCCAGAGCACGAAGGTTTGCATCTCTCCGCTGCAAAGATACCAGACCAGAGCCGCTTCCACAGCCATTGCAATAAATACCAGAATATTGCGCTGCTTTTCCTCCTTTTGGAAACCAATGATGAGACCAAAAATGAAGGGTAAAATCATCGGGAGCAGCAAAAGTACAGATCCGTTCATTTCTTTCACCTCATTCTCTCATCATAATGCAGCTTGAATCAGCTCGATACCCATTTTCATAATTTCGATAATGGGACGATAGCCGATACCCAGCGCCAAATTGACTACAATAAACAGTACCATTGCCATTGCAAACAGCGGAGAATTCTGCGCTCTGACTGTTTTTTCCTTTGTCTCAGGGCGAGACCAGATTGCAATAACAGAGGGCAGGAAATACATCGCATTCAGAATCATGGAAATAGCCAGTGCCGCAAGAACCAGAACCAGACGTGTCCCCGTCATTTCCAATGCAGCCTCCGCAAAGTACAGCTTGGAGATGAACCCTGCAAACAGCGGCACACCAATCATGGACATAGCCCCAACGATGAAGGCAATCCCTGCCAGAGGGTTGCGGTAAGCCGCCCCCTTGAGGTTTTCCAGCTGCTCCTTGCCGCCGGCCTCCTCAATAAAGGTACCACAGCAAAGGAAAAGCATAGATTTTGTAACGGCATGTGCCAGAACATGGAAGCAGGCTGCAAGCATCCCTGCCTCTGAGCCTAAGCCAATCCCCATAAAGATGTAGCCAATCTGTGCCACAGAGGAATATGCCAGCATACGCTTCAGCCGACCTTCCCGCATGGCATAGAAGGAGCCCATAATCATGCCCAGAACGCCAAGAACGAACAGAACGTCCGCAATTCTCAATTTAACCAGTGTTTCAATGGTAAATACTTCAAATACCAGCTTGATTGCCAGAATAATATATGCCTTCAGCACCAGACCGGACAAAATCCCATTCGAGGTTGTCATCGTAGAGCCGTAAGCCGTAGGCAGTGCAGAATGGAACGGGAACAGACCGCTCTTGATGCCCAGCCCCACAAACATCAGGCTGACTACAATCATCAGCGGGAAATGATACTGCCCTGTTTCCATCAGCATGGCAATCGTTTCCTTCATCTGCGGGAATAAGAGATGCCCTGTGATGCCATAAAGAATACAAACACCCAGCAGAAACAGACCGGAGCCCATACAGCCGAACACCAGATAATGCGTTGTGCCGACAATCGCCTGCTTTGTCCCTCTTGCCAGAATCAGCGTGCAGGAGGCAATCGTCAGAATCTCAATGAAAACGTAGCCTGTAAACATATCGTTTGTATATGTCATTGCCAGCATTGCGCCATAGGTTGCATTCAGCATAATAAAGTAAAATTTTTGTTTTTCCGGAACAATTTCCTCAAAAATCTGCCTGCTGCCTGCCGTGATGGTTAAAAACATAACCACACTGACCATAACCGCCAGCAACGCCTCCAGAGGCCCGATGCGCAATTCATTGCCCCAGGGTGCAGGAAAATGCCCCATCATAAAGGTATACGCTTCCTGATTTTTCACCACGCTCACCAGAAGCACAACAGAAAGCACGCCGACAAGCCCCACCATAAAGCCATGCAGATGGCGTGCCGCACGTCCGCTTTTGAGCAGAGGCGTAATGATGCCGCAGAACATCGCAAAAAAGATGCTGAAGAAAGGTATATTATGTACGAGATTTACATGATGTTCCATATTATTCCCCTTCCTCCTCTCTCATCATTCTCAGGATTTCATCCATATCCAACGAGCCGTAATGCTTATACAGCCGCAGAACCAGAGCAAGAGAGAACGCTGTTACAGATACCGATACAACAATACCCGTCAGAACCAGACCGGCAGGAATGGGGTTGATATAATAATCCGCATCAATAATGCCGTTTGTCAAAATCGGGGCAGTTCTGCCTGCCACATAGCCCTTCGCCGCCAGAAAAAGATAGGTAGCCGTATCCATAATATTCAGACCAATAAACTTTTTAATCAGATTTCTTTGCAGAAGCAGATTCAT
>OHAO01000383.1_pt1 | contig 33358 bp, 28 predicted proteins | sample 1577151 | NCBI WGS metagenome assembly OHAO01 (sample SAMEA3541585, study PRJEB24748) | human gut metagenome | biome: human gut; feature: human-associated habitat; material: faeces | place: China | collected 2012 | reverse complement strand
TACTTTTCCCAAAAACCATACAAAGATAGGCATTTTGGTTCAGATTTCAAAACTACTTTGGAATAAACCTCTCTCGAAATAAACCACTTGAATCTTAAAAACGATGCGGAGTATAGGATTTTTGACTGAAAATTTTGCTTTTATGATAGATTTATATAACATTGCGAAACTCTTTTTAGGCTGTAAATTAGGGGAAGACTGTACTATGGCGTGGCATAATAAACAGGGCAAATACGGGGAAGAAAAGGTGAACCGGTATCTTTTGGATATGGGGTACACGGTTCTGGAGCGAAACTGGCGGGTGGGACACCGGGAACTGGATTTCGTGTGTCTTGACGGGGAGGTGCTGGTCGTGGTGGAGGTGAAAACCCGGGCAGATGACGATGTGTCACTTTTGGATTTACTGGATTACAGAAAAAAGAGGAATTTACAAGCTGCGGGGGCTGCTTATCTAACGAAAAAGAACATCCACCGGGAAATACGATTCGATTTGGTTGTGGTCACCGGGGCCGAAATGCATTTGGAATATATAAAAGAAGTCATTGATTTGTTTTAAAGAACCGGGTGGCTTTTGTCGTGTGTGTGGTGTGGTAGGAATATGAAAAGCCACCCGGCATAAGAAAAGTGTCAATAGGGATACTTGTGTATTATCAAAAATTGTGCTAGAAATTCGGATTTCCGGAAAAAATATCAAATTTTCTTTCGGATGGATGATTTTGTGTGAAATTTACTATCTTTGAAAAATAAAACATAAAAGAAAAAAGGATATGGCAACAGTAAAAGCAAAATATTTAGGAGATTTGCGTTTGGAGTGTACGCATTTGCAGAGTGGCACGAAGATTATCACGGATGCGCCGACAGATAATAACGGGAAAGGTGAGGCTTTCTCTCCGACCGACTTGTGTTCCACGTCATTGGCCGCTTGTGCCATGACAATTATGGGAATCTATGCTAAAAATAACGGTATCGATTTGACGGGAGCCGAGATCGAGATTACCAAAAAGATGGCGGCAGAACCTCGTCGTATTGCCGAGATTGACGTGATCTTTAATATGCCGGCTAACGGGTATTCCGAGAAGGAGAAAAAAATTCTCGAACGTGTGACACATACTTGCCCCGTGCATTTGAGTTTACATCCGGATGTGAAACAAAATTTCGTGTTTAATTGGCAGTAATGGTAACCGGGGCTACCGGTTTGTTGGGTAGCCACTTGCTGTGTCATTTGGCACGATGCGGTGAGACGATTATCGCATTAAAAAGATATAAGAGCCACGTTGAAGAGACGATGGCTCTCTTTTCGTGTTATTTTGATTCACCGGGAGATGCTATATCCCGGGTGACTTGGGTGGTTGGAGATGTGCTGGATGGGGAATCTGTGGCCCCGTTTGTGGAAAAAGTGGATACCGTTTATCATTGTGCGGCCATGGTTTCTTTCAATGGCAGTGATCGGAATACTTTGCTGGAAACGAATATCAAGGGGACGGAGAATATTTGTAAGATTTGTTTGGAACGTGGTGTACGCCTATGTTTCGTGAGTTCGATTGCTGCTTTGGGAGACGCTCCCAATGAGAGTGTCGTGATTGACGAGAATACACCGGAGATTTCGGGATCGGTCCACTCACTTTATTCCGGTAGTAAGGGGGAGTCTGAGAAAATTGTCTGGGAGTATGTCCGCCAAGGATTGGATGTTGTGATCGTGAACCCGGCTATTATTTTGGGGGCGGGATTACGGGGACGAAGTAGTGTCAAGTTGTTTGAACAGGCGAGTAAGGGGATGCCTTTCTACACGGAAGGCGTGAATGGATACGTGGATGTGCGGGATGTCTGCGAGTTGATGATTCGTTTAGCAAAAGATCGTGCCGTTCGGGGAGAGCGTTTCGTGTTATGCGGGGGGAATTATTCCTATCGGGAGTTGTTTACCGTGATAGCCCGTGTCGTGGGGAAACGTCCGCCTTGTATCCGGATGACCCCGTGGATGACGGGTTTGGCTTGGCGTTTACTGGCTTTCGTGACTTTGTTCACGGGAAAGAAACCGGCTTTCACGAAGGAAACAGCTCGTTCGTCTCAACATAAATCCCGTTATTCCAGCGCAAAGGTGTTGTCTCTTTTTCCCGATTTTCATTTTCACACGCTTGAAGAGACGGCCCGTTTTTTCAAAGATTTGTAATTGTGGGTCACTTGGGGAGAGCCTGGGGGGAGCGAATGGGAAATTGCCTGAAGGTCGGGATATTCATAAAGTCGTGGTTCTTTTGATTATCCGTTTAACACTCTATATTCTTCGTAAAGACGTACAAAAGTAATCGTAATAGTCTTCTCTCTCCCATCTTGCGCCCTTTTATCGCCCTTTCATCGCCCATTGTCAATAGAGCAACAAGAGGGTATGAACTTCTCTTAAAGGGTTACAACAGATTATTACTATTTCTTTCCAATTACTCTGTGGTTGGAATGTAATATCAATGGATAATTTATTAAATTCGCGTTCGATTATAATTTAGATATATATATGAGCGACAATTCCCTATTAGAGAAATTAGAGACATTTTATATTCGTTTCCGTGAGATCGGGCAGTTGATAACCGACCCGGAGGTGATACAGGACATGAATCGTTTCGTGAAGTTGAATAAAGAGTATCGTGATCTGGAACAGATCGTGGAGGCGGGAGACGAGTTGAAACGTGCGGTGAGTTCTTACGATGAGGCACAGGAAATATTGAACACGGAGACTGATAAGGAGCTGAAAGAGATGGCTGAGATGGAGATCGAGGAGCTGGATGCCAAGATTCCCGAATTGGAGTCGAAGGTGAAGATGTTGTTGGTGCCTGCCGATCCGGAGGATTCAAAGAATGTGATTCTTGAAATTCGTGCCGGAACCGGGGGGGACGAGGCTAGTCTTTTCGCGGGGGATTTGTTCCGTATGTATACGAAATTCTGCGAGTCCAAACGTTGGAAGATAGAAATAACCAATTATAGTGAAGGAACTTCCGGGGGATACAAGGAAATCGTGGCGAACATCACGGGAGATGGTGTCTACGGGATTATGAAATACGAGTCGGGAGTACACCGCGTACAGCGTGTTCCGGCGACAGAGACCCAAGGACGGGTTCATACCTCCGCGGCCACGGTAGCCGTGCTGCCGGAGGCGGAAGAGGTGGATGTAGTATTGAATCCGGCAGATATTCGGAAAGATACTTATTGTTCTTCCGGTCCCGGGGGACAATCCGTGAACACGACGTATTCCGCTATCCGTTTGACGCATATTCCCACGGGTATCGTGGTGACTTGTCAGGATGAGAAGTCGCAGTTGAAGAATTTGGCGAAGGCAATGACCGAGTTGCGTTCTCGTATTTACGCGATCGAGCATCAAAAATATTTAGACGAGATCGCTACAAAACGGAAAACGATGGTTTCAACGGGTGACCGTTCTGCCAAGATTCGTACTTACAATTATCCGCAAGGACGTGTGACAGATCATCGTATCAATCTGACGCTTTATAACTTGGCTGCCGTTATGGATGGCGAGTTGGGCGAGATTATCGAGAAATTGCAGATCGAGGAGAACACGGAGAAATTGAAGGAAAGCGGATTTTAAAGATAAAAGTTAAAAACTAAAAGATAAAAGTTAGAAGGTATGACTTATAACGAGTTATTTGAACAGGTAAAAAAGAAAAAGTCCTTCCTTTGCGTGGGCTTGGATTCAGATATAAAGAAATTACCTCAACACCTGATGGGTGCGGAGGATCCCGTGTACGAGTTTAATAAAGCTATCGTGGATGCAACGGCAGACGTGGCAATTGCCTATAAGCCTAATATCGCGTTTTACGAGAGTAACGGGGTTCCCGGGTGGATCACGTTGGAGAAAACGGTGAAATACATCAAAGCAAAATATCCCGAGATCTTCTTGATTGCCGATGCTAAACGCGGGGACATCGGGAATACGTCCGAGATGTACGCCCGTGCATTCTTGGAGACGATGGAGTTTGATTCTATCACGGTGGCTCCTTACATGGGTGAGGATTCCGTGACCCCGTTTCTGAAATACGAGGGGAAATGGGTGATCTTGTTGGCATTGACCTCTAATAAAGGTGCTTTTGATTTTCAATTCTTCGAGGAGAACTGTGTGAAATTGTACGAACGGGTTTTGCGTAAATCTCAGGAGTGGGGGAATGATCAGAATATGATGTACGTTGTGGGTGCCACGAAAGCGGAAATGTTGAGCGGTATCCGTGAGATCGTTCCGAATCACTTCTTGCTAGTTCCGGGAGTGGGAGCGCAAGGTGGTAGTTTGGAAGAGGTGGCTAAATACGGTATGAACTCTCGTTGCGGGTTGATCGTGAACTCTTCTCGCGGTATCATCTTTGCGGATAAGACCGAGAATTTTGCCGTGAGGGCGAGAGAAGAAGCCGTGAAGTTGCAACAACAAATGGCAGAATTGCTTGTTGCCAAAGGAGTGATTTAAGAGAAAGAGATGGAACTATATTTAGGAAGGTGTGTTGCTTGGCGACACACCTTTTTCATTATAGATGTAATAGCTGTGTTAACAGATAGTCCTAATCCAATTTTCATATACTTTTCTTTTTTCGAAATAAAACTTGGTTATGCAGCCATGAATAATCTTTTCTTCGAACATTTGGTGTTTGTTTGAAAAAATGTAACAATCTCTATCCTCGGTTTGTAATCGGTCCCCCGGTTCTTGCTTGTCCGGGGATTTTAATTGTTACAAGAGTATCACCAGAATATCACTTGATTATCTGTACAGGTGAATATTCTTTCCTCTACGCCCGTGGTTAAGTTACGTAACCAATATAAAGCATTTCCTGGTACATTTTCGTATTCCAAGTAAAACTTGTATCCCTCTTGTACACCTAGGGATTGCCAACCGTCTTGTTCAAAATAGAACAATTCGTATACGTTACCAGGGTATATTCCGTTACCATCATTCCGAGGTAAACAAACTAGTTTGTTCACGTTTACCGCTGAGTCAAAATGTATAGTCAAATATTCGTGCAGGTGAAAGTTCGTTAGCGGATTCCCATCAATAGCAGTACATTTTAACGAGTCTGTTTGTCCCTGTAGTATTTCATTTTTTGCATTAATGAAATATAATTCTCCGAGAAAGCAGTTGGGCCGTCCCTTTACTCGATACCATTTGTACTGTTTGTTGGGATGGAGATTCATGATTTCGTAATATAATTTGTTTGTTTCACCTAGTATAAACACCGTGTCAACTCGAGAGAATTTTTCGTTGTCGGAACCTTCCACGATAATCCCTTCCAAGCTTTCCACGTGATGGGACAGCAAATTCATTAGATCAGGATTTTTACGTTCCAAGTGTAACGAGATATTATTTGATTTTCTCACACGAGATTAGTAACAAGAAAATCCCTATGACAGGTAAAATTTTATTCATGGTTTAAAAATTTTCTCGCATCAGCACGGGCGCGTAGAACGACCGAACCAACGGAAGGTGATTTAAAATTCAATATTTGCCTTGCGTAATTTTCCGCAAGGGTACTATCTCTTCGCTTGTAAAGCAGGTAAAGTTTGTACAAGGGTTTAATTCTACATGGGACCATTTGTCGAGCGAGAAAGTAACAACTATCCGCCCGTTTTATATCTCCCCGTGTTTCATAAAGATCTCCCATGTCACAAAGAATATCCGTGGAGGAACAAACGTCTCTCGTGAGCCTCTCTAAAGCATGGATGTCGTGTTTCTGGCGGGCAAATTGAAACATGTACTCTCGATTATACGGAAACTTTGGAGCGGTATCAGATTTTATATTTTTGACGGCATTATCATACTTCAAGGTTATCGTAAGGATAAACGGGATAACGATAAGGCTACATAGAAGCCATTTTTTATTGAACTTCAAGTACCAGCCGGGATTTTCACCTGAGCAAAGAGCAAGACTCAACACTAACACCGTCATTAACAATTTGCAATTCACCGGATATGAAAACATTGAGAACGTGAACCACGTGAGAATGAGAGGGAAACGGGAAGAGTGGTGACAAGTTAGAATAATCCAAAGTAATAATAACAAACCGATAAATCCCTGCTCCACCGTAACATGTAAGAATTCGTTAAAAGCTTGGTAATTGTTATTCGCCACGATAGACAAGTCCGAATCGGGGTGGAGGGCGAAATATTCCGCTTGGGTGTTCATGTAATACCGCGGGAGAGTCCCGATTCCGAGCCCCGTGAGTGGTTCTAGTTTTATTATAACGAGTATATGCTTGCCATATCAGTACTCGTGTATCAGCAGATCCGGGACGCAAGAAGTAAAGACCGGCTACAACAGCCCCCGTTATAATGGAGATCATTGTTCTTTTACCCCATCCATCGTGTAACCTGGGAAACAGAGCAACAATCCCAACAAAGGCCGCAATCCACGCTGCCCGGGAGTTTGAAATGATTAGCATGGCAAGTAATAATAACAATACTCCCCACTGGAAAGCCTTTAACCTTGTCCCCGAACGTGACACCCATGCGATTGCAATTAGCGAAACAGCCAAGAGTCCCCCGTAAGGTCCCGGGTTCTGGAACGTTCCGGTCACGGGGAAATCGGGATGGTTTCCTTCAAACCATCCCGCTAGTTGCGTGATGCCGATTATTGCCTGCGTTATCCCGATCCCGATAATAAGCCAGGTCACGAGAAACTTGTTGGCAACATTTCGAGTGACAACGTACAACACCGTGTACATTCCCCAGTGACACAAGGCGAGCGAGTCCGGTGGAATATCACGGGTAAGTATCAAGTTACACAGACCATATAACAAGTACGCGGTAATCGCCGTATCCGTTAAGGTTATTCTTGCTAAGGAGGTGCTTCCCCGTTCAGAAAGGACCCACAAGACGATGACAGTTATTATTAAAGGTAACAGAAACATTGAATAATACAAATAAAGATGTTACGCCTCTCGTAAACCTAATTGACGCTTCTCTCTCCAAAGACATTCTAAAGGGTTATGGTTTGAATCCTTTTCGGGATTCTTTGATCGAGTCTTGTTTCCTGATAGAATCTTGTTTTTGAAGGTATCGCTGGCGTAAAATAATTCCTGAGTCCCGTTTCCTTTTTTTCATTTCCAAGAATTCCCGATACCTCTCTCTCATCTCTGGCGGGGGATCAAGATATAGAGTTTTAGGTTTATTAAATTTCTCGATCTCTTTTAAACGTTCCTCCACGGTTTTAAATTTCCGCTTGGTGAATTTTTCTTGAGGGGTGGCTTTCTCTAAAGCAAGTGCTCTCCATTCAGAATCGTCAATGTAAATGATTTCTGTCACCTTACCTATATCCGCGAGAACAAGAGCCTTCACGAGAGTATCATTTTTATAAAACTTTTTCTCTTCGTCTGTGGCTAAATAATACACCGCGTAAAGATATCTATCTGCATATTGTTTAAGACATTGTTTTTTATATGTCTCGCTTAGTTTATACCCGATGTCTTCAATGTACGGCTTGTTTCCCGGTCGTAAATAACCAATTGAAAATCGATTGATTGCCTCGTTGGCGACCTTAACAAGAATCGAATCCCGTTCTTTTTGGGGTAACTTATCTAGGTTTTGGTGCTGGGCTAGAAGTATATTAGAGAATAATATAAGTATTGTTATGACAAAATTTGTTTTCATATCTTTCGTGTTTAGTTAATCCTGCGATCTATCCCGTAAAAATATAATTCTTCCGTGTTTACATATTCGGATTTTGACATTAGACTATTAATCAAACCGGTTGGATGTTGAAAATCTTTAACAACGGCTGGTAGTGTTGTATGACTCTCGATGTCTGGATCCGAGGGACCAGTTCTTCTTTGGTACGAAATGTCCCCCTTGTACTCCCAATAGGGAGGATGAGTATGGAAAAGTAACACTGCGAATTCACCTCCTCGGTGTGGTCCATAATTGGATTCCGTAAAACTCATGTCAACGGTCACGCTAGACGCTGAATACGGAGTAGGTTTGCCCACGTGAGGTTCAAAACGATACAGGTTCCCGGAATTGTTTTCTTTAGTATTTATCATCACGACTCCACCATACTCTTGCTCCACGTCTTTCTCGTGGAACATGTTCTTGTCCTCGATAATGAAGTGTTCCAGGGTGATGTCGTATAATTTCCTGTAATAGTACGAGCAAGCGGAATCCCGGTCGATAACCTGTCTGAATCGGTCAATCTTGTCGCCTTGTAAGGTATAATGTCCCGGCATGTTCTCGATCAAGAAGAGAGCTGCTTGAAGTTTCAAACTGTCAGCTGGAGAGGAATGTTGTTGTAACACCTTTTCCAGTTGTTCTCGATTGCTACCGCTAAGTTCTAAAACTTCTTCTAACCTGGAAGGGGTACAGCTATTCGTCGTGAAGATTATCATGCACCCTGTAATAAGCTTGTCTAAAAAGTGTGGTTTCACGTTCTTTTCTTCTTAAAAGTTAATACCTTGTTCTTTTAGATATTCTTTAGCCTCTTTACGTGCCTTGAGTACAACGTTATTCACGACTCGAACAGGCTTGGTGATAATTTCGATGCTTAATTTCACGCGCACATCCTTTTCATCTCGCATCTTGGCCACGAGCCATAATCCATAGATTGGTTGCACGTGATTGGGGGTCATGGCTCGTGCGTGCAAGAAACAATCAAGGGCCGAATCCAGTTCATTTTTATGAAGGTAAAGCATTCCTAGATCGCATAGAAGGGCTGAGGTTGGTGCGATCTCTGCTAGTCGTTCCTTGGTTTCGATTGATTTCTCGAACAAGTTATGCCGCAGGTATTGTTCTCCCAGCAAGTAAAGGAAATTTTTGTCATTTTTCATGGTGGAATAAGCATTAGAGTTTTCTTGAAGATATTCCCCGTTATTTAATGAATGATAGGCTTGGCGATATGAAAGATAGGTTCTAATATTAAACATCGCCCCCAGGATGATAATTATCGTGATTGAAATTATTAGCCAGTTCTTCAAATGGAACCTAACCAGAGCTTCTCGATCCCTGGCTAGTATCCCTGTAAATAAAGGGAAACATATTTTTATTGGGAAAATGGATGCGGGGTAGGAAAATAAAGCGAACACGAGTAACCCCATCAAGGCAAAATAAGAAGTAAGTTTATACTTCACTTTTATCGCGTTGGCAAATGCAAGGGCGAGTAAACAGGTGAACAACAATAAACCTATCATTCCTTGTTCACAGGTCAAGTGGATGAACTCGTTGAAGGCGATAAGATTATTGTCCGCGATTAGCGAGAAGTTACCGGGATGATCTTCCAGGTAGCGGGCTTGATAAGGCATGTAATTGGCAGCGAAACTCCCGATGCCGTGGCCGAAAACAGGTGCGTCACTTATCATGAGCAAGCTTGATTTCCAGGTTAAAACACGAACAAATGCCAAAATACTTCCTAGAACAAGCGCTAACGAGTAGCAAAAATAATCATGGTTAATGACACGTATCATTGAATTGGGTGTTGGAAAATATCAATACATAGGTTTTGATTTACACCTTTTACGTCATACCTTCTTTTATAATTCATCACCTGCAAAATTATTACAGGTGATGAATTAGAAGTTTTGTCTGCATTTTCTACATTCGAGCTGATTCAAAGATATTTATTGGTAATAAGAATTTTAGATGTTTTATTTTCTTGTCATCATTATCAATATCCCATTTTAATAATTTTTTAAATTTTGTTTCCAGTTCGAAGAATCTATCGGCAGAAAATTGGGATAACACGGGATTTTTCCTTGGGAATGTGAATTCCATTTCAATTATATTTCCATTTTTATCTAGAACAACTAATAGTCCAAATATTCCTCTTTCCGTTTTTAGTTGATCTTGTTCTTGTGGAGTAAGAAAATCTTTAAATACCTCCATGAGATATTTAGAATTGAATTTTGGTTTACTTTTCGCCCAGTATTCTTCTGGCACTTGTTTGCCATCATCAAAATACATAATATTGGAGGTATCCTTATTTTGAATGCTTCTCATTTTAATCGCGCTTAATATGAATTCCCGATGATAACTAGCATTCTTCCCTCTAAGAGTATCCTTGGGAAACGACCGTGCGCTTAAATTTAGTACAATAATTGTCAGTATTAATGTTAATAATGTTGTTTTCATGATAATTATATTTTTATTTAATACAATCGCTTGAGAATTTTCGTGCCGTGTCAAAGTTACGCGAAGAAGATGATTCCGGATAATCTTGTTCATTATAAGTTGAATTTTTTCTTAATTCTTGTATGAGATATTCATACGTGTCATTGAAATTGTCTCCTATGTATTTATATTGTGCATCGAATTCATGATCTATTCCTTGTAAAGCCTCAAATATAGAACTGGATTTTGTTTGAACATGGTTTCTCGTCGCATATCGCCATTGTATATAGTGTGCTTCGATTTCCATATTTAACTTGCCTTGTAAATTGAGTGGCTGTTGAGAATGAAATAATTCGTGTAACATGGACGATTCCAACAAATTATGGTCGTCAAATTGCTTTACACGAAGCGTTTTATCTGCAGCATTGTATCGTCCATTCGAGCTTAATTGATTATCGTAGATCAATTTTATCGAACTAGCAGTTATCGCTCCAAGCATTTTCCCTCCCATGCAATCGCTGTTGATGTCATTTAGAACTTCTTCAACCTTTTGCCATTGCTCCTTGGTTAATTTCGAATCATTCGAGAATATTTTCTTTGAAAGATCCCCTTGAGGGCTGATCGTTGTTGAAGGCGGAACACCGCCACCACTGGATGTACAATCTCCCGGGCATAATGGAGAACCACATTTTGGGCAACGCCATACTGGAGGGGTGTAACAAGAACAAGGGTTATTATGGCATATAGGGCAACAGATGCACGTACTTATGGATCTATTGCATTTTTTACAATAAGTGACAAGTACCTCGCAATCACCCTTACAATTTGGATCTCCACACAGCCAGCAACCTTGTCCCCCTCCTCCGGATTCTCCTGCTCTAGAGTATATTCCAGTGCTACTTGTGGCACTCATTGAGATTGTGCCTATTATATGTTCTGGATCGATGCTGCTAGCATCCATTCCCGCGGCTTTGGCAAGGGCAACACGTTGTTTTCCCCCTTTCGAGTATAAGAATGCATCAAGATAATTCCCCTCGATGTCAGAAAAAATCATTAATCCTTCTAATTCAGGGTGATGAATGTAACCAATAGGGCGAGTCTCTTGAGAACTTGTAAACGGGTTTGCTTGTTCTCGGTTAATAATGGTCACTATAAAATATCTTAACTCGTTGGATCTCTCGTGTTTCTGGATAACTAATTTCGTCGAAACATTAGATAATGTACGCATGGATACTCCATTCTGGGTTTTGGTCGTGTAAATACTTTGGGTAAAAACGTTTCCATCAAGGGGAACTTCAAGCGTGGAAATATCTCCCTTTTTGAAATACTCTTGTTTTTCCCATCTCGGAACAATGACTGCCGATGACAAGTTCATGTCCCTTGATAAAACCGTTTTTTGGTCTCCGATAGAAACATTTTGAATACCGGAGGCATTTTGTTCAAAATACAATCTTGCTTCTCTCGCGAAATTTTCTAATTCATCACTTGTTTCAAGAAAATCTTGGGAACATCGTGTAAAAGAGAATATCATGAAAGTGACAAAACTAAAATAGAATAGTAGTCTTTTTTGATCATATCAACGAGGAACAAGTTAGCTTCGATTGTAGTTCTGTTCGTGAGATTTATTCAACGTGAAAAGTTTAATTTTCGAACAGGATCGGGAAAAACTAGTTTTTTGGGAAAGACTCTCTTCATTTTCATATTTTAAATTTAAGTTTTTTCTCGGTATATAGTATTTTTTAGTACGTTGATAACAAATTCTGCACGTTCTTCCGGGGTTCCTTTAGGTACGATTATAGGGGTGTAACCTAGCTGTTGATAGGTGGCGAACATGGCATCGTAGGTTTCGATGGCTTCTTGGTAGGATTGCCTACGTTCGGAATCGGTTTCGTAGATTTCGGGCCAAGGGGGAAGGATGAATACCTGCGTATTGTAGCGGAAGGCTTGAACAGCATGTTGGAGTTCAAGTAATATAGGTTGGTGGGTGAGGTGGGCGTAAGCGAGGGTGTCGGGGATGCCCCGGTCGAAGAAAAGAACAGATTCCTGTTTTTGGTGCTGTTCGAAGGATTCCACGGAGCGGGAAAGCATGAGGTGGGTGTAAGCGGGAATATTTGCCCAAGGGAGGGCGTCTCCGTTTTGGGAAACTTGTTCCCGGATAATCTCCCTGGCTACTTCGGGAACATGGGGGAAACCTTGTTCTGTCAATGTTTCCAATAATGTAGTCTTACCAGCACCGGGGCCTCCGGTGATGATAAAGAAATTAGGTTTATATATCATAAAATATAACGTATACTTGAATTATAGTTTAAGTGAGTAACACTAAAAGCCATTGTACATTGCGGAGGCGTTTACGTAAAATCTGATATGCTTTTAATTTTGTAGATTTGACTGTGTTTACGGTGATATTTAATTTTTGAGCAATTTCGAGGTTCGAGTCCCCGTTCAATGTCATAATAACCATTTTTTGTGCTTGTCGGGGGAGAGTTCCGATCGCCTGATGGATCAAGGCATCGACTTCTTCTTCCAGAATATATTCCTGTTCTTCCTCTTGGGATGCCGTTGTCAATAGATGGATTGCGTGCTTTTGTTTTATTTGTTCATGTTTTAGATAGTCTAGGCAGGCGTTGCGGGTACTCGTGTACAGGTAACTTCTTATCTCGGTAATGACATTGAATGTAAGTCTTTTTTCCCATACGTTTAAAAAACAATCTTGTACGATATCCTCGGCAATATCGTTGTCCTTTACAAAGCGCCACGCGAATGACCTGACAGGGAGATAATATTTTTTGAATATCTCCTTGAATATCCTTTCATCACTGGAATGTAACTTTATTATGAAATTATTATCTGACAAATCGAAATAATGTGTGTATTAAATAATCGTAACGCTTAACAGAAAACAAAAGTATGATTTTGTAGAGTTAAAACCAAAAAAATATAATTATTTATGGGGAAGAAGTGAATTTTAAATATTTTTAAATAACACTTGAAGACGATACGGTCGTTCTATATACAAAAATGTATAATATGTTTGATCAAATTAATATAGAAACACTGATTTTAAAATATCTTCAAGGAGAATTGACCGAAGGAGAGCAAAGGGAATTGGATGAATGGTTGAAAGACGATAGAAATAAAAAACTTTTTTCCAGGTTAATAAATAAGCAGAGAATATTGGTGAAGATGGAACGTTTGGATGAGTACGATTGGGAAGAAAGTTGGAATGTAGTGGAACGAAAGCTTCATGGAAGGAGAAAGTTTTCCTGGAAATATTGGGGAATCGCGGCATCATTGCTAGGGATCGTATTGCTTGGAACTTGGATGTTTATGGAAAGAAATGAAGAAAATTCTCCTATGGTTGTCATACGGGGTGTTGAGCCGGGTAGGGTATTTGCGGAGTTGGTTCTTACTGGTGGAAAAATTGTAGAATTAAGTAAAGATAGTAATAATCTGTTTTTGGGAGAGGGCGGGAATATATTGAGAAATGAGAATGGCGTATTATTTTTGACTCAAGATTCGGTACGCTTACAAAAAGTGGATTATAATGAAATCAGAACCCCGAGGGGTGGGGAGTATCAGGTGGTATTGCCGGATAATTCGATCGTTTGGTTGAATGCAGAGTCGAAACTACGTTTCCCGTCGACTTTTTCAGGAAAAGAACGTAAAGTATTCGCTAGCGGGGAGCTATATTTTCAAGTTGCCAAAGATTCTCTTTCTCCTTTCCGGGTTGAGGTTGAGGGGTTGTACGAGGTTGAAGTGCTGGGGACGGAATTTAATGTCCGGGCTTATTCGAATTTACCTTCGGCAACGACCTTGGTAAACGGGCGTGTATTGATTCGGGATAAGGGAGCAAAAGTCGTATTAAAGGCGGGAGAGCAGGCTGTAAAAGGGAAGAATGGTGAAGGGATGGTGGTACGGGAAGTGGATGTTGCTCCTTATATTGCATGGAAACAGGGCTACTTCCTTTTTGAGAATGAACGTTTGGAAGATATTTTGAACGAGTTGGCTCGTTGGTATAATGTGAATGTATTTTTTGAAAATTCGTCAGTACGAGAAAAACGTTTCTCCGTGGATATGCCTCGGCATGAAAGTTTTAAAGAGGTGCTTCATTTGATAGAGCAAACTAGATCGATACGGATTGAAATTGAAGGAAATAATGTTTTTGTGAAATAATAAAAATGTCGAACGTCTGGCAACGTTCGACATGTTAAAGTGCCTGGCAGCACATTGGTATAATTTAAATTGAAACAAAGGTATGAAAAAAAACAACGAAGAGGGACTGTTTCGGCAGGTCCGACCTAAAATTTTATTGATTATGAAATTGACAACTGCTTTTTTGTTGATGTCGTTTTTATCCGTTTCGGCGGCTACTTTAGGACAACGTGCCACGATAAAAGTTACGAATGTGACATTGAAATCTGTTTTTAAAGAGGTTAAACAAAAGATGGGGTACACGTTTGTTTATAACGAGCATGATGTAAATCAAGTGGGGAAAGTAACGTTGGACATTACAACGAGTGATGTGAAACAAGTACTAGACAAATGCTTGGAGAACACGGCTTTGGGATATTGCATTCAAGGAGATGTCGTGGTGATCCAAAAACGTGCGGAACAGATTATGCGGGATGTGAAGAAAGAGTCGTTTAAAATAACCGGTTTGGTACAGGATAAAAAGAAAGAGCCCTTACCCGGTGTTACGGTTTTGCTGAAGGGAACGAGCGTCGGGGTGGCAACAGATAAAGATGGAAAATTTTCCCTTGAGGTGCCTCAAATGGATAGTGTTGTGTTGGTTTTTTCTTTCGTTGGGATGAAAGATAAAGAGATCGCGATAAAAAAATTGGAAAAAGAGATGAAACCGTTGACCGTCGTGATGGAAGAAAATGAAGAGGAGTTGTCCGAAGTCGTGGTAACCGGTATGTTTAACCGGAGAAAAGAGGGGTTTACAGGATCGGCTGTTTCCGTGAAAGGGGAAGATTTAAAGAAAATCAGCACAACGAATATCGCGAAGGCTTTGGCCGCTATAGATCCTTCTTTTAGGATTATGGAGGACGTGTTGAACGGGTCGAATCCCAATCGGTTGCCCGATTTACGTATGCGGGGACAGGCCACTTTGCCCGGGGGCAGTAATGCCGGGGCTTCGGCTGAGATGGTGACATTGCAAGGGGAATACGATACTTATCCCAATAAACCGTTGCTGATCATGGATGGTTTTGAAATTGATTTGCAGACGATGGTTGATATGGATCCGGATCGGGTGGAATCAATTACCTTGTTGAAGGATGCTGCTGCCACGGCAATCTATGGTTCTCGTGCTGCAAACGGGGTGATTGTCATTGAGTCTAAAGTGCCGAAAGAAGGCCGATTGTGGGTAACTTATGGGGGAAACTTTCGCGTTGAGATTCCTGATTTGTCAGATTATAACTTGATGAACGCGGAGGAAAAATTGAGAGCGGAGGTGTTGGCCGGAATGTACAAGGGGGACGGCAGTATTGATGTCTTGCAAAATTATCAGGATAAATTGAGAGAGGTGAAGAGAGGCGTGGATACTTATTGGTTGGATAAGCCGTTGCGTACTGCCGTACAACAGCGTCATACCGTAACTTTGGAAGGTGGTGACCGGGCATTGCGTTATCGTTTGTATGTCGGGTATAACCATACGCCGGGTGTGATGAAAGGGAGCAAGAGGGATGTGATGACCGGATCTTTGGATTTGCAATACCGCTTTAATAAAGTGTTGTTAAAGAATAGTATCACGGTTGATAATTCCGTGGGAGACGAGTCGCCTTGGGGTAGTTTTAGCGAATACACCAAGTTGAATCCTTATTTACGGCCTTACGGTGAAAACGGTGAAATTTTAAAACGTTTGGATAATTTCGTGATATTTACTTACACGGGCGGTCGTACAACGGATTATGCTAACCCGATGTATAATGCTACTTTGAATACAAAGAACAGGGCAACAAATTTTTCCATTAGAAATTTGTTTAGCGTGGAATACAATCCTAACAGTGATTTGCGTTTGATAGGTTCTTTTTCTCTTTCCAAAGGGAATGGTAAAACGGATGTTTTCAGACCCGCCCAGCATACTGCTTTCGAGGGAATTGCGGATCCTGCAAAACGGGGTGATTTCCGGCGTACGCAACGGGAAAATTTTCAGTATTCACTTGACTTGACAGCGAGTTATAATAAGTTGTTGGGTGAAGTACATTATGTTACAGCCAATGCCCGAATGTCAGTACAGGAGAGTAAAGATGAAAATTATGGGGCTCATGTAACCGGATTCCCGAATGAGAATATGGATGAAATTTTATTCGGTAAGCAATACGATGAAAAGATGACCGGTTCCGAGAATACATCGCGCCTGATCGGTTGGGCCGGAAGTTTCGGGTATTCTTATGCTTACAAGTATTCAGTCGATTTCAGTATCCGTTTAGACGGTTCTTCCCAGTTCGGTAAAGATAACCGTTTTGCTCCTTTCTGGGCCGCGGGGGTTCGTTGGGATGTGAAAAAGGAGAACTTTATGTCGCGAGTGGATTTTATTTCAGAATTTGTATTAAGAGCTTCTTACGGGGTTACCGGTACGCAAGGTTTTGCTCCTTACCAGTCAAGAGAGTTGTATAGTTATAACGCCTTGCTTTATCCCTATCTTGCTTCCGATGGAACCGGGGTGGAACTTGTAGCGATGCCGAACGAAAAATTGAAATGGCAACAGACTGATACTTGGAATATCGGATTGGAAATGGGACTTTTGAACGGACGAATTACTGCTCGTGCGGAGTATTTCCAGAAATTGACCAAGAACTCGCTAACCCAGGTGACGTTGGCTCCTTCGTTGGGTTTTGGTTCCTATCCGGAAAATATGGGTACTTTAGAAAATAAAGGTGTTGAGTTGAATTTTGCTTTTATTCCTTATCAAAACACGGCAAAATCAGCCTATTGGACGATTTCAGTCAACGGCTCTCACAATACGGACAAGTTGAAGAAGATCTCCGAGGCATTGCGTCATATGAACGAGGAAAATTATAATGAACAGGGGGATAGTCCGCTCCCGCATTATGAAGAAGGAGAATCTATTAACCGTATCTGGGCTGTTAAGTCATTAGGAATTGATCCGATGACAGGGGAAGAGATTTTATTGAAGAGAAATGGCAAGATTACCGGAGAATACGATGTGGTGGATTTGGTTCCTTGTGGTACGACAGAACCGAAATGGCAAGGAAATATCAATTCTTCTTTTGCTTACAAGGGATTTGGAGTGGACGTGAGTATGGCGTATAAATTTGGTGGACAGGTTTACAATCAGACGTTGGTAGATAAAGTGGAGAATGCTGATTTGATGCGTAATGCCGATAAGCGGGTGTTGGACTTGCGTTGGATGAAAGTGGGTGATACGGCGAAGTTTAAAGGAATGAATACGGGAATTGACGGAGCCGGAACCAAGGCAACTTCACGTTTCGTCATGGATGAAAATACTTTCCAGATGACTTCTATTGCTTTAAGCTATCGTATGGATCGGACGAATACGAAATTCTTGGAACGTTGGGGATTGAGTTCCGTGAAGTTTGCTTTCAACATGGAGGATCTGTTTTATCTTTCTTCCGTGAAGCAAGAGCGGGGAACTGATTACCCGTTTGCACGGCGTTTTTCGTTCTCTCTAAATGTTGCGTTCTAATTAAAATCTTGAGATATGAAAAAGAATATATATATATTGTTATTAGGAGTTGTGATCGGTTTAACGGCTTGTTCCGGTTGGCTGGATGTGCAACCCAAAACGTCTATTTCGGGTGACGACCTGTTCGAAAGTGAGGCGGGTTTCAAGGATGTCCTGACGGGTTTTTATTTGAAAATGGGGCAAACAAATTTGTATGCCGAAAATTTGACGTATGGTTACCTGGAAATGGTTTCGGGAAATTATGATTTTTATCCTAACCTGCATTCGTGGAAAGATATATATGATTACAACAAAACATGGTTATCCGTGAAGGATAATATTTACGGGTCGATGTATAATATAATTGGAAATATTAATAATTTTTTGAAGTATATCGACAAGAATCGCCCTGTGATTAAAACAGGAAAATATTACGAGTTGATGAAAGGAGAAGCCTTGGGGTTGCGAGCTTTCTTGCATTTTGATTTGTTGAGGCTCTTCGGTCCCGTGTACAGTGAGAATCCGACGGGGAAGGCCATCCCTTACAGGGTATCGTTTGATCAGAAAGCAACTCCTGTATTACCGGCTGAGCAGGTTGTAACGTATGTGTTGAAAGATTTGCATGAAGCAGATTCTTTGCTGGAAGTTTCAGATAACAAGAGTTTTGAGATTCCCAACACGTATGACAAGGAGTACAATGCTTTCGAGAGTTCACGGCAAATGCGGATGAATGTTTATGCCGTGAGAGCCATGTTGGCACGAGTGTATTTGTATAAAGGAGATGCCGAAAGTAAGGCCAAGGCTTTGACCTATGCCCGTGAGGTGGTGGAAAGCGGCTATTTCGACTTGTATGAAGATAATTCCAATCCGGTATTGTTTGGCGAGCACGTTTTCGGTTTGAATGTTTACGAGTTGGATAAGTTGTTGGAAGAGGAAGGTAAATATAAGACGCGGATTCCCGAGGGGCAACTTTCCGAGACTTATTATATCTTGCGGACAAAAGAGAATTTTGATGAACAATTTGAAACCGGAAGTAGGGGAACTTACGATATTCGGGCAAATACTCACGCTTTTAAGAATGTGAGCGGGGAGGGAGATAAAAAGTATAAACTTTGCTTGAAATATGATCAGTCTAAGTATACATCCAATTATTCCAAATATGCCGGGAAAGATGTATTGCCATTGATTCGTTTGCCTGAAATGTATTATATCATAGCGGAGTGCGAAACGGATAAGGAAAAGAGTGTGGAGGCATTAAACACGGTGATGTGGGCAAGAGGAATCGCTTACGAGGATGGCGTGATCGCGGATGATGCGTATGATCGGTTGGATACGCGGCCCGAGTATGATCCGTCTCACACGAAACGTATTAATGAACTCATGAGGGAATACCGGAAGGAATTTTTTTCAGAGGGACAATTATTCTACTTCTATAAACGCCATAATTATAGGACATTCCCTTATTGTGTCAAGGAAAATATGGCTGACTTCTATCAATGGCCGTTACCGGACAACGAGATAATTTTTGGAAATAACAATTAAATTTGACAGAGATGAAAAAATATAGATTTTTTTTATTGTTATTTGTGTTGGGCTTTATTTACATGGGGTGCGAGGAGAATGATATAGACGTGTACGATGAAACGCCCCGCCTGAATCTGTATTATGGAAATTTATCTGTTTATTTCAGAGATTCCGATTACGTGAAAGGAAATGTGGAGAAAGAGTGGGCGTTGAGGGTGAATTTACAAGGATATCATCTCACGGAGGATAAAAACTTTTGCATGACAGTAAGACCGAATGATTCCTATTCTTTGAAGGCCAATGTCTCTTTTGCCGATTCGTACGTGTTCCCGAAGGACTCCATTTATCAGATTTTTACGATGAACGTTTCACGACCGGAGAATTTAACGACAACGAAAGCTTATCGGGCAGACGTTTGTTTCGATCTGGACAACCCTTTGCATCAGTTTGATCCGGGGCGGGAAGACAAAGAGGTGTTGCCGCTAGAGGTTTATTACGTGATCCGGAGAAATAATTGGAATGAATATCAATGGGGTGAATATTCCGATGCGAAATACTTTTTTATGATGGATCATTTTAAAGCCACGATAGATGATATTTCGGAGGGAAGGGAGACCCGGAAAGAGATATATGATGCTTACGAGGAATATAAAAAGAATAATCCGCCTTTGTTGGATGACAAGGGAAATGAGATCATATTTAAGAAAGTAGAATAAAAATGATTGCCATGAAACGATTTATAAATATAGCAGTTTTTTGCCTGGTTGGTTGGCTTTTGTTGTCCGGTTGTTATGATGATAAAGGTTCGTATGACTATCAGGATATTAATGAGTTGATTATAGATTTGCCTACAATCGTGAGCGTGCGGTTGGATAAAAAGGAGGCTGTCTCTGTGAAGATAGAACCCAAATTGTCTCAAACTTTGGAGGAGAGTGAGGCTCGATTGACATATATGTGGGAAAAAGAGAAGAAGAATAATGTGGGATTGAGCGAGTGGATTCCTTGCGGGGAGGAAAAAGTATGTGAATTGTTGTTTCAGCCGGCGGATGTGAATTCTTTGTCCGTTCGTTTGCGGGTGCAGGATCACCGGGAAGATGGGAGCGAGTGGTATAAGCAAACGACCGTGAAACCTATTGTTCCCTATAGCCGTAGTTGGTTTGTCCTTCAGTATAATGAAGGTAAATGCGTGCTGGGGGCTGTAGATGGCGAAGGAAGTGGCGGGGTGGTTATTCCCGATGCCTACAAATTGGATGTGGGAAAAGATTTGCCTATTGGTGGTACACCCAAATACCTGTTAACGGATTGGATGTACGGGTCTCCACAGGGAGCTATTGTTAATAAGCAAAAACCGGTGGTATTTGTCGGAACGGATCAAGATGTGTATTTGATGGATGCCATTTCGTTTGAACAGGTATGGACTTATCGTGAGATGTTACATATCAAAAAGGTACAACATGATGAAAATTTTGTACCGGAGTGGTTGGCAACTTATACTTATGAACCGGTGTTGGGAGAGATATTATCTGATAACGGGAAGTTATACATGGCGAATGCTGACGGTTACGCTGTATATTATCCGCTTAAATGGGAAAATGATGCTGATGCTTCTGAATTCAAAATTACGAAGGTAGCTCCCTTGAGAAGTATAGGTTTTATTCTTTATGATGAGCAAAATTACCGTTTCTTGAAAACCGGTATTTATAATGATTTTATGGAAGGGTATATGTATAACCAGTTCTTTCGAAAATATGGAGTTGAAGACTATTTTAAACCAAGCAAAACGGTGAAAAAGCTTGCGAGAATCGGAGAAAATCCTCGGGTTAAGAATGTGTTCGATCCGGATAATATTGGAGATGACAAGGAGATGATTAATATGAATATGTATTATGATGTTGATGGATCGTACGGGGTACTGGCAACCTTTTTCTCGACTTCCGATCGGAAGATTCACGTGTATGATTTGAATGCTGCCGGTTTTGGTGAAGAAGCTAAGGAGGCTATATGTGCCGGTGAGTATACGTTTGATCTTCCCGGAGGGATGAGTGTGAATGAGGTGAGTGTAACAACTTGTTATCTTTACGGTAAGGCCGTGTTTTTTGCCGGAGGCAATAAAATTTATAAAGTAGATTTTAACCGTACGGTACCGAAAATCTCGTTACTCTACGAGTACAAGGATCCTAACGTGAGAATAACGGGGTTGAAGTTTAAGAATTCACTTTACAACACGGGGTATAACGAGGATCCGAATGATTGGGAATCTCCATGGATATGGAATGATTTCCCGTATTGTTTGGGTGCTTCATTGGATTATGGTGGAAATGAGGGGGGAATTCTAGAGATGAAACTGACCACGGCTGCAGAGGTTGATCCGGATAGCGAAATTCTTGAGTACAAGGGATTCGGCAAGATCGTTGACTTCGGATATAGTGTGAAGGTGAATTAAAACGTATTGTTTTATTGATTTCCAGATACAGGAAAAGAGTGTTCCAAGAGCTTGGATTCAGACTCTTGGAACATCTTCTTGTATCAATAGATTTATCGTGTATGAATAAAATATTATATATTCTTTTCGTGTGTACCGTGCTACCATTGTTTTCCAAAGCTCAGGGATACACGATGGATTTACCTCGGTTGAAAACTTTCCCGCCTTATCAAATAGATCGGGAAAAACGGAGTTTTGTGGTCAGCTGGGAAGCGCGGGATAATTCCGTGGCGCGTTCCGTTATCGCGTACGTGGGGGTGGAACGGACTGTAGAGCAAGATGGAGTTCAAAACGTCTTGGAAACTACACTTAAAGGGGATACTACACTGTCTGGAAATGCTTGTAAGTTGTTAGGAATAAATGCGTTCGTTCATGATTATATGACGGGGCAGGGATGGTATATGCGTATGGGACAAGTTTCCGCCAAAGGGCTTGTGTTTAAACCTGATGCATCGTTACCCCAAGATTGGACACCGGTCTTGATGTCTCCGGTCTTTGATGCTTCGCGTGACGGAGGTAAATTTACCATTCGTTTCACGGCAACTGTTGTAGATTGTAAGCCGGGGGAGAGCGTGACGTTAGTGGTTCGGCATTGGGCCGATCGACGTGGAACGGCGATGGAAGAGAAAGTGGTTGAATTGATCGCGGACGGGAAGGCACATGAATACCTTGTAGAATGTTCCCGGGGAATGAATAATGAGAATGTCAGTATTCAAGCCGGAGTGACGGGTTCAACGGTACTTCTTTCCGGGGATATTGAAATAGAGCAGCGATTAGAAAAGGGGGATCGTGTGTGGCATTCCGTGGCTCTCACGCAAATGAATCGTCCCGCGGGCGCGGACTTTACAAAGATTAACGAACTGGGAATTAAAGTTGATACCATGGAGGTGACGGCCTCTTTCGGTGCCTCCAATGTGTTGGATTATAAAGAACATCGGCGAAAAGGATGGCGTTTGTTTTATACCTTGTTCCAGATGATTACGGCAGAAGACGGGGTGTCTACCCGGGCATCGTTGTATTCTGATCCGGTCTATTTCGAAGAATAAAATCATGGGATGTGATGGAAAAGTAAATGTTGTATGTGGAAAAAAATAGAATTTATACTGTTATTTAGTATTGGGCTATGTTTTCATTCGATAGCCCAACAGGAGATCGATGCTTTTTTTGATTCTCGTCCGTCGGAGGATTCCTTAAAGGTTATTCCCGGTATGTTTACCACTTATCGTCAAGGGGAACAAATCTTTTGGGAAATACCTGATTCTCTGCTCGGGTGCGATATGTTTGTAACGACAACGATATTGGAATCGGCTGCGGTGAAGAAAAGGGATGAAGATCGACGTTACGGGTATTCCGGGGATTTTTTCGGGCCGATGATTGTTTGCTTTCGAAAAGAGGGTGACGAGGTGTTATTGCAGGTGCCTCTGTGTGATAGGGTGGGAGTGGACCCGGGGAAAGGAGGTATTCATCATGTTGCCCGACAACGGGGAGATTTCATGTTAAACGAGGTGTTACCCGTGCAGGCAAAGACTTCTTCTTCGGTATTGGTGGAGGTTTCCCGGTTGTTGATGAATAATCCCTTGTTCAATTTGAGTCCGTTCGGTTTTGAATTGAAAATGGGTATGGTTGAGAGTAAAAAGAATCGTATTGGCGAAATAAAGGGATTTCCCGAGAATATCTTGATTCGTTCCAGCAGGAGTTTTTCCGTGGAGGAATATCCCGTGGGAGGGGGAAACGGATCCGGCGATAGGTACACGACAAGTTGGGAAATCGGTGTTTGCTTGGCCCTTTTGCCCCGTCAGCCGTTGGAAAGGCGGCAGAAGAATCGTGACGTGGGATATTTTAGTTTTTCAAAAACTGATTTTTCAAAAAGTCGTTTTGCCTTGTCCCAGGTCTCTTGTGTGAAACGGTGGAGGTTGGTCCCTCGGGACTTGGAGGCGTATTCACGGGGAGAATTGGTGGAACCCGAGAAGCCGATTGTTTTTTACGTGGATCGTAAAACACCGTCCCGTTGGGTGCCCTATTTTATAGAAGCGGTGAACGCTTGGCAGAAGGCGTTTGAACGGATCGGGTTTAAAAATGCGATTCGCGGAGAGTTGGCCCCGACTCCGGAGGAAAATCCTGATTTTTCGGAATATGATACCCGTTATTCTTTTATTTCGTGGAAAGCGTCTCCGGTGAGGAATGCTTATGGGCCATCGACAGTTGACCCCAGATCCGGGGAGATCATGACCAGTCATGTCGGAATATTCAGTAGCGTTTGGGATCTGGTGCAACAATGGTATTTTGCCCAATGTGGTGCGAACGATAAACTTGCCCGGGAAACGGTCATGCCCGATAGCCTGCTTGGGGAAATTGTGAAGATGGTCGTTTCTCACGAAATAGGGCATACTTTGGGATTGGAGCATAATTTTATAGGTAGCAGTCTCTATTCCGTGGAGCAACTTCGGGATAATGCTTTTCTGGATAAACATGGAATGGGATCTTCCATTATGGATTACATGCGATTCAATTATGTGGCTAGGGAATGGGATCGTATTCCTTTGAGAAATCGGGTTGCCCGGATTGGGGAATACGACTGTTTTGCCATAGATTGGGGGTATCGTTATTTACCGGATCGGACGGGAGAGGAATGGAACGAATGGGTGAAACAGGAGTCGCGTGATTCTTCCAAACGTTTTGAGGGGGGCGTGGATATCAGGGCTCAGTCGGAAGATTTGGGAAATGATCATGTTGAGTTCAATTCTTTGGGAATAGAAAACTTGAAGCGATTGATGAACATGGCTGACGTGTGGAAGTTTACGGATCGTCAGTCGTATCATATCGTGAAGTCCCGTTTTCGCGGGATGCTTCAGCAATATTCCTTGTTCGTGGATCATGTGTTGCTGGATATTGGCGGGATATTGAAATGTGAGGGGAATACGACGAGATTTTATAAACCGGTCAGCCGTGATTATATGTCGAGGGTTATGACGTTTCTCGGGCAGTACGTGTTGGCACCTTGCGATTGGTTGTATCGGGAGGATTTGGGAGAAAGTCTCGGGGAGGATACGCGGACATTGATGAATCGTTTTTATCAAACCACGATGGAGAGGTTAGTCGGGAAGTTGGCAACGATAGCGCGCGTGGAAGAATATATGCCGGGTGAAGTCTATACCGTGGATGAATATTTAGGTGAATTGCATCGTTGGATATTTCGGGAGTGGCGGGAAAATACTGCTGTTTCGGATGCCTGTTATGTCATTCAGTCTGCTTACGTGAAAGAGTTGAAGGCTCTATTGGAAAAAACGGAATACGTTCCTTCTCAAGTATTGGTGAAGGGAATGGAAGAGATGGGGAAGATTTTGGAAGAGGGACGGAATTATATGGCAGGCTTGGAGGGAAAAGAGAAAAGGCGGGTTGCCTTATTATTAGAAAGTATCGAATCTTTACAAAATTAATGATTGAGTATGAAAATAAGATATAGGTTGTGTTTGCTATGCCTGGTAATCTGTTGTTGGACGGTAGGAAAAGGTGTCGGTCAAAATACCGGGAAACAGCCATTGGCTTTTGAGGATTTTTTTCATGGGAAGATGGAAAAAATATCCGGTATTTTTCCTGTTTACCGCGATTCTGCAAAGGTATATATGGAGATACCGGAACATTTATTGGGTCGGGAATTGGAGATCCGGGCTCAGGTGAATAAAGGATTCGATATGGTGGCCCGGCCATTGGAAAGCATGGGGGTCGTGTATTTGCAGAAAGTGGATGGTCATTCGATTTATGTACAACGTCGATTGTTTTCTGAGCGGGTTGCAAATAAAAATAACGAATTATACGAGGCGTTGTGTAAATCGAATAAGCAACCGGTAGATATTGTTTATCCCGTGGTGGCGTATTCTGCAGGTGGAAAGGGGTATATAATAGATGTTACTGAAATGTTGAAAACCGGAGATGACTGGTTTAAAGTGGCCGCCCCGCAAGTCAGGGATCAGGATGTTTCCCGGGCGAGAATTACCGGTGTGCATGAATTCCCGGATGGGGTAAGTTTTACGATACATCGAATGTACGGGTTCTCTCCCGAACGATTGTTAGATAACGTGATTCCTCCCCGGGGTTTTTTACCGTTGGAAATCGGTTGTGTTGTAACGTTACTGCCGGAACGGGAGATGAGGGAACGTTTTGTTGACAGGCGTTTCGGCTATCACGTGATTTCGTTCTTGGATTATTCCCAGAATCCTTACCGGGCAGAGAAGGATTCGATTATTCGGAAATGGAATCTTGGGATAACGGAAGGCAGCCGGGGAGAGTATCGAAAGGGGAAATTAGTGAATCCTTCCCATCCGCTTGTGTTTTATATCGATACTTGTTGCCCTTCCGAATTCGTGCCGTATATTAAAGAGGGTGTATTGGCGTGGAATGCCGCTTTTGAAAAAGCCGGATTTAAGAATGCCTTACGGGTGAAAATGGCTGATTCGGAAACCGTGTTGGAAGAACAGCGGGCTGTAATCGCCTATGATTTAAGCGAGGCCGGCATCCGAACAGGCTACACGTTTCATCCTAAAACGGGAGAAATCCTGTCTTGTCGGGTCAATATCGGACACGGTTTTTTACCCAAGGAGTTGTGGCGGTATCTACTGGAATGCGGGACCGTTGACGAGCGTATCCGGAAAGACGTGTTTCATCCTGACGTGGCGGGAGAAATTTTGCGGAGCAAGATGACGCGGGCTGTGGGGAGCGTGTTGGGATTAAAAGAAAACTTGGCGGGAAGCGTCGCTTATACCGCGGAAGAGGTGAAAAATGTGACTTGGTTGAAGGCGCGTGGTTACACGGCCTCCATTATGGATAATAACCCGTATAATTATGCCGTTCAAAAATCAGACAAGGTAACGGTCAAGGAACTTATGCCTCGACTTGGTGAGTATGACTATTTGGCAATCGAGTGGGGGTATCGTGAGTTCCCCGCGAGCAAGAATGCTTATATGGATCGTGAGGCTTTATGGAAGACGTTTCAGGGATATTCAGCGGGATACATGTTTCCCGTATCACAAGGGATAGAGGTTAGAGCGGGAGATTTGTCTTCGGAACCGTTGAAAACGTTGGGATACGCTTTGAATAATTTACTCCGGTTGAATACGTCTTTGGGGAGCATTGTTTATTCTGACAAACAATATGATTCCGGTAGGGCGATCATGGAGGCCAATCGGCAACTGATTGATAAATACGGTGAATATTTATTGCAGATAGTTTCCTGGTTTGGAGAAAAGAGAGGAAATACCCCCTTGTCGATAGAGGAGCAGCGGGAAGCGATGGCGTTATTGGGAGAGTACTTGTTCGCGGGTGATAAAGGATTGGTTTCCCCTTTGGCCAAGGGATGTTCTTGGGATATAAAGGCCATTTACATCCGGCAAATGACAGCGGTATTTCAAAAATTATTGGCCCCGAAGGTTATGAAACGTATGCTGGATATGGAACAAATATGCTTGGAGAACATCTACACGGCGGATATGTTTTTTAAGGATTTATTCTCCAGGTTGTTCTGTGATTTTAAAGCAGATAGTGAAGTGTCTTTTTCCCGGATGGATATGCAGGTGGTGTGTGTAAACACTTTGTTGGAGAGTGTGGCTGATGCTTCCGTTCCTGTCGTGAAATGGAAGTTACAGGAGCTTGGTGAACGGTTGAAAGCGTTGGCCGGGCAACACGAGGACGGGGCCGTCCGGAAATTGTACGCCATGTTGAGTTCGCGAATTGAAAAAGTATTGAACAAATGAAATGTAAAGAGATGAGAATTTATTTTTTCCTGTTTCTGGTTTTGTGGGCAGGTAGTGTGTATGCCCAAAATCAACCGGTTATTTTAGATAAACACAATGTGATTGAATTGAACGATGCGAAAGAGTGGAATCGTTTTATCAAGTCGTGGGAAGCCGTACCTTTGAAGATGGATGCTCGGAATGCCGTGGAAATCCAGAGCTTGGCCGTTTACGATGATTTGGTTGTGGTTAGGGGAATACGAGATCAATGGGAGAATATTTTATTGTTTGATATTTCCGGAAAGTTTTTGCGGCAAATCGGTAGTCAAGGAGGAGGCAAGGAACAGTATGGAATGGTCGGTTGGGTTCGCGTGGATCCGTTGGAACGGGAGATTGGGGTGTATGATGGTTTTTTGAGGAAACGATACGTGACCTATGATTTTGAAGGCGATTTTAAGGAAGATGGTGCATGTGAGGAATATATGCATTATGTGCGGGGGGTGTATCCCTTGGAAAAAGATCGTTATTTGGGGTATATCACGTGTAGTAAGAGCAAACTCTGTTATTTTATTTCGGATAAAAAGTTCACGAAATTTGACACCTTGCGTCCTCATTACGTCCGTTTCCCGATGGGAGTGGTTGATTTTTCCCGGCACCCGATAACGATTTATGATGGGCGGATTTCTTTTGTGACCCCGTTGTGTGATACGATTTTTGAATATGACGGGCATAAATTGCAACCTCGTTTCGTGACCAAGGTACATCGTTCCGTGCCGGATAATTTTGACCCGGGACAGAAAGATTATCTCACTTGTGTGGCACGTTTGGAAAAAGAAAAAGGATATTTCTCGAAAGATGAAATATATGAAACGAAGAATTGGTTTATCATCACTTATGAAGCAGGTAAGTTGATCTATAACAAGAAAATGGAGAAAGCTTTTTATATGCCTAAAAATGTGGCGATGAGAGGGGATATGATTTATCCGGATGATTTATGGGGTGAGTACGGCGAGAAGTTGGTGGCTGTATATACTCCGGAGGAATTGTTAGCCATGAGGGATAAAATGAAAAAGGAAGGAGTGGTGTTGACGAAGAAAGTGGAGCAACTTTTCCGGCAGGTAGAAGCGGAAAAGAACCCTGTGATGATTCTTTATGTATTCAAATAGATATCACGGGTAATGGGCTTGGCTGTCGTGGAACTTTACAAGTTTAATGAGTGCCGTACGAATGCAGCCAGTCCATTATCTTCGTCGGCGGGCATCGTGTCAAATTGCTCCCGTAAGGATTCCGGGGCGTTGGAGACAACAAAGGGATGGCCGCAGCGGTTGAGAAAATCGATGTCGTTGTAGTCGTTTCCTAGCCCGGCACACTCTTCGTAACGCAGGTTTAATTGATTTAGCAACAATTGGCAAGATGTACCTTTATTGACCTCGGGAGCGAAAACTTCGGTCCAGATTGCTTGGTTGTCGATGGGGGACGTGGAACGGATCACGGAATAAGTTGATAATTTTTGTTGAATATCACCGTGAAGTTGGAGTTGTTGTGCGTCTAGGATAACAAGAAATTGAGTGGCCCCGCCCTGTATCTCGTCGATTGAAGAGATGGGAGTCCCCAAACCGGGATAATTTTCGATACGACGTCGGAAATCTTCGTGAAGAGAGGAGATATTCCGGTAATAAAAATGATGGTTGTCGGGAATTCTTTGCTGTATGGTAAAATTTATATCGTATTTCCAGAGATGGGTAGCAATGTCTCGTGTTTCTTCGGCCGATAATTCCCGGGTGAGAAGAATCTCTTTGTCATCCCAGTGCATGATGCCGGCCCCGGAGGAAAATACCATGTAATCCACCGGAAGGCCTTCGGGTAGCGTGTTGTTGAGAGAGAACACGGAACGTCCCGTGGCTAGGATGCGAATCACGCCTTGTTGTCCCGCCTCTTCCAGGGCAACCCGGTTTTCCTCGCTTATCTGGTGCCAGTTGCGAGGAAGAGTGGTTCCGTCCAGATCGATGATAATAGCTTTAATCATGTAATAATTTTAAATATTATTTTCAATTTTCTACGAGTTCATACTTGTAATAAGGTAGTGGTTCGTTGAGGTAGTGGAGTACTTTTTCTTGGTTCATGCCGTCAAGGGGATTATGAGTGTAGCCGAAGGTAGCTTTAATTCCCATGTTGATAAAGTGTACGGCTCGGTCGAGGGCTTCAGGGAGACTGTCGCCATTGAGCATGCATCCCGTGATCACGCTGGCGAAAGCGTCGCCCGTGCCGGGATATGAGGCCGGGATGTAGTCACATAATACTCGCCAGGTCCGGTGATCCAAGCGGTTATAAGCGAGGGTGGCCACGTTTTGAGCATTACTCCCGGGAGCGGAGGTGATAATCACGTGTCCCGGACCGAGTTCGCTCAACTGTTTGCACCATTGTATTGCGGTTTCCACGGAGATCTCTTGTTGCGGGTTGTACCCGAGCAGAAAGGCTGCTTCCGTCAAGTTCGGGGTGATCACCTTGGCTTGGGAACAGAGTTTCCGCATTCCTTCCACCATGTCGGGTGTCATGCTGGAATATAATTCCCCGTGGTCTCCCAGTACGGGATCGACGAGAATGAAATTTTGGTCATTCTTGAAATGTGCGAAGAAATCACTAACGATGCTCATCTGTTTCACGGAGGCCAAGTAGCCCGTGTAAATGGCGTCAAATTGGAGTTGTAACTCTTTCCAGTGAGAGATGAAACTTTCCATGTAATCGGTCAGATCCAGCGAGCGGAAATCCTTGTATTCGCTATGGGCGGATAGTATGGCAGTGGGAAGGGGGCAAACCTGGAATCCCATGTGTGTAAGTATGGGGATGGCCACGGTTAATGAAGCTCTTCCGTAGCCAGACAGGTCGTGAATGGCGGCAATTTTCTTCATGATTAATCGTTTTCTTTATTCCCCAAAGGTAATAAAATTTATTTCAGTGGAACATACGGCAAGATGAACCAAAAGGTGGAACCTTCATCTTCCTTCGAAGCAATCATGTTTTGAATATAAATAATCGTGGGTATGTTTTATGGGGGTGTGTCTTGTTAAATTGAGTTTTTTTGAAGGGTTTGTATTAAAAATATAGGGGTGTATATTGAAAATAAATAATATTTTATATATTTGACCCCTGAAAATATAGGGCTTACTTTAAAAAATACAAATTTATGGCAAAATTTAGATTCTTAGCTTTACAAGAGATTGCCCGTCGTAAACCCGTGGAGTGCGGGGAACGTCTCAGGTGTTCTGTCGTGTTTGGAGAAAACGTGTTTTCAATGGATAAAATGCGTCACTATCTTTCCATCGAAGCCTATAAAAAGCTGGAAAAGGCAATGTCTGAAGGATTGGCGATCGATCGAGGGTTGGCTGATCAAGTGGCTGCCGCGATGAAGGCTTGGGCTGTTGAACGGGGAGTTACTCACTACACGCACTGGTTTCATCCCTTGAATGGTGCCACGGCGGAGAAACATGATTCTTTTATTGATTTGTTGCCGGATGGTGACGTGATCGAATCATTTGACGGGCGACTACTTGTCCAGCAAGAACCTGATGCATCCAGTTTCCCGAACGGGGGGATTCGCAACACGTTCGAGGCTCGCGGTTACACGGCCTGGGACCCGGCTTCCCCGGCTTTTATTAATAACCGCACGTTGTGTATTCCCACGGTATTCGTGGCCTACACGGGGGAAGCGCTTGATTTCAAGACTCCTATGCTAAAGTCATTGGCCATGATCGACCGGGCTGCAGTGGATATTTGCCAGTATTTCGATAAAGACGTGCAGCGAGTGATTGCCACGTTGGGATGGGAACAGGAATATTTTCTGGTGGATGAGGCTTTGTACAATGCCCGTCCCGATCTGAAATTGTGTGGTCGTACGCTGATGGGGCATTCTTCCGCGAAGGATCAACAACTGGAGGATCAATATTTCGGTTCCATCCCGGCACGGGTTACGGCTTTCATGGAAGAACTGGAATACGAGTGTCATTGCCTGGGAATTCCGATCAAGACCCGCCATAACGAGGTGGCCCCGAATCAATTCGAGTGTGCCCCGATTTTCGAAGAGGCGAATCTGGCCGTCGATCATAACCAGTTGTTGATGTCCACCATGAAAAAAGTGGCACGTCGTCATAATTTCCGGGTGTTGTTGCACGAGAAACCTTACAAGGGGGTGAACGGTTCGGGTAAACACAATAACTGGTCGTTGTTGACGAACACGGGAGTGAACCTATTGTCTCCGGGTAAGAATCCGAAGTCGAATATGCAGTTCTTGATCTTTCTGGTATCGACAATTAAGGCCGTGTATGAACATGGTGATTTACTGAAAGCATCGATCGTCTCTCAAGGAAACGAGGCCCGACTGGGAGGAGACGAGGCTCCTCCGGTAATCATGTCGGTGTTTTTGGGGAATTACTTGTCGGGAATGCTTGATGAGTTGGTGGAGAAGGTGAGCGATCGGAAGATGAGCCCGGACGAGAAGACCGAGTTGAAGTTGAACGTGGGTAAAATTCCGGAGATCATGCTGGATAACACGGACCGAAATCGTACGTCTCCTTTCGCGTTTACCGGAAATCGTTTTGAATTTCGTGCAGTGGGGTCGTCAGCCAATTGTGGAGGACCGATGATTGCGTTAAATGCCGCTGTTGCCGAGCAGTTGATCGCTTTTAAAAAGGAAACGGATGCTTTAATCGAGAAAGGCGTTAAGAAAGATGAGGCAATTTTCCAGATATTGCGTAAATACATCATCGAGTCCAAACCCGTACGTTTCGAGGGGAACGGTTACAGCAAGGAATGGAGGGAAGAGGCTGCCCGTCGGGGATTGTCCACGGAGGTGGATTGTATCCCGGCTTTAAAGGCTTATTGCTCGGAGAAGGCCAAGCGATTGTTCGTGGACAACGGGATATTGAGTGAACGGGAGCTAGAAGCGCGTTTCGAGATCAAGAATGAAATTTATTTGAAGAAGTTGCAGATTGAATCCCGTGTTTTGGGGGATCTCGTGTTGAATCATATTATCCCGACGGCGATCACCTACCAGAACACGCTGTTGACGAATGTGACCGCTTTGAAGAATATCCTGCCGGACTACGAGTCCGTGGCCGACGTGCAAATCGAGGCTATCCGCACGATTTCCTATCATATCCGGGAGATCCAGACGATGGTGTCCGATATGACGGAAGCTCGCAAGCAGGCCAATGCGATTGCCGATGAAGTGGTGCGGGCCGAGGAATACACGGAAAAAGTCCGTCCTTATCTGGAGAAGATCCGTTATCACGTGGATAAGCTGGAATTGCTCGTGGACGACGAGATCTGGCCGTTGCCGAAATACCGGGAACTGTTGTTCTCTCGGTAGATTTTATACTTGGGTGTACTCGCTGGGTGAAAATCGGGCGAGTTCGCTGTCTCCAAAAAATAAATAAAGATGTAGTGGTGTCCCTTCCGGTTGGTCCCCGGAGGGGATTTCTATAGTTACGCTTTCGTCGCCCCTGCGGGCGGGTATGTCACGAAGTAGACAGGGTGAACGTCGTAGCGTGTCGTAGAAATATCCCACGAACACTTGATCCGAGGCGCTTGCTTTCGGGCAATCGATACCGTTTTCCCAGTTCAAGGTGACCGTCCACCCGTTACGTTCTGAATTGGTGATGACGGGAGCTTCTAGGGTTCCCATGGAAAAACGGAAAGTTTTGAATGCCCATACTCCTTTGCCCGGGAGTAGGCATCCTCCATTGGTTGAATGGAATAAAGAGTCGCTCTTGGAAAACCCTCTCTCTCGGGCTGCGATTCGCCATATTGGCAAGTCCCCGATAGCCCGTTTGTAAATTTTCCACATTTTGCGCTTGCCGGGTTGCCCTTGTGCTTCTCAAACCGCAAAATTGCGTGTTGTGCCATTC
>OHAO01000369.1_pt1 | contig 34234 bp, 24 predicted proteins | sample 1577151 | NCBI WGS metagenome assembly OHAO01 (sample SAMEA3541585, study PRJEB24748) | human gut metagenome | biome: human gut; feature: human-associated habitat; material: faeces | place: China | collected 2012 | reverse complement strand
CCTTCGCGTGACGCGTCCGGACGGTCGGCCGGTGCCGAGTTCTGTTTTGGCGACGCTTTACGACGCTTCGCTCGACGATATTTCCTATTTTAATCTTTCCAAGTCTGTCTATTTTGACCGCAGAAGCTCATATGCGAGTATTTTTAGGCCTCGTAACAGCATCAGCTCCTTATCTTGGAGCGCCGATATCGACTTAAAAAACGAGAAGAGTTTGAGTTTCTCCGACTGGGAAAACGATTTAATCAACGCATTAGAAGAAGTTGATTTGTACAGAGACGATTCTTATGAGCCTTACTACAATCCGAGGCGTCGAATGATGGTCAAAAGTTCACGAAAGTCGGAAACTTCAGAGCTTTCTCTTCAGGCTTCGCCAATGTCACTCGAGGATTCTGTGGATTTAAAGTCGTCTGAAGAATCATCAATGATGTCAAAAGAAGTTGCTGTTCGCGGTCTTGCGGTTGCAAAGGCAAGCCCCAAGAAAGAAAACTCCGCAGCAAAGCCCACCAATAGTGTGAGAAAGAATTTCAATGAAACAGCTTTCTTCCACCCGGCTTTGCGCACCGACGCCAAGGGAGAAGTTTCGTTGAGCTTCACCTTGCCCGAGAGTCTCACGCGCTGGCGTTTCCTCTCCTTAGCTCACGATGCGGAGATGGACAACGGGCGTATGGATACGACCATCGTAGCCGTGAAAGACTTTATGCTGCAGTCCAACCTCCCGCGCTTTGTTCGTCAAGGCGACCACGCCGTGCTGAGTGCTACGCTTCGCAATCTGCTTCCGCAGCATGCAGAAGGTGTCGTGCGATGCACATTAACCGACGCCCGCAGTGGTGAAATCGTTCGACAATATGAAGTTATGTTCGACTTTGAAAAGGAAATGACGATCACTTTCCCTTACGACGTGACGACCAAAGCTCCCGTATTGACCGTTCGGATGGAAGCTGTTGGCGCGAAGTTTAGCGACGGCGAGCAGCAATACCTCCCCGTGCTCAGCGATCGCGAAGAAGTGACGCGCACCTTGCCTTTCTCAATGACGAAAGCCGGTACGATGACGCTGGCCATCGATTCGCTGTGGAGCAAGTCTCCCCAAGCGGCCGACAAGCGCCTGACGGTTGAAATCAGTTCCAATCCCACGTGGTACGCAGCTTCCGCTCTGCCGGCGCTCTTCGATAATACGGGCGAGACGGCTTATCAGCAGGCGATGCGCTACTATGCCGTGTCGCTCGCCACGTACATTGCCGACAGCCACCCCGAAATGCAGCAACTGACGAAGCCCGAAGCGCAGACCAACGACTGGGCCGCCGTCCTGCAGCGCAATCCCGAACTCAAGCAAGTTTTGATCGCCGAGACTCCGTGGGTGAATGCGGCCGAACAAGAGGCTACCCACGCCGCTGCAATGGCACTCCTCTTCAATCCCGACGCGATCGACGCACGCAAGATGAGTGCTATCGACAAACTCGAAGCGCTGCGCTTGCCCGATGGTGGATGGGGCTGGTATGGCGCTAAGGTTAGCGACGTCTACGAAACGACTAACATCCTCTACCTCTTGATGCGCGCCAAAGTGATGACGGGTAGCGACGAGGCCGACCAAATGTTAGAAGAGGGCTTCAACTTCTTGGCGGAGAAAGTCGACACGGCGCTCCACCCGAAGTCGGCGCCGCTCAGCAAGGCCTGGCTGCAAAATTATGCCAACGAGACGACCACGCTGCGCTACTTGTATCTGGCTCACAAACTCGGCATCAAGCCGGAGGCCAACGAGAAAAAATTGCTCAAGGCTTTGAAAGCTACTTACAAAGGTTCGATGTATCAGAAAGCACTCAAAATATTGGTGATGGCTTTGTATGAAAATAAGAAAGTCGTAGCCCGCGATTTGGAGAGTTTGATTCAGCATACGGTTGAGCAGCCCTCATTAGGGCGCTATTTCGATACGGATCGCGCGAGTGATAGTTGGTTTATGTATAAGATACCTACGCAAACGGCAGCTATCGAGGCGCTGGATATGACCCGCCCCGCAACGAGCGACACGCTGCAGGCTATGCGGCTTTGGTTGCTCCAATCTAAGCGTGCCCAACTTTGGCCCAACTCTCGTGCCACGGTGGATGCGCTCTACGCCCTCTTGCGGCCGAACGGCGAGCGTCAGACGGTTCAAGGCTTCAAGCCCAATCCGCTCTACTTCACGCTGAAGCGCGGCGAGGAAGTGCTGGAAGTAAATGCGAAGAGTCAGCAAATGGGGCAAGAGACCGTAGGCTACGATCGCCAGAGTTTTACGGACGATAAGCAACTGGCGGCCGATCATATCGTGCTCCGTAAGAGTGGCGAGGGCCTCGCTTGGGGTAGCGTCTATGTGCAGTATACTTTACCGCTCGATGAGATTCGCTCGGCGAGCAACGGACTCTCCATCGCGCGCCGTTGGGAAATTAAGAAGGGCGAAGCGTGGCAGCCGCTTGCCGACGGTAGTACGGTCGACGCGGGCGCAACGCTGCGTCAGGTCATCACCATCAGTGCTGACCGCGACTTAGATTTCGTCTCCGTGAAAGCATCTCGCCCCGCCGGTCTCGAACCTCTGACCGCCTTGAGTGGATACGATTGGGAGAGCGGCGCATATCACGCCGTGCGCGACGCGAGCGACGAGTACTTCTATCGCAAATTCCCGAAAGGCAAGTTAACCTTCACGGTAGAAGGTCGCGCTATGCGCATCGGCACCTTCCGCTCCGGTCTTGTTCGCGCTCAGAGCCAATATGCTCCGGAGTACAATGCTTTCGCGCCAAGCTTTACGCTGACTGTCAAGTAAGCCCTTTTTATAGCTGATGACCACCCGCCGCTTTCCGGTGGCCCGCGTAGATTCATCGAGCACCCTACAGATTGCAGCAATGTGAGGAAATCTGCCTCGCATTGCTGCTTTTTCGTGCCTGCTGCCGCTATTGTCGCAGCCGAAGTACAGACGCCCCAAGCGGCCGCCCTCTTTGCGGGTTCTGATCTTTGATTCTCAAACAGATGCGCGTCTGTTTCTTGTTGTTTTACTTTCCCTTTCTCATTGTTTGCTCCCACCAAACCATCGTTTGCTGCCGCCAAACTATTGTTTGCTCCGACCAAACCATCGTTTGCTGCCACCAAACGATCGCGCGGTCGATTGAAACTTTCCGCCGGTGCAACGCTTTGAAAAAGCAAGTCCGCCCTTTTGTGCTCCGTTTGATGGTTATGATAAGGCCATTTGCGGCTTGCCTGCACGGGGAAACACACTTGAAGTTCATTTCGCTTGTCGGCCGTTTTCTGAAAAAAGTAGGCGTGGTCGTAAGTCTAAATGAAGGCCTAAAACTTTCCAATTCTTTCCAATGTTGCAAAGATTGGAAAGAATTAGTAACTTTGCGGCAGTAAATAAAAGTTCTGTTATGAGTGCCATAGAATCTCCCCCGAAGATTAAAAGAGAGGATCTGCTAAAGGCTATTTTGAGCCAATCGGACCAAAACTTGGCAGCGCTGATAGAAGAACTCAACGAAACGTATGCCTATTGGGATGTTGTGAAATACAAACAGCTCCCTGAGGGCTACACTCACAAACAGTTGTGGGCTTCCCTTAAAGTCTCGCGCATCGCTAATAGGATCGACGTTTGGCCAAAATATGACATCCGCCTCCATATCACGAATGCTATGCAGCGCATGTGCCACGCGTTTGATATGAATTTTGGCGGTTCTTGGGGTGCAGATGAACTCTTGCCGGCTGAAGTTAAGGAGCGCTATCTCGTAAGTTCGTTGATGGAGGAGGCAATCTTTTCCAGTCAGATGGAAGGAGCGGTCACTACGCGCCGCGTAGCCAAAGATATGCTTCGAAAAGCGATAAGTCCGAAAGATAAGTCGCAACAAATGATCGTCAACAACTACCGGACGATTCAGTTTGTCGTAGAAAATCAAAAAATGCCGCTTACGCCTGAGCGCTTACTGCACATTCATCAATTGATGACCGAACATACGCTGGACGATCCGCAAGCAGCGGGGCGCTTTCGTACGAACGATGAGGTCGTAGTTGCAGAGGGCATTACGCACGACATAGTGCATCGCCCTCCATCTCACACCGAAATCCCTTCGTTTGTCGAAGAACTGTGCCAATTTTTCAACGATGAAAAGCCGAAAGTCTTTATTCATCCGATCATTCGTGGGATTATTATCCATTTTATGTTGGCCTATATGCACCCCTTTGTTGATGGTAATGGGCGGACGGCGCGTGCTTTGTTCTATTGGTTCTTGTTGAAGCAGGGCTATTGGCTGACAGAGTTTCTTTCTATCTCGCGGGTGATCGCCAAATCTAAGAAGGCTTATGAGAAATCCTTTCTCTACACGGAAGCAGACGATAACGATATGGGTTATTTCGTAGCTTATAACCTGCGCGTATTGGACTTATCGTTTAAGCAATTGCAAAGCTACTTACTCAAGAAACAGAAGGAGAAGCGAGCAGCCAATGCTTTCTTGAAGCTGGGTGGGATAAACGAGCGACAAGCACAGCTTATCCAATTATTTATCGATAACCCGAAGGAGATCATTACGGTCAAGTATGTTCAAAGTAAGTTTCGCGTCAGTCCCACAACGGCGAAGAACGATATTATCGGATTGGTCGAACGCCAACTGCTGTGCGAGTTCGCTTTTAATAAGGTGAAGAAAGGCTATAGACGGAGCGAACATTTTGAAGATACGTTGCAGACCTTGCAAGAATAGGCCTTGCCAAGTCGTGGGCGATGGGAACGAAAAAGAAAGCGAGTAAAGGTGCGTGATAGTACCATTACTCGCTGCTGTATATTGGTCGGAAGATTCGAATAGTCGCTAATTGCCCGTTAAGGATTGGAGCAGATTTAGCGCTTGGCCTACGCTGCCGATGTCTTTTATAATCATACGCCGTTTGCCGCCCGACTCTTTGAGTTCGCAGCGGCGGAAATTGGTCGTTGCAAAAGAGATGAGTCGGTCGAACGTAGCACTCTTATAAAAAGGACTGTCGGTTTTGGAGATGAAATACAGCGTCATGCGTCGCTGTTTCAGTGTGATCTTTTCCGCACCCAACTTCCGGCCGCTGCGACGCAACGGGACGATGGATAAAAGTTCGTCCCCCTCAGGCGGAAGTTTGCCGAAACGGTCTTCCATACGCTTCCGAAAGGCCGCCAATTGGTCATCGGTGGTCAGTCCGTCCAGCTCGCGGTATAGCATCATGCGCTCCGTTGCGCCCGGCACGTAGGTTTCCGGGAAAAAGGCGTGGAGGTCGCATTCCACATTACACTCGTCGACAAAGAAATCGCCCGTCAGGTTCGTTTTTCTCAAACTATCGGCATACAAATCTGCAAACTCCTCGCTTTTAAGTTCGCTCACGGCCTCCGCTAATATCTTCTGATAGGTTTCATAACCAAGATCTGCGATGAAGCCGCTTTGCTCTGCGCCGAGCAGATTACCGGCTCCTCGAATATCTAAGTCTTGCATGGCGATGTGAATGCCGGATCCGAGATCGCTAAACTCTTCGATGGCTTGCAAACGTCGACGCGCGTCGTCTTTAAGTACGCTCAAGGGCGGCGCGAGCAGGTAGCAGAACGCTTTTTGCGAAGACCGCCCGACGCGGCCGCGCATCTGGTGGAGATCGGATAGGCCGAAGGTGTGCGCAGCGTCAATTAAAATCGTGTTGGCGTTGGGGATGTCAATACCGTTCTCGACAATGGTCGTCGAAATCAGTACGTCGTAATCGTAATTGACGAAGTCGAGAATGATTTTCTCTAATTCGGCGGGCGCCATTTGCCCGTGGCCGACCACAACGCGGGCGTCCAGCACGTATTTTTCCACCAAAGCCTTCAAGCCGCCCAAGGATGCGACGCGATTGGTCACAATAAAGACTTGCCCGTTGCGACTCATTTCAAAATTAACCGCTTCGGCGATGATCTCATGATTGAATGTGTGGATTTCCGTTTGGATGGGGCGCCGATTAGGTGGGGGCGTCTGAATCACAGACAGGTCGCGGGCGCCCATCAGTGAGAATTGCAGTGTGCGGGGAATGGGCGTGGCCGACATTGTCAGTGTATCGACATTTACTTTTAGCTCCCTTAGGCGCTCCTTCACGGCTACGCCGAACTTCTGTTCTTCATCTATGATCAGCAAACCGAGATCTTGGAAGCGCACGGTCTTACCTATTAACTTGTGGGTGCCCACTATGATGTTGATATGCCCTTCTGCTAAATCGTGTAAGATACTTTTGGTTTCCTTAGCCGACTTGGCGCGTGAGAGATAGGCCACTCGCACGGGGAAACCTTTAAGGCGCTCGGCGAAGGTGCGATAATGTTGCAAAGCAAGTACGGTTGTCGGGACGAGAACGGCGACTTGCTTATTGTCGACAGCGGCTTTCAGGGCGGCGCGCACGGCTATCTCCGTCTTACCAAAGCCTACGTCGCCACAAACTAAGCGATCCATCGGCCGCAAGCTTTCCATGTCGGCCTTTACTTCTTGCGTTACCTTCAACTGATCGGGCGTGTCTTCGTAAGTAAAGCTCGCTTCGAGTTCCTGTTGCAGAAATGAGTCGGCGCTGAAGGCATATCCTTTCTCTTCCTTGCGTTGTGAGTAAAGTTTAATAAGGTTGCGCGCGATGTCTTTAATCTTTTTCTTCGTCCGATCCTTCATCTTCTCCCACGCTCCCGTACCCAAGCGACTCAAATGTGGCGGCGTGCCTTCGCGCCCCTTGTATTTGCTCAACTTATGCAAGGCGTGGATCGAAACAAGTACGATGTCGTCGTGCTGATACGTGAGTTTTATCATCTCTTGCTGCGATCCGTCGGCGGCCGGAACGCGAACTAAACCCGCAAAACGCCCAACACCGTGATCCAAGTGTACGATATAATCGCCCGGATGAAACTGCAAGAGTTCGTTAAGTGTGAGCGCCATCTTCGCATCTCTGGCGTGGTCGCTGCGCAGGCTGTATTTGTGATAACGATCAAAGATTTGGTGATCCGTAAAGCAACAGATGCGCAAGTCTTCGTCGGAAAAACCGGCGTGCAAAGTTTGATCAACGGGCGTGAAAGTGGAGTTGCCACCTTTTTCGGTAAGGATGTCGGCCAAGCGTTGCTGTTGTTTGCGACTGTCGGCCGTGATATAAATGGTGTAGTTTTGATCCAAATAATCCGAGAACGCGCGTTGGACCAAGTCGAAGTTTTTGTGGAAGATCGGTTGTGGAGTTGTGGGAAATTGAATCTTGGCTGCAGCGGGCGTAGTTCCTTGCGCCAGCAAGAAGTTTGGGAATGCGCGCAACCGATCATAGATTTCGTCGCCCTTAACCAGCAGTTTGCCCTTGTCCGGTTCCGCTTGCGGCATCGACAGATCCGCTTGGGGCAAGTCCGTATCGCGTTCTCCTTCGTAAGCCGCCCATTCTCCGCTCATCGCCGCCTCACGTGTGAAACCTTCATCATAGATATTGTTGATGACATTGCGAATATATTCCGGTTCACGCGTAATGACGAGACTGCTTTCCGGTAAATAATCCGTGAAAGCTACGTTGTCGCCGCCGGCAGCGCCAACATCAGGCACGATCGTCACCGCCTGCAGCCGTTCCTTTGATAATTGCGTCTGTACCTCAAAGGAACGAACCGAATCGACGTCGTCTCCGAAGAAGTCGATGCGGAAAGGAAATTCGGAAGCAAAGGAATAAACGTCAAGAATACTACCGCGGACGGCAAAATCTCCCGGTTCGTAGACATAATCCTTGCGTTTGAAGCCAAATTCCAGCAAGCGTTCTTCCAATGCAGTTAGGTCGTAGTGGCCCTCCTCCTCGATGACGATTGTCTTCGCCGCCATATCCGCTTTCGCCGCCACACGTGTAGCCAATGCAGCCGGAAAAGTGACGATACAAGTGCCCGCCGGATTTTGCGAAGCTAAGCGATCCAGCACCTCCGTGCGCAGAATATCATTGGCCGCATCGCGTTGGCCGTATTTTACCGCCCGCTTAAACATCGACGGGTAAAAGAAAACGTCGGCTTCGCCCAAGAGTTGGATCAAGTCGTGGTAGAAATAGCCCGCCGTCTCCTCATCATCGGCCACGAAGAGCAGGGTTGGGCAATTGTTTTTCAAGTTTGCGTGCAAGCGCACTTGAAGTGCCGCAAAAACCATTGCCGCTGCCGACGCATGAAGTCCCTCGCAGAAAGTCGCAGGGGCGTTTTTGCGTCGGGCAATGTCTTCCATCGCCGCCAATTGCGGGCGTACAGCGTAGAGCGAAAGCAGATCTGAAAGCTTCACGTCAGGATAAAATTAAACGAACGCCCACCGGCGCGCAGCCTATTTTGGCGTGGCGCGTCGGACGGCGCTATATATATAATGTATGTCGCGCTTTTAGCGAAGCCGTTGCTTGTAAGCATCGCCACTGCGCGTATTTTCTATTTTGTGGGCGCGCAAGCCGCAATGGCCGCGCGGATTTCCTCCCAATGCGTCGCCAAAGCCTGCATAGAAGGAAAGAGCAAGTTCGCCCCTCTCTCCCGCAAAGCCTCATCCGGCAGCGGTCCCGTGTTGACAGCAATGGTAAAAATGCCCGCTTTGACGGCTGCTTCGACGCCTAAGGGCGCGTTTTCCACCACCAAGGCCTGATTCGGGCGAAGCGAAGTCCGCTTAAGACCGCACAAATAAGGGTCCGGCGCCGGTTTCCCTTGCGTATAATCCTTGCTGGATACGATTAAATCAGCGCGAAACACGTTTGGGAAAGCCGTTTGTAAGCGTTCGAGCAGCGAGCGTTGCCCACTCCCCGTTACGACCACCCGCTGCAGTCCATCGCGGCCCACTTTTTCCAACATTTCCGCTGCGCCGGGCATCCTTTTCGGCCGTGGTAGCGCGTTGAAGCGCCGACGTTTTTCCGCATAAATCGTTTCCAATTCCTCCGCCGTCGCTTGTCGTTGATGCGTGCGCCCCATCAGCGTGTTAATCATCAGCGTCGAGGTGCAACCCTCCAGCGTATACGGCTCATCGGGCAGCATTTCCAAGTCGTAAGCCGCCGCCGTTGCCTGCCAAGATTCATTGTGGAGGCGCATAGAATCAAAGAGTACGCCATCCATATCAAAAAGCACGGCCTCCGGAGCCAATTGCTCGAAGCCGTGATCTTTCAGATAGTTTTGTATAGCTTGTATATAATCGTTCATCATGCTTACTTGAGCAGCATCGACTTGCGTTTCGCTGCGACATCGGCCTCCGGCGATGCCGGAAGTCGATCATCAGCGATGCTGTTAAGCTTCTTTTTTCAGTCGTTCGCGGATTGCTTCGCTTTCCGCCTCATACCCGGGCTTGGATAGCAAAGCAAACATATTTTTCTTATAAGCTTCCACGCCCGGCTGATTGAATGGGTTCACGCCGAGTATGTTTCCACTGATGCCGCAACCCAATTCAAAGAAGTAAATGAGTTGTCCCAAATAATAAGCGTCCAAACGCGGGAGAACGATGCGAATATTCGGTACGCCGCCATCTACGTGAGCAATCTGCGTGCCCAATTCTGCCATCCTGTTCACCTCATCTATGCGCTTACCGGCCAAGAAATTGAGACCATCGAGGTTCTCTTCGTCGTGCGGGAAGCGGAGTTCGTGTTCACTCTGTTCCACAGAGATCACCGTTTCAAAGATTGTGCGCTCACCCTCTTGCAACCATTGACCCATAGAGTGCAAATCGGTCGTAAAATCTACGGCTGCCGGAAAGATACCTTTCAGTTCCTTACCCTCACTCTCCCCGTAGAGTTGCTTCCACCACTCATTCATGAAGTGCAGTTTCGGTTGGAAATTGGCCAGCACCTCAATCTTTTTCCCACCGGCGTAGAGCAAATTGCGCACGGCTGCATATTGCTCCGCGATGTTCTCAGCATAAGGCGCTTCGGCCGCATGTTTTTCCATATCAGCCGCACCTTTCACGAGCAAATCTATGTCAAAGCCCGCGCAAGCAATGGGCAGGAGACCCACCGGCGTCAATACGCTGAAGCGGCCGCCCACATTGTCGGGGATAACGTAACTCTTATAGCCTTCTTTGTCGGCCGTCGTGCGTGCGGCGCCCTTTTTCGCATCCGTGATGGCCACGATCACGCGGCGTGCCGTCTCCTTGCCGCGTTCTTCCTCGCACAAACTGCGCAAGAGGCGAAAGGCCAGTGCCGTTTCCGTCGTCGTTCCCGACTTTGAAATATTGATTACGCCAAAGCGGCGACCTTTCAAGTAAGCCAAAAGTTCGGCGAGATAATCCTCACCAATGTTGTTTCCCGCAAAGAGGATGTTCGGATTTTCGCCTTTATTCGTCAGCCACGCAAAAGAGTTGCCCAAAGCCTCAATCACGGCGCGTGCACCGAGATAAGAGCCGCCGATGCCGGCCACGACGATTGTATCACATTCGCGGCGCAACGTATCGGCCGTCGTTTTGATGTCTTGTAAAAATTCCGGAGTCAAACTTGATGGCAAGTGGAGCCAGCCTAAAAAGTCGCTGCCCTTACTTGTCCCATCTTCCAGCGCTTTGTGCGCCGCCTTCGTCTGTTTTTCCATCCCTTCAACAGCTCCTTCTGCTAAAAAGCAAGCCGCTTTTCGAATATCAAGTTTTATCATTTCCATCTTTATCTTTTGTTTAGAATCAGCGCAAAGTTACGCAATTTGTAGCGAAATGCAAAGCAATGCGCCCATACTTTGACACCGGTCGCGCGAGGCGGAAAAATGAAAAATACCCACTTTTGGCGATGCGACAAATTTCCGAATGGCGAGAAATAAGCCTAACTTTGCGAAAGTAAAACTCAAGATTAGAAATTATATGTTACCAAGAAAATATATTTTGCATTTCAAATCATCGCTGGCCCTGATCGGATTGGCTATGCTTTTTTCCGCCTTTCTGTCGGCGACCTTGCGTTTTGTGTCGACACCACCTACTGAAGAGTCGTCGACCACTGAAGTTTGTGAGCAGTCGGCGCCGTGTGCTGATGCGAATGCTGTGGAAGCATTCATCCCGTCCTCGCCTCCGGCTGACGACGAATGAGTTGACGATGCTTCCGGCCGGCACAATGCGCTGAAGCGTAGACTTTGCCGGCAAATCGCAGTTGTATTTGTTTCAATATGATGTGTGGCGCGAGCAAAAGAGCGCTGTCTGATGCCGCGACGGCCCACCGGCCGTTAACGCGAAGTGGAAAACGCGTGTGCATCTCAAAAACTCACAGAACTTAGTTTTCATTTTTCACCGCTCTAAGCTTTGCGCATTGTGCCTCCTATGTCTTCGCGACGTAGGAGGCGCACTTTTTCAGTCTGCAACGATTGGTTTTCTCTCCCACGCAGCCCCACTCGTAAAGGCCGCTCTCCCGCTTGCGGCCTTTTTTATCACGAGAAAAAAGGTTTGCGCTCACGATGAAAAGACTGTGCGCTCACGACAAAAAAGGTTTACGCTCGTGATGAAAAACGTCGCCGTCCCTATTTCGTCGTTTTTCTTCCAACCCAAATTGCGCAAAAAGTGCGGCGCGCGATGTGCTACTCAAATGTGGGTAGCAGAAAAATAAATCGAAAAGCAATGGAGCAGAGCAGGCGTGAAGAAGAGAGTGGGTGGTTGCGTACAAATCTTAGTGCTTGTCGGCAAACGATGAGGGTGGTGCCATCGCTGCAGCGTTGGCCGCTTTCCAAGGTCAGTGGTGCGCGCGCATTGGCCGAACTTTGGCCGTGCGGGGAAAGCGCCGAAGAGAGGCTTCCGGGTGCAAATCTTCCGCGCCGGAGACCTCCGTCGAACTCTCGCCGAGCGGGGCGTTGATCTGTCGAGTGGCCGTATAGACGCGCACGAAGTCGATGCCGTCTAATCGGACGGGGCGGCGCTGCGCATCGACTGCATCGTCGATATTAAAGGAGTTGGCCGCGCGGTCATTGTTAGGTTTGTTGTCAACATAGCCCCATCGCAGGAAGAAACCCAACCATTGTCCGCCGCCGGCGCCCACTAAGAAACGATTGGGCGGAAGCAGTGTGCCCGAAAAACGGAGCGGCGCGGCGAGCCAGCGGGGGAAATAATGCTGCGTATGGTAGGCATTGTTCGTCACTACGCCTTGATTGCCGCGATTGTCAGACCACGTGATGGCGCCTTCGGTTGTCCGTGTATAATGCAGGGCATAAGCGTAATCCACGCGGCCCACGCTGTCTTCATCGGCGCTGCCTCGCAGTTCGTACCATTGATCGTCGGGTAGTCCGTTGCGATTGTCGTCGCGCGAAACCATCACAATGCCCGGCTCACTTGCGCCGCCGAGAGCGGCCCATTGGGGATCGGCGGAGGCAAAGGAGTTGCCGGCGATGTAAAGGTCGTTCTCTCCGTGAATATTCGCGACGCGGTGATCGAAATGAAAGGTGAGGTAGCCGCCATATCCGCCCAAACTGACGAGTCCCCGCGCATTGTTGGCTAAAGCCGCGGTGCACTTCGCCGCCATACTGCGCGCATCGTCGCCCGAGGCGTAGGCCGGTAGCAGATTCACAAACTGGCCGGGGGCAGGCACGTATTCGTCGACCGCTTGCAGGTAGCGACTATCAGGCTGCTGAGACGGCGGCGGCCCGATCTCCGCTCTGCGCGGCACAAAAGCGGCGTGCGCGGGAATATCACCCGCTTGTACGCGCCAATCGAAGCGCCCATCGGCGTGGAAATGCAGGAGTTCGCCACTCGCAACAAAGTTTTTCGCATCCATAATATAGAAGTCCTTGGCGCGCGGATTGACCTTGATGCCATAAGGCATCTTCACGCTGCGCAAGTCCGGTGCATCGAAAAGCGTCGTCGGAAGTCGCCGGTGCGTACGCACATCAAACAGTCCGTAATCCACGTGGTTGATCTGCCCGGCAGCGTCCCAGCGAACGCCGATAAAGTAGAGCGAGTCGCCAACAAGGTCCAAATCGGACACGGCTTCGTCGAAGACCTCCGCCACCCGATACGCGCCGGCAGCATCCGGACGCAGGCAATACAGGCGCGGCGGCACGTCAGCGTAATTGCCGCGCGTCGTGACCCAGACTTGACCATAGCGGTCCGTGCGGCAGCGGTGCGGATTCAGGCCTACGGTGAGGCGGCTCGTAACGCGGAACGTCGCCAAATCAATGACGCTTAAGGTGTTGTCATACAAAGGCGCGCGATAGCCACCACTGTTGGCCACCAATAATTGTCCGCTTGCGATGGCCATTTCTTCCGGTTGCGGGCCTACGACCACGGAATCTACTTTGTGGAATGTGCGCCGGTCGATCTTATACACGCGCCCTAAGGGCGTGCGCGTTGCGGGGTCGAGTGGGCCGACAAAGGAGGAGACATAAGCAAAGCCACCGGAGAAGACCACATTGCGGCAGTTGGGCACTTCTATTTGCGCCAATTTATTCCCCTTATCTGCCTGACAGACGACGATTTTGTGCGAAGCGTTGATCACTAACCAGAGTTGGTTCTCTATGACCTGCACATCGTTGCCCACATCGCCGAGTTCTTTGACCTCGTGCGGATTGCGCGCCGCATAGACGCCGCGATAATAATAGGCTTTGCCGTCGGGCGCGGACAAATCCAAGTAGTCGAGCGAACTCCTATTCATCCCATAATTGCCTTCATTGAGCACATACATTCCCGCCGCGTACGTCTCGCCACTGCTTGCGCCCGGCGCGACGCCCGGCTCGTCGGGCAAGGTCTCATCTCCGCGGCAGGCTTGCAAAAGCAAGAGCGGGAGCAGCGTCAGGAAGAGGCGGAAGAGGGTGGAGGAGTGTGGCATAGTGGCAACTTAGAAATTGATGTCCAGTGCCGCGTTCAGTGTGCGACCCGGCATAGGATAGTTGGCAATCACCTCGTATTGCTGGTTAAAAATATTGTTGACGGCGAGCGTCAGTTTGCCTTCGAGGCTGCGCGAAAGACGGAAGTGGCGCAGGAGGCAGAGATCGTGCGTGTACCACGGTTGCAAGCGGTTGCGGCGCACGTTCTCAGGCTGTGCGTATCGACGGCCGATGTAAATAAAGCTGTAATAGCAGGCCCAACGCTTGAACGAGGCGCTCACCACGGCCGCCCCGCTATGGTGCGGCGCGTAGGGGATTTGCTGATTATAATAAGCGTCGGCAGGATCCGTAAGGTCATGCGCCCATTGATAACTATAACGCACCTGTAAAGCCACTTGCAGAGCGCGCTGCGGACGCGCCTCAAGCGCCGCATTGACATCGAGGCCGCGAACGGCGACGCGCCCGAGGTTTAGCATCGTCCAGCGAAATTGTTGCCCTTTGGGGTAGGCGATAATCTTATCGTGCACCTTATTATAATAGACCTCAGTCGACAATTGCAGACGCTGCCAGAGGCGGTGACGAAACGCGTGCTGCCATTGCGCGCCGAGTGCTATTTGAAATGCCTTTTCGGGGCGTAGGAGTGCATTGCCAATATCCGTATAATAACGCTCGTTGAAGGTTGGCGCGCGAAAGTGGCGCTTCACAAAGCCGTGGAGCGAGAGCGTGCCGTCGGGGTTGAGTAGATAATTGAAAAAGAGAGCTGGCGAGGCGTTGCGCACGGTAGCCGATTGGGCGGCGGTGCGTGTGCGGTCGTGCAAGATGGTTTGCATCAAACTGCCCTGCACCTGCCACCGACCCAAGTGGAGGGCAGAAGAGAGGGCTGCGAGGTGCGTTGTGCGGCGAGGGAAGGCGAAGAGGGGATGGTCGTCGCGCAAGGTGTTGTAGCGGAAATCATAACTGCCGGAGAGCGTCCAACCCGGAAGCACTTCATAAGCATTCGCCCACGAAAGATACGTTTCCCGTTGTCGGTAATGATGGTCTGCGGGGGCGGCAAGCGTATCTCTGTTGTGATAGCGCGTTGCGTAGTCGGCATATTTGGCTTGAAAGCGCGTGCTGTAACGCTTTGCGAACGTGCGCTGCCACGCGGCTTGCACGAAGCGAATATCATCACCCTGCCGCTCTCCGCGCCGCCACACATTGCTAACAATTGCGCCGGGGATGCCGCGCTTCGAATGATAAATATAGGCCTTTGCGCGCCAATCGCCGCCCAGCAAACGCCCATACATATTTAGTTCGCCGCGCAAGGCCAATACGTCGCCATTGTGGCGCGTGGCTGTCGTGTCGTAAGCGACAACGCCGCGCGGCGTGAGGCGTCGATAACGAAAGCGATATTTTCCGTCGGCATTGAGTAGGCCGACATTGATCGTAGCACTCAGGGAGGGCGCTAAACGGAGCGCGTAGAGGCCACTAAGTTGTAGCGCACGGCTCGCTCCGTATTGCACGCCCCATCGCTGGTTGCTGCGGCGGCCTTCGGCAAACTGCGGGCGGCGAGTTTGTAGGTAAAGGGCTGCTGCGTGTCCAAACTCAGCCGCAGATTGGAGGACGCCCGTGCGCTGTCCATTATATAATGAGACGACCTCGACGTTGTCCAAAGAGAATTGGCCAAGATCCGTTTGTCCATTTTGCGCATTACCTAAGGGTAGGCCATCGTAAAACACGCCGAGATGACTGCTACCCATACTGCGGACGTCGATAGTTTTGAGTCCGCCAATGCCGCCATAGTCTTTGATCTGCAAACCTGAGAAATAGCGCAGTGCATCCGCCACGGAAGCACCCTTGAGTGCGTGCAGGCGAACCCCCTCTAAGCGCTGCGGCGCCACGACTTCGCGCCGAGGAAGCGGGGCGCGCACGACAACTTCGCGCAAGGCGGTGGAACTATCGTGAACTTGCGGCACTTGCGCATAAGCGTCAAAGAGCCACAGGCTAAAGAGAATGCTGAAAAGAAAGGATAGAAGGCGCGACATCGTTCTTTTTACTCTTCTACGAGTGGCGCAAAGTTAGCCTTTTTCAAGTCAAAATGCTTTAGATGAGCGATGGATTATCTACTCGAGGTGCAGACAATGGGCGGAGAAGAAATAAAGGGTAGAAAAGTTTGATGATGCCTGTCCGGTGCAACCTTAGGCGCTGTCGTCGCGAAAAATAGAAGCAGAAGGTGTGGAATCATATAGGAACTATTGTGCTACATAGGCAGCGTCGGTGTGTCTCTACACGTTGAGGCAATCGTCTCTACGAGCGAAGATAATTGCTAAAATGTATCTAATTGAAAATAAAGAAGTTACCTTATCAACACAACTAAATTGGTAACGATTTGGAAACGAGCGAGCTACTTGGCTTCGCCGTTTTCTGCCTAACAAAGAACGCTTGTTATTCCGTTTGCAAAGATAATTCTTTGTTACCGAATAACAAGCGTTTTTGATGAGAATTTCTTTCTTTTGCACTGTTGGTATGTTTCCGTATGGCTTACAATCTTCTCCCTCGCTTCTTTCTGTTGGCTTGGTTTATCCTCAAACTCTTATGAAGTCCTCGAATACTACTCTGGAAATGAGGTGATGCAGGCCTACAAGGTCAAGCAGTCCTGGCTCTAGGCCTCTGCCAAGCGTTACCAGATACCCATGTGCCGTATCGCAGGACGCAACTACTACAACAAGAAACATATTGATGCCGTATTCGGCACCGCCATAGACTTTGGTGCCATTGTAGATTGGCTTTCACCACAAGAAGTTGCAGACCGCTACGGCATCAACCTCGCGGCTGTCCGTTCCTACGCCCATCATCACAAGATACCTAGCAAGCGAGAGTACGGACACACCTACTATTTCCAAAGCCATTTTGATGACCTCCGCCGGACAGACTTGTTAGAGGACGAGAAGTATTATATCGTTGAGCAGGTGCAGCAAATCTATGGACAGACCAAGGCTAATATCTGCCACATCATCAAGGTAAAGCATATTGAAAAGACAAAGGTAGGGCGGCTTAACTTCCTGCTCCGTTCTGATGTGGAGAAAGTGATGGAGGAACGTAAAACTTGTGGAATGATGGCTGCTGGATTCTCATTTCTACCATGCTGAAAGATTATTCGGTGATTATCGCGAATTCTTAGTTCAAGAGTTTTGCAAAGGTCTCGCAGGAGTGGTCTTTCACCTCCATCAACCTTCTGGATGCTTAGTTTACTTCATCTGTAATATTCTTCACAGATGGGAAAACGCCCTTATGGTCAAAGTCCAAAACAGCACCAGCTATAATCGTTACTGCATTGCCCATTACCTTATCCTTACCTACGATTCTTACGCTTACACTCCTCGTACATAGCGAATAGTCCCTTGAACTTCTCCACTCTCTCATTTTTCATCCCCTCCCCCTTATTCATTAACTTTCTATTATGCTTAACAAAATTCAAAAACAGATGCTCCTCAAAACGATGATGTGACGGATTTCTATGGTTCTTCTCCAAGAAATCTATCACCTCACTGTACCTTGCCAACCATCTTCCTTCCTGTGCCACGCTAACTATGTTTGAAAGTCACATAATACTGCCCCTTTTTTTCTTCCACCTTACTGATATAATGTCCCTTCCCTTTCAAGTAGTCCAACAACGTGAAATTATGTTTGTTTATATCAAAGCTAGCCCAACCACGAGCATAAGTTAGTTTGTGATACTCACCTCCTAATCCATCTAGAAGTTTATTTTCCCGTTCAGTACTATACTCCCATGCAGCATTGCACTTATTAATGAGGGTTATCTTTTGTTCCCAACTATCTCCACCTTGATAAATAGTTAATGCAGTTACTACTAAATCCTTGTCAGCCCCGTCAACACCACACTGGTTATAATAGAAGCAAACCAGTTTGGCCAACTCCCATGAATCCTGGCTCTCTTTCGCAATAAACAAACATTCATTAAGGAATCGTTCCTTTTGCCCCAGAGTCAACTTACTATTAAGAATACGGATACCCATGCTATTCCTCATATATTCTTCCCACTCAATTGTTTCATCATCCATGAGAGCATCAAAGTGAAGAATTAAGTAGTCGTCTGCTACTTGATCAGAGCAATTTAGGTTCAAATGCTTAAATATTTCGGGATCTGCATTAACTTTCTTCTGTCTTAGAACCTCTGTGATTCTTTCATCATCCATTTCTTCAAGTTCTGCCAAAGAAAAAGGCATATCAAAACTACGCAACAACTTCACAAACTCAGGCATCGATTGTTTTTCTCCCGTGAACAATTGTTGATGCATCAACGTAACTAGGCTCACCTCCCCTACACACCTCTCTTTTGACAGTGCGGCTGCATGTCTTGACAGATATTCGTTTAGGTTATTATCCAGAGTTCCTAGCACCTGATAAGCATCCAGAATGCAATGCCAAGCAATAGCCAACTTATCCGCAGATAGAATCAACCCCACAGTTCTTTTGTCAAGGTCTCTTACATTATCAAAATCATATAATTGCAGCCCGATATACTGAGTTAACCATTCATCATCACCAACAGCCTCCTTTATCATATATACCAAAGCCTCTCTTCTCTCCTCATTACAACTCGTTTCAAACCATGTGGCTATGGCTTTCAGGTTATTTAGCAGGTATTTCTTCAACTTGTCATTTGACAGTTCAAGAATAGCTGTCATTGGTTTCTTCATCAAGCTATCACCTAAAATAATGCCAAGATTCTTCTTACTAATCACAAAACTCTTATTCGTTAAGCTATAGTCATACAAATCCTGTGATTCTTTGTTGGGTTTTACAAGTGTTTCAAAGCATAGATTGTACTTGTTTATAAACTTCCTAAGCTTAGCAAATTTATAGAACGTAATATTAGAATGCAAGAAGTCATATTTACCCTCAAGATATTTTATCTCGTCATCACTCAGTTTTATAGAAATAGGAGCCTCTCTAAAGAAGAGTTTCAACAACACATCACTATTCTCGGTCTTTTCTTGTCCTTTGATGACGTTAACACAAGAATCCCAACTTTCAAACACACGTGTGAAGAACTGGTCGTTTACTTTTTCCGACATCTGGAAATAGCTCACGATAAATTCAGGATTCTTTCGAGTGGTTTCAATGAAGCTCGTCAGGAAATGTTCTTCCTCATTATCAAGCAAGTAGTTCAGAATATCATAGTTAAGGATACTATTATTCTTAAAATCCTCAACCCTAAACTTGCGAATTACACTTTTTACATTATTGATTTTCTGGTCATAGGGTCGTTGTGTTCCTTGTAATACAGCATTAGTGAACTGATAATCACTCTCCGATGTGGCTCCTTCGTAGAATTTTGAAATATAGAGATAGTAATCTTCAGTAATATACCCTCCATAAATCATGGTTAAGAGTATATCTACCATTTCCTCATTTACCGTCTGAGGCTCATCATCTTTGGCAGGATACTCTTTGACGTATATCTTATTGAAAACTGCACGAGCTTTTTCTCCCTCTATTTTTCTTAATACTTCCCGTAATGCAGTATTATCGATTACTTTTATCTCCTTTTCGAGCTTTAGTCTTTCATCGTTGCTTCTGTTATATGCTTGCAAGTGCTCATCAATGGCCTCATAATAGTCCACGTCCTTCGTGACCTTCTTTTCAATCTCATCAAATTCGAAATTATAGGTCATACTGCCTGTTTCCTCGCGGTTATGATCGGTGTAAGTATATCTATCAAACTCGTCGTTTATAAATAGTTCAAATAGATTATCTTTACTGGCTACTTGACCCAAGGTATAATCATACCCGTCTTTTATCAGACTTGTAACCTCAACCTCATCATTAAGTTTTTCAAGGTATTGTTTTCTTATATTGATTATCTTCTCACGCGCCTCATTCATACCCTGAATTGAAGCTTTCGCTTTTTCCCTTAATTCCTTAGTCTCATCTTCACTAAAAAATGACTTGTTCTTGAAAATCGCATAAAATAGTCCATGCTTTAGATGTGCCTTAGCAAAATCTTGTGGAAACAAGTTCTTATAAACAATAATCGCAAGGAGCTTTTGTTCATAGTTCTCGTCGTCACTACTCAAATGCGTCTTTAGACTCTTCTGGAAAAGCGTATATTCATTAACTATGTTCTTCAACTCACGCAGTCCCGCCACTCTACTCAACAACTGCTCCAACACGGGCGTATCTACGGTTTTAAATAAGCCTTTGCTCTTATACTGTTTAATTAGATAGTCGGTCACGTTGTAATGATCAACTACAGGAACAACCGCCACAATATAATCAAAGCATTTTGTCCTAAGTTCCCTAGTAAAGACATCATCCCTAATAGCATATAAGAACCTTACAATGCGACCACGACTCTTAAAAGTTTCCGACTCGTTAATCAACATGTTCAGTTCCCTAATCTTCAGAAACAACTTATCAGAATTATCTAATCTGTCTAAGTCTTCAAACAGAATATAATCATATTGGTTTTCTTGTATGATGTAAATAATTTCATCTATATACTTGTTGAATACCGACACATCCACATCTGCCGATGCTTCCAGCATAACACCTTTTGTCTCAATCTTTATATTCCTGATTTGATTTAATATCGAGGCAATTTTTTTGCCTGCCCAGAATAAAAACCAGGTCAAATAACCTATAGAACAAGCATCTGCAACAAAATTAATCCACCATCCAGCTTTGTCTCCAAATAGTTTAAAATAACCATCGTAGAAGCTATCAATTCTCAAAAAGGAAGGTTCAAATGCAATAATAAAACAAGCTAAAGCAATCAGTAAAATAACGATGTGTGATTCATAATTTCTCTCTTCAGGCTCACGAATGCGTTTAAAACCGGAATGTGGTATCTTTTTCTTATCAGATTTATACAGCAGATGCTGTACAATCTTATACTCTATCTCGTTAGAATTCTGATCTTCATCTTCAGTGGGCAGGGAGAACGTTGACATGGAAATACGAAGTACCTTATCCGCTATTCCCATTTCATCTATGCAGGTATTTGCAACAGAACTCTTACCGGAGCCATAATGACCGGTAATAGCGATATTCCTGGAGTCGCTTTGCTCTAAAGCAAACTTCAGGTCATCCACGGCAAGGTGAGATGTATCACCCGCAGGTATGTTACAAGGTGACAGAAGAGTTCGATATTCTTTAGGAATCTCTTCACCTTGAACCTTATCCACTTCTTGTTTTTTAGATTTCTGTAATTCCATTCCTTAACTTATAGCCTTTAACTAAATGCAACGTGTTGGGAATCAATATATTTTCAAAATCATAATTGCCAAAAATCGACATTCCTTACAAGCTTTCGCAAATTACATAGACAACCACCGTTCATCCTGCATTATATTCCGTCCTTCCTTGCACCGTTCCTCTGTGGTTCCAACATCCTTCGGATGTCCCCTCCGAAGTCACTCTTCCATTAACCACTTCCACACCGGCACCACAGGTATTCCCCCTTCCGTGCCCTCCTCATCATACGTAATCAGCAGACACTTCCAGTCCTCATGTGCCTTAGTATATTTCACTAGTGGCGGCACCTCCCTGTTGTAAGTGGTCTCCTCCTTGATACTGTACGACACCTGAATGGCTAGCTTCTTATCAGGCACTATAAAGTCTATCTCCTTTTCAGCATTCAGATAATACACATTCTCCTTGCCGTATCGTCTGAATAGTTCCACCGCTACCATATTCTCCAGCAGCGACGTTTCTGCATTCATCAGAAACAGATTCAACAAACCGTTGTCGATAAAGTAGTACTTCTTCTGTGTCTCCTTCTCCGTCAACTTTCCTACCTCGTTCTCCATGGGCAGTATTAGCCAACTGCCAGCTACATATCCCGCATAGTCAATCGTTGTTGGGACACTGAGAGCCGATCCCGTTGATACAATCACATTCCTTAAGCGGTTAAACGACAGTGGCTGTTTCACACTCTCTGCCATTTTCTTGATCAGGATGTTCATCACACGGTCATTTTTGATGTTGTTTCGTGCACAGATATCACCCAAGTAAATTTTTTGGTAAAGGCTTGACAGCATCGCCCGCTTGTTCTTAAACGACAGAATCTCTGGCAGCCCACCGTAATAGAAGAACTCATTCAGATGTCGCTTTACCTCACTTCTCTGGATAGTGTCATACACCCAATGTTCCTTCAGTTCCACCTGTTGCGCTGCCAGATATTCCTTAAACGAATATGGGTATGCATCAAGTATAAAGAACCGTCCACCCAGCGTAGTGGCCACCTCCTTGCTCAGCATCTTCGCATTGCTGCCCGTCACATAAACCCTGTATTTCGCATCAGTCAACCTCCGCACAAACTTATCCCAATGCGGAATGTTCTGCACCTCGTCAAGGAATACCACAGGCTTCTTGCCATACAGCTCCAGATGAGCCTCCAGCAGACTGTTGAAGTCTTCCGTCTGGAATTCCGCCAGACGCTCATCCTCAAAGTCCACAAACAGAATCTCATCCCAACCCTTTCCTGCTGCCTGCAGCTGGCGCACACGCTGATACAGCAGATACGACTTACCCGCATGCTTCACGCCAACTATTACATAGTTGCCGTTCTCTTCGAATTCAACGGGACGGTTCACAATCACCGCCTCATCCACCTCGCATTGCTTACTAATTAGGCACTGTTTGATGACATCTTTACTGACACCCATATAAATTGTATTTAACAAGAATCAAATAATTTTATTAAGTTTGGTTTGTAAATTTAGGCATTTTCTATAAAACAAAATTAACAGGTTCCGAGTTTTTGAGATACTTTCACACTTTTTATCACAAACCATGATTTTTACAATGAACTCTCTGCATTATTCTTGTCAAAAAATAGCCGTATCATTCTTATGTTAATTTTAGAATCTAATATTGCTTCGCGAGATATTTCCTAAAATATATCTAATTGGAAATAAAGAAGTTACCTTGTTGGTGTAACTAAATAGGTAACAATTTGGAAACGAGCGAAGTACTTTCAATCGCAGGTTTCTGCATTAACAAAGAACGCTTGTTATTCTATTTGCAAAGATAATAATTTGCTTTGAATAACAAGTGTTTTTGATGAGTTTTTCTTTCTTCTGCATCATCTGTTGTTTGGGAAGATTGAAAAATGAGGATAATGATTATAACCCTCTTCCTCTTTTCTTCTTTTTCTTGGCTTGATTTCTGAGCCTGTGCTGCCATGCTGTCTCAGCATAATCATCACCGTGTGTCTGTGGGTTGATTAACCCGCCTGCGCCGGAAATGATTTCTTCGGCTGCATTTATGGCAGTACTTGCCACATTGCCTACGGCTTGTGCAATAGATGAACTTTCTTTTGTGTTGGCAGGTGATATATAGGGACGGCTGGGAGGAACAAGTTGATAACCTGTATCGGATTGAGTTTTGTTCTTTGCCGGCTCATCTGCCATTGTCGTGGTTTTCTTTGGTTCTGTCTTGTTGCTTATCTCAAAGTTCTTCTGCAAGGAACGGTAACCGAACTCCCTGCCGATTTCCGATGCCTTAAAAGTCTGTCCACTGTATGCGAACTTCAAGCCATATACCTTGCCCTGTTTGTTCTTTAAGCGTTCAATGGTTACGCCACTCTTGCTAAGATCGTATAGAAACATGGAATGCCCTGTGATGCCTGTGCCTTTGTACTTGTCAAGCAAAAGATAGCAGATTTGCTGTACTTGCTGCTTCATTTGTTCTCTTGTCGGATTGGCTTTTGCCTTTTGATGTGCCCTTTCCGCCTTTACTTCCTTTGCGATGGTCAAGCCATACTTACGACTAAGTTCCTCTGCCACCCTTGCTGCCCTGTTGCTCACAAAAGTAGTATCATAGACTTCTCTGTATAGGCTGATACGATTGGCAATGATATGGATGTGCATATTGTCGGTGTCCTTGTGCGTTACTGCCACCCATTGATGGTTGGCAAGTCCCATGCGTATTGCAAAGTTTGACGCAAGGTTACGGACGGATGCAAGACTCAATCTTTTTTCATCTTGTGGTGCTATGCCGATTTCCATGCGGAGGAACTTGTTTCTGCACCGTGTGTTGTAATCGCTCACCATCTTCATTTCCTCGTAAATCTCCTTTGGCGTAGTGCCGCAGAGATTATGAAAGAGAAGCGTTTTATCGAGTTTTCCCTCTCTGAAAATATACTCTAGTGCATTGCTGCCATGCGCGATAGCTTTACATTTTCCTATCATTCTCCATCAGATTTAAGAGTTTAAATGCCCTTTCCTCAATACGGTATTTGGGATTAAAGAAACGCTTAAATGCTTCCCTTGCCAAATAGGAAAGGCTTTGAGTAATCAGTACCCACGCATCATCCTTTACTTTGATAAGGTTGGAAATATGCATAAAGAAGTAGGCAGTTCGTCTGAGTAGCTCGATGGCTTCCCTTTCATTGTCGGTCATCTTGGGAACTGCTGTTACCTCTCCATTAAGTAATATCTCACGGCAGTAGTCTGAGAACCTCCGCCCTGTGCTTTCCGCTTTTGATTTGATACGCTGCTTTTCCTCTAAGGTGCATCTTACCTTGATGAACTCCGTCTTGTTCATTCGCAGTTCTTCCTTATCCTGCTGCTGCCATTTGGCAGTCTTACTGTTGTATCTATTCATATAAAAGTTCTTTTTTTCTGTTTTAAAGTATTGCTTAATTTCTGATGGCTGACCGATGAGAACGGAGTGATTACGGTCTAATCTCCCCGATAGTCTAACGAGGGGAGCTGGGCGCAGTTTGTGGGTACAAACTGACGTCTTGCAATGCTACTGAACAAACTGTTTACGCTTAAAGTGTTTTATAGCCTAAAAACGAATGCCGTGCATTCCATGACTAACTGTGTTCGTGGCATTCTCACAGAAAACTAAGCCGAAGAAGAAAAGGTAGACCTTTTTACGCGAAAAGGTAGACCTATTTTGAAGAAAGGGTAGACCCTTTTCCAGAAAACCGTCTACCTTGTTCTTACGGCTTACAGTCTTCTCCACTTCTCTATGTCTTCACCATATTCCTCCAGATGCTGACGAACGATGTTTTCCACAAAGCTTGAAAGGTTGCTGCCTCTGTCGCCCAGCCTGCGGACGATGAAGTCGGCACGTTCCTGTGTCTCCTTGCTCAGATAGACCGCCCTTCTCTCGCTTAGTTTTGTTGGAACAAGAAACGCTCGCTTGTATGCTTCAAGCGTCTCTTTTCTCATTTTGGCACTAATGCGTCTTTGAACGGTTGCATTCTCTGTATGCTGTGCAGGCTCGGATGGCGTGGTAGGCTCTATGGTATGTCCTGTTTCTTGTTGTTTTTGCTCTTGAATATTTTTCATTCCCTTTGCCCGAAATTCAGCTACAGTTTGTTCACTTGAACTTTCAGCTTGGCTCATACTGAAAGATTTCCTGATGGTATTTTCCATTTCCTCTTTGCTGACTGTTTTCTTTTCCATACCTCTATCTTATTTTAAGTTTGACTTGTTTTCTTTTGTTGCTTGTATTGGGAGTTTTCTCCAACTTTTTCTGTTGCTCACGGACACGACTGACATGAAACTCGTTGAGGTCTTTGAAGTCTCTATAATACACTGCCATATCTTCTACCTTAAAACCTGTGTTTACAAATTCCTGCACAGCTTTTCGACCTGCATCGTCATTATCAAGAAAAGCACGAACAGAGGTTATATTTCTTTTGTTCAGGTAGTGAATACTTCTTACAACATTACTCACGGAATTCATCACAAGGCATTGGTTGGTTACTTCCCCTTTCATTGAAAGAAAAGAGAGAAAGTCCATAAATCCCTCGAATAGGTAGACAGGTTGCGCCTTGTTCTCAAATATCGGGGTGATGTCTTTCGGGGCGACTGTTCCCTTAAACAAATGATTGTCCCGTAGTTCATAACCACCCGAAGAATTGGCAAAGCCTATAGCTTCATATCTTCTTCCCCTTACCTCGTAACTGATACATTTGAGAAAGGGTGTTGCCTTTTCCAAATTAATGCAGCGTTCCTTTTTGAGATACTCTTGTAAATGCGGTGGCAGGGTGTCTGATATGCTTGTCAGTCTCCTTGTTCCGCTTGCTGTTATATCCTTTCTTTGATTTGGACTGATAGATGTTTCTCTCTTTGAAGAACTGTAGCTGTGCGCTGTATGCTCTAAAGCGTTCTGCCCCAAACGGCAGATGGCTTCCGAGAGCGTGTAGCCCTCCAAGCGCATACAAAGGTCTATGATACTTCCACCCCTGCCTTCGGCATAGTCTATCCAAAGGTTCTTTTCCGTGTCCACTTTGAAACTCGGACGCGTTTCCTCCCTGAGCGGTGAACGGTACATGGCATAGGCTGGTGTCCTGCGGACAGGCCTGATACCTTTCTTTTCGAGATACTCCACAATGGAATATCGCTTGATAAGTGATAAATCTTTTTCTTTCATTGTTTAGATAATTTAATGGGTTGAATAATAATTATTTATGCTTGTCTGTTTTATGGTTTTACCGTTTCCAAACTTTTTCATCTTTCTTCTTACTACATACTATTTTGTAATAAGTATTTGATAATCAATATTATTTCGTAGTATCAGGCCATACTACAGACCTACTACATGTGCCTACTACATTTGGCTACTACAACTATTGAGCAAAGGACATGGGAGTATTTTCCTTACCTTATACACATAGATAGGGCTACCGCCCTCCCGTCGCTTACTTACTTTTTCAAAGCCTGCCTTTCTTAGAGCCTCACCCATGTGCTTCAAGGATAAGGGATGGTGCGTATAAAGTCCCAAGTAGGTGATTATCTCGGTGGTGGTCATATAAGAGCTATGAGGATTAGCCTCCGTTGGCTTTTCAAAACAACGTAACAAAAGTTCCATCTCTGCGGTTTGTACTTGAAAGTCTTCACTCTCCCTGTATAGTTCGGCTATCTCATCATCGTCAAACCAATAACGGAAACCTGACTTTAACAGGACTTTGGCTTCGGCATAGACATTATCCATTGAAATACGCTTGGCTTTCTCTATGTCTATGGAAAGAACTTCAAAGGGAAGAAACCGTCTGCTGCCTGTCGGGTCGGTAAGAAAGTCATTCCCGTTCACTGATGCCACAAAGCTTGCCAAGTGGGGATGCTCTTCCACATACTTGTCATATGGCATACGGTATTTGACCATCGGACAGGTGATAAGGTTTTTCAGCTCATTCTCGTCCCGTTTATTGAGGGCTTTGAGCTGGTCATCTATATTTACGATAAGATTCTGACCGATATAAGTGAGTGTGTCTTTCTCCTGCAGATATATTTTTCCTGTGTAACTGTAACCGTGCAGTGCTGGGGGACAGAGCAGGTCAAGGAACGTGGTCTTGAACTTTCCCTGCTCGCCTGTCAACACAAGGCAGGTGTGGTTGCGGCACTCGCGGTCGTCCATCGCATTGGCGACCACCGCCACAAGCCATTTGGTAAGATATGGCAACCACTTGTTAGAATTACGGACGACCACGCAACTTGCCAAATCGGAAATTGCTTTCAGTGAAAAAGAAGATACATTACTATTCCTGCAACCAGCATCATCACAGCTACAGCTATCACCTATATCTATCAATGGCAATGCCTTGAAATACTCCTGTATGGGATTGATGCGCGGAGAAAAACTGCTCTCGATGATAGAGTAGAGATTATCGGAAGAAGTTACGATACCTTCATCGCTATCAAGTTCTCTACGAAGTGTGTTGATTTCATAACGACCAACCTTTACAAAACGATTATTACCCTTACTGCAATATTCGGTTCTGCCCAGTACAGTATTGTATCTGAACTCGTAGTGTGTGGAGAGGTAGGTTTCTATCTCTGCGTTCTTGGAGGAACTCCTCATTCGATGAAGATTTCTCCTGTTGCCTGTATTGCCTGCATCTGCGTTCTTTTTCATTATTTCCTTGAATTGGTTTCCAAGAGTGAAGTTATGGTGAGAATGCGTAACTCCCAAGCATTCAGAGCCTTCTTGCATAATGTTGCGCTCGTCTGCTGCAAAATTCTTAGGGGAATAGGCAGGCAAGAAGAGCATTTATCGTCTCATTAAGCAAAAAACAGATGACAGGAAAGATAGGTTAGTAGAAATACGGATGTCGTTGTTTGCTCTCAGATGCACTCTTTTGCTTTGATTACCTTATTAGCCTTATTTGTATAGTGGCAAAAGTGTAAATCTGTCTCTTTTGTCCTTGTCATAGTGCCACAAGCTGCCACTTGAATGAAAAGTGATGGAATAAGAAATATCCAATATTAATTTTGCATAAGACAAGCTGCGCTCGACAAAGGACAAGTGAACTTTCCTCTGCACTCGCTTGGATTGTCTTTGCAATGAAAGAAAAAAGACGGGGCAGGAAAATGCAAATGTGAACCGATGAAACGGATTGCTCTTTTCCCGATTGTTCCCGATACTTCCCTGCTGTTCCCCACGGCTTTGAAAGGCGCACGCACGCCATTACCTTTGCCGATGGAAACAGGAAAGACCTGAAACAATAACAAAATATAATTATGAACTATTACGTCATTACGGAAACCAATTGGGCAAAGCTTCGAGATGAAATCTTGAGCCTTGCGGAATGCTGCCACAAGGCATTCGGAGAAAAGAGTAAGCACACGGACTGGCTGCACAACGGCGATGTGTGCCGATTGTTAAGCATCAGCAAACGCACCTTGCAGCATTATCGCGATACGGACGTGCTGCCGTTTACACAAATCGGGCACAAGTGCTATTACGAGCGCGAGGATGTGGAAGCACTTCTTCTTACGAAGTCGAACAAACCTAAAAACAAAATGATATGATGGAAACAGCAAGAGATTTGAACATGGAGACGGACGAGATGCAGCTGGTTGTCTCGGCATTGAGAGGTGTAGGTAAAAGAATAGTGGAAGTGGCGGATACACACAAGCCACTCTTTGCAGGAGAACTTTTCCTCACGGGTAAGGATGTGTGCGAACGGCTGTATATCAGTCCCCGTACCTTGCAGGACTACCGAGACAGGAAGATTATCCCTTACACGCAGTTTGCAGGGAAGATACTCTACAAGGCTTCGGACTTGGAGAAGATGCTGGAGGAGAATTATAAGGGTAGTCAGACAGGATAAAGGCAATAAGCATATATTGGTGAATGGATAACGGTACTTGAGCAGAGATATATCTGTTTCAAGTGCCGTTCGTTTATTGGTAAGTTCTTGCGTTTAATCATTTTTCTATTCTGCGGTAAACTGTTGTCCTTTATATTCTTCTTTAAACTCCGTAACCGTCTGTCCCGTTTGTTTTTTGAAGAAACGCATTAAATGTCCTGGCTCCGAGAAATTGAATTCGTATGCCAATTCACTGGTAGTTTTGTCAGTGAATAATATTTCATTCTTGATTTCTGCAAGCAGACGTTGTTTCAGCAGATGTACGGCCGTTTGCCCATATTGTGCCTGTACAGAAGCATTCAATGTGATGCGGCTGATGTTCAGCATGGCTGCATAGTCGGCCACTTGCTGGTATTGGCGAATATGTTTCTCTAAGAGTTGTTTGAACTCAAAGGCATGGTGGTTCTTGGGGGCATCAAAAGGCAGATGGTATTGAGCAGAATACCTACGATTAAGGGTCATGAGCAGATAATGAAGCAAGGATACGATGATGTGATAGCTGTCGGCAAGAGGATGGTTGAGTTCTTCTTTTATCCGCACAAGCAAACGCTCGTATTCTTGTTGTTCCATAGCAGTAGCCGACAGATAGGGTGGGAAATCTGTTTGGTAGCAATAAAGCAAACGATAAGTAAAGAAAGGATCGGCAAGATAGGTTGAAAGAAAATCATCACGGAAAATAAGGAAACGATAATCCGTTTGGCTTTCATCAATGTGCCACTCCTGATAGATGTGCGGCGAAAGTATCAGCACCGTATTGTCTTTCAACGCGATATGTTGAAAGCCATAACGCAGCCACCCGGATGCTTTCCTGAAGAAAAACAACTCGAAGAAATTGGTTTTGAAAGACGGATACTCCATCAATACGCCCCGCAAACGCTCGTGCGTATCGGTATTGATGTTGAAGTCTACACCACATTCCGTTTTGCAGAAAGGAACTTGTGTAAGTTCTTGGGGATGACTCTCTGATTTCATGCAACAAATGTACGAATAATTAATGGCTTATCAAAATGGTAGAGCATATATTATTAATGGTAGAATGTGTCTTTGTTTTATGCACTACCTTTGCACTCGTAATCAAAACAAATAGCATTATGAAAGAAATTAAAATTGTAGAAAAAGGTGAGAACTTCACCACGGTGAACGTAGGTAAGTTGAATGAAATTAAGGAATATGAGTTGGCTATGGGCAATTTCTCTATCCCGGGAAAGATGTTTGCCGGACATGCACTACAAGCAACAGGCGCAGAATTGTCTTTCCAAAGTCTTGCAGCTGGGCAGGATTATGGCACACGCCATACCCATAAAACCCACGAAGAGCTTTATTTCATTCTTAAAGGTGAAGGCATTTTCGATGTAGACGGCAAACGATTTCCCGTTTCAGAAGGAAGCATCGTGAGAATTGCGCCCAATGGCAAACGTGCTTTCAAGAACACAGGCAGCAGCGAAATGCTCGTGCTTTGCGTACAATATAAGGCAAATTCGTTCTCTGATGATGATGAACCTCTGAAGGATGGTATTATGCTGGAAGCCAATGTTAAACTTTAATTTTAATAAACAATGAATATCCAACAAGTAAGAAACGCAACGATAATCGTTGAATATGGGGGAAAGAAAATTTTGATCGACCCCATGTTGGGAAAGAAAGGCTGCATGCTTCCTTTCCCCTTTAGTAGAAATCAACACCTGCGCAACCCACTTCATGAACTACCTTTTCCTGTAGAAGAGATGCTAAAAGGTGTAGATGCGGTGTTGCTTACCCATCTACACGATGACCATATCGATGAGGCGGCCTATGAAATGATGCCTAAAGATATGCGATTTTTTGTGCAAGACGAAAACAATCGGCAGGTGGTGATGTCGCATGGATTTAATCATGTGGAAGTTGTCGGCGACAATACAAGGATTGGGGAAGTGAGCATACAAAAGGCCGAAAGCCAGCATGGTAATTTCATCATGAAGTATCCTGCCGGACATACAGCGGGTTATGTATTCACTCATCCACAAGAAAAGACGCTCTATCACGCCGGAGATACCATCTGGTATGCTGGTGTGAAGCGCAATTTGAAGCGTTTTCGCCCCGAGGTTATCACCCTTAATGCTGGTGGCAATGGCTTTCGCTTGGGTGGACGCGTTATTATGAACGATGAAGATGTGGTAAAAGTTGCTGCAGCTGCACCTGATGCAAAGTTATTTGTGACGCATCTTGAAGGCGTGAACCATAATAGCGTGACGCGTGAAATGGTGAGAAAGCGTGCAGAAGTGGCAGGAATTTTAGACCGCGTCTTTATTCCTGAAGACGGTGAAACGGTAGAGGATTTATAAAGAATAAAGGAAGATATATGGCAAAAACACTCATTGGAACGAAAGAGGTGCGTGGCATCATGACCAAGTCCAACCTCCCTGTTGGTGGCTATTCGGTGAATCCATACGTGGGGTGCACCCATGCTTGCAAGTATTGTTACGCCTCATTCATGAAGCGCTTCACAGGACATAAAGAAGAATGGGGCACTTTCTTAGACGTGAAGCATTGGCCTGCAATCAAGAATCCGAAGAAATATGCCGGACAACGCGTGGTTATTGGATCAGTGACCGATGGGTATAATCCCGAAGAAGCAACGTTCCGCAGGACACGTAAACTGCTTGAAGAGCTCAAAGACAGCGATGCAGAAATACTCATTTGTACAAAGAGCGACCTCGTGTTGCGCGACCTTGACCTGCTCCGGCAAATGAAGAAAGTCACCGTATCGTGGTCAGTCAACACGCTTGATGAGACATTTCGTGCCGACATGGACAAGGCCGTGAGCATAGAGCGGCGCATCGCAGCCATGCGAAAGGTCTACGAGGCGGGCATCCGAACCATTTGTTTTGTGTCGCCCATCTTCCCTGGCATCACCAATTTCAAAGCTATTTTTCATGAAGTGAAAGATATTTGCGACCTCTTTTGGCTTGAGAACCTCAATCTGCGGGGTGGTTTTAAGGCCAACATTATGGGTTATATCAAATCATACTATCCCCATTTGTTCCCACTTTATGAAGAAATCTATTTGCATAAAGACCGAACATATTGGAAGCAATTGGAGCAAGAGGCTGCGAAAATGGCGCAGGAGGCTCAATGTAAGTATGTGGATAATGAATTGCCTTACGAACGAAGTCCCAAAGGACATCCCTCGATAGTGAATTATCTTTATCACGAAGAAATCAGAGGGTCAGGAAATACGGGTAAAAGGAATGTTATGCAATAAAACAGATGCGTATCTCTACTGTTGATAGACTACTTACTTATAAGGCTTTCGGTATACTTGAAGGCCTCAAAAACATAGTTGTGTGTAGTTAGACGGTAGTAATAACCATTCCTACTTTCTGACTACAATAACAACCCTTTCTCTTTCACTGTGTTATCTTTCCTTGTAGTTATGTAGTAAGATAATATCGATGAAAGAGAAAAGTATATCAATTGATACTGCCACCTCCGTATAGAAATATCTGTTCTACCATAGGTGTTGGGTGTTGTAACTCTTGGCAGATGTAGTTCCTGAACAAATGTGCTTCCATGCTGTCCAATTGATAAGACAAAGCGATGATGATAGTGAGCGGATAAAGCGGAACATATCCTCGCAGTCGTCCGTTCACGTAGACTTCCTGCTCCCCTGCGTCCCTTTCGTCGGGTTGCAGGGGAGAGACTTTTAGTAGAAGTTGCAGACGATGGTTGAGCTTCCTCCATGTTACACTAAAGAAATCTACCAGTTCGCTCTCTGTCATGGCGATTTTGCCTTTGCCTTTGCGAATGATTTGCATATTATCGCCCCACTCGAAATAGCTACGGTCTTTTTTAGTTTGATAGTGATAGGCATTCATACGGCTTCCTCCTTTGTGTCCTCTTTTTGATGTTTCCTTATCAGGCTATCCATATCCTCCGAAATCTTATTGTCTGTCACCTGTGCATAGATTTGAGTACTGGATATAGAGGCGTGCCCCATCATCTTGGCAATGCTTTCGATAGGTATTCCTGCACTTAAACTCATCGTGCCGAACGTGTGCCTTGCCATGTGCGAAGTAAAGGGAAAAGAAATACCGGCCCGTAATCGCAAGGCTTTAAGACAGGACTGATAAGTGGGATATTTGATATGGGGGAGCAGTGTTTCCCTTTCATCGCTGTGCATTTTCTCAATTAATCGAACTGCTCCCGGCAACAGTTTGATACGACAAAGCACACCCGTCTTTTGTCTGTTGAACTTCAACCACAAACTACCTGCATCATCACGGACAAGGTGCTTCTTGCTTAGTTCCATCAAATCACAATAGGCTGCACCGGTATAACAGGCGAAAAGAAACACATCACGAGCAGTTTCCATTTCTTTTTCCAATTCATCAAAGCGGAGTGCTTTGAGTTTGTCCAATGCTTCCTTGTCGAGAGCTTTGGGTGCTTTCTTGTCTCCTCGTTCTATATGTACTTTATCAAACAGAAGCGTATCAGCCAGTCCCTCACGATAAGCCAGTCTGCAGACGGTCTTCAAATCTGCCGCAACTCTGAAGAATGTGCTTTGCTGATGACTGAGTTCGCTAAGACAAAATGCTTGCAATTCGTAGATGAAGTTTTCTGTCAATTGCGAGAAAGCCAAATCCGAAACATGATACTTCCTCTGAATAAACTCCTGTAACCTTTTCCGAGTGGAATGATAGGCGGACATAGACTCTTCCTTGATGTCTATACCGATATGGCTTTCTTTCTCCTTGATGAGCATATCCAACCTTTCGATTAGCATACATCGTGCCTGTACGCTGCCTTGAAACTGTTCTTTCACATTAGTTGCATCAAATAGCTGGCCTTTGGCAATCAACGATTGATGGGCAGATTGAATGGAAAGCAACAAATTCTCCAATCTCCCATTAATCTCCACCGCCTCACGGCTCTTGCCGTCCATCCTGCTCTCACGAGGATTCCACAAGTCGGGATTGCAGGAAAGTTTACAACTGAACTGGGCAATGGAGCGCCCAATGGTAATACGCCCCATAATCGGAGCCTTGCCCGACTTGTCCAAACCGCTCTTTTTAAGGTAGAGCAACACCTTCATCTTCTCTGTTTTCATACGCTTTAATATTTGTGGGCAAAATTACCCGAATTAAAGCGTTCCTCACTTACGCAGAAAACTGCCGATCAAAGCAACAGCCACACGAACGATAATAATTCAGTTACCGAATACTGCACCATCGTTACCTACATCAAAATAGGGTAACACTCTGGTAACTGAACTTCTGCCTAAATCTGCATATTTCTGCCCTTTACAAATAGAGCAGTATTATGCTAATTCGTGTATTTCCTCCTCATTATCAGTTAGTTTACATCAACCTCAACATTTCTTCATTTTGTCTTGTTTTAAATAAGGTTGACACCTAAAGTGTCATTAAGATGAATAAGCA
>OHAO01000348.1_pt1 | contig 35047 bp, 35 predicted proteins | sample 1577151 | NCBI WGS metagenome assembly OHAO01 (sample SAMEA3541585, study PRJEB24748) | human gut metagenome | biome: human gut; feature: human-associated habitat; material: faeces | place: China | collected 2012 | reverse complement strand
TGTAGTACAACAGTAAGACGATTACTCATGCCCATAGGGGGTGCTGAGTAGTTACATTCAATAGAAAGTCTAATAAAAAAATATAAAAAATTAGATTTGCCATATTGTAAGAATCAAATTCCGCTGAAGAAAGGAAAAACTTCTCATTATCATTTATCATGGCAATTTTTTAAAGATAATCTCAGTATTGGTAATATTTCACATAAAGTAGAAAATTGGCTTACGCATATAGAAGAAACTGTATCTGGTTCTCCTCGGATATATGTAGACAATACAATTTCTGTTATTAAGAGTGATAAATATGTCAAAACGAAAGGTTCTAATGCAAAAGATAAGCCAACAGTTGCTATAGTATAATAAAAAAAACTTATGCAAAATCGATTATTAGATGTTCCCACAACGCAAAACAAAGTATGTTTCAACGACATCAGCCTTTTGCGAGTATCCGCAATGTTAATGGTTGTATTTTACCATTGCCTTTGCCCATATTCTATATGGGATGGCTCTGATTATTTTATTGGTTTCCATGTCCAAACATGGGATGTTGTCGCAGGAATGTTGTCACAGGTTCATTTGCCAATATTCTTTTTGATAAGTGGTTATTTATTCGCTTATAAACGTAATATGGGGGGGGGTATGATGACAATATTAAATTTGTCAAGGATAAAGCAGCGAGAGTTTTAATACCATATTGCGTCATAGGATTGTCGCTCTGTATTTTGCAAAACAGAGATGTGGAGCAGATGTTGAATGGTATTAGTCATTTATGGTTTTTGTTAGCTATATTTGAATGTTATATTCTGGGCAAGGCTATAGAAGGAGTACTACTGATACCAGAAAGAAAAAGGCAGGTATTGATGGTAATGTTATTACTTTTCCTCATATTGGTACCGTATAGAATTCCAGAAGTACGATTTCTTTGCCTGTCTCGGATTGTTACATATTTTCCATATTATTTAATAGGAATGTTGGCGAGCAAGATAGACTTTGGAACTTTGACAAAGTACAAAAGCAAGGTGTTGGGGCTAATTCTTATGTTAATGCTATTATTTGTGTTTCAACAGATATATGTAAAACGAGGTATAGTAACTGCAACTTTTGGAGTGTATTTGGTTCTTCTTTCGTTTACATATGTCAGATTATTAAATATTCCCAAACTACATTCATGGATGATAAGTTTGGACAAGTGCAGTATGGGCATTTATATTGTGCATCATATCTTGATACAAGAGTTGATAACAATTAGCGTATTTCGTAGTTTAGCTACTGAGTATTGTTATATATTCCCTTGTGTATTGTTCATTTCTGTTACGATAATAAGTTGGGGGATAGTGTGGAGTGCTAAGAAAAATAAATATCCAAAATATATAATTGGTTAAAATTTTTACGTATGAATTGCTTAATAATAAAAATGGGAGGAAGCGGACGAAGATTTGGTCACGCTATTCCAAAACAGTTTACAGATATAAAAGGGAAACCATATTTTGCCTATATATTTGAAGACTTTCAGAAAGTTACGCAAATAGACAATTTTATTGTTGTTACAAATCCTAAATACATGGATTTAACAGTAAAATATGCTCAAGATTTGTTGGGGGATAAACTGTTAGGTGTAATAGAAGGAGGTGACTCTAATCTGAAATCAACTTATAATGGCGTTATATTCGCATCAAAATATTTGAATGATGATGATATTCTTCTTACTCATGACATAACAAATAGCTCTGTAGATTCTGATGCCATAAAAATGGTGATAGAGGCTGCAAAGCAATATGGTGCAGCAACGAACGGGACAGAACAGGTACAGACATTATTTTCCAAAGATGAAGACAATACTATAACAGGTACAGTACCAAAGTGTTCTGTCGCCTCTGGATATACTCCAGAGGCATATAGAATGGAGCTGATAAAATCTTGTTTTGATAAGGCAAGTGAAGAAGATTTAGAAAATATGACTTCACCTCTTGCCGTTATTATAGATAAAGGCTACAAGCCAAAAATTGTATTCTCGCATGCTTTGCCTTTAAAATTGACTTATGACAAAGATATGGAGACATTCTTAAAGATACATGGTTTGTGGAATTGGATATAAAATAATGAAAATGAGTTGTAATAGAATAGAATTAACTAAGACGGAGTTTTTAGCTTATAGAGCTAAATTGATAGAAACCTTTAAGGCTTTTGATAAGTTTTGCGAAGAGCATAATTTAACTTATTATGCTGGTGGAGGAACATTGATAGGTGCTGTAAGACATCAAGGAATTATACCATGGGATGATGATATAGATGTATTGATGTTGAAGCCAGACTATGATCGTTTTCTCGCATTGAAAAAGCAATGTAAAGGTACCGGCTATAATATTTTAGACTATCATGACAAAGGGTATTATTTACCTTTTGCCAAGTTTGTGGACTCTAATACGTCTATTTGGGAGATGAGTCAGCAACAATTTGTTATAGGTTCTTTCGTTGATGTTTTTCCTTTGTGCATAACAGATGACAATGAGGAAGAAAACCAATATAAAGTTGATTGTTACAAGACTTTATTCAATAATTATTCTAATGGCATAAAGAGTTATTATTTGAAGGATTTATTGTGGCAAGTCAAACATAAGCACCTACAAGCTACGATAGATTGGATCAAGGGGGCTTTCTATTATAAATTACGAACTCAGCATAATCTATGTCAATTTGAAAAATATGAGAAAGAATTGGCTTCTCAAAAAAATGGTGACTATTATTTGCATTATTATACTACTTATTCTTTGAAACAGGAACTTTATAAAAAAGAATGGTTTTCTTCTGTTGTTGAGTTACCATTTGAAGGTGTGAAAATTAAAGCTCCAATAGGTTACAAAGAATACCTAACGCAAATGTATGGAGATTATATGAAACTACCTCCTAAGGAAAAGCAAGTTAGCCATCACGCTCTTGTTTATTTGAATCTTGAAGAACATTTGAATATAAAAGAAATAAAAAAGATACTTAAAAGCAAAAGATAAAATTCATTATGTCATCTAATCAAGATAATAGCAAGCGAATCGCAAAAAATACATTATATTTATTCTTCAGAATGTTCTTGGTATTGGCTGTTGGGTTATATACCTCGAGAGTAGTGCTTGGAACCTTGGGAGTTGAAGACTATGGTTTGTATAATGTTGTAGGCAGTGTCGTCGTGCTTTTTGGCTTTTTACAGCAAGCACTCAATAATGCGACTTATAGATACTTGGCTTATGGTATTGGCCAGGGTGATAAAGATGCGCTGAGAAATACATTCTCGATGGCAATTAATGCGCATTTAATCCTTGTGGGGATTATTTTGTTATTAAGCGAAACATTTGGTCTGTGGTTTCTTTACAATAAGCTTGTCATTCCTGCGGAAAGAATGGATGCGGCCATCTTTGCCTATCAAATGTCCATACTTTGCTGTTGTGTAAATATTATTAAGACGCCATATAATTCTTCAATTATCGCCCATGAGAAGATGAATTTTTATGCTTATACGAGCATTATTGAAGTTGTCTTGAAATTGTTGATTGTTTTTCTCTTGACAATTGGCGGCTTTGACAAGTTGATGTTGTATTCCTTCCTGATACTAGCTGTTACAGTAATAATGCTGTTTTGGTACTATGCTCAATGCAAAAGACTTTTCCCAGAATGCCATTACCAAAAACATTGGGATGGGTCTCTGATAACAAATATGGTGAAATATTCAGGATTGAGCATTATCGTGAATATGGTAGATGTATCAGTCAATCAATCTATTGTCTTTTTCTTTAATGTATTCTTCGGATTAGTTGCGAATGCTGCATTGGGTATAGCGAACCAAGTGAATAGCCAACTTACAAATTTTTTAAATAGTTTTACGCAGTCTTATGGTCCTCAGATAATTAAGTCTTATGCGTCAGGTGATAAAGAATATTTCATGAAGTTGATGTTTTCATCATCTAAGTTTTCATATTATCTCTTGCTTATGGCTTCAGTCCCAGTTCTCTTAAATATAGATTTTATATTAGAGTTGTGGTTAAAGAATCCTCCTGAGGGTGCTGGTACATTTTTCATGGTGGTCATATGGTATTCCTTGGTAGATGCTTATAGTGCTCCTCTTTGGACAGGTGTTCATGCTACAGGCAACATTAAGGGACATCAGATATTAATGGCTTCTATAAAAATTCTCAACATTCCTTTGGCATATATATTATTAAAACTTGGTAGTCCTGCTTGGACTGCTTTGTTATTGAAGGTAGTACTTAATGTAGTATGTTCTGTAGTGCGTCCGTGTTATGTGCGTAAACTATATGGTTTGCCTTTGGCTAAATATTTTAAGGAAGTGTTGGGAGTAATCTATTTGACGACAATAATAATTCTTCCTTTGCCTTTTTATTTGGCTCACTGTATGGAAAACAGTTGGACAAAATTCTTCTTTACATCAATTCTATTTGTAGTTATAGCAATACCTGTTATCTATATGTTAGGATTCAATGCGAAAGAACAGGGATTGATTAGGAATGTTGTCCAAAACAAGATTATAAATCGATTTAGAAAGAATTAAGTGTTATCATGATTCATGACCGAGTACACTTCTATAGCTCATGCGATATGAGCATCCCGATGTACATCAATCGTATGTCTGAGGTCGTCAAATCCTATGAGGATGGCAAACGGCCTGATGGCATCAATGACTACTTGGAGATGTTTCATATAGTGCAGTTCATAGAGCATGAGAAATATCCTGCTGATTGGGAAGAAAGTCGTATTGCTGATGTCAAGCAATATAAAGGTAAAGTTGCTGCTTATTTCTCCCAGTTGAAACCTAAAGAGTTTCCTGCTCTTTATGCAGAAGCAGAAAGAGGCTATCAATCTACTATCTGGCAAATCATAGACACTTTCAAGATTAAAGGGCTAATAACAGAGCCTGTGCTGCGTGAAATCTTGGCAGAACATCCTTGGAAGTTGAAAGATTTGCTGAAGTATCCTTGGATAGTGGAGAAGAATAATGCACTATTGGCTGGGCTGCTTAAGGAAAACGAGCATACGGCGGAATGGTTGCTTGAGGAATATGTCGAGGATGATAGGTTAGACAATCGGAAGAAGTTGTACTTCCCGAAGTTTTTGACTGGTCAAGACAAGGATGCCATCATCCGCAATTATCAAGGCATTCTATGAGGATTTTCTGAAGACTGAATATGGTTATAAAGGCTTGTCACTGACTTTGCCCAAGCATGACGATTCGCTGATTTTGAAGATAAGGAGTCTGGCGATAGAGATGGATGCCGTAGCTCACCAATATGACTGTTATGTGAATTATGGCTCCATTGATAAGGACATCGTGGAGTTGACGCCTCCTCAAAAGTTGACGGAAACTAAGAGTCTCCTATCACATCGCTATTGCATATTGAATAGGGACAATACCGACGTTTGGTATTTGATTTATCTTTTCTTTGGTAGCCAGAGTATGCTTTTCTTTGTAGAGCCTTGCAAAGATGCTCATTTCAGAAATTATTATGAATTTCTGGAGAACGGAATAGAGGTGAAATATGAGGATTACGAGAATTATCAGAGACCGGATATCGACAGATTGTTGGAAAAGGGCTATCTCGTAAAAGATGAGAAGGGTATTTTGCGATGTGTGAAGATGCGTGAAGTTAGGCTCCTGAAGCATTTGTATGAATATGGTGCATGTTCTTACTGGGGGTATCCTAAGGAAGAGCGCATGATACTTGATGATATGGTTTCGAAAGGTTGGATTAGCTTGGACAATCATTTGCTAAGTCCAGCCGAGCGAGATTACTTTAGTTATTATTTGAACAACGAGAAGTTTACGAATGGTCCTGCCATCCGCAATAATTATGCGCATGGTACGACTCCTTCCTATTCGGAAGAGAAGCATAAGAAAAACTACTTCCAGCTTCTCGTGTTGTTCGTATTGTTATTGTTAAAAATCTCCGAAGACCTCGATATGAAGAGGTATTTGGGTAAATATGGGTTAGAATAGATTAATTATGCAGATTATATCGTTAATACAAGGACTATGGGTAGCATTGATTATCCTCATGTTCTTTGCAAAGTTGAGGACTGGTATATGCTTGTATGTTGCCTATATGATACTTGTGCCATATATGAATATTAATTTAGGCATCAACTTGCAATGGAATTTTGTTAATTTGATTTTATTGTTTGCTTTCTTATTATATTGGATGAACAATAAAGGAGGAAGAAAAATAGACTTTAAGCCTTTTACACCTTTTCTTTTCTTATTTTTTATACGATTTCTGGAAATGCCTTTTCAGAATGGAGTACCATTGGATTTTGCATTAAATGTTTTCAGAAAAGATTTAATGCAATTCCTAATTTTGCCATTTGTTATTTGGAATTATTCTCGTACAGATGACAAATTAATAGTTCCTTTGAGAATTACAGCTGTCATTTCTATTTGTATAGCTTTTATATATGGGCTATTTTTAACTACAACTAATGGTATAAATCCATATCAAATTTATATTCAGTATGCTAATGGTATTGTTTGGGATGACAGTTATAGTGCTGTTGTTGAAGGTCGTTTGTTTGGTAGAATATCATCAGTTTTTAACCATCCAATGACTTATGGTCTATTTTTAGGCTTGTCTTTAACATATATTTATTCGATAAGAGACTCCTTAAAGAAATATCAATTAATTATTATTATTAGCGGTTTAGTACTTGCAATTTTCTTATGTGGAATAAGAAGCCCTATCGGTGCTTTATTTGTGACGTTAATCGTCTTTTTGGGTTTGACTCATAAAGTAAAATTAATGTTACAAATCGGACTATTAGGCGGTTTAGCTTATTTCATTCTATCAATGATACCAGAAATGAATAGTTATGTGGGATCGATATTTTCAGATGATAAATCTAATGTAAGTGGTTCTTCTTTAGATATGCGCTTGACGCAGTTGGAGGGGTGCTTTCAAGAAATCAGGAATAATCCTATTTTTGGAAAAGGATATAGTTGGGATACTTATTATATACAAAAATATGGAGATCATCCGGTTATTCTCTCATTTGAGAGTATTGCATTTTCTATTCTTTGTGATGGAGGTTTGTTAGGTGTATTGATTTTCTTTATATTTCTTATAAAGTTATTCAAACGAACATCGCAAATTTGCAGAAACGGGGAAGTTCTTGTTTGTGCTTTAACTGTAATAATATATTACTTATCGTACTCATTGATTACAGGTGACTACGGGTATATGTTATTTATGATATTATTCTATGTATTAACAATAATTAATGGTAATAAAAAGCAAATTCATGAAAATTCTATGGTTCGAAATATCGATTCCCTCAAAATATCAAAGTGATAACAGGGTATTAGCAGGATGGCAAGATGCTTTAGAAGAAATCGTTTCCGGTCATAATGAAATAGATTTGTTTGTAGCTTTTGAAACTAATGATAAGAGTGCAGCTCCCAAGTTTAAAAACAATGTTCATTATGTACCGATTGTTACATCATACTCTTGGCTTCAACGAAAAAAAGCAGGTTTTAATCAATATGAAACGGTTCGGCATATTTTGCCTCAAGCCTTACAAATCATAAAAGATATAAAGCCTGATTTAATACATGTATTTGGTTGCGAATGGCCTTATGGATTAGTTGCCAAATATACAGATATCCCTGTTGTGATACATATTCAGGGAGCTATTATTCCATATACAAATGCTTTATATCCTCCTAAATATAACAATTTTACTCTATTTTTTCATTCAGGTATCAATATTAAAATATGGTGGAAACTTCTACGTGAATATTATTATAATAAGTCTCGTAAGTTAATGGAATCTGAAATATGGAGGATCGTTGATAATTATATGGGTCGGACATTATGGGATAAATCTTTATGTCAAACAATACATCCAAAAGCTAGATATTTTCATGTGGAAGAAGCAATACGTCCGATCTTTTTAAAGCAAGATTATCAATGGCATGGGATAAATCGTGAAAAATTAAGCTTAATCTCTACAGGAATATCTTTTTGGAAGGGGGCTGATGTCATGTTGAAAACTGCACATGTTTTAAAATCTATGGGGGTTGATTTTGAATGGAAAATTGCAGGAGCAATGGATAAATACAATCTCAGAGTTATAGAAGAAAAAGAACAGGTGAAGTTCCGTGAAAATAATATTGAAATATTAGGCTTTACACAAGCAGATGAGTTGTTAAACCTGTTATGTAATAGTTCTTTATATATTCATACTGCTTACATAGAAAATAGTCCAAACTCAATATGTGAAGCTCAACTAATAGGAATTCCTGTTATAGCAACATATGTTGGAGGTATTCCAAGTTTAGTTTCAAATAATGAGGATGGAATTTTGGTGCCCGCTAATGATCCTTGGCAGATGGCAAACGAAATAGTAACTTTATTTATAGATAAATCTAGAATGGAGATATTTAGTAAAAAGGCTCGGACAAAAGCCCTACAGAGGCATGATCCCAATAATATATTCCAACAATTATTGCATTGTTATAATTCTATTATAGTAGACAAAAATGTTTAAAATAATATTAAAAGTATTTTCTTATAATAAAAGGCACTGGCTTGCAAGAAAATGGGGGCGGATTTATGCAAAGTTTCTCAAATATGAATTTCGAAGATTTGGGGAAAATAATTCTATTGATGGTTTTGCTGATTTAGTAGGTTCTGATTGTATTTCTATAGGTTCTAATTGCAAAATACAAAAAGAATGTTTTCTCACTGCTTGGAAATCTTTTGGGAACAAAAAATTTATGCCAGAAATCATCATAGGGAATAATGTGTCTTTGGGTGCTTACAACCATATATCAGCTATCAATAGTATAAAAATTGGAAATGGAGTTCTCACTGGAAAATGGGTAACCATCGTCGATAATTCTCATGGAGATACAAATCTTAAGTCATTATATAAAAGTCCTAGCAAGAGACCAATGGTAAGTAAAGGAAAAGTCTTAATCGGGGATGATGTATGGATAGGTGATAAGGTTACTATTTTGCCTAATGTGGAAATTGGCAAAGGTGCAGTTATTGCTGCAAATAGTGTTGTTACAAAAAATGTAAAATCATATACTGTAGTTGGTGGAAATCCTGCTACAATAATAAAGTCAAATATACAATGAAGAAAAAAGCTCGTGTTATTGCGTGGTATTTGCCACAATTTCATCCAATTAAAGAAAATGATGAAACCTGGGGAAAAGGTTTCACAGAGTGGACAAATGTTGCTCAGGCTCGTCCTCTTTTCAAAGGACATTATCAGCCAAGAATTCCTGCTGATCTGGGCTTTTATGACTTACGTATGCCCGAAGTACGTGAAGCACAGGCAAAGATGGCTAGTGAAGCAGGAATAGAGGGATTTATGTATTGGCACTATTGGTTTGGTGATGGTAAAATGCTGTTGGAAAAGCCTTTGGAATGGGTTCTAGAGTCTGGGAAACCAGATTTTCCTTTTTGTTTTGGTTGGGCCAACCATAGTTGGTCAACTAAAACCTGGAAAAAAGGTGGTGTAACACAAGCGCCCAAAATGATTGCTGAGATGAAATATCTTGGTGAAAAAGACAATCGTCTTCATTTTGAATATTGCTTAAAATTCTTTAAGGATCCTCGTTATATTCGTGTCGATAATAAGCCTTTGTTCGTGATATATTCTCCTTATACATTCGTGGGAGTGGAAGAATTGATTGAACAATGGAATAGATGGGCAAAAGAAGAAGGGCTTGCTGGTATCTATTTCGTCGGCAATTCTTTGGAACGAAAAATATCAATTGACGACTTGCTGAAAATGGGATTTGATGCCGTAAGCAACAATATGAGATTTTATGCAGAGGCAAAATCAAAGGTAGTCAAGTCTGAGTTTGCTCAAAAAGTTAGAAGAAAATTGTCCGAGAAGTTTGGATTTCCGACTATGGTTTTTGACTATTGGAAAGTAGTAAAGAACATGGAGTGTGATGATAATAAACGTGAAAATTGCTTCCCTGTGATTACACCAGGTTATGACCGAACTGCTAGAGCGGGTAAGGCTGCTAAAATTTATAAAAATGCTACTCCCGAAAAATTTAAACAGCATGTACATGATATGTTGGAGGCTGTGAAAGATAAGAGTAGTGAGCATAAGATAATCTTTTTGGATTCTTGGAACGAATGGGGGGAAGGTAATTATATGGAACCAGATTTAAAATATGGTCACGCTTTTCTTGAGGCTTTGAAATCTGAAATAGTCGAGCCTTAATAGGACGATTTTTAATTTATTTATAAACTATGATGCTTTCTTTAGTACAAACATCACAAAATAGACGTCAAGAACTTATTAGATTTATCAATTCTTTGAATAATCAAATAGGTATCGACTTCTCTCAAATACAACTGATATTTATTGATCAAGGAAATAATAAAATAGTTTTTAATCAGCTTAATCCCCAAATTAAATTTGTTTATTTACAGCATAAGCCTTGCTCTCTTTCTGTAGCAAGGAACTATGGCTTACAATATATCAAAGGTAAATATGTCGCTTTTCCTGACGATGATTGTTGGTATGAACCTGATACTCTTAAAAAGGTTTTGGAGGCGTTTTCGGAAGGACATATAGGGGTTATTGCAAAGGGAACTGATGAAAAAGGAATTTTAACTAACGATTTTCCTTTAGAAAGGCAATATATAACTTTGTATAATCATTGTGGAGCTATCTCATATACAATGTTTTTTAAATATATACCTTTATTAAAGTTTGATGAAAATATAGGCATTGGCTCTCCTTTTAAATTATCTTCAGGTGAAGAAACTGATTATTTAATGCAGGTAATTTATAAAAATGGAGCAAACGTCATTTTTGATCCAAGCATAATAGTGCATCATCCTAATTTTAATTCTTGCAATTTCAAGGATAATTTTGTAAAACAATATGAATATGCAAGGGGGTGGGGATACATATTGAAGAAACATCATTATCCATTTAGTGTAAAATGTAAAAGCTTCATTCGCCCATTATGTGGTATTCTATTTGGAGTTTTAACTTTTAATTTTGCAAGAATAAAACATTCTTCTTATCTGCTTATAGGCAGAATTGAAGGATATAATTTTAAAGCTGAAAACAATGGCAAAAATAAGTATAATAGTTCCAGTTTATAATGTTTCAAAATATTTGAAACGCTCTTTGGATTCTTTGATAAACCAAACATTAAAAGATTTGGAAATCATAATTGTAAATGATGGTTCAACTGATAATAGTTTAGATATTTGCCAAGAATATGCAAGTCTTGATAATCGCATCAAAGTGATAAGCAAAGAAAATGGTGGACCAAGTTCTGCAAGAAATTATGGTCTGCGCTATGTGACGTCAGATTATGTTGCTTTTATTGACTCAGATGATTATGTTGCTTTGGATATGTATGAGACTATGTATGGCGAAATGCAAAATAATATCTGTGATACTATATTTTGTAACTTTTATATTCAAGATAATAAAGAACAAATGGTTGCAAAACAAGAGGTTTCTGAACGTATGACTTTTACGGATAATGATGTATTTGAAAAGTTATTTTTAGGTATGGTTGGTACAGAACCAAGCTATCCTCATACAGCTCGTTATTTTATGACAGTATGGCATGCGATATATTCAATGAAGATTATTCGTAACTTTAATTTGCATTTTAAAGACATTAATGCAGAAGATTTAGTATTTCATTGTGATTATTTATCACATGCAAAAGATGTCATTTATATCCCAAAATGTTTGTATTATTATTGTTGGAATGGTAGCTCTTTATCCAATACATATAATGATAGCAGATTTGTAAAGGACTTGGATGTATATAATTATGTGTCATGCATGTTAGTAAAATGTAATAAGTCATATTTAGTAAACGCTGATAAATTTTTGTTGTTGCGAATAAGATTGGATATATTTGATATTGTTGATCATTGCTTGACTAAAAAGAATTCTATTTCTGCTATTTCTAAAATTATGAATAGACAAGAAGTTACAGAACTTTACGAAAGATATCCGTTTACAAAACTTACTTTTAAACATTTGATACTTTTTCTTCTGTTTAAATATAGTTCATCAAGTCAAATTTATAGATTTATTAAACTTGCTCGTAGATTTTCAAAATGAATATTCTTTTTTTCTATAGGGTTTATCCTAACTACGGAGGTGTAGAGGTTGTTACCTCTGTGCTCGCAAAACGCTTTGTTGAAGATGGACATCAGGTGACAATTGCTTCTTTGGAACAGCCTCATTCTGAATTGAAAGACCAAAATATCGAAGGTGTGGAGCTAATAGCTTTGCATCATCCTGTTTTGGCAAAAGATAATATAGCCCGGTTACATCAGGTTATCGTTGACAAGAAGATAGATATCATCGTGAATCAATGGGGACTACCTTACAAAACGACTATACTTTGCAATAAAGCAATTAAAGGTACGAACTGTAAGCTGGTTTCTGTATTACATGGTGCCCCTAATATTTCGAAAGTAATTATCAAGGCTCAGGATAAGGTTAAGAATGTTACAAATCCGATAAGTAAATTGTTGTATTCTTCAATCTTAAAGGCAAAGGAAGAGGTAATAAAGTGGAGTATTCGATATGCTTGTAAGCATAACGAAAAATACATCATGCTATCTAATGCCTTTATCGAGCCTCTGATTAAATATGCTAGAATCAAAGATTCTGCTAACATTACAGCGATTGGTAATCCTGTAACAATTCCTGTTGACTTGTCTGGTTTCGATTTGGAGAACAAGAAAAAGCAGATTCTTTATGTTGGTAGAATGGATTTTGAGAACAAGAGAGTCAATCGCATTGTCGAAGCTTGGGAGGGCATAGCTGATAGACATAAGGATTGGGAACTTGTATTGGTTGGTGATGGGCCACATAAGAGTTTGTTGCAAGAATATGTTGCCCAGCACCATATTGATAGGGTTAAGTTTGAAGGTTTCCAGGTGGAAGCTCCTATCCGCTATTACAAAGGTGCATCCATCTTTATGCTTACTTCCGATTTGGAAGGCTTTGGACTAGTTATCATAGAAAGTATGAGTTTCGGTTGTGTGCCTATTGTCTATGGTAGTTACGAGGCCGTATATGAAATTATAGAGCATGGGAAATCTGGCTTTATCACTCCAATGCCTTATAGTAAGAGTAAGACAATGGAGTATATGGAGCAATTGATAGAAAATGAAAACCTTAGAAATGATATGGCAAAGAATGCAATGACTCGTTCTAAGCTGTTCTCCATAGATTCAATTGCGAAGAAATGGTATGATTTGTTTGATGAGGTGCTCAAACATCATCACCAAAAATATAAATAATTGAAGACTACAATGTTTGAGCATTCAAATTGGTTGTTTGTTAGAAAACTGATTTGAATACTGACAGAGTAATCTTTGATTAAATAACAAAGAAGATTTAATGAGGATGACAAAATCTTAGATTTGTTAGATAAGAAATAGATAATTTTGAGGTTTTGTTTGAACATCCGTATTAATTAATCTGTTTTAAGCTAATGGTGGCTTTATAAAGAAATGACTTATGGACAATACATATTTTATACTAAGCAATAGGTCTCTTTCTATAGAACGCTTCCAGATTTGTACTTGGAAACTTATAGGGAAAGATGCGTTTGTAGAATTGGGAATAGAAATCAAGAAAGAAAATCTGCCAAGTGAATTTGATGTATTCCTTGCGGTTCCATTTGCTATGAATGTTGTTGGTAAGTATAGCTTGCATGACCAATTGGCAATAGCTGATAACTGTAAATAGGCTTATGGTTTCAATATTAGTTTCTAAGATTATATCAACAGAAAAGTATTCCGTCAATCAGATATTTGAAACAAAGGGTAAGGTTTATACTTACCTCAATCCTGTATCTTATCTCACAGCTCTGGATAATAAGGAACTATTTGGTAAGATGGATGGTATTTTTGCCGATGGTGGCTTGCTGGTGAAAGCTATCAAATTGGTTTATGGCAAGTTGGTGACTCGAAGAAGTTTTGATATGACTTCGATGGCACCGGAGTTGTTCTCGTATGCAGAGGAACATGGAAAGACCATCTATATTGTGGCTTCTAAGCAGGAGCAGGTGGAAAAGGCTGTGGAGATATTCCGTGAGCGGTATCCAAAGGTGAAGTTTGCTGGTTATCGTAATGGTTACTTTGCTTCAGAACAAGAAATGGATGAAGAGGCAAAGCATATCGTTAAACTGAATTCAGATTTCTTGATAGTTGGAATGGGAGCCTTGATACAGGAGAAGTTCCTGCTAAAGGTGAAAAATGCCGGCTATCAGGGTGTCGGATTTACCTGTGGCGGTTTTATCCATCAGACTTCCAAGAATGAGATAGATTACTATCCTGCATGGGTGGATAAAACGAATCTTCGCTTTGTTTATCGAATGTGGAAGGAACCGCATACCCGTAAGCGTTATGTGATGGCAGGCTTGCTGTTTCCTGCTAGATTTATCGCAGAAAAAATCTTCGGATAGTCTTGTACAGCCAGTGAATAGGGGTGAAGACTACCGATATGGGAAGTAATATAATGAATAGGAGCGTCGGTATAATATGACCGATGGCTCTTTGTAATTTATCTTTCATACGTGCAAAAGTACAGCTTTATGTTGAAACAACAAAAGATTTTCTTTGATTTCTTGCGATTCTGCATTGGTTCTGCCAAGGAAATACCTGGTTCTTTGAAGGAGGTGGATTGGAAGGAGCTGTATGCTATTGCCAAGAAGCAGGCTTTGCTTGGTGTGCTGTTTTATGGTATCCGGCAGTTGCCAAAGGAGTTGGCACCAGAGCAGAAGCTACTGATGCAATGGATGGTGATGGCGGAAATGATTCGGAAACAGAATATCAAACTGTTTCAGGATTCCGTAAAAGTTTGCAAGAACTTCGAGAACAAGGGCTTTGCTAACTGTATCTTGAAGGGGCAGGGGAATGCGTTGCTTTATCCTGACCCTTATATGCGAACGCCTGGGGATATCGATATCTATCTTTCGGGTGGTCGCAGGAAAATCATGAAGTATGTGGATCAAGTGTGTCCGAATCAGGTGATGCGGTATCATCATGTTGATTTTCCTGTGATGAAGACGGCGATAGAGGTGCATTTCACTCCTTCATATATGTTTTTCCCTATTCATAATAGCAGGATGCAGAAATGGTTTAAGGAGGTGATGGATTTGCAATGCTCGAATGTAGTTACATTACCAGATGGGTATGGGGAAATTACTGTGCCAACGATGAACTTCAATGTTATATATATCCTCTCTCATCTCTATCGCCATGTGTTCACTGAGGGTATTGGCTTACGTCAATTAATAGACTACTACTTTGTTTTAGTGAAGAGTGAAGAAGGAAGAGTGAAGAATCTGACGGCATTGCAGCGTGAGCTGAAATATCTTGGTTTATGGAAGTTTGCTGGGGCTGTGATGTATGTGCTGCATGAAGCTTTGGGGTTACCTGAGGCGAAAATGATTGCACCTATTGATGTGAATGAAGGTCGTTTTTTGTTGGCTGAAATCATGCAAGGAGGCAATTTTGGGCAATATGACACTCGACTTGGAAGCAAGGAGAATGAAGGCAAACTTCATCGCTATCTCAGAATGAGTTTGCGCAACTTACGCTTCGTGAAGCATTATCCTACAGAGGCATTGAGCGAACCATTGTTCAGAACTTGGTTTGCTGTATGGAAGAAGATACATGGAATAAGATAACAGATATACGGGCGAACGGATCCCTCTCCCATTTTTTAAGCTACTTTTCGGTGATGGAGCCTAGTAGCCCGTTTTTATACAAATCGATTAAAATTGATATAATGAACGTAATAAAGACAGATATAGAAGGCGTACTCATCATTGAGCCTCGCCTGTTTAGAGATGCTCGTGGCTATTTCTTTGAAAACTTTAGCGAGCGAGAGTTTAAAGAGAAAGTAGAGCCATTGGTAGGCTACAAGGTGGAGTTCTGCTAGGACAATGAGAGCATGAGTTCTTATGGTGTGATGCGTGGTTTGCATTTCTTTCGGAAAAGGATACGAAACATGAGGTATTGAAGGAATTTGATTCTCCATTTACTTTTTGATTATATTTATTTTTAAGGATAATGTTTATATTATGGAACATAATTATAAGGTGAAATATGCGACTTTAAAGAAGAATTTAGAATATTAATTTTTTTGAACACGAATCTTACGAATAACACGAATATAGAGGTTATAGTTTCTCCTGAATGATTCGTGTAATTTGTGTTCGAATATATACATTGATTAGAATGAAGAATATTGTAATAACGGGCGGTTCTGGTTTCATCGGCTCACACGTAGTTAGACTTTTCGTGAACAAATATCCTGAGTATCACATCATCAACCTCGACAAGTTGACTTACGCAGGCAATCTGGCTAACCTCAAGGACATCGAGGACAAGCCTAACTATACTTTCGTTAAGGGTGATATCTGTGATTTCGACCTGATGCTGAAACTGATGCAGGACTACAAGGTGGATGGCATCATCCATCTCGCTGCCGAGAGCCATGTAGATAGAAGTATCAAGGATCCGTTCACTTTCGCTCAGACCAACGTGATGGGTACCCTGTCTCTGCTCCAGGCGGCAAAGATTTACTGGGAGAGTCTTCCTGAGGGATACGAGGGTAAGCGCTTCTATCACATCTCTACCGATGAGGTTTATGGTGCATTGCAGATGACTCACCCTGAGGGCGTTCCTGCTCCTTTCACCACCAAGGCATCCAGCGATAAGAACCATGAAGCTTACGGCGAGGAGTTCTTCGTAGAGACTACCAAGTATAATCCTCACTCTCCATATTCTGCATCCAAGGCAAGCTCAGACCACTTCGTCCGTGCTTTCCACGATACATACGGTATGCCTACCATCGTGACCAACTGCTCTAACAACTATGGTCCATACCAGTTCCCTGAGAAGTTGATTCCGCTGTTTATCAACAATATCCGTCATCGCAAGCCATTGCCAGTATATGGTAAGGGTGAGAACGTGCGCGACTGGTTGTATGTAGTAGATCATGCCCGTGCCATCGATATGATTTTCCACAAGGGTAAGATTGCCGAGACCTATAACATCGGCGGTTTCAACGAGTGGAAGAATATCGATATCATCAAGGTGGTTATCAAGACTGTTGATAGATTGCTCGGTCGTCCTGAGGGTGCTGACTTGGATTTGATTACTTATGTAACAGACAGAAAGGGTCATGATATGCGTTACGCTATTGACTCTAGAAAGTTGCAGAAGGAACTCGGCTGGGAGCCATCTCTCCTGTTTGAGGAGGGTATCGAAGAAACGGTAAAATGGTATCTGGATAATCAGGAATGGATGGATCATGTTACTTCTGGGGAGTATCAGAAGTATTATGAGAATATGTATTGTAAATAGCATTTTTCGAAAACCTACCCGTCCTTCCTTACCCTTAAGGAAGGTTCCACCTTTCTCACCAAGCCTCTCTTCAATAGTCTTTACGCCCCCTTCGGTTCCCCCAGTCCTGGGGGACAGAAACCTCAGGAACGAGAAGATGTAACCGCCCTACAGTGCTGAATTTTCTACCTCTCCGTCTCTCCTGCAAGGAGAGCTCCACCTCTAACCAAGCCTTCCTCCTCAGAAGGAAGGATGTAACCGCCCTCCGGTGCTCGGAACCGCTTCGCTTTATGGTTGGCGGGGCATCAAAGCCCTGCGCCATGGTTTTGCGGGATGGGACCGCCGGGAGACAACTTGCTGATGGGACCGCCGGGGGGGAAAAAGTTTATAATTTACAATTTATAATTAATAGTTTACTGTTTAGAGTTAATAGTTTATAGTTTACAGCTTATATCCAGAGAATTTGATGATAAGTTGCAGATTTCTTGTGATTTTCTTGGTGGCTTCGGGAAAAAAGCGTAATCTTGGCGGCAAGTTATATAAACTAAATAATAATGTGATTTTCAGAAATGGTTTGATGATAATGACAAGAATGGACTGGAATATAGACCTTTAACGTTAAAATAATGCAAGAAGTTTGGCGGTGTGAGGGGAAAAAAGTATTTTTGCAAACTAATTCAGTAAAACGTTTAAAAGGAGAAGATTATGAAACAGATATTAGTTACGGTAGATACTAACCAGCCTCTGCAAAACATTCGTAAGGCTATTAATATGCTTCGTGGTGTTGTGTCAACTACAGTTGTAAAAGAGCCTGTCTTGACAAAGACACAGAAGCAGCAAGCTTTTGTGAAGGAAAGTTTGACAAGAGCATTGCAGGAAGTGAAACTTGCTAAGTTGGAAGGAAGAAAGCTACCAGATGCAAGGGATTTATTAAAAGATTTAGAAATGGAAGATTGACATGAAAATACATGTTGAATATGGCTCTGAGTTTAAAAGACAGTTTAAACGTTTGGCTAAAAAATATCATTCATTGAAATCTGACTATGATGCTTGGTTAGATGAAATTTACAAGAATCCTCTTGTTGGAGATGACCTTGGTGGTGGCGTTCGTAAGATAAGAATGACCATTGCTGACAAGGGTAAAGGCAAAAGTGGTGGTGCAAGAATCCTAACTCTTAATGTAAAAGTTAGTGAGGATGGTATGAATGTAACTCTTCTTACAATCTATGACAAGGGAGAAATCTCTAATGTCAAGGATGAATTTATAAAATTCTTGATAAAAAACTTATAAGCAATAATTCCCAATCTGTAAGTTGATTGGCTTACGGATTGGGAACGAAGATAAACGTTTAAATGTGGAAGTTTACTTCTTTCAACCACTTTTTTATATACCTTTGCGTTCTTTTCTTAATCGTCTGACTTCTCTGATTTCTTCATTGATCTCATCGAGGGGGAGTTCTGAGGTTTCACCTCTTTCTGCTGGTTGTCCATACGGACTGTCATTGCTGTCTGTGCCATAAGCCTAAAATGTTTAATTAATAATCATTCTGACTGCAAATATACATCATTATGACGTAAAATGGTGCGACAGCATTAATAATTTAATATAGATATAAATAGTTGAATGAATGATATAACTGCTATTTTCGCTTTCCTGAAGTATTGCTTTGGATATAAGAGGAATATGAGCAGGATGATTGCTGGTATGGATTGGCAGGAGCTGTATTCCTTTGCTTCTAAGCAGGCACTTCTCGGGCTTTCTTTTGAGGGTATAGAGCGATTGGGGAAGGAGTATTCTGAGGAGCTGAGGCTGAACCCGATAGGGAGGGAACTGCTGATGACTTGGATGGGTAAAGCGCAACAGATTCGCAGACAGAACATGAAGGTGAATGCTGTTGCAAGCAAACTCTATTCTATGCTCAGAGAGGATGGACTTAGGTGCTGCATTCTGAAAGGACAAGGGAATGCCTTGATATATCCAAATGCGTATTCTCGTAATCCTGGGGATATTGATGTATGGGTGAATGCTAGTAGGGAGAGGATTATGGAGTATGCTCAAAAGAAGTTTGAACTGGGGGATGATATCAGACTGCAGCATCTAGAGACTTCTCTTGATGGAGTTCCGGTGGAGCTGCATTTCTTTCCTTGCTCCATGAATAATCCTATCTATCATGCCAGATTGCAGAAATGGTTTCGAAGGAATGCGGATCTGCAATGTTCGCATATTGTGGGGTTGCCCGATGGGGCAGGGGATATTGCTATACCAACGACGGCATTTAATGTTGTTTATCAGCTGACGCATCTGTATCACCATTTCTTTGATGAAGGAATTGGAATGAGGCAAATCATTGACTATTTTCTTGTAGTCAATGATTTCTCAAAAAATGTATTTTTGGATACTGATTTTTCGAATCACCCCGTCCCTCTTTCCAAAGAGGGCTCCACTTTCTCCCCAAGCCCCTCTTCCTCAGGAAGCGGGGATGTAACCGCACCTTCTTGGTGCTCAGAACCGCTACGCTCTAAGGATGGCGGACCATCAAAGGTCTCGCCAAATTGTGCGGGATGGGACCGCCGGGATGTTAGTGGGGATACGGGTTCTGTTTCCTGTTCTTCTGCTTCTTCTATTACTTCTGTCAGTACTGCTTCTACTACTGATTCTTATGCCTCTACAGCTTTAGATGTGGCGCAGAGAGAACTGAAGTATTTGGGATTGTGGAAGTTTGCAGGGGCGGTGATGTATGTTCTGAAGGAGGTGCTTGGATTGTCTGAGGATAAGATGATAGTGCCAGTGGATGAGAAGCGTGGGAGGTTGCTGTTGGCAGAGATTCTGGATGGTGGTAACTTCGGTAGGCACTTCTCTAAGTATGGTGGGTTTACGCATCAGAGTATGGGGAAGAAGTATTTCCTGAAGATATGGAGAAATATGCACTTCGTTCGATATTATCCTGCAGAGGCGCTTTGTGAGCCATTGTTCCGTACTTGGCACTTCTTCTGGAGACTAAAATATAAAAAATAAATTAATCAAATAATTAATTGAAATAACTCTGTTTATGTTTATCGAGATGCAGATAGGTAATCAGCTAGATGAGGATGCCTGTCTGCACTTCGATTATCAATGATAATCATAATGAAGAAAAAAGTATTTGTAAGCGGTTGTTATGACTTTTTACATTCCGGTCATGTGGAGTTTTTCCAGCAGGCATCACAGTATGGTGACCTTATGTAAGCATGTATCATCCGGGATGGGCGATTACCATCTCGCTGGAACCGACCTTTGAGGTGCGCGACCGCTGCGGTCTGTCTACCTCTACCCGTAAGATGATTCAGAAGATATGGCCGGTGAAGTTGCCGAAGATGGATCCGGAGATGCTTGCCGACTGGATTCTGCTTTGAGAACAATCCGGAACGTCACGATGGTATCATCTCGGGTGCCCAGGATTCTATCGGTATCTGTGTTCCCGATATGCGCAATGATACTCTTGGTATTAAGACTTGTGTATATTGTAATGCCCAATTTGCTATAACAGCAGAAACTGAACCGGCATTGACTCCTGCCATGATAAAAAAACGTGGTAAAAGAAGAGGAAGAAAGCCACAGCCTCGTCCTGCAATATTGAGGGCGAATTATGAGTTGGATCATAATTTGCCAAAAAGTTCCTATCCATATCTTTGTACGAATTTCTACAACTTAATTCCTTGTTGCTCTTCTTGTAATAAGCACAAAAGTAAATATCCGCTAGATTTTACTCTTTATGCTAAGAATGGTGATGATTTGGAACCGCTTTATTTTGAACTTCCTACGGATGACTTGCTAAAATTTCAACTTCGTCATGTTTGTGGTGGTTTACATGTTGAGCTGAAAGATAGGGTTGGCGGAACTCTTGCAGAAGAGTTTAACAAAAGGTTTGCCATAGATGCCATCTATAAGGAGCATTCTGAAGAAATAAGAGAGTTGCTTTGGAGGCACAATATTTATTCTTCATCTGGGATTGCTGCCTTGAAAGATGGATTCAAGGACTTGTTCCTAGATGGTTTCGACATAAATAGGTTTATCTTGGGAACTTATGCTGATACAGAGGATGTGTTCAAGCGTCCTTTGACGATGATGAAACAGGATATTATGAAGCAATTGATAAAATAGAAATGATTATGTAATTGAATAAACAGAGCAGATATGTATTTATCAAAACTACGAATATGGAATTTCAGACGTTATTCAATGATTGGAGACACGTTCGATACAGCAAAACCTGGGATTGAGGTTGAATTTAATGATGGGCTAAATGTGTTGATAGGAGAAAACGATACAGGAAAAACTGCAATAATAGATGCTATTCGTTATGTCTTGCGTACACAAAGCGGTGAGTATTTTTCTTTTGATGAAAAGGATTTTTTCAAATCAAATACGGCTAATGCAAATAGGGCAACTGAGTTAAAAATTGAATGCGAGTTTGACGGTCTTTCAGTAGCAGAAGCTGGTGCTTTCTTGGAATGGTGTGATTATCGTAAGAATACCCATAAGCAATACTTGCAAATACGCCTGTATGCAAAAAGAGTTGACGGACGCATTATTCAGCGGTTCGGGGTTGGGGAAAATGCTTCATTCCAAATGGATTGGGAGGCACGAGAGAAATTAAGAGTAGTTTATTTGAAACCTTTGCGAGATGCATTAACAGATATGACACATGGATATAAGTCTCGCTTGGCTCAAATATTATCAGCATTACCTACTTTCAAAACAAATAGCAAAGAAGGTGAGAAGCATAAATTGGAACAAGATTACGAGAACTTGAAAAAGGAAGTAGATGGATATTTCTCAAAGAAAGGTGAAGAAGGAACAAGTATTCTTGCAGATTTGAATGGTATTCTGACAGGGCATTTCTTGCGAAAGAATGAGAATAGAAAAGCAAACATTCAACTAACAGGAAGTGAACTACCAGAAATTTTACGGCAATTAGATTTGGTCTTGGAAACAAACAAATCTGGATTAGGTTCTTTAAACTTATTGTGTATTGCTGCTGAATTGTTACTTTACAAAGAACAGCCGAACTCTGGTTTGAAGCTTACATTGATAGAAGAACTTGAAGCCCATTTGCACCCACAATACCAATTAAGCCTTATTAATTACATAAAAGAACAGAAAGGTATTGGACAGTTTATACTGACAACACATAGTACTGTATTAGGATCTACGATTCCTTTAGAAAACCTTATTATTGTAAAAGAGCATAATGTGTTTCCAATGGGGAGTGAATACACCAAACTATCCAAATCTTCATATAGATTTTTAGAACGGTTTTTGGAGGCGACAAGAGCTAATCTTTTTTTTGCAAAAGGAGTTATTCTTGTAGAGGGAGATGCTGAGAATCTTTTAATACCAACTATTGCATATATTATTGGACGACCTCTTCATAGATATGGTGTTTCTATAGTTAATGTGGGAAGTACTGCTTATAAACGATATGCTGACATTTTCAAAAGAAAGGATAATGCTGACTTCGGAGTACCAGTTTCGATAGTCTCAGACTTAGATATACGTGCCTTGGAGTATTATCAAGATAAGGGGAAAAAATATCCTGTTGATAATTATAATCCTGAACTTTTGGAAAAGGAAAGAACAGAGAAGAAGCAAAAGCTAAAACATGAAACAGAAGAAGGAAATATAAGATTATTCTTATCTCCACAATGGACATTAGAATATGAATTGGCATGCAGTAGATTGTATAAGTATTTATGGCAAGCAATACTTATTGGGAAGAAAGAAGAAAACAAGAGTTTTGATTATGAAAGTCTTTTGAAAGAAACTGATAAAGATGTTGAGCAAAAATTATTGCGTTGTCATGGTAAATCTTGTTGTACTTATGGAAGTGTAACTCATGACAAACAGCTGTCGTATGAAATTTTCTCAAGTCTGAATGATAAAAAAGTTTCTAAAGCTATAACGGCTCAATATCTTGCAGACATTCTTTTAAGGCAACATGAAAAGGAAAGAGAGAATAATGACGACTCAAATAATACTGTCAAATATATTTTAGAAAATGATCCTTACTTGAAATACATCGTTGATGCTATCAAGCATGTTACAGAACCATAAAATACTATGCATATGTTTGCTAATAATGAAGAATTATCACGTGTTTATCGACTTTTGACAGGAAAAAATGGTTTTTTCGACAAAGATAAAGTAGATATTATTAATTGTGAGAAATCCGTAGATATAAAAGCCTGTCCAGGAAGTGGTAAAACGACAACTTTGTTGGCGAAATTAGTTTTGCTTGCAAACAAAATGCCTTTGCTATACGGAAAGGGCATTTGTGTTCTTACTTACACCAATGTTGCAATAGATGAAATCAAGTCAAAACTAGGTCATAAGGCAGATGTGCTATTTTCCTATCCAAATTATTTTGGTACGATGCAAACTTTCGTAGATGATTTCTTTGCAAGCGCAGCTTTGCAATATTATTATGGTTCACGGATTTCTTTAGTAGATAATGATAGGTCAAATGAAGAAATGTATCATTTATACAAACAATTAGGTAGGTCCAAATTGGCAAATAAACTATATCATTCTGTTTACGATTCCTTATTTCGTATTTCTTCTGAAGATATTGATTTATGTGGCGGTAAAGAATTGCTGCAAAAAAATAGAATCATAAAAAAAAGCAAAGGCTTCATACTGATTGGGAAATTTGCCGATTTTATTAAACTTCCTCGAAATGAATTTACAAATACTCAAATACAAAATCTTTATAAAATTAGGAAAGAAAGAAATGCAATGTTGCCATCAGCAGAAGATGAAGCGTTGATATCTTTTATACAGTCTTCAAAAGCTGATTTCTTTAATGGTAAAATTTTGTATCTAGGTGGTAAATTTGTAAATTTACAGAATGAGACGGCAGAAGAATTTATATCTATTAAGGAGAATTTGCTAAAAAAAGGCATTTTAAAATTCTATGATTCCTATAACTTGTCTCTTCGTTTGATGAATGATTTCCCATGTCTGAAGGAAGAACTGGCTAAGCGTTTTGAATATCTTTTTGTTGATGAAATGCAAGATACCAAGGCTGAAGAATTTGAATTTCTGAACACAGCATTTGACAAAAATAAAATAAAAGTTCAATATTTTGGAGATGAAGATCAAGCAATTTATCAGAATAAGGTTGTAGCAGATCAGGTTTGGAAAGCACATAATCCGTTGGAGATTAATATGAGTAAAAGATTTGGTCAGGAAATAGCTACAGTAATAAGTCCATTTAGAGTTAAAGCATCCTCTCCATTGAGTGGAAATCCTGAAATTCAATCGTTAAAGCCAATATTAATAGTGTATGACAATCCTAAAATGGTTTTGCACAAATTTGCAGAAATTCTTCAAACTACAAATATTGTTGTTGGTGGTCACTCTAGAAAATTGTTGGAATTTGCAAATGAACAACGAGCAAAAGATTCGCTTCATAGATACAATATTAAAGCAGTCGGATGGACAGGATGCAATAAAGATTCTGCGAAGTTGAGTATTCAATCTTATTATGAAGAATTTACTAAGTCAAAAGCTGCTGTCAAGAGAGAAACTTGTAATTTGCAAAAATATATTCATAATAAAGATAATACTACATATCAAAGCATTGTTTCGAACTTAATTAGTGGAGTACTAGAATTTCTGAGAATAGCAGATATACATAATGGACAAAGATATTTCACAAAACAATCTTTGTTTGATTTTTTGGAAAATCACAGTTCTTCAACGTTAGTAAGATTCAAAGAATTAATAGCTCAAAGTGCGGCTCAAATCTTAAATGGTGACACAATAACACCAGTCAGAAAGATTTCAGATTTCTTTCATAGTGATTTTCATGATATTTTTGGATATGAAGTCAATATTATATCGAGTTTTTGTAAAGTTGATGTTCCCTCATTGCAAATAAATGAAACTTTTAGTAATGATACTATAAATGTTTTTAAGGCTAATAATATAGAAATAAAAATAGATACAGTACATTCTGTAAAAGGAGAAACCCACTTGGCGACTTTGTATATGGAAACATTCTATCATACAGGATGTGAGAGCGAAAATTTATGGGAACAATTTAAAGGTAATGTTTACAATCCTTCCAATGGAGATTCAATAAAGAGAGAATCCTTGAAAATTGCTTATGTAGCAATGAGTCGCCCTCGATATTTATTGTGTGTTGCAATAAGCAAGGATCATTTTGTCGATTGTGAAGAAATTCGTAATTTGTGGAATGTTGTCTTTGTATAATATTTAATGTTGGAGCAAAAAACTTTTATAGCTAACATGTTCACTTTAAGTGAATAATTAACAATAAAGATCCAAAAAAGAATCATATGGAACTCAACAACCCACAACACAAATCCTTCCTCTGGCACCTCGACTTCGAGCCATTCACCTGGCACACCTTCTATGGAGAGCAATGTCCGCAATTCGTTACCGAAGAGAACAAGGAGGCATGAAAACGCTATCTGACAAAAGTCATCAAGAAGCATCTGAAGGCAGAGGTGATGAATACCTCTGAGTTCAGGGATATTGAACTACAGATTAGGGAAGAAAAGCTGTTGCGCATAAAATGGGACGAGCGGCGAAAACGGTCTATGGTGAAGCAACGGTATCGCGCCAAGATGGAGCGACCGAGAATCAACTATATTCCGAAAGGGCTGAGCGTGGACTATGAAGAGGAATACTCCAAATATCTGATGCAGGAAGTGAGCTTTGAGCCGAGGGACAATGATGACTTCATGGCTTTGCTACGGCTTCTGGAGCGTTGGCACAAGAAGTCCATTCCACAGATATTGGCCAAGAACAGGCCTGATGCTGCTTATGGCATTGCCATGGCGCTGTGCAAGCATATACCATTGCTCATCAACCGAGACGACATACAGGATTTGGTTTGTGAATACAAAAGGCGTATTGGTAAGCTGTTATTTGACAGTTATCAGGCTTTGGTGGTTGCTGTCAAGGCTTGGAACCATGAGGAGAAGAGGCAGGAGGTATGTCGTTTCATTGCAGAGACGGCTGTTCAATACCCAAATCATCGGGGCATGAAGAAGAAACTGATGGATTTGATGCCGGTAGAGCCTTTTCATGGGGAGCCTTTGGCTGTGGTTCGTGAGCCGAATGAATTGGAGGCTCTCTGATGTAGATATTTTTTTTCTGATTATTTTTGACTTTACATACTGACATTTATATAGGACATGATGAGAAATGCACCTGTAATTTTACCTGTGTTTACAACGAGTGTGCCTTTGGATTTTCCGTCTGAAGGCACGTTTGCGTTCAATAAAAAGACCAACAAGCAGTTGGAAGTGACGGTGAGGATTAACGAGCACCAGTACTTCAATATGAACTTTCTGAACCATGACGGTTACATCATGGCTTGTTGCCGATGGGCGCATGTTCTTGATTTTGCGGAGAATGGTTATGACCGTTTTGAGCGCATCATCAAGAAACATTTCCGGAAGAAATATCCTGTTATCAGCAGTTTGTATGGACAGCATACTGATACGGCTGAGGACATTCACATATCTACCATTGGTTTTGAGGGTAATCCCAAGGAGTGGTATATCTCCATGCGCATCTATGGGGAGAAGTTCGAAGATTTGCTGCATGGTAATTTTCTGATGAACGTGGCGTTTGCCTCTGCAGTGGGTAATCTGTGCATGGCAAGCGTGGATGTGTTCAAGGAAATCATGAAGAGCGATGCCAAGCAGCCGAAGATATTGCTGAAGGAGTTGACGGGTATGGACTCAATTGACAAGGGGTTTGACTTTGACAATTATCTCGATGCCCGAAATCCTGAGACGGGCGAGATCATATCGACAGCAAGAGAGGATGGCAAGGCTTCGGGGGTAGAGTTGCCGGAGGAAATGGAGATGCCTCAGAGTATGGAGGTTTATCCTGTCATCTGCTATCTTCCTATCTTCATGAAGTCGCTGAAAGACATGGATTTTGTCACATTTAGCAATGCCTTGTATTTTGAAATTCATGGCATGATGAGCAAGTTGGAGCAATTTGGGTTCTTTTCTTCCGATGAGTTGGGGAAATTGGAGAAGAATATTGCTTGCTTGGGTGACAAGGTAATTGCTGGAGAAGATGCTGCTGCTGAGCGGGAGTTGATTTCTTCAACAGTTTATCAGTTGTTATCGAAGATGCGCGACTTATTATTGGATGAGAAATTTCAGGTGAAGGAGACTCTGGAAGGTAAGTTGGCCTTGGAACTGGACGTCTATATCAGGAAGCTCATCTGGAGGAAATGGGACACGACCTATCTGGAAGAACAGATTAAGCAGGAGAATGAGATTGCTGCGAAGGTGGAGGCAAATCAGGTTCTTGTCAAGAAAAAGAGTGCTGAATTGAAAGCCGTCATGGAGGGCATGTCATTCAATGCCTTTTTGGTATTCCACAGCAAAATAAACGAATTGATGAAGGGTAGGAAGGCTACTTTGATAAAGTATGTTTTTCTTACTTCAGAGATTCTGAATGATCATCAGCGTAATTGGGCGGGTGCCTACTACTGGCACAACAAGGAGTATGATGAAAGGCAATATAGGAGATTCAGGTGTCAGGCTGAAAGCCTTGTCATCCTATTTTATGAAAGTATCCTGAGTGGTACGCTCTATGACAATCATGCCAGAACGAGATATGCTAAAAAGATTTATGGCATGATAGAGGAACTGATGAACAGAGAATGGAGCAAAATGAATGAAACGCTTAAATAATTCTATTGGGTGATGAAAATCAAACTTTATGATTATCAGGAGGACATGAAGGGGCGCATTGAAGGTGAGTTGCGCCTTCATCGATCCGTGATGGCACAAATGCCAACGGGAACTGGTAAGACATACCTGTTAACAGCAGTCATAGACTCTTTTGTGAGCAACAATCCAATGGAGAAAGTATGGATTGTAGCCCATAGAAGAGAGCTGGTGTCACAGATAGACGAAACCGTAAGAAAGTTCCATTCTTATTTCGCATCAAACACCTCTTCCTTATTGTCATCCGTCAAGGCGATGTCCATTCAGTGGCTGAGGAGACATTATGACGAGATAGAGGAAGAACCGGGAATGATAGTGATTGACGAGGCGCACCATGCCCTTGCCAAGACCTATAAGGAGATGTGGGAGAGATTCCCGAATGCTAAGTTTCTGGGACTGACGGCTACACCTTGCCGATTGAACGGTAAGGGTTTACTGATCTGTTTGACGTATTGGTGCAGTCGTGGAGTGTTCCTGAGTTTATCAGCAAGGGAAGATTGGCAACATACGATTTCGTGAGCATCAAATCGGATGGTGTGACGCAACGGCTCATCGACTCCTTGCAGAAGCGAGGGGCTGATGGTGACTACCAGAACAAGGAAATGGATATGTTGCTGAATAAAAAGCCGAGTATCGAAAGGCTCTATCAGAGTTTGGAAGAATTTGGTAAAGACAGAAAGGGCATCGTGTATGCTATCAATATTAGTCATGCTAATGCTATTGCCGAGTTCTACAGAGAACACGGCATAGCAGCTGTTGCTATTGATAGTAAGACTCCAAGTTCTTTACGAAAAGAACTTATTGAAAGATTCAAAGCTTCTTCTAATACTTCTTTTTCGAAAACCCACCCGTCCTCCCTTACCCTTAAAGAAGGAGATTTTTCTAAAATCACCCCGTCCCTCTTTACCATTAAAGAGGGCTCCACCTCTCACCCCGCCCCTCTCACCCTCAGGGGAGAGGGAGGAAACCGCCCTACTCGGTGCTCGGAACCGCTACGCTCTAAGGTTGGCGGACCATCAAAGGTCTCGCCAGATTGTGCGGGATGGGACCGCCTGGGTGCTACTTGCTTGCGGGCTGCTGATGGACTTGCTGATGGGGCTGCTGATGGACTTGCTCCTATACAAGTATTGGTGAATGTGGACATATTCTCGGAGGGATTTGACTGTCCGGATGTGGAGTTTGTGCAGCTGGCTAGACCAACGCTGTCACTTGCCAAGTATCTGCAGATGGTGGGACGTGGATTGCGAGTAGCCAAGGGAAAGAAGAACTGCGTAATTATAGATAATGTGGGACTATATCGGGTGTTCGGGTTGCCTTCGCAAGTATGGAACTGGAATGCTATGTTCGAGGGAAAGCTGAAAGTTGGCAAGAGAAAGGAGACTCCGAAGGATAGAGAGTTTTTCCTGATGAACGAGAAGCAAAACGATATTCAGATTCATCCAGACTCAGAAATGATGATGGTGATGAGCCATGAAGAATTGCTCCAAAGGATACAGTATCGTGAGTTTGTAGATAGCAAAGGGGAGTTTGCCATCATCAAGCTGCCTGATGGAAAGATGACGGTAGTGAACCGACAAGGCGAACAGGTGATAGAACCAGGCAACTATTATGACATGAAGTTCTTGCAAGGTAATATCTTATCCTATCGACCTCGCAGAAAGACTGTATGTTACTACGACCTCTTGGCGAGAGTTGTCATAGACGAGGACATTCATGCGAAAGATACTCCCCAGGTAATCACCATCAATAAATGGGAGTTCGTCGAATATAATGATCTCTTCAGGTCTCGTACCTACGAGTACTTTGCTTTACCTTTTCGCCCTTCCCAATATGACCTATGGAATTATGGATATTATTTAATCTACAACTTTCAACGCTCTACAGCCAGTGGTTGTCAGGAATGGATATATAAAGAGGAGGATGGCGGCTCTATGCGAATGCATAAAGAAAACAGTGAAAAGGTTTGTTTTTTACGTGGCGACCATACTCATGTATATTGGCTATGTGCCGACCTATACGACAGTGGCATAGTGGTCATGGACAGCCATGAGGATTATTACTACGTTGACTCCAGCTTGAAAAAGACCTATATAGGTTGCAATCAACCCAAAACAGAAAGCGAGAATTTGAGGGTTGCGATGCCTCGGCTTGGCAAACTGGTCTATGAGCGGGAAATGCAGCGCAGGAAAAAGCAAGAGGAACAGGAGTTATTGCTGATGCAAGAGAAGTCGGAGGCAGGGCATGTAGAATTATATCAAGCAGGAAAGAAATGGGGTGTGAAGGTAGATGGTAAAGTTATCGTGCCACCTCTCTACCATAGTATAGCGCAACCAGTCGGTGCCTATTGCGCCTTTGAACAGATTCCCAGACATTGGGGTGTTATGACAGTAAAAGGCAAGGTGATAGTTGATGCCAAATATGAGAAGGTGGAGATTCGTGATGGGGGATCGCTGTGGTAACTGATATTACGGGGAAAACACAGACCATCCATCTGAAATGATCTACTATATGAGAATGGAATGCTATTAAGGAGGAAATCAAGTTCATTGCCTTCCTGGTCTTCTTGAATAAAATTGTCCTCTGCATAACAATCAAGCAAGCTTGTAGTTCTAAGTGTTTACGTATCGTTTACGTTAAAATAATGCAAGAAGTTTGGTGGTGTGAGGGGAATAATGTATCTTTTTATATTCAAAAAGACGTTTTAAACGTTTAAAAGGAGAAGATTATGGAACAATAGTTCGTTAATAATTCAATAATGTGCTAAGCAGCTATACGCTGTAAGCACGAAGATTTTTGAAAATCTTGCTAATTAAAGTTCGGTTCGGGGTGTACGAGACCATCGTCCACTACAACAAGGATTAATGCAGCAGCTTAACTCGGGCATATTCTGCCGGATCTTCGGTACTAGACCATTGTCCATTACAACAAGGATTAAAATTATACAGATACCTTTGGTATTTTATTAGTTGTTTCTTGCTTTTGATAGCTCCTAATCATCTTGAAAGTGTAAAAAGTCAAAAATATTAGCTAATAGTTTGGCGGTTACTCTCGTTTTTTATACCTTTGTAGGGACTTTGATATTGGAATGAAAGGGATATTGTTCTTCTTTAAAGATGAATAGTTGTAGATGATGCCTTATTATGTAATAGGTGTCAAACTTGGATTTTCGGTGGATAGTTTATGCAAGGAAGGCTTAGATACAAACGAGAGTCTTAAACTTGAAGTATAACTTATAAACAAACAATATAATGAGTATAGAAGAAGTAGATGCAGCTAACAGATTAATCATAATTTAATCTCTAAATACAGAGTCATCATTGCAGGATGCAGAGATTTCGATAACTATGAGTTGTTGAAAGAGAAGTGTGATTATTTCCTTCAAGACGAAAAGAAGGAAGATGTTGTAATCATCAGTGGTCATGCCTCTGGTGCCGATGCTCTCATCGCCTTCTGGGATGGTAAGAGCCGGGGCACAAAGAACATGATAGATACCGCTACCAAGCGAGGCTTGAAAGTGGCTGTAGTTAGATATTAATGATTAAAATCAAAGAATATGGATATTATAAAGGAAATCATCAACTGTGAGACGAACAAGAAATTCATTAAAGCTCACGATGATGGGCGTATCGAGATACCAGACGTAATCTTCTACGTTCTCTATGAGAGTGGAGATACAGACGTAGTAGGGTGCTGTCTGGGTGACGTGTACCCTCAGATTGCTGGAGAGGTAGATAATGAAGACAGTCGTCTTCTAGGCTTTCTGGAAGGTGATTATGTCGATGAGTATTTTAATTACCTGGAAGGTGAATGTGATGATGCCTTAGGCTCTGTCAAAGCATTCGTGAAAGAGATAAAGAAACTTCTTCCATATCTCCGCATAGATAAAAGCGTGGATGAATGGATGAAAGAACACTAATATAATTATAATAGATTATGTTCAAAATGCCAATTTGGCATCTTGAACAAAGTAGGGTAGTAACAATTTAAATATAATGAAACAGAATAAAAACAAGATAGAATGCACACCTACCAAGCATGAGGAAGGTGCTGTAAAAAGTTTGATTCAAATGAGCAAGGACACTAATGCTGTTGCCTTCTTCGGTATGACCTGTGAGGGTGACTACGAAGTAATGATGACAGCTCGCAAGAAGGGAATGGTATCTTGCGATGAGTTCTCTCTAGAGCAGTTCGAGGCTATCAAGGCTATGGCTGAAGAGAAGCTTGCCCAAGCTGAGGACAAACAGAAGTTCCAGGACATCATCGATGTTTGCGAAAGCAATATTGCGGATGCAAAGGAATAGATGAAACTTACTTGTTAATATGTTTTTGAAGTTTTAATGTTTTAAATTAATAGATATGGAACAGAAAGAAAATGAGATAAAGGGGAAAGAACTGTTTGAGTTATCGCTTACTTTCACAGAAGGTGACGAAGAGAAACAGTTCAGTGTAACCATGAAGGCGAAGAAGGACGGCAAGGAAACGTCTCTTGACCTGTTCGATAGTGACTTCATCGAAATGAGCTATAATGGTGTGAAGATGGTGTTAAGCCAGATTACTTACCTATACGTGAAGAACCTTCATGATACAGGGCGAATGTCTGACGAAGAGTACAATGCTATCATGGCTCATGCTGGACAGAAACCACAAGGCAAAGCTAAAAGTGGAGAGTAAGAGTTCATATAGGAAATGGTATGATGCTGGGTGCGTAGTGTCCAGCATCATACCATTTTCAAATATATTATTAAGGTATGTATAGAATCCTACATGTATCTGCAGACTATCTGCAATGTTCTTTCGAGTTTGAAAACACGAAAACAGGAGAACAGGAGAACATGTGATGATTCTCAGCATGGCTTGCTCTCTCTGTTTAAGTTGCAGTCTAATCATGAGTTTGAGGGAAAGGTAATATTCCTTTCTTGAAGTCTGTTTTCTCGTCATTTAATGATGTTCGTGCCTTTGGGATGAATTGGCACTATTATATAAATATCATCAAAAATCTCATTCTACAACAGTCCTGCCATATATAATGGCAGATAAATCACTCCATCCTTCTCCTCTACATCACCTGGGTGAAGCACATACGCTTCGGCAAGCATAGGAGCAAATTTGGCTCTTAGCTTATTAAGAGAGGTCGTGGTAAAGTTTTTACCTGATTTCACTTCTATAGGAGAGATGTTATGCCGATTCGTGATGACAGGCTTAGGAATCAGGAAATCTATCTCCATCCTATCTTCCGCACTTGTAGCAGAGTTCTTCGAAAAGAAAAACAATTCATAGCCAGAAGCTCTCAACATCTGCGCCACAACATTTTCGACCAACATACCTTCATTTAACTCCAGTTTTCCCAAAGCCAACTTCAGGTAAAGTTCATTTCCCATAATCGTCTTCAGGTTAAAAGCATGACTTATCAGCAAACCTGTATCAGCCATATAGCACTTCAAGGTGGTGCGTTCCTCATTCAATCGCAGTCCGATATCAGGGGCAGTAGAGTTATAGCAGATGTTTACCACCCTTGACTCAGCCAGCCAGAAAAATGAAGATTCATACTCCCGATAACGAGCCTTATCGCTAATGGCAGTCAACCGGAACTTCTTCTCATGTTTGCTGAGAGCCGAAGGAATCTCCTCGAAAATTGCTTTTACCTTGATTTCGTTGCCCACAGCATACTTCTCAATATCAGCCTTATACAGGGAAAGGATATTTCGCTTAACCATATCCACTTTCATGAAATCATGGGTTTCTACATATTCAACAACTGCCTGAGGCATACCTCCCACTATCATATAATGTCGGAAGTAATCCATTACCTTACGATGCAATGGCCCCAAAGCTTGCTTTTTCTCATAGCAATTGCGGATGAACGGCATCATTTGCTCATCTCCCATTGCCCATAGAAATTCCTCAAAATCCATAGGATACATATTCATGCGGCATTCCTCCGATGGAATAACTATATCTTTCACATTCCTATTGATACTAACCAGTGAGCCTGTTTCAATATAATCGTACCGGCCATCTTTTACCAGATACTTGATAGCAGCACGTGCTTTTGGATAAAGCTGTACTTCATCAAATATAATGGCGGTATTACGAGGATACAGCGTTACATTAAAATACAAAGCCAAGTAACTGAAAAACAAATCCAAGTTTTTCAGATACTTATCAAAAATTTCCATTAAATCACTATCTGCATTGTTGAAGTCAACCAGAATATATGATTTATATTCTTTTTGGGCAAACTCCTCCACAATATAGCTCTTACCTATTCGGCGTGCTCCATCTATCATCAAAGCAGATTTTCCTTGAGAATTCTGCTTCCATTGCAGCATTTCATTATATATTTTTCTCTTCATAATTTTCTGTTTATCACGTTATGACGACCTATCTATGCCCTATTTCTCACGTTTTGATGGGATAATAGTAGGCTATTTCTCACGTTTTGACGTTTTTTTATGTTGCAAAGATATAAAAAAATGCCTTAAGTTATTCACCTAAGTCTTCTTTTTACATTATATTAACCTGTAATTTACAAATATTCTTTAAGATGCTGTCCTATTCATAGATTTCAAAAAGACTGATGATAACAAAGAACATATATACAACAAGCTAACATTCCATCTACACCATATCATATCTCCTGATATGGTGTCCCAAGTATAGTCGTAAAGTTCTTGTTGATGGAATAGGTGAACGCTAAAATTGCTTCTTCGCTAAAAAGTTGCTTACGGAGTTAATGGTTAAGGCTATACTATGGCGAGGCTATCGGTCATATATCCAAAATTAGCTGAATGGTGAGAAAAATAGTTGCTCTGGAGAAAATATTCTCGACCTGTGAAACGAACTTTCATAGCTGCCCCGTAACTTTGCACCAGAATACAGAATCAGGCACAAAGTATATGAGTGTCAAT
>OHAO01000338.1_pt1 | contig 35399 bp, 24 predicted proteins | sample 1577151 | NCBI WGS metagenome assembly OHAO01 (sample SAMEA3541585, study PRJEB24748) | human gut metagenome | biome: human gut; feature: human-associated habitat; material: faeces | place: China | collected 2012 | reverse complement strand
TTCCAAAGGGGCCATTCTCTTTTGCGAAAGAGAATGGCCCCTTTGACTCGCTCCCACACGGTGTGGGGAACAACGATGCAGCGCTGTCGCGCTGCGATAAGATTCCCGCTGCGCGGGGAGGGCGCAAAAAAGGCAGCCTTTCGGCTGCCTTTTTTAATCAACGGTGCGCATGAAGGACGTCGATCCCTTCTGGAATCTCACATCCAGCTTCACGCGGTCCGCGCGCATATAGCTCGTGGTGTATTCATAGGTATGCCCGTTCTCGGTCGTGGTGCGGCGCTGATGGAAAAACGCCGCCGAGCCGGGCGCGCAGTGCAGAAGCTGCGCCTCGTGCGGCGCGAGCACGACGGCCTCATACGTGTCCGACGCGGAAAACGGGATGACGCCGACGTGGTAGAGGAGACTGTAAAAGCTGTGCGTTTCCAAAAGCTCGCGCGTCAGGTTCGGATAGATGTACTCGGGGTAGTACGACGTCTCCAAGATGAGCGGCTCGCCGTCGACATTTCGCACGCGCGTGAAGCGATAGACCTTCACGCCCGGCTCAAGGCCCATGAGCGTCACGATCTTTGGAGAAGGCGTGATGACCGCGAAGTCGACCAGCGTGGACGACGGCGTTTTGCCCAGCTGGGAAATTTCCGTCGTGAACGAATACTGCACGCCCTTGCGGCGCGTGTTCGGGTCGGTGACGAACGTGCCCTTGCCGCGCTTTCGCACGACGAAGCCCTCTTCTTCCAGCGCGCCGATGGCCTGACGCACGGTGTTGCGGCTGATATCATACGAGCGGCAGAGCTCGGCCTCGCTCGGGAGCAGGTCGCCGACCTTGAGCGCGCCGGAGGTGATGCTGCGCTTGATGATGCCCATGAGCTGGGAATAGAGAGGAATTTCGCTGTCGAGCGACAGCGGATTTTTGAGGACCGGATTGTGTTCCATGGTGGGAACCTCCCGAGAAATACGTTTTGGAATATTCCCATCATACCACATATCTTTGAGATGTTCCAGTACCTTTTTGGAATATTCCCATCATTTTACGCAAAAAAGCGGAAAAAAAGGCAGCCTTCCGCTACTCCTGATAGGGGTACCTTGAAGCGTGTCCTCGGATTAGGCAGGCAGTGCAATTGTACTGTCTGCCTTTTCTGTTGTCTCTCCGCATAGAAGCATATCGTCTGTCTCGTTGAGGTTGAAGTCCCGAAAACAGATGTGGATCTTCTGCGGTGCGTGCTTGGAGTATTTGACCTCTTTCTCATACACGATGATTTTCGCCACAAAGGTGCGGAGCAGTTCCGGGGTCAGTTCCGTCATGTCGGTGAACTTTCTGGCCTTGGCGATGAAGTTCTTGGCGTTGGCCATGCTACTGCGTAGTTTCTCCAGGCGCTCCTCCGTGGCAGGGATGGCTTCGGCCAGCTGCGCTTTCTCCTTGGAGTATGCCTCAGACAGCAAACGGAACTGCTCATTGCTCACCCGTCCCAAGGCGCTGTCCTCATACATCCGCTTGAACACTACATCCAGTTCGCCATCCCGTTTCCGCATCGTGGACAATTCCCGTTCCAACCCCCGGATCTCCTTTGCCACCTCAGTAGATTGCTTTTGCTGAATATATGCGGCGAACCGCTCCGGGTCGCTCCTGGCAAACTCTGTAGCTCTGCGGATTGTTTCCAGCACGATTTCCTTCAGTGCCACTTCCCGGATATAGTGAGCGCTACACACTTCTGCCCCGTCCTTCTTGTAGGTGCGGCAGGTGAAATGATTCTGTTCCGGCTTCATGGTGTGCGCCCGGTGCAATACCATGGGCTTACCGCAGTCCGCACAATACACCAATCCAGAGAACATATTCTGCTCATCCATATTCGTGCGGCGGCGCTTATGAGATCGCACCTCCTGTACGATATCCCAGGTTTCCTGATCCACCAGCTCTTCATGAGTATTCTCAAAGATAAGCCACTCTGATTTGGGGCGTTCACATCTTTTTTTGTCCTTGTAGGACTTGGTGCTGTAGCGAAGGTTGACCGTGTGCCCAAGGTAGACCATGTTCTGAAGCATATCCGCCACCATGTCGCCAGTCCAGTTGTAGGGCCGCTCTGCATTCAGCCCGGAATGGGATGTGCCGAATTTCGTATAGGCGTACATGGATGGACTGTAGATGCATTCTTTCTTGAGCTGCTTTGCAATCTGGGCTGGTCCCATTCCGCCGGCGCACATGGCGAAGATGCGTTTGACGACAGCCGCCGCCTCCTCATCCACCAACAGAGGAGAGTCCTTGGTTGCACCCTTGCGGTAGCCGTAAGGAGCTCGTGTCCCCACCCGGATTCCCCGCTGTGCCTTGGCGTTCACTACATTCCGCACCTTGCGGCTGCAGTCCCGCACGTGCCACTCATTGAACAAATTCTTGAAAGGCATCAGCTCGTTGCTGTTTTCATACTTGGTGTCAACATTGTCGTTGACAGCGATGTAGCGCACATCATTGGAAGGGAATATCTCCTCGATATAAAGACCGGTGTGCAGTTGGTTTCTTCCAAGGCGGGAAAGATCCTTTGTGATGATGACGGCGATGTCGCCGTTGCTCATGTCATCCATCATCTGTTCAAAGGCTGGGCGATTGAAATTCGCGCCGGAATAGCCATCGTCCACATAAAATCTGGTGTTCTGGAACCCATTCTCATCGGCGTACTTTTGCAGGATAAGTTTTTGGTTCTGGATACTGTTGGAGTCGCCCTCCAGATTATCATCTCGGGACAGACGGCAATAGAGCGCCGTGATCTTTTGGTTTGGCTGTAACATATTGACCTCCTTCATAAAATGCCAAACCGAGAGAGATTGCAACCATACAATACCCCCAATCGGTTTGTTTGTCTATGCGAACCTGTTTTTCAGGCGGAAATATTTTTTGCGTCCTGCTCCAGGTCGATGACCTGTTTCATAAGATCGACCGTAGATTGCGTTCCTCCGAAACTGAATTCCGCGAACACAATGTACTCTCTGCCGCATACATGCTGTCGGCGGCTTTTTATAATCTTGCCGTCCCTTTCTTCCACTGCGGTATCCCGCACTGCCTTGGCAGAGGGAATATCCTCATCTCCATGCTTTTCTTCCCTGTAGGAGCGGGGACGCTCATTGTATTTGAATTTATACGCCATATCGTTCCTTTCCCCTGACGCTACAGTCAGGCAACAAAAAAAGCAGACCGTTACATGGTCTGCTGCTGTGTTTGTTCTGCCTGCTGATCTTCGGTCCACTGCTGTTCTGTAGATGATTGCTCATCCTGTGTGAGCACCATGGCTACGCCGGCCACCAGTCCGATGACAGCGCCGATATTTTTGGCTTCCTGTTCTGCCTGGATACGGCGGTAACGTTCCTCGACATCTTCGTTACCATCATCCAGTAACGCTCCAGTTACCGCCAGACCATACAGTCCAGCGTGGAGCGGCTTCATAGAAACAGGTTGCGGATGTTGCTGACCACTGTCGCCGTGCCATACCCCATCCCCAGCAGTGCCGCCACGATGAGCAGTACCAGTACGATCCATTTGGCCACTACAATCAGGTCGAAGTCCGGAAGCCAGTCCAGCCATTTGCAGGAATGCTTTTCTTTCTTCTTCCCAGCCTGTTCCAGCAGAGTGGTCATCTCCGTCAACGATTTCTGGATCTCCGCCATGCTGTTCTGCACCGCTGTCAGGTCTGTGTGTGATCTCAGGTTCGGAAGATACTCCCGCATTCCACGCACTTCCCACCCGATGGATTCTGTCTTCTGTGTCAGCATCGTCAGAGCCTCCGGCAGCGGACACTGGATGACAATGGGCGTGATCGGTGAACTCGACTCCCGCGCTGTCGGCTGCGGTGAAGGCTCGGGCCGGTTCAGGGCCATGAGCTCGTCCATAGATAATTTCTTCTCTGATCCTGAATTCATATTCCATGTTCTCCTTTAGATATTTGTCACCGAACAGCAAACGGTCCCGACACTGCCAGCCACTCGGCGTGGTATAGGTGATATTCTTTCGGGACTTTTCCCAGCGAACCTTGTAGCCCTCGCTCTCCATCAGCGCAATGAACTCCTCGCGGTTGGAAGCGTGGCGCATACAGTCATTGATGATATTCATGAGCTGCAGCTTCTTGCTCTGACCACGGGCCGCCGTGTGATACTCTCCGATGGTCATAGTCTTTGTTTTCTGCTTTTGTTCCCTGGGTTGAAATACAGGAAGTGAAAACTCCTTGCAGACCATGTCGTTGCGTTGCCGCAGTTCCTGGAGCTGCTCCTTTGCGATATGCAGTTTCCGTCCGGTATCGAAATTGACCGAGTTGATGAGGAAGTGGGAATGGATGTGCTCACGGTCTGTGTGGGTGCAGACCAGAACTTCGTATCCCTCATAGTACTCGGCCAGCTTCAGCGCGGCCGCGTGAGCGGTGACCGGGTCGACTGCTTCGCCTTTCGGGAAGCTCTGTACCATGTGATAGAACAGTACACCGTCCGTCTTGTGGTAGAGCCGCTTGGTGGTCATGAAATCCGCGTAGACAGATTCCGGCTGACAGTTGATACCTGTGACCAACTGCTGCCCCTCGAACTCGGTCTTTTTATCCTGCATGGTATACCGCATCACGGCGCTCATGCATCCGGTGGTCTGGCCCCGCTTGTAGTTTGTGAAGCTGATGATAGCCATAGCTTACCAGCGCTTTCGTTCAAGGATCATCCGAACGGCACCACAGAGTTCAGAGAACGCCCGACATACGCTTTCCAGATCGATCACGGTCACTCGTCCCATGTGCGCCAGGGTGACGAGCTGGTTCAGATTTCTGCCGATAGACTTCAGCTCCTTCAGCACTTCTTTCAGTCCGTCAATGATAACGACCTGCTTTCCCAAACAGCAGGCCGTCACATAATCGCTCATGGACATGCCAGAGCGTTTCGCCAATTCCTTGATGGTCTCCCGGTCTTCGGATGCCATACGGGTGCTAAACTTAATATCTTTTTTCATGCTATTTCCTCCAGTCTTTCGTAAAAGTGGGGTGTGGGGTGGTGCCCCGCAAACAGGCGGAAGGCGGGCGGCGGCTGTGCCGGTGACCAGACAAACGCGATGCTGGCCACCTCCAAGGAGGTGATTCTCCCGCACCGGACACCCGCGCTCCGCTTTCGGCCACAAATGGCCACAAACGGCGTTTCTTTTTCCCTGCGGAAGTTTACTCGCCACGCCCAGAAACCTCCCGCAAATCTCCGCACAGCGCCCCAACAGGGTCAACAGGGTCGACCGTCGGGGCACCTTGGGTATCGTCACTTTCGGCACGGCGAAGCTCAATGAGCCGCTTTCCGTTGCTGCGGCGCACCACACCGGAAATGCCGATTTTGCTTAGCGTGTCAAGGCTTTGCAGGATCAGGCGGGATACTTTCTTGGGCGAGATACGCTCCGTACCTACAGGGTCGATCTTCTCAGACAGCTCTGTGGGAGTGCCGATAAATTCCGTGCGCTCGCGCATCAGTTCAGAGATGAGATAAACGATCCGGTCGCCCAGCAGCTCCGGTTGTGTTCTGCTGTCTGCTACCATCTCCCACACGTTTTCAACGTTGCGTTCCAGAGACAACTCCCGGTATTCAATGTCACGACCGATGCAGGAGAGCTTCGCCTTACCGCTGCCGCGCCGATCTTCCACCAGAGTAAAACTGGAATCCACCGCCCCGCTGATGGCTGTCGTACCGGAGATGCGGTTGAACACATCATCGGCAGTTTCCTTTCGCAGATGATGGATCAGCAGGATGGCGATGCCGTGCTTGTCCGCCAGCCGCTTCAGCACGGACAGGTCCCGGTAGTCATTGGCGTAGGTGGCATCGTGGACGGGACGGACCATCTGCAGCATATCGACGAGGACCAGAACAGTATCCGGGTGAGCTACGAGGAAGCCCTCCACCTGCTCCTCCAGCCCCTGGCCGATGGGAGCGCACTCCGTACAGAAATGGACACTGTCCGGCGCGTCCTCTGTGATCTCGAAGAGGCGGTTCTGGATGCGAAGGACGGAGTCCTCCAGGCAGAGATAGAGGGTGGTGCCCTGCTTCACGCTCATTCCCCAGACCGGTTCTCCCTTGGCCACCGTCACCGCCAGCCACAGGGCCAGCCAGGACTTGCCCACCTTGGGTGAACCCGCCAGGATATGCAGACCCTGAGAGATCAGCGTGTCCACCACAAAATTGGGCGGCTCCAGCGGACGGTCCATCAGCGTCCTACCGTCCACCGTGACCAGAGGACGGTCCATTTTGTTGCTCATAGTCAGTACCTCCAATTCAAAATATCTGAATACAAAAATCTCCCACCTCGAAAGAAGTGGGAGTAGTATTCTTTTAGAGGAGCAGTGCCCACAGGACTTTGAGCATCCCCTTGCCCCTCTGCTTGTATTGTGGTGGAAAAGATGGTATCCTGATAAAAAGCATGGACAGATTAAAAATCAAGTAGGACAAATTATTGCAGAGGAGGGGGCCAGCGGAAATGGAGGGGAGCATCATATTCTATACCTACGGCAGCACCTTGGAGCTGAACGGGCAGCAGTTTGAGGCAGGCAGGCTGACCGAAGATCTGCTGAATCTATCACCGGATGACTACCACCCCCTGCACGAACGGATGGTGCGCATCCGTACCCTTATGGACAGCTACGAGTATGTCCGCAAGAGTGAACTTTGGTGGAAACTGAATGATGAGATGGAGCAGCTCTGTCAGGAACTTCGCCGATATACTGTGTTCCGCTTGCTACCGGACGATTGCTATGACGCTTTCTTTTCGGTGATACGGGAGATCACAGGACAGTTCAGCTTGTTTCCTCCCGAGGAGCACAGCCTTTCAGAGGATGATCAGACAAAACTTCTCAGCGCCTCAGCGGAAGAATTCTTCCAGAGCGATGATGGGGACAGCGATCCTGAAATCTCCTTGGGACTGCTGGATCTGTTTCGTCGCAGAGAGGGCAGCGAGGAAAAGGGCGAGTTGTTTTATTACGAGATGTTTCGCCTCCTGGGAGCGTGCGAAGATACCTGGAGTGCCTACAAGAAATACATCGACCGCTACATGATGTATCTTCACGACATCCGTGCCTTTGTTCCTACCATCCGGAATTTCATCAAGTTTATCCTCTCCACACTCACGACCAATGGGCCGGAAAGTTATGCGGCAGCGCTCTATGGTTTCTATAACGATGATCGCACCGCAGAGAAGCTGATCGTCAACCCCATCACTTACCACGGGGACTGCTACAGGAGACACGATGAATATATGCTCTCCTATGTCCCGCGGGAGCTGCCGGACGGCTCCATGGCCATCTGTCAGGAGCATGTGACGGACAGCTTACAGGCGCTGATGAAGGCAGACTATATGCTGGCCCTGAATAGCGGACACAACATCCGCCGCTGCATCATCTGCGGGAAATACTTCATGCTGAAGAGCGGCGTCCACGCTTTGTACTGCGAAGGGGCCTGTCCCCACGCTCCTGGCTACACCTGTCGGCAATTTGGCACGGTGGAAGTTCAAAAGGAACTGGCAAAGAACAACCCCAAGGTGAAGGCCAAGCTGACTGCCTTTTCCAGGATCACGAAGGATATGCAGCGGGGAGCTATCTCTCAGGAAGATGCCAGAAGAGCCAAGGATCATGTGCGAGACCGGCTCTACGATGCGCTGCGCAGCCCGGATATCTCTGTTGAGGAGTTTTCTGAACAAATATCTACTGCGCAAGTGTATGAATATTGCCGCATCACCAGAGTGAGCAAGCCCCGAGGGCGTCCACCGAAAGCAAAGGCGGGTGGGACCCATGACCAATGAGGAATTGGTCCGCCGATATTACGGCGGTGATGAGCGCGCGCTGGAGGCGTTGTACCGCAGGAATCTCGGGCTGATCCGGCGCATCGCCCGGGAGACTGCCAGAGAGTTCATCTGTCTGCATATGGACAGGGAAAGACCGGGAGAGTTGTCCGGCTATACGAAAACGATTCTGGAGGATCTTTGCGGCGAGGGTGCGTTGGAATTTCTGACACGGGTCCAGAGCAGAGAATACGATGAGAGCCGTGCTGTGCTTGCCACCTACCTGTACCCACATCTGAAAGGCCGGATGACCCGTTGGCTGGAGCAACATATCGGAAATCTTTCTCTGAGCAAGCACGAGATGGATGCTGTCCGGCAGGCACAAAGGCTATATCATTCAGGTCAGTTCAGCATCGAAGAGATCGCGGAGAAAATGGATGTCCTTCTGGAACAGGCTGTCAAGCACATCCGTTACAACACCCATTTTGTTGGTGTCAATGATCTTATCCCTGGGAGCTATGACGGTGATCCCTTTGAGCGGCTGATGCCTGGGAATCTCTCTGTTTCTGCGGAGCAGGTCGTGTATCGAAAAGTCTGCATTGAGCTGCTGCAGGAACTATTTGATGCTCTCCCGAAGAAGGACAGGGACATCCTCGGAAAATTCTACGGCGTATTCGGATTTGAAAAAACTTCGCTGAAGGAAATCGGCATGTACCACATGATGAAGGAGTCCGCCGTGGAAAAGGCAAAGGAGCGTGCTGTCACAAAGCTGAAAAAAGCCTATCCGGGTAGCAGGCTGCAGATCTGGAGGAATGTTCATCGTATGATACGCAGACCGATCCTGCCAGCGAAGGATGACAGAGCACTGCGGCGCAGCTTCACGACTTCGACCCTACGAAATCAGGAGTCTGGAAGATCGTAGTTTCGATACAGTCTGGTGAGAATTTTGCGCAGACAGGAGACCGCAACAGTCCCCTTTAGGACATGTTTAGGAAAAATCAAGAGTCATACTCGCTTTTTTATACGTTCCGTGCTATAATGCAGAAAAACACGAAAGGCCGGCAACTATGGCTACACATATTTTAGTCGTCGATGACGAGACTGCGATCGCAGATCTGGTGGAGGTCTATCTGAAAAACGAAGGCTTCACCATCCACAAATTCTATAATGCCTCCGACGCCCTGGCTTGTGTGCGGACGACACGCTTGAATCTGGCGGTGCTGGATGTGATGCTGCCGGACATGGACGGCTTTACCCTCTGCCAGCGCATCCGGGAGGACCACCTGTTCCCCATCATCATGCTCACCGCAAAGGTGGAGGATATGGACAAGATCATGGGGCTGACCTTGGGAGCGGACGACTACATCACCAAGCCCTTCAATCCTCTGGAACTGGTGGCCCGGGTCAAGACTCAGCTGCGCCGCTACACCCGGTACAACCCCAGGGAGGGGACAGTCCAGGAGGTCACCGAATACGACTTTCGAGGCCTTCAGATCTCCAAGGCCACTCACAAGTGCGTCCTGTTCGGCGAGGAACTGGCCCTGACGCCCTTGGAATTCTCCATTCTCTGGTATCTATGTGAGCACCGGGGGAATGTGGTGTCCAGCGAGGAACTGTTTGAACATGTTTGGGGCGAGGCGTTTATGGACAGCAACAACACCGTCATGAGTCACATCGCCCGGCTACGGGAAAAGATGCACGAGCCCAGCCGAAAGCCCAAATTCATCAAGACCGTTTGGGGGGTGGGGTACACCATTGAGTAAGAAAGGAAATACCCGCAGCCGCCGGAGATCTTTGCGCATCTGGGGCGGCTACCTGCTGGTCCTCATGGCTTGGGTGGTCGCAGTGATGGCCTTGGCATTCCTGGGCTTCATCATCTGCGCCAGCATCACCTGGCAGCCCTCGCCGCTCTACGACTTCCTGAATTGGGTTCGAGACTACATCGTTCTGGTCTGCATCGTCACAGTGCTGGCGGGCTGGGTGGTCATCAGCTTCTATTTTATCTCCAAGCCCATCAAGCAGCTGGACGTGGTGGCCAATGCGGCAGAGCAATTATCCCGCCCCAGTGAGGAGCCCATCCAGCTGCCGGATTCCCTGGAGGACATCTCCATCCAGCTGAATCTGGCCCGGGAGCAGGCTCTCCGGGACGCCCGGGCAGCCCGGGAGGCAGAACAGCGGAAAAACGACCTAATCGTCTATCTGGCCCACGACCTGAAAACGCCCCTGACCAGCGTCATCGGCTACCTGACCCTCCTGCGGGATGAGCCTCAGATCTCCCCGGAGATCCGGGCCAGGTACACCGGCATCGCCCTGGAGAAGGCGGAGCGGCTGGAGGACCTCATCAACGAGTTCTTCGACATCACCCGCTTCAACCTCTCTCGCCTGGAGCTGGAGCGGCAGAGCGTGGACCTGACGCGGATGCTGGAGCAGGTCGCCAGCGAATTCCGCCCCATTTTCGCAGAATCGGGGCTGTCATGCAGCCTGGATCTGCCGCCCAAGCTGCACTATTCCTGTGACCCGGATAAGCTGGCAAGGGTCTTTGATAATCTCCTGCGCAACGCGTCTTATTATAGCCTGCCGGACAGCACGGTGGAAATTGCCGGACGGATAGAGGCCGGGAAAATCGTACTCACCTTCTCCAATGCGGGAAAGAACATCCCCCAGGAGAAATTGGACCGGATCTTTGAACAGTTCTTCCGTCTGGACAGCTCCCGCGCCACCCGGACAGGTGGTGCGGGCCTTGGCTTAGCCATCGCCAAGGAGATCGTGGAGCTCCACGGCGGGACCATTCGGGCGGACAGCACCGAGGATCGGATCACCTTCACCATCTGTCTTCCGTCAGACCATTCAGAAGCGCCGTAAGAAAATCACAAGAATTTCGCAGAAAACTTGCAAGGCATCCGTTGGTAGATAGACAAGTATGAAACGCCTGGTTCTGGTACCATTTCAGTATCAGAACCAGGCGCTTTATTTTGATTAGGAGGTCTTATCCCATGAAAACCATTCTCGTTCTCTTCGGCGGATGCTCCACGGAGTACGAAGTTTCTCTCCATTCCGCCTATGCGGTGCTGTCCCACATGGACCCCGCCCGCTATACTCCTTTGGCTGTGGGCATCACACGGGAGGGGCAGTGGCTCTGCTATACCGGCGACCTCTCCCGGCTGGAGGACGGTACTTGGCAGCAGGCGGCAGACTGTATCCCCTGCACCCCACTGGTGGAACGGGAGGCCCACGCTTTACTACTGCTGGACGGTTCCGGCCGCCGTCTCCTCTTTGACGCGGTATTCCCAGTCCTCCACGGCAAGAACGGCGAGGACGGTACGGTACAGGGACTCTTTGAACTGGCCGGGGTCCCGGTCATCGGCTGCGGGACATTGTCCAGCGCCTTGTGCATGGACAAGGACCGGACCCACCAGCTGGCGGCCCTGGCCGGCATCCGGGTCCCCCGGAGCCACGTCTTTCATTCCAGCGATGATTTCAGCCGGATCGCCCAGGCAGCGGAGGAACTGGGATACCCGGTGTTTGTCAAGCCAGTCCGGGCCGGTTCCTCCTTCGGTATCACCAAAGTCTCCGGGCCGGAAGAACTGCCCGCCGCCATGGAGGCGGCCTTCCGCCACGACAGCGCCGTGATCCTGGAGGAGACGATCCCCGGCTTTGAGGTGGGCTGCGCGGTCATGGGCAACGAGAAACTGACCGTGGGTCTGGTGGACGAGATTGCGCTGTCGGAGGGCTTTTTCAACTATGAGGAGAAGTACACCTTAAAGACCTCCGCCATCCACTGTCCCGCCCGCATCCCGCCGGAGAAGGCGGCAGAGATCCAGGCAGCGGCAAAAACCATTTACCGTGCCCTGGACTGCCGGGTATTCGCCCGGGTGGATCTGTTCCTCACCCCGGATGGGGAGATCGTCTTCAATGAGGTCAACACCATTCCCGGCTTCACCGCCCACAGCCGCTACCCCAGCATGATGCAGGGCATCGGCATTTCCTTTGGGGAGCTGGTGACCCGCCTGATCGAGTTGGGGGTGGTGGGATGAGAACCGTGTCGATTCCCCGGGAGCAGATTTTTCAGGGGCCGCTGGTCCTGGTCAACCGGGCGCATCCCCTGCATGAAAAAGAGCGATCTGCGCTGACCTCGGTGGACCCGCACCACCCCGACATTCTTCTTGAAAGCCGGGCACGGCAGCTACTGTCTGCCTGTATCCAAAAGGCGGGGGGACAGCGGGAGATCGTGCCGGTGTCCGGCTGGCGGAGCCAGCAGGAACAGCAGCGGATCTGGGACGACTCCATGGCGGAACATGGGGAGACATTTACCCGCCAGTATGTGGCCCTTCCAGGATGCAGTGAGCATCAGACCGGCCTCGCCATCGACCTGGGAAAGGCTGCCGGATACATCGACTTCATCCGGCCTGCCTTTCCCTATGACGGCGTCTGCGGAAGATTTAGGCGTCTGGCGGCCCGGTACGGCTTTATCGAACGCTACCAGCGGGGCAAGGAGGAAGTCACCGGGATCTCGGCTGAGCCGTGGCACTTCCGCTATGTGGGGGCGCCCCACGCCCAGCTGATGGAAACCAACGGGCTGTGTCTGGAGGAGTACCGGGACTTTTTGCGGCAGGGTCCCCGGAGCGTCGCTCTGGAAAACGGCCGCATGGCCCAGGTGTTCTATGTGCCCGCCGCCGGAGCCGTCACAGAGGTGGAAGTGCCGGAGGGCTGCTGCCAGATATCCGGCGACAATGTGGAGGGATTTATCCTGACATGGTGGGGGGATACCCATGAGAACGGCTAAGAAAACCGTCCCGACTTTGGACCTCTTTCGTCTGGCGGCAGTCCTGCTGGTGGTGATGAACCACACCTCGCCCCTGGCGGATGTGTCTGCCATGGCTGATTTCTGGCTTACCCGGGTACTGGCCCGAGTGGCAGTCCCATTCTTTCTGATGACCACTGGGTACTTTCTGAGCCGGAATCACTGGGCTGGTGTGGGGCGGCAGCTGAAAAAGCTCTGCCTGCTCTACGGCGTCTGCATCCTTTTGTATCTGCCAGTGAATCTCTATGCCGGCAGCTTCACCGGTCCGGCGGATGTTTTGCGGAAACTGCTGGTGGACGGCACCTTCTACCACCTGTGGTATTTCCCGGCGACCATTCTGGGCATCGTCATCGCCCGGTGGCTCAGTCGGCTGGGCCTGCGGGTGGCTCTGCCTGTGGCGGCGCTACTCTATCTCATCGGTCTGGGCGGGGACAGTTACTATGGACTGGTTTCCCAGATCCCGCTGCTTCGGACCCTTTACGACGGCATTTTTACACTGTGCGGCTATACCCGCAATGGCCTGTTCTTCGCGCCACTGTTCCTTCTGCTTGGGGCCGCCGGAAGGCGGTGGAACCAAAAGCTGTCTCTGGCGGGCTTCTTCCTCTCTCTGGCAGCCATGAGCGCCGAGGGGCTGTGGCTCCATCGCATGGATGTCCAGCGCCACGACAGCATGTACCTCGCCCTCCCCCTGTGCATAGTATGCCTTTTTTCTCTGCTGCTGGGCGGAAACAAGGGCGAGTCCAGGAAAGTCCGGGAATTTTCCACAGCCATGTATGTGCTCCATCCCCTCTGCATCGTACTGGTCCGGGGAGCGGCAAAGCTACTGGGACTGGGAGAAATGCTCATTGAAAACAGTGTTCTCCATTTTATTGTGGTGCTGGCGCTCAGTGTGCTGCTCTCCGCCCCTTGCCTGCTGAGGCTTCAAAAGAAGCCCAGCCCCACCGCTCGGGCCTGGCGGGAGGTTGATCTGGCGGCCCTTGGGCACAACGCCCAGGTGCTGCGGAACACATTGGCCCCGGGGACAGAGCTGATGGCGGTGGTAAAGGCGGAGGCCTACGGTCACGGCGGGGCAGTGACCGCCCGCACCTTACAGCGAGCGGGCGTCCGGGCCTTTGCCGTGGCCTGCCTGGCCGAGGGGATTGCTCTGCGAAAGGCGGGCATCCGGGGGACGATCTTGATCTTAGGTTATACCTCCCCGGAGGAAGCTCCGCTCTTGACACGATGGCATCTGACCCAGACGGTGGCGGATATTGACCACGGGCGGGCCTTGGCAGCCAGAGGGCGGCGTGTCCATGTCCATCTGGCCCTGGACACGGGGATGCACCGGCTGGGCATCCTGGCGGAAAACCGGAAGGAGATCCTGGAGGCATTCCGGCTTCCAAACCTGGTAGTGGACGGTGTCTTTTCTCATCTATACGTCTCGGACAGCCTGGAAGCCGAAGATGTTGCCTACACCCAGGAGCAGCTGACCTTGTTCTATGATACGGTGGCCTGGCTCCGAACTGCCGGATATGATCCCGGCAAAGTTCATATCCAGTCCAGCTATGGACTTTGGAACCTCCCAGCTCAGCCCTGTGACTATGTCCGGGCTGGAATCGCACTCTATGGAGTTCGAAGCGATGATGCGCCTGTTCAGCGAAGCCTTGACCTGCGGCCGGTTCTGTCTCTCCGGGCCAGAGTGGCCAGTATCCGCACTGTGCAAGCCGGAGAGAGCGCCGGGTACGGGCGGGTCTTTCAGGCAGAGCAAGAAACCAAACTGGCGGTGGTCACCATCGGCTACGCGGACGGTCTGCCCCGGGATCTGCCTCAGCGGGGCGGCCAGGTGCTGATTCAGGGCCGGCGTTGTCCTATGGTGGGGCGGATGTGCATGGACCAGTTGCTGGTGGACGTCAGCGATCTTTCGGAGGTCGCTCCTGTCGATACAGTGACTATTATCGGCCGGGATGGCGGTCAGGTGATTCGGGCAGAGGAACTGGCTGCATACTGTGGGACGATTACCAACGAACTGCTCTCCCGGTTAGGCATGCGGTTACCCATTGTTTCTGGTTAAAGAGCGGTAGGGAATTTTACAAAGATTCCGGTTCGGATTTCAACATGAATATACCTTTAAACAGGAATAGCCACCAACCACGATGAAATGGTTGATGGCTATTCCCGTTTGGTCGACACCAAGAGATTCTCTCAATCGGTTTAATCTGGTGTTTTCAAGATGTCCTTATGAGGAGTCGCCCTTCGGGCCGCCTTTTTGAAATTTGACCGCTTCAGTCCAGAATTTCCTGCGCGCCGGTCTTGATGCTGATGCGCACGGCGTGCGTCACGAGCGGGTCGTCTGACTTCTCGTGGTTGATGTCGTAAACGGCGGTGGTGTAGACATAGCCGTCGCGGATCTCAAGCGAGGAGTTGACGGAGGTGACATAGGTGCCGTCCTCTGTGAGAGCGCTGCCGTAGAACCAGTCCTTGTCACCGAATTCCGTGAACGTTTTGCCGCAGTCATAGGAAATGGACATGTTGTTCGGCGTGGGCATGAAATAATCCGTCATCACAATAATGTCGCCGCTGATAGCGATGGCGTTGTAGCCGTTGATCGAACTGAGCTTTTTGCCGTCCGTGTCGTAGAGGTCAGTGATGAACGAGCCCATTGTCGCGCCGCCGATGTGATAGTTCATCAGGATGCGATTGTCCTGCGTCGAAAGGCTCGCGCTGACGGGCGTATCATAGTCCAGCGGCAGATCACAAACCGTCTCCACGCTGCCGCCCTCGTGCCAGCGGCAGAATTTGCCGCCAGCAGTGTACCAGAGGTAACCGCCCAGATCGACGTAGCTGTCGGCGGCCTTGATAAGCGAATCGCGGCTGACGGCATTTGTCGTGGTGGCCGAAGATGCGTCGGACGGCTTGGTGCCAGACTGGGCGCTGTGGTACCATTCGAGTATTACGTCATAGAGCGTCGCATACTTGCCGAAGTCACCAAATGCCAGATAATACTCTGTCGGCCGATTCTCGGCGCAATAGCCGATCACATTTCCACCTTGATAAGATTCAAACCAAGATTGGCTATCGCCTTTCAAATCAATCCGGATGTGATTCAGCAGGGAGATATTCTCAGGTTCGGATGTAGAAGAATAGCCATAGTTGCTCAGGTCCACGTGTAACTCGCTTCCCTCAGTGCTGACCGGCTCGCACGGACTGATAATCGAACTTGTAGCAGCCGGAAACAGAGTCAGCGATTCAATACCGCCATTTGCCGCGAGCTGGAGGTCGGTCAGGAACGCGGTATCAGCGGGAGACTCGGAGTCGGAAGAGCCGTCCGTGAAGTAGATTCCTCCGTTGATCGTAAAGTGCTTGACCATCGCCTGCAAGATGACGGCCTCCTCCTCGACGGCGCGGTCGCGGTTCCAGCCCCACTGATTCTCTTCCGTGCTGCCGTCGAAGAGCCAGTGAATTTCGACTTCGTAGGTGGTGTTGTTGGGACCGGCAAAGAGCGTGACGATCGTGTTGCTCATGCCCTCATGCGTCACGTAGCGCCAGCAGCCGGTGTCGACCTTTTCCCCGGTCACGCCGGTGCTCTCCCATTCCGCCTTTGCGTCGTTGATGCCGCGCTCGAGCTTCTTGACACTGAAATACGAGCCGGTGTCATAGCGCGAGTACCAGTAGTCCGTGCCGGGGCTGCACGCCCAGCCGGTGATGGGAACATAGTAGTAGCAGAAGTTGTAGGTGCTGCCGGAGACCAGACGGCCCTCGACGCTGTTGCCGTGGCCGTAGCCGTCCTCGACCAGACCGTCGACGAGATTGGGAATGAACATCTTCGGCAGATCAAGCCCCGCGTAGTCGATATAGAAGTCGTGCAGGTAATGCTTTTCCTCTCCGCTGTAGTTGCATCCGTTGTACCACAGCCCGTCGTTGCCGGTATAGGTGCCGATGATCTGATAGCCGGTCTTCTCGCCGTAGGTGTAGTGCAGGACGGTGAGATAGTGCGTCCAGTGTTCGTTGAGATATCCGTCGTCCGTCAACTCCTGCCCGCCGATGACGTCGATCTGCACGCCCGCCTCGTTCGTGGGCTTCATCTCATACTGGAAGTACCACAGCTCCAGCACCGTGCCGTCGGGGGAGAGGTTGCCGAGCGAATCGCCCTGCTCCAGCCGCGTCACGCGCACATCGGCGACCGTGTCTTCAATCGAACGGGACGCATAGTCGTTGTTTTCCGACACGGAATAGGTCATCGTGCCTTTTTTGAGGTCTTCCACGCACGCGGCGGCATAGTCGTCCATCGAGGCGTAGATCGGATTGATCTGTTCGTTTAGGCGGTAGACCATGCAGAAGCATTCACTGCCGTCTTCCGCATAGTCGGCGGAAAGGCCGAGATAGATTGTGCCGTCTTCCTGCTCAAGAAGATAGGCCTGATACGGCTGAGAGTCCTTTGCCTCTTCGCAGTAGCCGGTCCATGCGGATTTGTTGTGCTGCATAAGGTCGTCGACCGGAGAAGCGTCTCTGGTGTTGCCGAAGAGTGCGTAGAAGGACTGCTTTTCCAGCTTGTATTCCTCCATCGGGCCGTAGATAAGGGCATAGCCCAGATCGTTGAACATCGTGACGTATTTCTCCCCTGCGGGATTCGTCGCGGTGCGGAAGGTGGGGTATGCGCCATCCGTAAAGCCATCCGTAAAGCCGGGCGCTTCATATAAGAGCGTGTCGACCGTATAGCTCTTGTCGGCAAACGGGTCGTCATTTTTCTGCGCGCGCTCGCCCCAGCTGACGGCGCAGCCCGCCGTGAGCGTCAGCGCCAGCACGAGGGCGACAATGCCGAGGCCGCGCTTTTTCTGCGCGCCGAGGACGTTTGTGATGCGCCGCTTTAAGCGCTCGACCGTCCCGCCGAAGCAGGTCGTCGCGGGCAGCGCCCGCACGCTGGACTGCACGGCGGCGAGCAGTGTCCGGCTGTAAGCCGCGCGCTCGGGGAGTTCGAGCCCGTCGGTCGCCGCGCTGTCGCAGGCGAGCTCGATGTCCTCGTCCGCCTGACGCAGCATCAGATACACCACGGGATTGAACCAGTGCATCGCGTTGGCCGCGAGCAGCACGAGCTTTAAGAGCATATCGCGCCGCTTCAAATGGCACAGCTCGTGGCGCAGGATGTAGCGCAGCTCCTGCACGTCATAGCGCTCGTGGGGAAGGAGCAGCCGCGGGCGCAGCAGGCCCGTCACCGCGGGGGTGGAGATGGCCTCGCAGACGATCATCTCCGGTGCGCTCACGCCTAAGTCGCGCGCCGTATCAGAGAGCATCGCGGCGTAGTCCGCGCGGGTGACGTCTCTCTTCCAGCGACGCACCGTGCGGCGGAAGAGGGTGTAGGAGACACTCTGATACAACAGGAACGCCGCCGCGCCCGCGAGATAGCCGTAGAATAAGATCGTCGTCACGGGGATGTAGCGCGTCGTCTTCTGCTCGGGATTCGTCACGGGGCGCTGGATGATCGTGTCGCGCACCGCGGAGGGGGACTGGCCGCTTTTTTCGGCCATGTCGCCAAACAGGTTGTCGGTCGATTGGATGGCTGTCTTATCCGTGCCGACAAAGAGGGTGTAGTCTTTCGGCGGTGCGGCCTGCACCGGCGCGTTTTTCACCGAAAAATCGATGGGCAGCAGCAAAAATGCCGCCAGCGCCAGCCACAGCCAGCAGCGCGTCTTCGCGCGGTAGCGCTCGCGCCAGAGAGGTTTGAGTACCAGCATCGCCAGAATGGCGAGGGAACCTAACAGGGAAGTTTTCAACAGATTCAGCAGAAATGTTTCCATGGTGCGTCCTCCTTATATTTCCGTTTAACGGCTCATATCGTCCAAAAACTGCCGCAGCTCGTCGATCTCGCTCTGCTCGAGCGGCTGCTCGGCGTTCAGCGCCGCGACGAAGCTGCCGAGCGACCCGCCGTAGAGCCGCTTCAGGACGCTGCGGCTCTCACATTCGAGGTATCTGTCCTTTGAGACGAGCGGCGTGTACAAATTGTTCCGCCCCTCGCGGCGGCTCGAGAGGAATCCTTTTTCGCACAGGCGAGTAAGGTAGGTGTTGACGGTGTTGGCGCTCCAGCCGTGGCTCGCGAGCGCGCCGTCGAGATCGCCGCGGCTGACCTCGCCGCCGACCTCCCAGATGGCCTGCATCACGGCAAGCTCCGCGTCGGGCAGTCTCTTTTTATCGTCCATGGGATGACCTCCTTGTATGACTTACTACATTTGTCGTTGATAACTATATACTACATATGTAGTAGTTTGTCAAGCGCTTTTTATGTCCTTTTTTGTTTTGCAGCGAAAATTGCAGAAAACAGGGGAAAGACATGACGGCAAATCGTCAAAATGAAAGATGCTGTTCAATTATTTGAATGAGTTCTTGCAAATCTTTCTGAAAATCGCTTGCTTTTGTGCAAAGCGCAAGGTATAATGAAGAAACCGTATGAAATCATTTAGCGATTCAATAAATAAACAAATAAGAAGAAGGAGATCTGTATCATGGCAAAGTTCAAAGTTTACTACACCATCGAGCTCAACGAGGTGGCCACGCACATCTTCGAGTCCAACGACTTTGAAGTGAAGCTGTGCAGCCATAACGACGAGGAGACCTACGTCAAGGAGCTCGCCGAGTTCCAGCCCGACGCCATCATGTGCCGCACCGAGCCCATCACCGCCAAGATGATGGACACCTGCAAGAACCTCAAGGTCATCGGCAAGCAGGGCGCCGGCCTCGACAACATCGACATGGACCACGCCCACGCCAAGGACATCACCGTTGTCTACGCGCCTGCCGGCAACGCCAACGCCGTCGCCGAGCACGCCGTCATGCTGATGCTCATGTGCGCCAAGCGCTTCACCTATGTTGACCGTCAGTTCCGCGGCGGCAACTTCCTCGTCCGTATGGGCATGGAGCACACCTATGAGCTCGGCGGCAAGACCCTCGGTATGATCGGCTGCGGCCGTATCTCCCAGCTCGCCATGCAGAAGTGCAAGTACGGCTTCGGCATGAACGTCATCGGCTACGATCCGTACCTCACGCAGGACAAGATCGGCGATCTGTGCGAGCTGAAGGCCACCGCCAAGGAGGTCTGGGAGCAGGCCGACTTCGTGTCCGTGCATCTGCCCGTCGTTCCCTCCACCGAGCACTCCATCGGCCGTGAGCAGTTCAGCTGGATGAAGCCCACCGCTTCCTTCATCAACTGCGCGCGCGGCGCTCTGATCAAGGAGAATGAGCTTGTTGAGTGCCTGAAGGACGGCACGCTGTTCCAGGCCGGTCTCGACGTGTTCGAGCATGAGCCCATTCAGGAGTCCAGCCGCGAGCTGTTCAACCTCGACAACGTCATCATGACCCCGCACATGGCCGCCACCACCGAGCAGAGCGTTCTGAACTGCTGCACCTCCGTCGCCAACGACATCGTCGCCGTCTGCAACGGCCAGGAGCCCAAGGTCAAGGCCCAGAAGCCCAAGTTCTAAGTTATTTCTGTTTCGTAGAAACTACTTATTAAAAGGGACGCCTCGAAAGAGGCGTCCCTTTTTTGCGCCCTTGGGCGGGGGGGGACAGCCAGGCAGAGCTGCTGCTTTTTATTCCCACAGTGTGTGGAGACGCGGGAAAGGGGGCCATTGTCTCATGCGAGAGAATGGCCCCCTTATCCCAAGCAGCGCCAGCGGCGCTGCTTTCCCTGCGCCTTTGGGTGCAAAAGGATCCCGTGGTGCAAGATATTCTTCATTCTTGTTAAATAGTTAACGAAATGAAAGAAAAAAATCAAAACTGCCTATATTTTTCGCAACTTTGCAGTTGATTTTTCATTTTCCTGTGTGTATAATCAAAACCGAAGAAAATCGGATCTCATTCCGGATTTACAAATTTTAAAGGAGAAGTCAAATGAAAGAATTATACGTCGTCAACTGCTGCCGTACCGCTGTCGGTTCCTTCGGCGGTTCCCTGAAGAACACCCCCGCCGCTCAGCTCGGCTCCATCGTCGTGAAGGAAGCCCTCAAGCGCGCGAATGTCGCTCCCGAGAATGTCGATGAGCTGATGTTCGGCTGCATCCTGACCGCCGGTCTCGGTCAGAACGTCGCCCGTCAGGTCGGCGTGGGCGCCGGTCTCCCCTATTCCGTCCCCGCCTATACCGTTGGTATGGTCTGCGGCTCCGGTATGAAGTCTGTCATTGAGGCTGGCCGCGCCATCCTCGCCGGCGACGCCGATATCGTCGTCTGCGGCGGCACCGAGAACATGAGCGCCGCTCCTTATGCCGCTCCCGACGCCCGCTGGGGCGCCCGCATGGGCGACAAGAAGCTTGTCGACACCATGATCAAGGACGGCCTGTGGGATGCGTTCAACAACTACCACATGGGCACCACCGCCGAGAACATCTGCGATGTTTGGGGCATCACCCGCGAAGAGCTCGACGCCTTCGGCGCTGCCTCCCAGCAGAAGACCGAGGCTGCTCAGGCTGCCGGCCGTTTTGACGATGAGATCGTTCCCGTCCCCGTGAAGGTCAAGAAGGAGATCGTCGAGTTCAAGAAGGATGAGTTCCCCCGCGCCGGTTCCACCGCCGAGGGTCTTGCCAAGCTGCGCGGCGCGTTCCCCGTCGGCCCCGAGGGCGTTGAGGACGAGATCGTCCACACCTTCGAGCCCACCGGCATCCACGAAGCCGATACCAAGAAGCACGTCCAGCGCGTCACCGCCGGTAACGCCTCCGGCATCAACGACGGCGCTGCCGCCATCGTCCTCGCTTCCGGCGAGGCCGTGAAGAAGTACAACCTCAAGCCCATGGCCAAGCTCGTCAGCTGGGGCCAGGGCGGCGTCGACCCGAAGATCATGGGCGTCGGCCCCGTGCCCGCTTCCCGTCAGGCCATGCAGAAGGCCGGCCTGACCATCGACGATATCGACCTCGTCGAGGCCAACGAAGCCTTCGCGGCCCAGTCCATCGCTGTTGCCCGTGAGCTCGGCTTCGACATGAGCAAGGTCAACGTCAACGGCGGCGCGATCTCCATCGGCCACCCCGTCGGCGCTTCCGGCGCTCGTATCATCGTCACCCTGCTGCACGAAATGCTCAAGCGCGACGACGCCAAGAAGGGTCTTGCCACCCTCTGCATCGGCGGCGGCCAGGGCGTTGCCACCATCTTCGAGAAGTGCTAAAGCACCTCTGAATCCTAAAAATAAGAAGGAGACCTCGAAAGAGGTCTCCTTTTTATTTTGTCCTCTGCACGGTGCAGGAAAAAAGCAGCGCCCCTGCCGAGACGCAAAAAGGAAGCAGCCCTTTCGGGCTGCCCCTCACGCGCCCTCGCGGGCGCAAACGCCGTGCAGCGCGCCGCGCTGCGATTTAACCCTCCGCCTGCGCGGCGACGATCGCCTCGTAGATCGTCTGCGGGTCAAGCTTATCGTAGTCCTCGCTCGTGGCGATGACGGCGGAGTCCAACTGCTCGGCGATGAAGTTCGAGAAATACTCGTCGCGCACCTCATCGGCGGCTGCGGCCTTGTCGAGCGGCAGGCGGAGCAGGATGTGATAGCCGAAGCTGGATTCGACGACTTCACTCACCTCGCCCTCGGAAAGCGCGTAGGCGGCGTCTTCAAACTCCTGCACCATTGAGCCGGTCGTGAAGGTGTAGCCCGTGGGATAGCTCTCGCGGCCGGGGTCCTCGCTGTACTCGTCGGCGAGCTCGGCAAAGTAGGAGGCGATGTCGTCGCCGGTGTAGGAATTGAGCTTTTCGACGAGCTCCTCAGCGAGAGCTTTCTTTTCGGCCTTCTGCTCGTCGGTGAGGGCTTCGCCGGTCGTCATGTCCTTCGTCGCAAGCAGGATGTGGTCCGCCGTGATGTAGCCCTGCTCGGCGGCGTAGACGGCGAGGTCCTCGTCGGAGGCGTAGAGCGCGCTGCCCTCGGTGTTGTAGAGCTCATAGAGATTCTGATACAGGTAGTTCGAGCGCGCGACGCGGTCATAGGTCTCGCGGCGCATGCCGAGCTTGGCGATCTCGGCCTCAAAAGCTTCCTCGCTGCCGTACTGGTCAATGTAGCTCTGGTCGCTCTCGGCCATGGCGGCCTCCTGCTCGGCGGTAAGCGTCACGCCGTACTTGCTGGCGAGATTTTCAAGCACCAAGTGCTGCTTGACGGACGAGAGCACGCTTGCTTTCACATAGTCGGCGACACTCATGCCGTCGGAGAGGGTATCGTCCCAGTTGATGGACGAGCCGGAGTAATACTGCATGTAGCTGTCGAGATACGACACGTCGTAGCCGATCCAGTATGCGACAAGGTCGGCGCTCGCGCCGTTGCCGTTCAGGCTTGCGACGATCGCGTCGGGCGCGACGCCGGTCGCTTCGTAGCAGAGACCCTCCTGCATCGTGCCGGAGGTGAAGCCGTTCGAGGGCGAGAGCGACACGACGGTAAAGGTGAGCGCCGCGGTGATGGCCGCCGCGCCAAGGAACGAAAGCAATCTCTTCTTGATCATAATGTTACCTCTTTTTCGTTTTCTTCCTTATTCACACGCAGGTCTCCGACCAGCGTCAAGGCAGTATCCAATGCGTCCTCGTTTGGCGAAAGACGCAGCAGGAGCTTCGGCTCCGTCCCCGTGGCGGAGAGTGTGAGCCGGCGGCGGTTCTTCGGCAGCGAGCAGAGGGCCATCACGGCCTCCACGGGGACTGCCTCGGACGCGGCAAAGGTGAAGGTGATCTCGCTGCCGCGCTGCGAGATATCGCTCACACCGATCTGCACGGCCTCCGCGCGCAAAAGCGCGACATCCATGAGCTTGAGGACCGGCTGGGGCGGCTCGCCGTAGCGGTCGATGAGCTCGTCGAGTAGCTCCTGCGACTGCTCGGCGGTGCGCAGCGCCGCGATGCGGCGGTAGATATCCATGCGCTGCTCGCCCGAGGGAATGTAGCTCTCCGGCAGGTTGGCCGAGACTGTGAGGTCTGCCGAGCATTCGGTGCGCTGCGGCGCTTTTTCGCCGCGCTGCTCGAGTACGGCCTCTTCCAAGAGCTGCAAATACATGTCGTAGCCGACGCTCATCATATAGCCCGACTGCTCGGGGCCGAGCAAATTGCCCGCGCCGCGAATTTCAAGGTCGCGCATCGCGATACGGAAGCCCGAGCCGAACTCCGCGTATTCGCGGATGGCCGTCAGGCGTTTGGCCGCAACCTCGGTGAGGATCTTGCCCGCGCGGTAGGTCATATAGGCATACGCCCGGCGCGCGCTGCGGCCGATGCGCCCGCGGATCTGGTGCAGCTGGGCGAGGCCGAGGCGGTCGGCGTCCTCGATGATGAGGGTGTTGACATTCGGAATGTCGATGCCCGTCTCGATGATCGTCGTGCAGACGAGCACCTGAATTGCTCCGTCCGAGAGCTGCTGCATCACGGAGGACAGACCCTTTTCGTCCATCTTGCCGTGCGCGACGCCGATGGCGACGTCGTCGCCGAGGAGCTTTTTGAGTGTCGCGGCGCAGCGGTCGATGGTCTCAACGCGGTTGTGCATGTAGTAGACCTGCCCGCCGCGCGCGAGCTCGCGCCGGATGGCGTCGGCGATGACGCTCCAGTTATGCTCGAGGACGTAGGTCTGCACCGGCTGGCGGTCGACGGGCGGGACCTCGATGGTCGACATGTCGCGGATGCCCGAAAGCGCCATATTGAGCGTTCTGGGGATGGGCGTTGCCGAGAGCGTCAGCGTGTCGACCTGACGCGAGAGCTCCTTGAGCTTTTCCTTGTGCGTTACGCCGAAGCGCTGCTCCTCGTCGATGATGAGAAGGCCAAGGTCCTTGAAGTGCAAACTCTTTTGCAGCAGCGAGTGCGTGCCAATGAGTAAGTCGATCTTTCCCGCGGCGGCATCCTGCAAAATCTGCTTCTTCTGCGCCGGCGTTTTGAAGCGCGAGAGCACTTCGATGCGCACGGGGAACGAGCGGAAGCGGTTCAGCGCCGTCGCATAGTGCTGCTGGGCGAGCACGGTGGTCGGCACTAAGATTGCCGCCTGCTTGCCGTCGAGCACGCACTTCATCACGGCGCGCAGCGCGACCTCAGTCTTACCGTAGCCGACGTCGCCGCAGAGCAGGCGGTCCATCGGCGTCGAGCGCTCCATGTCGGCCTTGATCTCGGCGATGGCGCGGAGCTGATCGTCGGTCTCTTCGTAGTCGAAGGCCTCTTCAAATTCCTTCTGCCACGGGGAGTCGGGCGAAAAGGCGAAGCCCGGGCGGCGCTGGCGCTCAGCGTAGAGCGCGATGAGACCCTTGGCAAGGTCCTTCGCCGCGGCGCGCGCCTTCGTCTTCGCGCGCGACCAGTCTGTGCCGCCGAGCTTACTGAGCTTCGTGCGTATTTGGCCGTCCTCGTCCTCGCCATGGCCGCCGATGTATTTCGACACCATGTCGAGCTGCGTCGCGGGGACGTATAAGCTGTCGTTGCCCGCATAGCAGATCTTGATATAGTCCTTGTCCACGCCGTCGACGCGCATGCGCTCGATGCCCGCAAAGCGGCCGATGCCGTGGTGGACATGCACGACGAGATCGCCGGGGGAGAGGTCTTCATAGGACCGCAGCGCGGCGCGGGCCGACGTCTCCTTCTTCGGTTTTGCCCGCGTGCGCTTGCCGGAAAGGGGAGAAGTGAGCTGCCCCTCGGTCAGAATGACGAGCTTTAATTGCGGATATTCGCTGCCCGCGCTCAGCGCGCCGAGGCCGATGACGGTCTCGTGCGGGACGGGGAGGCGGTCGTTATTCAAATCAAGCTGCGCGCGGATGCCGCGCTCTTCCAAAAGGCGCTGAAAGTTCTTCGCGCGCGTTTCGTTGCCGCAGAGAACGAGCACGCCGCAGCCTGCGCCAAGATACCGCTCCATGTCGCCCGCGGCGGTCTCGAGACTGCCGCCGTACGACGGCAGCGAGCGCGCGTTCATGCTGAGGATGGCCCTCGGCGGCAGCAGATTGCGCGACGTGGGCAGCGCATCGAGCAGCAGCACGGGGAACGCGCCCATGCGGTGGCTCAATGCCTCCTGACTCAGCGCGAGCGCGGCAAATTCGCCGCACAAAATGCCCTCTTCGATGAGGGGCTTCACGTCTTCAGAGAGCTCCCAGTGGTAGTTCTTGCTGCGTTCCAAAACGCGCATGCCGTCGCTGACGGCGATCAGCGTGTCGGGTGAAAGATAGTCGAGCGCGCAGACCTCTTCGGGGTAGCACGCGGCGAGATACCGGTCCATGCCGCCGAGCGGCAGGTCGTTACGAAGCCTCTCGATGTCGCTGCGCAGCGTTTGGACGATGGGACTGTCCTCGGCCTTTTTTGCAATTTTCTGCGCGGCGCGCCCAAGGCGTTCGAGCATTTTTCCGCGTCCGCCGTCCGAGAGGGCGGGCAGCACCTCCGCCGCGGGCAGGACGGTCAGGGATTTGACATTCTGCGTGCGGCGCTGGGTCGTCACGTCGAATTCGCCCATCGCGTCGACCTCGTCGTCGAAGAATTCGACGCGCACGGGCGCGCTCAGCGGCGACCAGACGTCGAGAATGCCGCCGCGCAGCGCGAACTGGCCGACGCCTTCGACCGTTTCCGCGCGCGTGTAGCCGCTTTCGACAAGCTTTTTCGAGAGCGCGTTCAGGTCAAAGCGGTCGCCGAGCGAAATGTCCGTCACCGCGCCGCGCAGCGTGTCGGGCGGGAGCGTTCGCTGCATCAGACCGTCAACCGTCGCGACCAGGATCGGCGCTTTTCCGGCGGCAAGGCTGCACAGCGAGCCGATGCGCTGCTGCTCCCAGCCGTGGGAGGCGAACACGCGGTCGCGCAGCTGCCATTCGCGCGCGAACAGCAGGCTCACGTCCTCACCGAGCAGCTCGTGCAGGTCGCCTGCCATGCGGTTTGCCTCGTTTTCATCCGCGCAGACGATCAAAAGCGGGCGCTGTGTCTTGTGCCGCACGGCAGCGGCAAGCTGCGCGCGGTGCACACCCGAAAGGCCCGACACGGCGATGGGCGATGTGCCCGCGTCAAGCGAGAGCAGCAGCTCGCGCACCTCGGGAAGAGATGCGAGCGCTTCATTGAGTTTGTTCATTCCCTGCGCCATGCCGTATCCCTCCTTCCGCAACGCGCAAAAGGGCAGATCCGCCGCAGCCGCGGCGGGTCATGCCCGTGGTTGTCAGTCATTTTATTATATAGGCTTTTGGCAAAAAGTCTATGTCGATTTTTTAAATTTTGGCGGCAAAAAGCGTTCAGCCGTTGTAGCGGTTCTGCGCGGCGCTCACGCCGTCGGTGATGATGCACTCCGCCGCGCCGAGCGCGCGGTCGAGCACACCGTCGATGACCTTGCGCTCATTGGCCGTGAACGGGCCGATGACCCAGTCGACAATGTCGTGCTCCGGCGCGCCGACGCCGACCTTGACGCGCGGGAAAGCGTCAGTGCCGAGGTGCGCGATGATGTTCTTGAGGCCGTTGTGTCCGCCCGCGCTGCCGCTGCCGCGCACGCGGAGCTTGCCGAGCGGGAGCGAAATATCGTCGGAGATGACGATGACGTGGTCGGCGGGAATTTTATAGAACCGCGCCGCCTCGCCCACAGCCTCGCCGGAGAGGTTCATGTAGGTCTGCGGCATCATCAAAAGCACATTCGCCCCGCCAAATTCGATGACTTCCGTCAGCGCGCGGAAGCGCAGGCGGTTGCAGCGCAGATCGCGCTTGTCGATCAGACGCTCCGCGGCCATGAAGCCGATGTTGTGGCGGGTGTTTTCATACTGCTTGCCGTAGTTGCCCAAACAGACGAGCAGCCATTCCGGCGGGCCGGATTTTTTGAAAATCATGGAAATGTTCCTCACTTTCCCCGTAAGGGGGAGTTTCTTGCGCGCCCCTGGGCGCGCGGGGTTATGCGGCGTGCGCGCCGCAAGATCACACCCCCCATTTTCTTTCCGTGGAAAGAAAACGGGCGGTGTGACCGTCCAAAAGAAAGGCGTTTTACATTGGCAGTCTCGATCTCGAAGAGCTGCACGCGCTGCGCAATGTAAGTGCGGTGTACATGGCTTCGCCATGAATCCCTGCGAATCGTGACCGTTTTGCAACCGCGCCTTACTATCGTGAGGCGCGAGTGACGTTACCTCGGCGGCAGACTGCTTGCCGAATGCGGCATTGCTGCGCTCGCCGCATTGATGGGCACCTCGGTAGACGGGAATTACTGCGCACTTCTACAAGATGGGCAGAGCGGCACCCGCAAGGGGTGTGCCGCATCCGTAAGGCGTCAGAGCCGCCAACGGCTGCGCAACAGCGGATAATAGGAGTAGAGGCAAATCGTATCGCAATGCTAACGCGGCTTTGCCGCGCGCAGGCATTTTCATTCCGGAGGCATAAAGATTGTTCGAGCTCCAGACTGCCAATCTAATCCCTTTCTCTTGGGGGTCAAAGGGGGATATTCTCTTTCCGAGGAAAGAGAATATCCCCCTTAACCGCGTCCCCACTTAAGGTGGGGGACAAAATCGTTTTAACGAATTAGTTAAAAAGTTTCGCGATAGAAATTTCCTGATATGTGCGCTCGATCGCTTCGGCGAACATCGGCGCGACGGTCAGGTACTTGATGCGGGACTTGGCGAGCTCCTCTTCGCCGGCAGGGGCGGGGATGGTGTCGAGCAGGGCGAGCTCTTCGATGCTGCTCGCGGCCAGGCGCTCGAGCGCGGGGCCGGAGAGAACGCCGTGGGACGCGCAGGCGTAGACCTTCTTCGCGCCGCCGACTTCAACGATGGCCTTGGCCGCGTTGCAGAGAGAGCCCGCGGTGTCGACCATGTCGTCGAAGAGGATGCACTCCTTACCCTCAACGTCGCCGATGACGTTCATGACCTCGCACTGGTTGGCCTTCTGGCGGCGCTTATCGACGATGGCGAGGTTCATATGCAGCTTCTGGGCGAAGGTGCGGGCGCGGGCGACGGAGCCGACGTCGGGGGAGACGACGACCATGTCCTCGCACACGGAGCCGAACTTCTTGGCGTAGTAGTCGACGAAGATGGGGTTGCCGAAGAGGTTATCCACGGGGATGTCGAAGAAGCCCTGGATCTGGTTGGCGTGCAGGTCCATCGTCAGCACACGGTCAACGCCTGCGGCGACGAGCATGTTGGCCACGAGCTTGGCGGAGATGGGGTCGCGGCTCTTGGCCTTGCGATCCTGACGGGCATAGCCGAAGTAGGGCATGACAGCGGTGATGCGGCCGGCGGAAGCACGGCGGCAGGCGTCGACCATGATGAGAAGCTCCATCAAACTGTCGTTGACGGGCTTGCAGGTGGACTGAACGAGGAACACGTCGCTGCCGCGCACGGTCTCGTACAGGGAGACGGAGGCCTCGCCGTCTGCGAAGCTCTTGACCTCGCTCTCGCCGAGCTTGGTGCCGATGATCTTGCAGATGTCCGCTGCCAGTTTGGGGTTTGCGTTGCCGGTGAAAATCTTGATGTCCTTACCGTGAGAGATCATGTTGATGTACTCCTCTGTTTATAAAAATTTTCTGAAGTTACTTTTTCTCGTGCGCCGCGCGCCACTGTTCCGCCCAGCCGGGCTTGTTGACCTGACGCTCGCGCGCGATGGCGAGGGAATCGGCGGGCACCTCGTCGGTGATGGTGGAGCCGGCGGCGATGTAGCTGCCGTTCCCGACCGTGACGGGGGCGATGAGGTTTGTGTTGCAGCCGATGAAGGCGTCGTCGCCAATCGTGCAGCGGAACTTTTTAAAGCCGTCGTAGTTCGTCGTGACCGTGCCGCAGCCGAAGTTGATGCGCTCGCCGCAATCGCTGTCGCCGACGTAGGTGAGGTGCGAGATCTTCGTGCCGTTGCCGATGACGCTGTTTTTGATCTCGACAAAGTCGCCGACTTTGACATGGTCGCCGATCTTCGAATTCGGACGGACGTAGGCAAAGGGGCCGACGGTCGTGTGCGCGCCGACCGTGCTTTCATTGAGCTGCGAGGCGTTCACCTCGGTCTCGTCGCCGACCGTGCAGTCGCGGATCATGGCGTTCGGGCCGATGGTGCAGTTCTTGCCGATGACGGTCCGGCCGCGCAGGATCGTTCCCGGCAGGATGACCGTGCCGCTGCCGATCTTGACGCGGGGGTCAATGTAGGTATTGTTGGGGTCCATGATGGAAACGCCCGCGGCAAAGTGCTTGTCGGCGATCTTGCGGCGGCACATGTCCTGTGCGGACCTGAGCTCCTCGTCGTCGCCGACGGGCAAAAAGCCCTTCGTGATCTCCGCCCCCTTGGGGAAGGCGGCGAAAGCGCCGTGCTCCTTGAGCACCTTGCAGCACTCCTTCGCGTCCGCGGAGTAGACCGCGCCGCCGGAGAACACGCCCACGGGCAGCACCGCGCCGTTGACGATGAGCACGCTGCCCTTTTCATCCTTGAGGAGCGTTAAAAGCTCTTCCCCGTGTCTGGCACCGTCGACGTAGACAACGTCGGCGCTTTCGGGGATGTAGGGGCGCATCATGTCGTGTGCCCGTTTGTCAGACACAACAAAAAACCGCTCAATGCCCCGCCCCATCAGTTCTTCGACCATCCACGTGAGAATGGGGCAGAACAAAATGGGCCTCAGCATCAGCGGCGTTTTTTCTTTTGTCAGGGTCATATCGTCCGGCATAAAGAGAACTGCCAACTTCTGATCCATCGGAGCTCATCTCCTTTCATTTTACTCTCTATTAACGACATTATAGCAAAGATGCCCGAAAAATCCACCGTTTCTCACAAAAAAAACAAAAAATTTTTGATTTGGCGGCTTTACTTTTACATTTTCAAAATTTCGTTTCAAAAGACTGCATTTTTGGTTGAATTCGCAATATTTTTGCGGTACAATAATAAAACTTTCGCGTGGAGGAGGTGCTGTCATGCTGAATATCGTGCTCGTCGGGCCGGAGATCCCGCAAAACTGCGGCAATATCGCGCGCACCTGCGCGGCGACGGGGGCGCATCTGCATCTCATCAAGCCCCTCGGGTTCGACATTTCCGACCGCGCCGTCAAGCGCGCGGGGCTGGACTACTGGTACCTTGTGGATATCAGCGTGTACGAAAATTTAGCCGACCTTTTTGCAAAGCATCCCGAGGCGGAACGAGACTGCTGGCTCGCCACGACCAAGGCCCCGCAGGACTACTGCCAGGCGGAATTCAAGGACGGCTGCTGGCTCTTTTTCGGAAAGGAGACCGCGGGCCTGCCGGAGCCTTTCCGCGTGGCGCACTATGAGCGCTGCATCCGCCTTCCGATGCGGAAGGAGGCGCGCAGCCTGAATCTATCAAACTCCGTGGCGATCCTGACGTATGAAGCGCTGCGGCAGACGGGCTTTCCCGGTCTCAAGCACGAGGGGGAAATGCTGGAAAAGGAGTAAATCCCAAATTCGTTTCAACTGAGTAACCAAATCGTATGTGTATGAGGAGGAAACAACATGAATTATAACAAGAAGACTGTTCTCGATGTGGACGTGAGTGGCAAGAAGGTGCTGCTGCGCTGCGATTTCAACGTGCCCCAGGACAAGGAGACCGGCGAGATCACCTCGGATAAGCGCATCGTGGCCGCGCTGCCGACCATCCGGTATCTGCTCGACCACGGCGCGGCGGTCATCGCCTGCTCCCACCTCGGCAAGCCCGAGGCCAAGTTTGACAAGTGGGTGAAAAAGCAGACCGAAAAGGGCAAGGACCCCGCGACGCTGACCGAGGAGAAGTGGAAAAAGTCCCTCGACAAGCTGACGCTTGCGCCCGTCGCCAAGCGCCTGTCCGAGCTTTTGGGCAAGGATGTCATCTTCGCGCACGACGTCGTCGGTGAGGACGCCAAGGCCAAGGCCGCGGCGCTCAAGGGCGGCGAGATCATGCTGCTTGAAAACACCCGTTTTGAAGCGGGTGAGACCAAGAACGACCCCGAGCTTGCCAAGGCCCTTGCCTCGATGGCGGAGCTGTACGTCTCCGACGCGTTCGGCACGGTGCACCGCGCGCACGCGTCCACCGCGGGCGTGGCCGCCTATCTTCCCGCCGTGTCGGGCCTGCTCGTTGCCAAGGAGCTTGAGGTCATGGGCAAGGCGCTCGACGATCCCAAGCGCCCGTTCGTCGCCGTGCTCGGCGGCGCAAAGGTCAGCGACAAGATCGCCGTCATCAACAACCTTTTAGACAAGGCCGACACCGTCATCATCGGCGGCGGCATGGCCTACACGTTCGCCAAGGCGCAGGGCGGCGAGATCGGCAAGTCCCTGCTCGAGGAAGACAAGTGCGCCTACGCGCTCGAGATGATCGAAAAGGCCAAGCAGAAGGGCGTCAAGCTCCTGCTGCCGGTCGATACCGTCGCGGCGACGGAGTTTGCCGCCGACGCAGAGCCCCACGTCGTCGACGCGATGCACATCCCCGCGGATATGATGGGCATGGACATCGGCCCCAAGACCGTCGAGCTCTTCTGCGCGGCGACCAAGGGCGCGGGCACGATCGTGTGGAACGGCCCCATGGGCGTTTTTGAGTTCCCAACCTTTGCGACCGGCACGAAGGCCATGGCCAAGGCGCTCGCCGAGAGCGGCGCGGTCACGATCATCGGCGGCGGCGACAGCGCGGCGGCAGCTGAGCAGCTCGGCTTTGCCGACAAGATCACGCACATCTCCACCGGCGGCGGCGCGTCGCTCGAGTTCCTGGAAGGCAAGGAATTACCGGGCGTTGCGTGCCTTTTAGACAAGTGAGAAAAATCTCTATTGATTTTCATATATTCGCATAGATCTTAGATTTAGACAGTAACAGGAGAAAAGACCCAACATGAATCGCAGATACCGTAAAACCATCATCGCAGGCAACTGGAAAATGAACAAGACCCCCAGCGAGACCAAGGCCTTTGCCGAACAGTTCAAGGCCATCCTTCCCAAAACCAAATGGTGCGACATCGTCGTGTGCGTGCCCACGGTCGACCTTTCTGCCGCCGTGCGCTCGTTCAAGGACAGCCGCATCGCCGTCGGCGCGGAGAACGTCTACTTTGAAAAGAGCGGCGCCTACACCGGCGAGATTTCCGCCGACATGCTCGCCGACCTCGGCGTGCGCTATGTCATCGTCGGCCACAGCGAGCGCCGCGCGCTCTTCGGCGAGACGGACGAGATCGTCAACAAAAAGGTCCTCGCCGCGCTCGAGGCGGGGCTGAACCCCATCATCTGCGTGGGCGAGAGCCTTGCCCAGCGCGAGATGGGCGTGACGATGGAGCTCATCGCGCTGCAGGTCAAGTCTGCCCTCGCGGGCGTGAGCGCCGAGCAGATGCGCCGCTGCGTCATCGCCTATGAGCCTATCTGGGCCATCGGCACCGGCAAGACCGCCACGGGTGAGCAGGCGGCCGAGGTCTGCACCTATATCCGCTCGCTCATCCGCGCGCAGTACGGCGCGCGCATCGCCCGCAGCGTGACCATTCAGTACGGCGGCTCGATGAAGGGCTCGAACGCCCACGAGCTGCTCTCGCACGAGGACATCGACGGCGGCCTGATCGGCGGCGCTTCGCTCGACCCCAAGGCGCTGATGGAGATCGTCCACGCTGCCAACCAGGAGTAAGGAGGAAAATCGATGAACAAGACTCCCACCACGCTGATCATCATGGACGGCTTCGGCCTGTCCAACGATACCGTCGGCAACGCGGTGCGCGCGGCCAACACCCCCGTGCTCGACGGCCTTTTTGCCGAGTATGCCCACACGACGCTCCAGGCCTCCGGCCTTGACGTGGGCCTGCCCGCGGGCCAGATGGGCAACAGCGAGGTCGGCCATACCAACATCGGCGGCGGCCGTGTCGTGTTCCAAGACCTGCCGCGCATCACCCGCTCGATCGAGGACGGTACGTTCTTTGAAAATCCCGCCTACAACAAGGCGATGGACGACTGCCTTGAAAAGGGCTCTGCGCTGCACCTTTACGGTCTGCACTCCACCGGCGGCGTGCACTCCACGCTCGACCACCTCTACGCGCTCTTAAAGATGGCGCACATCAAGGGCTTAAAGCGCGTGTATATCCACGCCTTCCTCGATGGGCGCGACACGCCCCCGACCTCCGGCCGCGACTTTGTCGCAAAGACCATGGAAAAGTGCCGTGAGCTCGGCGTCGGCAAGATCGCGACCGTCATGGGCCGCTACTACGCGATGGACCGCGACAAGCGCTGGGACCGCCTCGAGAACGCCTATGACGCGCTCGTCTACGGCGAGGGCGTGCAGGACAGCGACCCCATCCACGCCATCGAGGAGAGCTATAAAAACGGCGTGACGGACGAATTTGTCGAGCCCATCGTCTGCGACAAGGACGGCATGATCTCCGACAACGATTCGGTCATCTTCTTCAACTACCGCCCCGACCGCGCCCGCGAGATCACGCGCGCGTTCGTCGACCCCGCGTTCGACGGCTTCAAGCGCGAGTTCTTCCCGCTCACCTACGTCTGCAACACCGAGTATGACGCGACCATGCCGAACGTGCTCGTTGCCTTCCCGCGCATCAGCGTGAAAAACGGCCTTGGCGAGTATCTGAGCAAGATGGGCATGACCCAGCTGCGCATCGCCGAGACCGAAAAGTACGCGCATGTCACGTTCTTCTTCAACGGCGGCGTCGAGGACCCGTATCCCGGCGAGGACCGCGTACTCGTCGCGTCCCCGAAGGTCGCGACCTACGACCTCCAGCCCGAGATGAGCGCCTACGAGGTCGCGAGCAAGTGCGTCGAGCGCATCGAGTCCGGCAAGTACGACGTCATCATTCTGAACTTTGCCAACTGCGACATGGTCGGCCACACGGGCGTCTTCGACGCGGCTGTCAAGGCCGTCGAGACCGTTGACGAGTGCGTCGGTCAGGTCGTGGAGGCGACGCTCAAGATGGGCGGCATCGCGATGATCACCGCCGACCACGGCAACGCCGAGCAGATGCTCCAGGCGGACGGCAAGAGCCCGATGACCGCGCACACGACGAACGTAGTGCCCTTCATCCTCTGCGGCGCGGGCACCGAGCTGCGCCCCGGCCGCCTCGCCGATATTGCGCCGACGATCCTCGACGTGATGGGCCTTGAGCAGCCCACGGAAATGGACGGCAAGACGCTGATCGTCCGCTAAAAAATCGAATCTGCCATGTTTAGAAAAAGCTCTGACGGTACACACTACCGTCAGAGCTTTTTTTGCTCCCAATTTTCGCACGAGCCGCGAAGCGGCGGAAAGGATGAAACATGGCAGGATCGAACGGCCGCGCAAAGCGGCACTTCTTCGGCGGGACGGGCTTATACATAGCCCTGTTCCTCGGTGTGACGGCGCTGGCCGTCGCGGGCTATTGGACGCTGCTGCCGAAAAATACGGCGGACAAGGACGCGGAGAACGTCTCCTCACAGGTAGAGCTTCCCGTGCAGGACGAGACACCGCAGATGCCGGAAGCACCGCTGCCGCAGGAGGCGGCAAAGCCGGCAGAACCGGTGGAGGAGCCGCCCGAGGACCTCACCGTGATGGATGAGGCCACGGGCGTGGAGGACACCGTCCCCGCGATGGAGAGCGAGACGGACGCGCAGCCCGTCGCCCCGCGGCTCGTGGTCGCGCCGCTCGTGGGGGAGGAGGTCGCGGCGTTTTCGGTCGACGAGCTCAAGTATAACGAGACGCTTGGCGACTGGCGCACGCACGACGGCATCGACATCGCCGCCGAGGTCGGCACGCAGGTGATCGCCGCGTGCAGCGGCGTTGTGACGGCGGTGCGCGACGACGACATGATGGGCACGCTCGTGACCATCGCGCACGACGACGGGTACGAAACGACGTACGCGAACCTCCGCAGCTCGCCGGGCGTCGGCGAGGGACAGTATGTCTCCGCGGGCGAGGTCATCGGCGCGGTGGGCAGCAGCTCGATCGCCGAGTTCTCGATGCCGGCGCATCTGCACTTTTCGGTCAGCAAAGATGGGGTACCATGCGACCCGAAGGAATTTCTAAATTAAAAATAGAGGCCGCTCAGCTATGGCTGAGC
>OHAO01000329.1_pt1 | contig 35678 bp, 31 predicted proteins | sample 1577151 | NCBI WGS metagenome assembly OHAO01 (sample SAMEA3541585, study PRJEB24748) | human gut metagenome | biome: human gut; feature: human-associated habitat; material: faeces | place: China | collected 2012 | reverse complement strand
AGTTTTTAGTGGGAATATATTTTTTAACCAACCTCTTTTTTTTAAAAATATTATAGTTCCCAATGTTGACACAACCATATTGATTGCAAAATAAGAAATGGACAATATAGAAATCTCACAATGAAACAAAGAAAGAAGAAGTATTAGCAGAAAAGTAGTTATTGATTGTGTCGTCACAATTAAAGAATAATACTTACTCTCTCCATAAGAAAAGAATAATGGAATACCCAAGCTTAAAGGTATATTAAATAAAAAAATGAATTGTATTGTAACAAATATTTGCCTCCCTTGTAATTTTATAATTTCATTATCTGTTTTAAAAAAAGATTGATATGGTATGAAGTCAATGAAAATTAATAAAATAACAGAAATAATTGTGGAAACTATTAAAAAGAAAAATAATGCACAATAAAAATACTGTTTAGCTTCTTGATTACCGATTTCACCTCGAGGTATTTCTCTACTGACAATATTTCTCAACACATTAGTAAATCCAAAATCTCCAGTCACAATAACAGCTGCTAATGAAGTTATACTTGCCCATAAACCGAATTCCTCCTGTGAGTAAAATTTAATAACAATAAAAACAAGAGCAAACCTTAATAAGTTTCCAATTAAAGAACTGCTAAAAACCCATGAAATATTTTTCAACAAACGGCTGTTTTCTTTTAGCTCTGTGACATATTTTGATTTATGTAGCATTTGAAAATAGTTTTTATTAGTCAATACTAATGTAATTTAGATTCCAGGTAATATTTTCTAGTGATTTATCCTCCGATATGTTTTTTATGTACAAAAAATCTGCAGGATTATTTAACCGAGATTTTCGTAAAAATGGGAACTCTCTTTTTATACTATTAGTATTATTATACTCATTTGTAGATGTCTGTATTGACAACAAAACTGAATTACAAAATCTTTTTACTCCCTTTATTAGTATTAAACGCTCATGTTCACAGGTTGCCATAATATCTAATATCTGAGTAAGTTTAATATTCCTTTTAGTTACACCAATAAATGAAGCAAACCCACAAATGCTATTTTGTTTATATAGAATTAAATAATTAACCTTCCAAAGAGGATTGGAGTATTTCCATTTCCAGTACATTTCATCGCGAGCCATTTCAATACATTTTGATGAATGAAATGTTTTACAAAATGAAATAAGCTGGGTTATAATTTCATCACTAAGTTGAGATGTATAATGTATAAGATTGTATGTATGTTGATATGTAACTTGGTTATTACTTTGAAATTTAAAACAGAATGGCAAGAGGTTATAGAAAGAAATACCTATACGAATTTGTTTATGAGCAAATGCTTTGCTATGAAATTTATTTAAATAGATTGAGGATGATTTTTCATTAGATGATAAAGCTAAAAAATATTTAAGATCTGTTGTCTGATAATAACAAAAAGCATAATTTGCTAGTTTTGTTCCTATTCCTTTGCGTTGATATTGTGGACTTATTACTGCATCTGAAAATACAGCAACTGGAAAAATCTGATTGTGGAAACTATAATTGTTGATACTAAACCCTCTAAAACCTATAACTTTATTCCCGTCCAATGCTACAAAGGCATTACATAGTTGTTGGCCAGATGGATATTTCCACTTAAAAACGTTTGTCAACAATTGAGGATCTAGATTATTCCATAATTCTCTTTCCAACTTAATTACTTGCGATAAGTGAAGCCTTTCGTTATATTTCTCGAATATCAGTTCCATTTTTGTGAGTTTGTTAATTCTTATAATTCTTTTATTTTTGACATATGTCTGTTACCATACCAATCGAATAATCCTGTAGTCTTTATTATAGACCACCATAAAGGATTTTTATCACCCAAACAAATGCGAGGTATAAAGAAATTATCACATTTGCTAGAGTAATCTTTCCATTCTAAAGTGAATGCATATTGGATTCCGTATGTCAAGAATAATTTTTTTGTAAAACAATGATCATGAGTTGGCAAATTACCGAAAGGATATGCAAAAAAAACAGTATTCCAATTGTTCTGTTTAAAAAAAGACATTCCTTGCATAAAATCCAACTCTATCTTTTCGTAGCAATTTAAAGACCAATCTGTATGTGCATTTGTATGAAAACCTATTTGAAATCCTTTTTGTATCCATGAATTAATCTCTTCAACTGACATTGTAGATTCATTGGGATACATCCTATTACTGACTAAGTCTTTGTCACCTGCCTTTTTATTTAAGAGTAAAGGAGGTACAAACAGGAGAGCAGGAATATTTTCTTTACATAAGAAGGGTAACAATTTGTTATATATACTTTTATAAGCATCATCTATAGTTAAGGTAAGCATTCTTTGCTTTGAAGAATTCTTTAGAAACTCTTCCATACTGACATATTGGTATCCTAATTTTCTTGTAATATATATATATCGACAAAATTTTTCCAAAGTAAGATTCTCATCTATGGCATGAATACAGATAATCCGTGAACCAAACATAAAATATATTATTTAGTTATAAAATATTGAGGATTTGTAACTTTAAGTTCATTCACTTCCTCTAATAAAGGAAGTGTATTATCAATGATAAGATCACTATTTTTAAAAATAGATTTGCCTAACCTCAAATGGTTTCTAATACTTTCTATGCTTAGATTACCATTTGAATCAGATAAGTCTGAGGCATGCTCTTCAATAGAATGAGCATAAGAATTTAATTTATTCATGATAAAATATTCATCGCCTAACCATGAATGATGCCAGCCCTTATATCCAGACAGGCAAGGAACTTCATTTATTAACTTTCCACGTTCTCCCATTTTACGCAAATAGTCAGAATCATTAAAAAATCGTTTTCTCATAACATCTCCTCTAACTATAAATGTTCGATATGAATAATGAGGTGCACCTGAGAAGTTAGGACATAATAAATTAAAGTAGAAAACTGTAAAATATAAATTAATGGTAGCAATACCAGTTTTTTTTACTACTTCAATAATTTCATCTAAATATTTATAATCAATAATCTCATCAATGTCGGATAATATTAATATATCTTTATCATCATAATCACAATTCCATAATGAAAAATTTCTTGATACAGCCTCATTATACCAGTTTGTTTTGAAATAATAATGTTTCATCCATTTGGTTATAGGATGTATGTCAATATAAGGAAATAGTTTACGTGACTTCTTGTAATATTTGTTTCCATCCAATTTATGATAAACTACTTTTTCTTCATGTGCAAATTGGAATTCATAGGGATGCGGAGTAAATTTAAAAGAACGATCACATTCAGTTACGTGTATTTCATCCACCCATTTAGCTGCTTCTCGAATATTTATGCCTGATATTAAATGTTCATTATAAAAAGGCATACATAATTTTATAGCCATAATAGAATCGTATTATTTAAAAAGTCTGTAATATTTTTGTTTTAATTTATGTAAAAGATCAGCATGTTCTTGTTTTATAGTGTAAAGTTCATGTGTAACTGGGAGGCCTTTCTTCCCTACAATAGTCGCAATGCGTGAAAAAATATTATATTCATTCATAACTCTTTTTTTTGCTTCCAGTATAAAAGACAGCCGTTCTTCATATATATTATTAGATATTATTTTATTGATAGCTTGGGCTGTTTCCTTTATATTTTTAAAGTCCATAACTTCAAAACTTTCTTTTGGAAAATATGTTTCAGCATCAGGAGCGCCCCAATATAATGGCAACGCTTCAGCAATAAAGGCATCAAATATTTTTTCTGTGATATATTGTGGTTCTCGACAGTTCTCAAAAGTTAAAACATATTTGTATTTTGAAAACACATCCCATTTATCTTCAACGAATTGAAATCCGTTCCCATATATATCAATATATTCAGGCATTTCATTTTTTAATGCCATAAGAAGTTTCAGACGTTTGCGGTGTCCATTTGTCATTGTCTTTGAAGAAGTGATTACCGCAACTTTGTCTAATTTTGGTGAAGAAATATGTTTACTCAGAAAATCATAATCTAAAAAATTAATCATGTCAGAGCATTTCTTTATTTTGTCATAGCGCGATCCAATTCTCCATGGCAGCATTGGTATATCATAAATCTGTTCTCCTCTATATCCTGAAACCTTTCTGAAGGTTATAATGTTACCAAATTGATTTGTGTATTTAGGATGATACAACTTAACAGTTGCTGGTTCACAAATACATAGATAAGTATTTTCTTTAGCACAGTTTATCTGTAAATCCGTTTTTATAGAATCTATTATAAATAGATAATCACAATAATCACAATGCTCATTAATGATAAATCTACAATTTCCCCATTTGTTTTTTCTATTAGGAAATTGCTTAATCAATGCTTGATCTGCCGCACCATATACAGCTACTATTATTTCTTTCATAATGTTTTTAATTTAAAAATTAATAGCATTATTTATGAGTCAGATTTTTGAATTTTACGATGCAATATAGTATGTTGAATAATTTTCGATTGGACAACTCAATAATTATCCGGTATTTTAGTGGTAATGTCTTTTTATTGATAGATATATCTCTATATAACTGAGATACTTCTGATAGATAAATCCAGGCATTTTTCCGATGTGCACATATATCTATTAATAATTTTGATTTTACTAAAAGTTTTGCTTCATCTAGGCTATCCTCATATTTTAGATAATCTTTCTTTGAGTGAAAAAACGAGTCAAGTATTGAAATAGCTTGTATCATATCCGTTATGTTTCTGGACTGATATGTATTTGTATAAGATTGAGTGTTGTATTGAACATAATTATATAAGCAATCGGAACAATATTCTATTTTATTTGCATAATAGATTATACGGGAAGAGGTGCAGTAATCCTCGCCAACATTTATACCTTCAATGAATCTGACACCATTATTTTTTATTATTGAGGTCTTATATAATTTTCCACATACACTGGGAGCCAGCTTGTATGTTAATATCCTTCTAATAACCTCTTCTTTTGTATCAGGGACTATTCGCCTTATTATCTGTTTCTTATTAGAATATATTCGACATGTGTCAAAAATAACAACATCTGCATGTGTCGCTTCAACTTTATTCATTAAAAGTTCGACTGCATTATGGTCTAAATAATCATCACTATCTACGAATAGAATGTATTCACCTGAAGCTGCATCTATTCCAGTATTTCGTGTAGCTGCCAATCCTTTATTTACACTATGTTCTATCAATTTTACCGCATTTTTCCGTTTTGGATATCCCTGTAAAATATTTTCTACAACTTTAATACTGTTATCAGGCGAACGGTCATCTACAAAAATATATTCTATATTGCTATAGGTTTGTTCAAATAAAGACTTACAGCATCGTTCTATATATTTCTCAACATTATATACTGGTACGCAGATAGTTACCTTAAAATTTATCATTAGTAGTAAATTTTTATATTAAACACCCAATTATACGAATCAAGTTTTAAGAATCACTTCAGATTCGCACATTTCACTCATTTAAGTTAAATTTTAGTAAGTTTCCAATTTTAGGGTGTCCCCTTTTAGACGGTCACCAGTAGACACTCGTCTAAAAAGAGTCCACCAATTTAACGATTATTATTATTTGCATATTGTCATGGGGAGATAAAGCATTGCAGAAGAAAAGCAGACTGTTTTTCCGTTGGACAGTAATAGGTTCTGAAGGTAAAATCGCATCTGCGTTAAGTTCTTCCTTGCGGTAAGTCTCTTCCATGTCGTATAATCATTTTTTAATACTTACAAATTTACCTTATCTCATGTACTAAAGAACCAAAGCTATCAACAAAACCTTTCATAACTTTTATATCTTTAACCGTTAGTGTCAATTCTAATTTATTCGGAAAAGGAGGTTTATATTTTTTCATTTCCGAATTCTCTTCAAAAGGATATCCGTGAAAAAAATAGCCCAAACAAAAACCTTGTATGTCAATCGGAGTATTTGTATAAAAAAAAACGCCAGATTCCGGATCCGGAGAAGTTTCTTCAATAGAAATTTTCTCAGAATCTTTAACTATTCCACCTATTACACATAAAGGGCCAAATCGGAAAGCTTGATCAAAATTCGTTGTATATTCAATAACTCCCTGACGATTCTTTGTGGATTTTTGCATAATCTTTATAGGAAGCCCTTCTCCTCCAGTTGTCTTCTGTTTTAACACAATATTCTGAATGGTATCAGAAAACTCTATAGACAATGCCCCATATTCACCTCCTACCGTATGGTACATCAACACATTCAATGCTTCTTCTGCACAGGCAAATCCCCTATAAACCATCATAATCAAGCCTCCTTATCAGGTTTTTCATCACCCTTTTCTGCCGGCATCTCAATCGGCTGGATAGCCTGTGTAAAGGCTTCGATGATGGTATTCACCCCCTTGGGAACAGGAAGCTGTCCGGCATGGACATTAACCGTATATTTGGCAGAGTTGCTCTTCTCATAGTGTGTATCATGGGTGGAAGAGTCGCGTGAAGAATAGCTGGCAGATCCTTTGATGGAAACCGACAGAGGCCCCCACCCCAGCTTGCTTTCGAACGAGCCTTCGCCCCTGGATTCCGTTTCCTTGTTCGCAGATTCCGTTTCCGAAAAACTGGACTTCACCTCCATTTCAAAAGAAATGTCTACATTGTTTACTCCCAGAGAGTTGACCGGTATGATGGTCAGCAGGGGAAGATTGAACGAAGTGGTGAAGTTCCTGATTTCAGTGGTCGGCTTGCCATCCTTATCCGTAGTCGGTGTCAGCACACCTCGTTCCAGCGACATTTCAATCATTACCGGAGCGTAACTGGTATGCCTGACTGAACTGTCAGCATCTTTTCCGTATTTTTTCTTATACTCCTCTTTTTCCTTATCTGTCAGCGCACGCTCCACCCGGTTGAAACAGGTTTCAAGCAAAAACTTGGTCTGTGTGAGTGCCATGGCGGCATTGGCCTTGGCGGAAGCATTAAGCGGACCGCCGATCAGATCTTCCATAGGCAGGCCCGTAAACTGCTGGGCCATTGATAAAAGTTCTTTTTCCATCTGACTTGTGTTTTAAACGGTTAATGATTTATTTCTCCACAACTTTCCGAAGACCGGCTTCGTAATCGGCAATCAGAGTTTCAAGTTCCTGTGCATTGCCTCCGCCCTTGAGGGTGAACTCAATGCGGGTATTCACACTTTTATGAAAAAGATGGAATCTGCGGGGCTTTCCCATCATCAGCTCTCCGGATCTGAGGGAAAGGCTGCAATCCACTGAAAACGTTATTTTGTCCATCTGTACAGTCCGCGGAGTAACCAGCGTGGCCAGTGGCACCTGAACAGTCCGCCAGGCGGTCTGATCCTTGTCGTCCGTGTAAGGCACTTTGAACCGGACTTCCCGGGGGGTGTACAGATCGGTTCCGTTCTCCGTTTCCTTCGTAAAGGTTCCCGAAAGAACAGCGTCCAGTTCTGTCTGCCGGTCGCGCGCAACGGAGTTCACCGCCTCGCAAAGCTGCCGGATAAACGACTTGAAAGGAATCATCTCAAAAGTTTCCTATGGGTTTTCCGGCTTTTCATCCAGCTGCCGGGAAGCCTTCTGCTTCAGCTCTTCCAGCCGGGCACTGGCTTCGGCTACAATGGGACGGCTCTGAGGAGTCAGCGAAATGCGCGAATGACATTGGGAACATTCAAAAGCTTCTCCTTTCAGGAGCAGGGCCAGATCGAAATAAATAATATTCCGACAGCAAGGACATGGAATTGCATTAGGCATATTGTTATTTTTTTAAAGGTTTGTTTCTTCTGATTCTGTTTCCGTTTTCCGGAGAGGCACGGAAGCACGGATAGCTTTCTCGTAAAGCTCCATAACGGTAAGCAGTCCGCGCGAAAGGGGCTGCGAAGAGGTCTCCACAGACACTTCCAGTCCTTTCATGGCCGGAGTTTTCCCGTCCCGGTCCGTTCCGTTCAGACGGCCGCGATACAGGGCTTTCTCGCTCAGGATATCGGTCGGTCCGTTGGCCGGATAGCTGTCGGACGAAGTAATGTCGATGGAAAAGTTGATATGGGCCTTGGCTACGGACAGGGCGTTGATGGAAAGCAGGTTGATAAGGGGCATCTGGAAGGTCATGGATTTGCCCTCTGCTCCTCCCACCTGAATACTCATGGTGATCATCTCCGGTTCGTAGACCCCGTCCTTGTATTTGAAACAGTTCTTCAGCAGGAAGGTGGTCTGTCCGGACAGCATCATCATGTTGGCCTTGGAAAGGGCAACCAGCGGAGCGCTGATAATGCTCTCGATGTTCTGTTCGCTGTTCAGATGTTCCGTTTTCGCCATAATTGAGCTACTCCAATTTTTATTTAATTAGATTTGCATATTGGGTTCACCGCTTACTAATAATCTAATTTAGATTTGAGATCATGAATATAAGAATGAAAGATCTGTGATACAGACAACGCTTTTCCAGAATTTCTGCAATAGATCACTGATATAAAGTAAGCATTATCTTCCACCAGAATTACTTCTGTTTCCATCGTCATACTACTTGAATCAGCATACTGTTGGAACCATGAAGAGAACTTCCGGTTGCGGGCTGCCTGATGACTATCGGAAATATCACATATAAATAACAGTACATTCTGATTATCAATAAAAAAGGAATTAACTATAGCAGCAATTGTTTGCCCTATTTTTATGTCTACTCCTTTTGTTTTTGTTTTACTAATATTAGATATGACCAACTGGTAAGCATGATCTATTTCCAAATTATCATCTTCTATAAACGCTACCATATATTCAACACCATCATCTGTAATGAAACGGACTGTCTCTTCAGTATCCTTTATAACCTGATAAGGTGAAATAGAATTGATATGGTGTAACGAATATAACATAATAAAAAAAATCAGCCAAGTACCTCACTTATCTTAGCTACTCTAATTCCGCTAGACCTGAGTTCGGACAATGGACGTCCCTCACGCATATATTCAATACACGTGTATTTATCTTCCATCATTTTCAAGAAGAAACGTTTCACATCTTCCTTTGTTTTGATTTGTTCTTTCTGTTGTCTTGCGGTATTTTTCATAAATACATGCTCCTTTCCTTTTTGCAAATTTCGGTTATATTAACCACATATACAAATATTTAAATCAAAAAGTTTCCTTCCTATAATTTGTTTTAACACTATGTGCATTCTCACAACGCAACCTTTCCGCAGATTCAGTGAAAGGCGCAAACGACATTACATCAAGCTCATTTTCAATCGGTTACAATCAAAAGCATCAGTCTTTCTGCCAGCTTTGCCAACCTATATATAAACTTATAGGGAAAAGTGCGGACAAAAATAGATCTATTTTTGTCCGCACTAACTATAAAAGTTTTATTCAGCCCTGGCAAACCTGGCAGAACTGCCGGTTAAGGCCTGTCTTCCGGATGCCGTTCCCGATAGTCATACTCCAGACTGTCAAGCAGTTGGATCAGCTGTTGCCGGAAGACTTCGGAGGACTGGCGGAACTGCGGAAGATAAATGCGGAAAATGTCGTAGTACTGGTTCAGATTCGTACTGACCCCTTTTTTACTTTCTCATACGTGCGGGCGCTCATCGAGGCCCGGTCGCAGATCTCACGAATGGTTAATAACTTGCCGTCGACTTTCACACGGCGATGCAGCATCTCAATGTACCGCCCCAGGGCGGCATTGGGTTCATGATTTTGTGCCATTTTTTTAAATTTAAAAAATTCGACACAAATATATGTTAATTCTCTTAATTTATCTATATTTTATTACCACCATACCGGTAAGCAAGATTTGGTGGTTTACACACCTTTCACAACCTTTGCGGAAAACTTTAAAATATCAATGCCATGGAAGACATTACATTCAGCCTTTTCAAAGGTTATGCGGACACCTTGCCGGCGGATGCAACACTCAGTGAAATCATCCGGATGATCCGACAGGATCCCACAGTAAAACTACACACCCTTAAACACCGTTACTACGCTTCGCAGGGAAATGCCGCTGCTGCCGATAAGGAGAAATCTTCCTGCCCCTGCTTTTCCGTTGCCGTCCGTTTTCAGGGTGGCAAGCGGAAGAGGCATATCTGCGGGTGGACTTCCGTCGGACTGGTGGACATCGACCACCTGGAAAAGGCTGCCCTGCCGGAACTGCTGAAGCGGATCGTTGCCGACCCGCATACCCTGCTCACCTACACCACAATCAGCGGAGCGGGCATCCGGATTCTCTACCGCGTGGAGCACGATGAAAACACCCTGCAAAGGGCTGTCGCCTCTCCGCTTGACGAGGACGCATACCTGGCTTCGGAAGCGCACTACCGGGCCGCCTTCCTGCTGGCAAATGACTATTATGCCCGACTGCTGGGTGTGGAATGTGACCTGAAATGCAAAAATTCAACCCGCCTGTGCGGGCTTGCCCACGATCCGGAACTTTTCTTCAATCCGGACGCTCTTCCCTTCCGGGCTGAGGTGGTTCCCAAAATCCGGAAACGGACGCGCAACTACCGGCTGGAAAGGGCCGTTACCACTGCCCGGAAGGAGCTGGAAGCGCAGGGGGTGACCTACGAACCGCATCAGCACAACGACTACATCATGCGGATGGGGTATCTGCTCAACCGCTACGGGATAGACCAGGATCAGGCCACGGAATGGGCGCTGAATACCTTTACCGGTTACGACGGCGACATAGCAGGGATCTTCCGCTCGTGCTACCTGCAGACAGAGGAATTCGGTACAAAAGTTCCCACCACCGGGAAGAATCATGCACGGCAACCGCTGGCTGGCGTGGCGGAGATCGAGGATTTTCTCAGCGGTCAGGGTTCGTTCCGCCGGAATGTCATTACCGGCAAGTATGAGGTGGACTTCACCCGCGAAAACCGCGAAGAGGATTTCCGGGAAGTGGACGACCACATTGTGAACTCGCTCTGGGCACGCATGAGCAAAACAAACAGCCGCGTACGGATCTCCGACCTGCGCAATGTGCTGGAGTCGGAATTCGTGGCGGACTACAATCCGTTTCAACTGTATTTTGACGGGCTGGATCCCTGGGACGGACAGACGGACTACATCGGCGAACTGGCCGATACACTCCATACGGTACAGGGTCCCGAGGACTGCCGGAAGTATCTGAAAAAATGGCTCGTGGGCTGCGTGGCAGCGCTCTTCGACCGCTCGGTGGTGAACCACGAGATTCTGGTGCTGGCCGGTCCGCAGGCTACCTACAAGACAACCTGGCTGAACAACCTGCTGCCGCCGGAACTGCGGAAGTATTTCTGCGTGAAGTCCGACTTTGCCCAGATGACCAAGGACGACCAGCTGCGCCTTACCGAGTTTGCCCTGATCTGCCTGGAGGAGATCGAGGAGCTGCGGCCGGAGGCGCTGAGCCGCATCAAGGCGGTTTCGACCACCCTGATCATCAACGAGCGGAGGGCGTACGGGCATTTCAAGGAATCGAAGCCGCACATTGCCAGCTTCTGCGGAACGACGAACAATGTCAACTTCCTGACTGACGTTTCAGGCGACCGCCGCTGGTTTCCCATGGAGATCACCGCCATTGATGATCCGTATACGCACCCCGTGAACTACAGGGGAGTGTATGCCCAGGCTTACGCGCTCTGGAAAAGCCGCTTCCGCTACTGGCTGAGCAGCAGCGAGGTGGCGGAGGTGAACCGCCGCAACGAGTATTTCCGGGCACCGGATCTGGAAGCGGACCAGATCCAGACGTATTTCCGCCGTCCCCTGCCGGGGGAAGCGGCTGTCTTCATTACCACGGCCCAGATCATCAGCCGCATCAGCGGAGGAATCCGCCAGCTGATGAGCCCCGCCAAGGTGAACCAGCTGATGAAAAAGCTGGGTTTCGAGGCGGTGCGCAGCGGCAACAAACGGGGCTATCTGGTGGTAGAACTGACACAGGATCAGGTGAACCAGAACCGCAGTGCCCTGGGGCATTATCTGCGGGAAGCGGAAGCCTGATATTCCGCAAGAGGATCAGGACAAGGCGCTGCGGAACTTCTGCCAGTAATCCTTACCGAGGAGTTCCCAGGCAGCCACGCCCGCAACAGCCAGAAAAATCAGTCCCAGCACGATCACCTTACGGCTGGTGCCGGAAGGTTCTCTCGGAACGACGGCAGGTTCCACCACGGCAAAGACAGGTTTTTCTTCCTGCACCTTGGCCCGGGCCACCTGCAGCTGCTGGGCTACCTGGCTGTAGACCTGATAGGCCAGCGACATATCGTTCTGAAGCCGTTCGCGCTCGGCCAGGGTACTCTGGAACACCACGTTGCTGTTGGCATCCACATAGTTCGCATACCGCTGCTGGGCTTCGTAATATTCCGCCTGACGCTCCCGGTAAAGCTGTTCCAGGTAACGGCAGTCTTCCTTCGCCTTGCGGGTACGGTAGGCTGTGATATACTGCTGAAGCTTGGAAACCACACTGTCGGCCACCGTAGCAGTGACCTTGGGATCCTGCAGGGTAACGGTCAAAGTGGTAATTGACGTCTTTTTATCCACATTTGCCAGTACAGACTGACGAAGAGACTGTAATTTTCCGGCATCTTCTTCAGAAAGTTCAATGGAACCTCCGGCCAGGGAATCAGCAGGCAGCTCTTCCTTGTCACCGCCCAGCAAAGACTTGATGCCGCCGACTGCCATGCCGGGAGCACGCAGGATGTAGCTCCACCAGGGAGCGGACTGTTCGTCCAGATAGGCAACAAGGGTGGTATCCACCTTGCCGTCAGCCGTACGGACACGGGCATCGAAAAGCTCCAGCAGGAAAGGGGTAGAAGCCACAATATCGGGAGCCAGCGTCGCATTCAGGGCATCCGGACTGTCGCTGCCCATACTGGTTCCCAGAAACGAGGCGGCCATACTTGCCAGTCCTCCCCCGCTCTTGCCGCTGCCCATTTCAGGGGAAAGGGTCACGCTGACCGTATATTGCTTGGGAATGCTCAGGGCAATGATCACGCCTGCCAGCAGTCCCACGGCGGCAGCCAGATATAACTTCCTGCGGATGGCAAATATGCGACGGATCAATGCCATCCAGTCAATTGTCACTTCGTCCTCCTCCCCGCCTTCGGGACGGGTGAAGAGGGGCTGTTCCATCTTATCTGTTTTCTTTTCTTCCATAGGTATTACTTCTTGATCAGGTTCGTAATTGTGGCGAACATGGTAGCGAGGGAACCGAAGGAGCTGGCATAACTCAAAACTTCAGCCACGCTGACACCCTTGCGGTCTTTCTTGCTCGGCACAATAATTTCACACCCCGGTTCGATCTTGTCGCTGTCGCGGCTGCCCACCTGGGTGACCTGACCGTTCATATAGATAATGAATTTCCTGGATTTCTTCGCATTGTCGGCATAGCCTCCTGCCTGGTCGAGGTAGTAGCTGACATTCTTGCCTTTCAGGTAGGCCACCGTGTTGGGAACCATTACGGCACCGTCGATCTTCACGGTGTTGTTCATCTTGGGCACACTGATGACATCGCCTTCACGCAGCACCAGGTCGTACTCGCCGCCGGGATTGGCCAGGGCTTTCTCCAGATCGAGTCCCACACTGAAAGTGTCTTCCACACGCACACCCAGCGAGTCCATCATGGCCTTGCCGAACTGGCGGTTCATAATCTCAAGGACATCGCGCATGCGCTTCTTTTCATCTTCATTCGCCACACGGGTCAGCTTCGCTCCGCGCAGGTAGGCCCTGGGAGTAGCACCTCCGGCCTTGCGCAACAGGTCGGACAGGCGTTCTTCGCGGCTGGTCATCGCATAGGTACCGCCAAACAGCACTTCGCCGGTGACCTGTACGTTCTGCTGGGCCTGATAGCCCGGGCTGCGGCGCACGAACACCTGATCGTAGGGCTGGAGCACAAATCCCTGCTGGCCGTCGATCACAAATCCGTCCTTCAGGGCAAAGGTGAAGGTCTGGCCGATGCTGTCGGTGTAGCTGGTGCTCCTGGGATCCTTGATACGGCGGGAAACATCCACCCGTACGGTAGAGGCAGCCTCACGCAGACCTCCGGCACGGATAATCAGGTCTTCCAGCGTCATGTTGTCCGAGAAGGAATAGCTGTCCGGACGGGCAACCTCGCCATAGATCATCACATCGCCGCGGTCTTCCAGGTCATGGATGCTGGGGATGTTCAGGATGTCATTCTTCTGCAAGGGGATATCGGGAGAAGTACCGTTCAGGATGCCTGCCACATCGACACTGACAATCTCGGTCGTCAGGTCGGGACGCTCGCGCTGGAGCACGGCACGCTTCATAAAGGCATCGCCGGTCAGCCCTCTGGCCTCGGTGATCAGGGCACGGACGGTGTTGAGTTCTCCGCTCAGCTGGTAAATGCCGGGACGATAGACCGCACCGCGGATTTCCAGTTTGTTGGTGAAGCGGTTCAGGATGGCTTCGGCCGTCACCACGTCGCCGTTGCGCATCTGGTAGGCACTGAAGTCCTTGTCCCTGACGGTATTGATCTCATATTCTTCCCCGTTCTGGCGAACCACACGGAGGGATTTCGTATAGGCTTCGGCATCGAATCCGCCGGCATACTGAATCAGGGTGGCCAGGGATTCCCTGGCTTTCATTTCGAAACGCATGGGGCGCTTCACGTTGCCGCTGAACCTGACCATCACTTCATAGGCAGGCACAATGATGACATCGCCTTCCTGCAGACGGATATCGTCCTGGATCTTGCCCTTCATGATGAAGTCGTACACATCGACATCGGCGATCTTCTGTCCGGAGCGGACTACCTGCACGCTGCGGAGACTTCCGATCTCGTTCACGCCGCCTGCCCGGTAAAGCGCATGGAAGACGGTGGAGAAGCTGCTCAGAGCATAGGTACCCGGCTGACGGACTTCGCCCATCACATTGATCTGGATGGTACGGGTATTGCCCAGGGTCAGACGGATTTCCAGATTGCCCTCGGCACTGTCGAGACCGCTGTACGTCTTGCCCAGCACCTTCTTGAGGTAATCATTGGCCGCGCTCACGGTCATGCCGCTCAGGGAAACGGGGCCGATCTTCTCGATATTGATGGTTCCGTCGGGAGAAATCTGCTGACGGATGGTATTCTGGCTGGTACCCCAGATGTCGATGATCACCTCATCGCCCGGGCCGAGCCGGTAGTTGGGCGGAGTAGCCAGATTGACACTGGGTTCAAAGGTAAGATTGCGGGTATTGAAGATGTTGCGTCCGAACACCTGATCCTCGCGGGCAAGTTCGGCAGCATCGGGCTGCGGAGTTTCCAGCGCTGTGGAAGTATCCTCCTTCACCGCCTCGCGCAGGCGGGCTTCATTCAGTTCGGTACCGCTCATCTGAGAGGCATTGACTCCCTGCTGTTGTTCGTACAGTTTCTTTACTCGTTCGGCCTGTTCGCGTGTGACGCCTCGCCGCGCCAGTTCAGTAGCCAGCTGACGCTGGTCCTTCCCTTCGGCCATCCCCTGTTTCACGTACTCCAGTACCTGCTGGTCGCTCATGGTCTGTGCACAGACAGAGGGAGCAGCAAGGAACAGACACAGAAACAGCGGAATTACCAGTGAATGTTTCTTCATATCTACTTCTTAAGTTTTTGTATAATGATTGTTTTTATTGACTTTCAGGGCTCCCCCAGCGCCTCGACGATCAGGCGGACCTGAGCGGGCGTAAAGCTGCGCACCTTCTGGCTGAAACCGGACGCATGAAGCGCGTCGACCAGTGCAGGCTGCAGGGAAATCCAGTACATCAGTTTGCGGCGGGCAGCCCCTGCCGTGATGTTGGGAGCATAGCAACGGGCAAGTTCCCCGATGCCGTAAGAGCGAATCTGAAAAGTATCCATATCTTTGTTTCCGTTAATTGATTATAGGATAAAGATACTCATTTTCAGTGATATAAGCAAGTTTTCCAGACTCTATTCCGGTCTCTGTTCCGGTCTTTTTTCACCTCCTGACCGTGTGTCGCCACACCCCTGTCGGGCCTTATCGTGCATCATCGCCCGTCATTCGCCGACAAGCGTCCGTAAGGTGCAAACCGCTCTTCGGAAGGTGTTACCTTTGTCATACAGACAACGGGAAGGAAGGTTCCGGACAAGCTCTCCGGATTATCCGGAAAATCCGGAGAAACCGACTGGTGGTTACCTCAGCAACGACCGCACGATCCCTTCGCAACGACTGGTCAATATCCTGGCATCGACTGGTCAATGCAGCTGAATCGACCGCACGATCCCTTCGCAACGACCGCACATTGAGGCTGAATCGACCGCACGTTACCTTCAGCATCGACTGGTCAATACCTCAGCATTGACTGGTCAATGCAAGGAATGACCGGAACCCGAAAGTCCGGAGTCTGTAAGGAACTTATTTATTAACTCTTTAATTTATCGTATTATGTTAAACTACAGTATCGCCATGAGAAGCAACCCCATCGACAAGGGGGCTCCCAAGAAAGCTTATGCCACTTCACAGTACAGCGAAGTGATGAACATCAACCAGTTTGCCGAACATATTGCCAGCCACGGCAGCGTGTACAAGCGTTCCGACGTGGCGGCGATCCTGACCATGGCGGTGGACTGCCTGCGGGAACAGCTGCTGGAAGGCAAGAAGGTGGAACTGGGCGACCTGGGGTTCTTCTATATCCGCATCAGCGGCGAAGGGGCTCCTTCGGCTGCCGAGTACAATCCGGCCATTTACGTCAAGAAGCTGAACGTGAAATGGCAGTGCGGTGCCCGCTTCAAGGATCTGCTGGGTGAAGCCGTCTTCAACCTGGTGGCTCCGCGCTCTGTCAGCCAGAAAGTGCTCAAGGCCCACAAGGCCGGTGAAACAACCGTGGATATCTCGCCGGAGGTGACGGAGGAAGAAACGGATGACCAGGGCGGCATGGGTGTCTGACCAGCGGAAATAACTGACGGGAACTGACGCGCGGCGGCAACCCTTTCCAGACAGGCGGTGAGCGGACTCTCCGAAAATGACTCCGGATCCGCCAGGCGCAAGTGGCTTTCACCAGGGAAAGCAGGAAACCGTTCCGTCAGGCTCCTCAGTGCTTCCGGCCCCAATTATATAAACCTTAATCTTAACTGCTTATGGAAAATACCAGCAAGAAAAAAACAATCTGGAGCCTGGTGCTCAAAGTGATCATCACCGTGGCAACCGCCGTCGCAGGTGCCTTCGGACTCAGTGCCTGCGGGGTGATCTAGCGGAAGAAACCGGAAAGGATTCCTGATTTGAAGGAGGGCTGCACAAGGCAGACCCTCCTTTCTTTTTCAGTCATGAAACACTTAACCAACGGTTAAATTTCTTCGATCAGTTCGCACCAGGTGTAGCTGACCCGCAGCAAGGCGGCACTTCCGCTCACCTGAATGGCGATATAATGGCGTCCTCCGTAACGGACAAACTGTCCTTCCATGCCGAACAGCGGTCCCTTGCGGACAACCCGCACCCGGACATTTTTCTTGTTCTTCAGTTTTTCGGGATCAATGAACCGCGTCCCCTGGATCTCAGGGTTGGTGGCCCGCATGAAATTCTGCATCTCCCGGTTGGAAATGATACAATAGTCGGCACTTTCCCGTCCGCGCCTCATGAAATACGTGGGAAAAGGAATGGACTGCTGCAAACGTCTGCACCATTCGCGATCGTAGTGGCTACATCGTATGAAAAGCAGATTATGGATAGCGGGAACAAGAATCCGTTCGCAACGTTCGCTTCCATCTTTTGCGTCCTGCAGCTCATAAGTCTGGGGGATATAATAAGGTATCTCTGAGTCACGAAGAAACTCGGCCACCTGCAATTCCTTACAGTAGGTGGTCTGCAACGGGATCCATATCGGGTTTTCTTCGATCGTCTGTTTCATTTCTTTACCTGTCGTAATCTGGCTGAAATTTTTCCGCATGTATATTCTTCTCTCTCCACCAGGTCCTGCAGGAGCCCGGTATACCACATCTATTTGGTTGATAATAAAAAGAGAAATGAAATAAAACATGCTTCCGTCTAGGAGAGACCGGCCCTCCCACAGCTGCCAGGTTGTATCATTTCGGCGCAAAGATAAGCATTTTTCCCTATAATAATACACTTTTACTCCTATTTTAACCAAATATTCCCGTATATTACAAAGCAGGTATTTACATTTATTAATTAAAAGCGGATATTACTTCCGGTTATAGGGTATAAAAAAAGGTGAATAGCGAAACCGGAAAGAATGTATTACCTTTGCAGCGGATTAAAAAAGAGATAAAACTATGTTCAGTAAAGAAAACAGAGCAAATACCATTCACGGTATTTTATTGATTGCCTTATTCTCATTCGCTGCGTTCTACATCGCCGAAATTCCTTTCGTGAAAAGTCTGTCATTCAGTCCGCTGATTGTGGGTATCATCCTGGGTATGCTGTATGCCAACAGCCTGCGCAACAAGCTTCCCGAAACCTGGGTGCCGGGAATCAAGTTCTGTACGAAGCAGATCCTGCGTGCCGGTATCGTACTCTACGGATTCCGCCTGACGCTGACACAGGTAGCTGCCGTGGGACTTCCGGCTGTGGTGATCGACACCATCATCGTGGCAGGAACCATCTTCCTGGGCGTATGGCTGGGCAAGCTGCTGAAAATGGATAAAGATACTTCGCTGATGACGGCTACGGGAAGCGCGATCTGCGGTGCTGCGGCAGTGCTGGGTGCCGAACCGGTCGTGAAATGTGAGGGCCACAAGACAGCCATCGCCGTATCGACGGTGGTGATCTTCGGAACGATCTCCATGTTCCTCTACCCCATCCTGTACCGCGCCGGTATGCTGGATGCGCTGGGTGACACGGGAGTAGCGATCTATACGGGAAGTACCCTGCACGAAGTGGCTCACGTGGCCGGTGCGGGTAACGCAATGGACCCGACCGACACACTGGGTATTGCGGGTACGGCAACCATCACCAAAATGATCCGTGTCATGATGCTGGCTCCGGTGCTCGTGATCATGAGCTTCGCACTGGCCAGCCGCAAGAAGGCTGCAGCGGAGGGAGGCACAACTCAGAAGAGCAAGATCACCATTCCCTGGTTTGCCTTCGGATTCATCGGCATCATCTGTCTGAACTCACTGCTGCAATATCTCTTCGGAGTGGACAGCGTGAAGGAAATTCCGCTGAACGGTGCCATTGAATACATCGATACATTCATGCTGACCATGGCCATGACTGCTCTGGGTACAGACACCAGCATGGAGAAATTCAAACAGGCAGGTGCGAAACCTTTCCTGCTGGCCGGACTGCTTTACATCTGGCTGCTGGGCGGCGGTTACCTGCTGACCAAGTGGCTGGTTCCGATGATCGGATAAGCCAATGTATGGGATCTCTTTCAGACTTCAATATTATGGCTGGAAGAGATCTCTGCTCCTGTATCGCTTCCATCTCTGAAAAAGCGTTCCCCCAAATGGCATCCATACTTGTCCAACAGTTCAAAACGACCGTCCGGATGCTCGAAATCAATACTTAAATAGGAGTTTTTCCGTTTGAAATGTCCGGACTTGAAAATCACCCGGTGCTTCCGGGATGAATTGTTCTTTTTGGTCACCCGCTCATCATAAACCCATCCGTTACACTCAGCAATAGCCGTACCTGCTTTTTCAAGCAACGGCATCAGCTCTCCCGGAGACAGAGTGGCCAGCGGAAAACCATAAGAATTCATGATGTTTCCTGTTTTTTCCAAATTCCAGACCGGTTCCACCTCCGGATTCTTCTGCCGGCACTCACGAAACTCATATGCTTCCCAGAACGGCTGAAATGCAGACAGATTGTCTTTATACAAATTGCCGACAGACTGATGCTGCTTATAAAGTATCCAGGTTCCATTTTCTGCCGGGCGGAATATATTACCCTTTACTGCATCCCCGGAATCGTTCGCTGACAGACAAAGACTGACCAGCGGCTGATCCTTACTCCAGGACATTCCGGCAAAAACGGAATAGAGAGAGGGATGATAAGCAGTCTGCATCGCATAAGCGGATCCTTCTGTCCAATCCCCCAGCAAAGACTTGAAAGAGTAACAGAGCATCTGCAGATCACCATTGTCGGAATGCAAACAATATGAAAGGAATCGCTGGCGGATGTCCCGGGGAACATAGATCTTTTTCACCCCTTTTCCCTTCAACAAAGTCAGAAGTTCCCAAAAGCCGAAAAAATTCAGACTTTCCGGCAAAGTATTCTCATCCGACAAAGGAAGTGCACTCCATTCATTCAGAAACAGTTCCATAACCTCACTTATGAATTCAACCTGATCAGCGCTTTCTCCCAGGTGTCAAAGAAACCGTCGGGCCAGTCCGTCAGCCTGCCGTCTTCATTGATTTCAATTTCACAATACTGATGTCTGAATACCTGCTGTTTATCTTCATAAAAATAATAGGCATTCACCAGATCCGGATTAAGCCGGGGACCATCCAGTTCTTCTCTGCTGCAAACAGCCAGGCGTACCCCGTTCAGCAGATGGTCACTGTGTGTTTCCACCAGCAACTGGATGCCGTTGGCAGCTGCCAGAGACAGAAAACGCCCCATCGCTACCTGAGCGGCAGGATGCAGATGAGCCTCCGGATTTTCCAGCAGAATCAGCGATCCGGCAGGTGCCGTCAGGATGGCTGCCACAATCGGAAATACATACGAATTTCCAAAAGCCATATTCATTGGAGAAACCTCAACTTCTACTCCCGAACGATCCATCAGACCATATTTCAAAATAATAGAAGCAGGATCGGCATCAGCAGACAGGATTACGTGCTGCCCCATGATATCATTCATCCAGGCATTGATCTGACTAGCAATGTCCGGTCCTCCCTCCGGATGGGCCATCGCCGGAATAACCAGCGGCTCGTCAATGGAATCATAAAACAAGGTGGCTGCCCCGTCACCGTGAATGTCTCCCAAACGGCTCTCCAGACGGTTCCTTTTCGTCTTATGAATATGTCTTTTCCGCGGACTGACACGCTCGGCATGGAGATAGACCATTGAATCACTGAACAGGGAACAGTCGGCCAGATCACCCTTGTATTCCGGCTGGAAAGAAACAATCGCCCCCTGTTCCTCCTGCCCCGCTACCTGAAAAGTCCATTCTGTCTGCTTCTCATCCTCTATCCGAATCCAGAAAGAGGGATCTCCCTCGTCAGGATCGTGGCTGTACACACTGGCATAACTTTCCAGATCGGCCAGAACAACCCTGTCACTGAAACAAAGCTGGGAATCCTGCAGATAACGTAACTCGTAACTTTGCTTAAGCAGAAGCAAGGACTGAAGAACCGTGGATTTTCCGGCTGCATTCTTACCGGTTACCAATGTCAGATTCTTCAATGAAAGTTCCATATCATTGAAACATTTAAAATTATGCAGGGTCAGAAAGCGAATCATAATGGCTATGAGATTGAATATAACGTTCGATATCAAAAATATTATTGGAAAGTCTGGCAAAGGTATCGTCATGAAGAAAATCAGATAACATTTTCTCCTTGTCTTTCAAATCTTTTCCGGACAAATTGCCCGCTGACAACAGATAAAATGCCAGCACCAGGCGCAAGCTGCGCCGTCTTCGGGGAAAAAGCAGTGCCACCCGTTTCACAACGGATTCATACAGAAGTTCCAGGGCTTTACTCACAAGATCCTTCCTGGTCTTGAACAGAATGTCGTAAGCCAGACAGGTGGAATCCTGTTCTGTACAACCGTCCGGCTGTTTTCTGAAATGCATATAACTGACTGCCTGAGCCAACAGTTCCGCCTCCAACGGACCGGCCGGAATCTGCAGTTCGTCCAGTTTTTCCATCCATTGATACTGAGCCTGCTTCATCAGCCGAACATAAGCCTGATTCAAACTGTAATGTCCGGAAAAAGCCAGCCATTGAAATACCCGATAACGGAGCAAAACCGGTGTCTTTTGGGCAAGAAAGCAAAGCTGAACGGGAACCGACAGGAGTTTACGACGGACAGAGGCCGTAAATTCCTCCTGACCGGAGAGCTGGTTTCCAAACATACGGAGGGTATAATCAACATTTCCTCTGCAAAACTCATACAAGGCCGTCAGGCGTTCAAATCCATCAATAACGGTCGCTCCCTCTTCTTCTGCATTCATGTAAATCAACGGAACAGGCAAGCCGTTAAGGACAGAAGTCACAAACAGTTCCCGCTGTTCTTTCTTCCACTTCGATTTCCGCCGTCCGTCAATGATCACAAGCCTGATATCACCTGTTTCTATCCGGGAAAAGACCTCACTTAAAGGATAGGTCTCTGTCCGAATATAGGAAGAATTGAAAACCGGCATCTGCCGGTCAGCAAAATCCGAAACAATTTCAAGCTGCAAAATGTCCATGAATCATTGATCTTTTCATGCAAAAATAATATAAACCTGCTTTTCTTCCAATTTCTCCCAAAGAAAATTCGACTGTACATGATTTATCTTGTCACCCTCCACCGGCTCCAACAGCTTGTCAAACAGAAGTAACTGAACATTTTCAAAAAAATACTCATACGCTGAAAGCCTCTGAGAATACCCCAAACAGGGTATTTCACCTTCGGGAAAGTGGAGCTAACTTTGCCGCAAAAATACTTCATGAATCTGGCTGCATTGATTTCGGGCGGAGTGGACAGTGCCGTAGCGGTCCACCTGCTCTGCGAACAGGGCTACAAGCCCGACCTGTTTTATATCCGGATCGGCATGGATACCGACGACGGACTGAGCTGCACGGCGGAAGAGGACATCGAACTGGCGACGGCAACGGCCCGCAAGTATGGCCTGAAGCTGGAGGTGGTGGATCTCCAGCAGGAGTACTGGGACCGGGTGGTGGCTTACACCATCGACAAGGTGAGACAGGGCTTCACGCCCAACCCGGACGTGATGTGCAACAAGCTGATCAAGTTCGGCTGTTTCGAGGAAAAGGCGGGACATGCGTACGACCGGATTGCAACGGGGCACTATGCGTCGACCTGCGAATGCGAAGGGAAGGTGTGGCTGGCAACGGCCAAAGATCCGGTGAAGGATCAGACGGATTTTCTGGCTCAGATTGACTACCTCCAGGTATCCAGGCTTCTGTTTCCGCTGGGGGGACTGATGAAGCAGGAGGTGCGCGAGACGGCTCTGGCGGCACGGCTGCCGAGTGCCCGCCGCAAGGACAGCCAGGGGATCTGTTTTCTGGGTAAAATCAACTACAACGACTTTATCCGGCGTTTCCTGGGCGAACGGCCGGGGGCAATCGTGGAACTGGAAAGCGGCCGGGAGATCGGTACGCACAAGGGATTCTGGTTTCACACCATCGGACAGCGGAAGGGACTGGGACTGAGCGGAGGGCCATGGTTCGTGGTGGACAAGGACCCGGAGAAGAACCTGCTGTTCGTATCGCGGGGATATGACACGGTGCATCAGTACGGGCGGAGGTTCCGGCTGACGGACTTTCATTTCATTACGGAAAATCCCTGGCCGGAAGCTGAGAAACAGGAAATCTGCTTCAAGATCCGCCATACGGACCAGTTCCTGCCGGGGGTGATCCGACCGGCAGGAACCGGTTATGAGGTGGAGAGTCCGCACCTGATCCAGGGAATCGCACCGGGTCAGTTCGGTGTGATCTACGACCGGGAGGCACGGCTCTGCATCGGAAGCGGGGAAATCCGCCGATGTCCCGGATAAAGTCACTTCAGCAGGATGCCGAATTCGGCTCCCGTAGCGTAATTGCCTTCCAGCACGCGCAGGGCTGTCAGCTTGAGATAGCGGCAGGACACGGGAGTCTTCAGCCGGAAGGAACGGTAGACCGGTGCCTGACGGATGTTGGGAATGAAGTCTTCGTATACCGGCGTCCAGTTTTTGCCGTCCTCGCTGGCCATGAGAGCAAGGCGGTCGATTACTCCCTCGCTGCTGTTGTCCTGACGGGGCGTATAGGAAAATCCTTTGACTACCTGTGTTTCGCCCAGATCGATCACCAGACTCTGCGGACGGAAAGCAGCATCCTTGTCCTGAGAAGGGGAACGCCAGAAGGTCTGGTCGTCATCATCCACCAGGGCCCCGGCTGCGGCATAGGGCTGCCCGTCGGCGGTCAGGATGCGCCAGTTCCGCTTGCAGGCATCGAAGGTACGGACAGCTTCCTTACCTTTCCGTCCGTCCTTGTCGAAGGCTACGGCACGGACAGCTCCTTCCCGGGCAAAGGTAAACGGCCCGGTATAAAGCGGAGAGGAAACCGAGGGCACGGAACCGTCGGTCGTGTAGCGAAGCTGGTAGACCGGACGTTCCACCTGAAGAGACACTTCGCCCGCCTTGGTGCGGCTGATCACGGGAGCAACGGCTCCGTCGGGTTCCTTGTAGCATCCCACTTCACTGACAGCCAGGGCAACCGGTGCATAGAAGCGGATGCGCAGAGAGGAAGTCTCCACATAGTTTTTCAGACGGATCAGACGGCAGGCACCAATGCTGGTGGCTCCGGCAATTTCTTTCCAGGTTCCGCCGACCTTCATATCGACTTTCACCGAGTCAATGCGCTGGCCCAGCTTGATGTTTTCGCGCAGTTTGATGATATTGAATGTTTCCGTACGGGGAAAATCAAGAACCAGTTCGGCAGAGGTTACCTTGTCGTCGGTAGCCCAGTAGGAATAGCGGTCTCCGTCGGTCAGAAAGGCGGTGCCGTAATGTGCCTCATCCCCACCCCGCACATTGGAAACATGCAGCGTGGCTCCTCGGGTCAGGTCATCGCGGAACGTAGCTTCCAGGTAACGTCCGAACTCTTCCAGGGCAAGCTTGTCGGGCTCATCCTGTTCACCCAGCGGATTGATCGGGAGGTTCAGATCCCATCCCTGTCCGCGTCCGACACTGTTGATATAGATGTCGAACAGTTTCTGGGGAGTCTTGACGGTCAGGCTGTCGGAAGCGTGCCAGGTGAAGCGCCGGCGCAGGGAGAAATCGGCTTCGGCAGGAATCCAGTACTGGCCGTTGCGGTTTCCTTCGTTGATGCGTTTGATGTGTTCGGGCGCACCGGAAGGGATCGGCCGTCCGTTCCATTTCTCACCGGGAGCAAACAGAGTAGCCCAGCAGGTCTCGCCGGCATATCCTTTCTCATTGCCCACCCAGCGCACGTCGGGTCCCGGATCGCCGAAGATCACGGCATTGGGCTGCAGTTCGCGGCAGAGGGCATAGATGTTTTCCCAGTCGTAGTAGTCGAGGAAGCCTCCGCGGTATTCATTGGCACCGCCATAATATCCGTCGCCACCCTCACCCGGAGCACCGTCGAACCAGATGATAAAGAGATCACCGTACTGGGTGAGCAGTTCCCGGAGCTGTGCCTTGAACATATCCAGGTATTCGGGAGTACCGAACTTGGCCGTATTGCGGTCCCAGGGAGAAAGGTAAACCCCGAACTTCAGCCCGTGCTTGCGGCAGGCTGCCTCCCACTCGCCTACCCAGTCGCCTTTTCCGTTGCGCCAGGGAGAACGGGAGATATTGTAGTCGGTCGTGCGGGAAGGCCACATACAGAAGCCTCCGTGGTGTTTCGCATTGATGAGGAATCCCTTCGATCCGGCTTTCTTGGCACGGAGCACGATCTCTTCGGCATTGAAGTTTACGGGATTGACGATCTCGGGAGACTCGTCGCCCCAGCCCCAGTCTTTATCAAGGTAATTGATCTGATTGAACTCAATCATGTTATACATCTCCATCTCATGCCACTGCAACTGGCCCTGTGAAGGAAGTGCCCCGTAGGGAGCAGGTGGAGGAACTGTCTGTCCGGAAGCGGTCAGAGCGGAAAGAGAAGCGCAGGCTGTCAGTACAGCCAGCAGGGAACGGGTTGGTTTCCACACATGTTTCATAAGTATTTTCTGTTAAGATGAACACAAAAGAACCGTCACCGGGACGATCCGGACACAAAGATAACCCATCCCGTTTTTTCTGCAAAGGAATCAGGTGGAAAAATAAAGGTACAAAAAACAGGAACAGCCGTATATGTGAGACTGTCCCTGTTGGTTTATTCATGGCTATGCTTTCAATCAGAAAGAAAGTCCGTCATTCCATCCCGGATTCTGTGTCAGATTCGGGTTCAGCGAACGTTCATTGATAGGAATCGGATAGAGATAGTCGCGTTCCTCATTAAAGGCAGTACGCGAAATGTTATGGTGATAATCAACATATCCGCTTTCTCCTTCGGTCAGCACGATGTCAGATCCGATCTTGTACACCTGTGCATCCTTTTTATCAGGTTTGGTATCGCCGGTATAGAGAACGACATCCGTCACGCCGTCACCGGAAAGATCGTATTCACCTGCACCGGGGAAATACATACCGGTAATGGACTGATTCACGCAGGAGCCTGCTTTCCAGCGCACCAGGTCATCGAAACGGAATCCCTCCTGAGTGAGTTCAATGGCACGTTCCCGACGGATTTCGAGAATCACTCCCTGATTGCTTCCGGTCACGTTGGTATATCCATATTCAGCTGAAGAAAGGTAACTGTCCGGATTAGCGTTGGCAGCGGCCATATCCAGATGCGGCATTGCCACACGGTCACGGATCACATTAACGGTCTTGTCAAGATCAGCCTGTGTCAATGTTCCAAGTTCAGCCTTAGCTTCCGCATAGTTCAACAGGACTTCAGCATAGCGGAAAACCGGAAGGTCGCAAGTAGAACGGTCGTTACGGTCTACCTGTCCGCCAGAAGCAGTCGGATCCTGTACAAACTTGACAGGCTGGTAACCGGTTACGCTGACCGACAAGTCAGGAGCCAGAATTTCAGTCTGGCCGATACGGTGATACCCCGGAGTACGGACAGTCTGAGCCAGACGCGGATCGCGGTCTTTCACTTCTTCGGTGAAAGGCATTTTCTCCCATCCTGCACGGTCGGTAAACGGTGTTCCGTCTTTCATCAGGTAGGCATTGATCAGTTTGCGGGGCAGTCCCGGACGTCCCTGTGTCGGAACCAGAGTATGTGCCGTAGCATTGTGGTAAAGACTCATACCATAATCGAATTTGATAGCCAGGATATACTCATCGGGATTGGCATCTTCTGCGGCAAACAACATCAGATAGTCTTCTTCGGGATTACCGGTGGAATACAGATGATACTTACCGCCATTGATCAGTTCCTCAGCAGCCTTCACAGCCTGTTCCAGATAGTAGGCGTAATCGTGTCCGTCCAGTGATACATTGTGGTATTTGCGATAGGTTCCTTCATACAGACAGAAGCGGGCCTTCAGAGCCAGGGCTGCCCAGCGGTTCACACGGAAAGGACTGCTGGTTTCTTCTTCTTTGGCAGGCAAGTTCTCAATGGCGTAATCAATGTCGGCCAGCATATTGGTCATCACCAGTTCACGGGAATCGCGTGCCTTATAGAGTTCCTCATCGGAAGAGAAGAGTTCCTTGTCATACCAGGGTACATCTCCGAAGCGTTTTACCTTGTCGAAATAGAAGTAGGCACGGAAGAAGCGGGCCAATGCGGAATACTTGACCGCAGCCTCTTCATCCTCACACTTATCAATGTTTCCCAGCAGGGTATTGACATTGCGCAGTGCAGTCCAGGTCCATCCTCCTCCACTGGCGGGAACGATGCGGTTGGATCCTCCCAGCAGTTCATCCGACAGCTCCTGCTGTACATATACATCACTCTGCTGGTCGTAGGGTGACTTGTCGAGAATCGTGTTGTAAAAGTTGTTGCTGAAAAGCTGGAGATCTGTTTCAGTCCTGAAATAGTTTTCTTCCGTGATATCGCTCAGCGGGGTCTTGTCAAGCCAGTCATTACAGGATGAAAGAGCAGCCATCAACGTAAAAGCCAATAAAATATTTTTTTTCATATTATGTTCTGTTAGTTTAAGTCATTAGAAAGTAACGTCAATACCGAACAGGAATGATTTCTGCCACGGATAATAAGCATTGTTATATGCATCGCTTCTGTCAATAGCCGCTTCGGGATCTACATATCTGGAATGTTTCTTCAGCGGCGACCAGTAACAGAGGTTTTCACCGGTAAAGTAAATGCGTACAGATTCGATTCTGGCTTTTCCGGTCCATGACTGAGGGAGTGTATAGCCGACTGTCAGGTTCTTGAAGCGCAGATAACGCAGGTTCTGCAAATAACGGTCGTTCACGTTGCTCAGCACCCCACCGCTGGCAGAGTAAGCCATCGCACGGGGGAAATAGGCATCCGTATTTTCAGCAGTCCATACATCGGCCAGGAAGTCCTTCTGCAGGAACGACAGATACGGATAAGAGTACGGGCCCCAGAAAGGCATTGACTGTCCGGCAGGATACCAGTAGTGATTGCCTGTTCCCTGGAAGAAGGCGGAAACATCAAAACCGTTCCACTGCGCACTGGCTGAAATACCGTAAGAGAAGGAAGGCAGAGAATTGCCGAGGATCTTCCGGTCGCCGGGGTTGTCGACATTGTTGCTTCCAATGCCTACCTTGCCGTCACCGTCGAGATCGACGAATTTCACGTCGCCGGCCTGCCATCCGCCGGTCTGTCCCTTGAGTACATAACTCAAGTCGACTTTTTCAGCGTATGCCTTTGCCTCTTCGTCGGTCTGGAACAGTCCGTCTGTCACATATCCCCAGATCTCACCGATTTCCATTCCTTCATAATAATCTTTGGCAAATGTCTTGTTCTCGTTGTCGTATTTCGTAATCACACTCTTGTAGTCACTCAGGTTAAGTCCGACACTGTATTCAAAAGGCTTGTTTCCCAGTGTCAGGCGGTCACGCCAGTTCAGGGTGATTTCATAACCTTTCGTACGCAAGTCGGCTGCATTCATATCGGGCAGGTCGGCACCATACACTCCGGGCAGATCCACACCATCGGTAAGCATGTCCTTCGTATCGCGGATATAACCGTCCACCGTCAGGTTCAGACGGTTGCCCAGCATGGTCAGGTCGAATCCGAAGTCCCACTGCTGTGCAGTCTCCCAAGTCATTCCCGAAGCGATGGGTGCGCTCAGTGAAGAATACTTGGGCAGCACACTTCCTTCCCCGAAAGTATATCCCAGACTGGAGATGGAAATCAGGCGGGCAAAAGAATAATAAGAAGAGATGTTCTGATTGCCCAGACTACCGAAAGATCCTCTGACTTTCAGATTGTCTATCCACTGGCGTACAGGCTGGAAGAAAGATTCTTCGGAGATACGCCATCCGGCCGAAGCTGAAGGGAAGAATCCCCAGCGGCTTCCTGAAGCGAAACGGGAAGTTCCGTCATAACGTCCGCTCACCTCAAACAGGTAACGGCTCTTATAATCATAATTGATACGTCCGAAAATACCCAGCAGGGCATATTCATTCTGTCCTCCGCCTACTCCGGTGATCGTAGCACCTTCCGCATTCTGTCCCACCAGATCCAGGTCGTCGAGATCAGTAGAAACAAGGTTTTCACCGTATGCCGAAATATTCTTGTTCTTCCATGCTTCATAGTTCATACCGCCTACAACCGACAGGTGATGAGCCTGGTTGAAGGTGTCATCGTAGGTTCCGAAAATGTTGGTAGAGTAATACTGGTTCGTATTGACAGCCTCATCCAGACGATTAGCTCCGGCTCCGGTTGCATACGACAACAGTTCACCATCCGGATACTCCCGGTAATACATCACGTTTGAACGGCTGGTATTGCGCGACTGGTACTGGCGATAAGTAAAGTCTCCGGTGAAGCTCAGCTCCCTGATCGGAGCATACACCAGACGGGTGGTATTGGTGAAGTCCGTACTGCGTTCCACATTGCGGTGTGAATTCTCACCCAGAAGGATATGGCGTCCGTTGGCCACCTTGTAGTTCAGATAAGGTGTACTGTAGAGCCAGGATCCGTCAGGATTCTTCTGCGGGAAACAAGCCAGTGCATGACGGGCACTGTAGGCCAGTGTATTTTCAACGTCACCGTCACCCAGATAGCTGTATTGTGAGCTGTAGAACGAAGTATTGTTCGACATGGTCAGCCATTCATTGATACGGAAATCAATTTTCGAACGCAGATTGTATTTCCGGTATATATCCGGATTCTCACGCAGGATACCTGTCTGTTTGTCGTAGGATCCCGAAACGAAATATTTTACATCATCCTTGCCTCCGCTGATGGACACATTGTGCTGCTGCATCGGACGGTTGTCACGATACAGGCTATGCCACCAGTCATAGTTTCCGTAGTAAACCCACTGGTTACGTCCGTTTCTCACGTCTTCCACCACCCAGGGACGATCCGGATGTTCAGTCTTGTCATTCACACGGTTCCACAGTTCCTGCATATCCTGATCGGTATAATCCACATAAAGCGTACCCGAATTGGCTTGCCAGAACTGATTGATGGTATATACTGACCAGTAACCGGTTGTTTCATAATCAGTGGAAGTGGTAGGTGCCTGCCATCCGAAACGGCCGCTGTAACGTACAGTTGCCTTGCCGCCTTTGGCAGCTCCCGACTTGGTTGTCACAAGAATCACACCGAATGCAGCACGTGCACCGTAAATGGCAGCGGCAGATGCATCCTTGATAACGGAAATGGATTCCACATCATTGGGATTGACTCGGTCGATATCTCCCACGGCACCGTCAATCAGTACCAGCGGTTCCGATTCATGGATGGAAGTGATACCGCGCACATTGATGGAAGCGGAACTGCCCGGTACACCCGAAGAGGTCGTTACATTCAAGCCGGCTACTGTACCCTGCAACATACTGCTCAACGATTTTGTGACACGGTTTTCCAGTTCTTCACCACCTACGGAAGCAACAGCTCCGGTCAGATTCACCTTCTTCTGTTTACCATAACCGACAACCACTACCTCGTTCAGCAAGACCGCATCTTCGCTCAGACGTACGGTCACATTGGACTGTCCGGAAGCAACCGTCACCTTCTGCGGGACAAAACCCACATACGACACATTCAGAACTACCTTCCCTTCGGGCACTTGAAGTGTAAAGGCACCGTCAATATCAGTTATCGCACCAATGGTAGTGTTCTCAATGGTTACTGTCACCCCGATAAGAGGCTCCTCATTTGTATCGAACACTTTTCCCGATATGCTTCTGTTCTGTGCCGAAAGCACCATACTGCTTCCAGCCAACAGGAGTATCAGGAATAAAACTACAGATTTCAATATATTCATCACTTTATTAATTTATGGGTTGTTTATATTCATATCGCCTTGATTTCATTCGGGCTCAGAGACGAATACTCTTCGTATATACCTCTCCGAAACGATTGGTAAATTCTACCCGGATTTCCTTGCTTCCGTCGGCAGGCATGGCACGGAACAGATGGCCTGTCTTTTCTGCCGAGGCACGGTTCTTCAGTTCCGAAGCACGCTCTTCATCGGAATCAACGAACTGTTCCATTTCTCCCATCGGTTTTCCGTCCTGAAACCACACGACTTTGCAGGCACTGTCCCAGTCCCAGACATTGGCAACCACAAAACTGCTCTGGCTTTTGAACTCTCCTTTGTTATAGATGCGGAACTGATAAGAAAAGTCACGGCGGGTTCCCTTGTAATGCCACTTCAAATCATTTCCGTCAACATCCACCACCATATATCCGTTGGGCGCACCACACTGATTGACCCAGCCCGTCCACCAGCCGCCACAGGCCGCACCGATGTTGTGTTCATACAGCACAGGAGAAACTTCATTGTTCTGGAAGAAATGAGTGTGTCCGCTGAACACATGTACATTATAGTTTTTCAGAACCTCCTTCAGCTGGGCGGCGTTCCGGATGTTGCCATCGGGAGAAATACGGTTCCATGAAGGTGCATGCATGTTCAGGATTACCAGACTGCCTTCAGGCAAATAGCTCAAATCCTTCTTCAGCCAATCCAGCTGCTGCCCGGTCAGGCTGGTCAGATAAGATTTTCCACCTACATAGTTGATGTTCTTCATCGTGACAATATGTGCCTTGCCGATGTTGAAAGAATAGTCAGTGGGACCGAAATGACTTTCGTAGACCATTTCACCATATACCGGTGAAGCCAGTTCCATATTGTGAAGCCCCTGATACTGTCTGTCAAAATCGTGATTACCGATACACTGGAAGAATGTGGCTCCCGTATTTTTCAGCGAAGCTTTGTAATTATCAAACAAAGGCATGTTGTCCCATACCAGGTCGCCCAGTGTCATTCCGACAACTTCATGCGACTGCTTCAACGAGTCAATGACTTCCACCATATCGGGCACCGTTTCCTGGCACCAGCGCTTGAAATCGCGTTCATTGCGCACCTGAGGATCAGACACGGCTATGTAATGGAAACGATCGTCAGTTTCAGTCCGCTTCTCCAATACAAAATCATGTTTTCCACCGGCCAAAGCCAGGACACGCACCGGAACATAAAAGCCATCGGCCAGTCCGTCATTCTGAGGCAAGACATATCCTGCCGGAGTAGAAATGCTAACGAACTTGCTTCTGGTCGTATCTGAATGCAACGCCCACGTTCCCTGTACATCCGTTGTTGTAAAACTAATACCGTCGTTCACTACGACACCGGCTACTCCCCGACCATTTTTATCTATCACTTTCCCAGCAAAACGAAACTGAGAATCAACGATTTTTGCCTGTACACAGGCTCCATACAGCATGAAGCCCAGAATAATCCATTTACCTTTCATGTTATCTTTATTAGATTTCACCTCTCATCCGTTATCGGGCTTCCCGACCGCTTACCATCTCTTTGGCTTCCAGCACCTGGTCAGTTGTCAGCAAATCCACACCCATAGCAATCATCTTCTGCAAATCAGCTGTTTTGTTCACAGTCCATACATTTACCTTCAATCCCAGACTTTGGGCTTCTTTCACCCATTCCGGATGCTTGTAAAACACCTTATAACTATAGTCTATTCCTGTCAGGCCTTTAGCCTTGATATCCTTCGGAGCACAGTCTCCATTCAGATAAGCCACTTCCGCATCCGGAGCCAGGCTGACAAGCTGTTCACATATATTCATGCTGAAAGAAATATATTCCACCTGCTTTTCCATTCCATATTTTTTTACCAGTCTGACACAGGCAGCGGCGATCTGATTTTCCTGAGATCGGGTCTTATGAGGTTTGATTTCCAGTACAAGACGAATCTCAGGAAGCTGCTTACCTGTCTTCAGATACTCTTCCAGCAAGGGAATACGTTCTCCGTTTTTCAATTTGATATCTTTCAGTTTTTCATACCTGGTCTCTCCGATCACCAGTCCTTCGACAACATCATCATGATTGACTACCACTACCCCGTCAGCAGTCAGCTGCACATCAAATTCGGAACCATACACTCCGGCTTCGGCGGCCTTCTGAAGGCCTGTAATCGAGTTCTGGGCAGAACCTTCTGTTTTCCAGAAGCCACGGTGAGCAATAACTTGAGTCTGTGCCTGTGCCGTCCATACAAAAAGCAGGCATAACCCTGTTAAAATAGATTGTTTAATTTTCATGTAACTTTTATTTTAGAATAACTCAAACAGAATCTTTATATAAAAAAGATTAAATATTTGATTTTTTAACGCTGCAAAAGTAGGATTATGGTATTACAGTCCAGTTACTTTTTCATAAAGAAGCTACATGATTCATATTGCATTTCCATTACTTATTCTGATACAAGCCGCATCCCTGAATATAACAAATCTCTATTCGACAACAGATTAACAACGGCAGGAAACAATCAGCAACAGCAAACAAGACAAACAGACAGAAAGAACAGGCATATATAAAAACGAGGCTGACTTCCGTAAATAAAGTCAGCCTCGTTACAGGTTTAATCATCAAGATCAGTCGCAGGCAGAGAAGCGCAGCTTGTAGCTGAACGGCATCTGCGGGATCTTGTATTTCAGCATGGTTTCCGGACCACAGCTGGCATTACCCAGACCGCGAACCAGTGCATCCAGGTGAAGGATGATGCACGGACGTTCCTGGAGTTCCCAAAGGTGGTTGGCCTTCATCAGGTCGGCATCCGTATAGCGCAGGGCGGAGAAGGATACACCGCCTTCGGTCTGGATGCTGACACCACGTCCCTGGCAGTTGGTCAGCTTCAGTTCACGCAAGCCTTCGCGGTTACCCATGGACTGGGGTTTCACGTAAGGTACAACCATGTCTTCCACAGTGGTGCGGTAGCGTCCTACCATGCAGCCTGCATGACGGTCGTTGTAGTTTTCCCACGGACCGTATGCATAATAGTCCACATTGTTCAGACCGGCATTGACGGAGCATACCAGACCGGTACGACGCAGGTCGGCAGTCTTCGGCGTGAGTTTCACATCCATATCCATCACGCCGCCCGGATAGAACACGTACGTGATCTCCGTGTCGCAGAGACTTCCCTTGCGGACAGTCTTCACAACCACATTACCGCTGGCTTCTTCCACAGCCTCACAGGTACCGGTGGGTTCCAGTCCGTTTTCGGTCTTCTCGAAGCGGTCGTTTTCAATCCAGCGGTGGTTATCAAAGATGAAACCTTCACCGCCATAGATGACATCCAGTCCGTTCAGGCGCAGGGCAGTCATCCGTCCGGTTGTGGTGTCAAAGGCTGCATCCACAAATCCGTTGCCGACGGTCAGGCTCTGACCTTCTTTCTTCACGGCCAGCCTGGGTACACGGGCATTGATGCGCAGTTCCGGCAGTCCGGCACGGCTGGTCAGTTCAAACTGCTTCTGGGCTACTTCATGACCGGCTCCGGCCCATACCGTTGCCTTGCGCTGGCGCACGGTCAGGTTGATCATCACTTCTTCACCGTTCTTCGATGCTTTCTTCAGGTCAGCTCCCGACAGCGGCAAAGTGAGTGAAACGGAATCATAGGGGGCTACATCGGCCAGCTGCATGCTGTCTGCTCCCACTACATAACCGTCTTTCACGGTTTCCCAGCGCAGGTCGAAATCAGCCAGAGAAGTAAAGTTATACGTATTTTTCAGACTGACAGTCACTTCGTTTCCGTTCTTGTCATTATTCTCCAGACGGAACTTGATATACTGATAAACGGCTTTCACTTCCTTCAGCTTCGGAGTTTCCTCGCGGGTAGCGGGGATGATACCGTTGGAGCAGAAGTTGCCCTGGTGCGGGCCGGGGAAGTCGTATCCGGTGTGCAGACGTCCGGCATAGTTGCCCTGCTTGATTTCAACCGGTTCATAGATGGCCTGGTCTACCCAGTCCCAGATGGCACCACCGATGGTAGACGAACTGCTTTCGATGCTGTTCCAGTATTCAGTCAGGTTACCGATGGCATTACCCATGGCATGTGCATATTCGCAGATGAACATCGGCTTGTCGAACGAGTTGACATACTGATCCATCCAGCCCATGCTGGGATACATCTTCGAGTAGAGGTCACTGAAACGGTTACCGCCGAATTCCTTGCCGTCGCGGGTGCTTTCGTGGTGTACGGGACGGGGATCAAGGCGCTTGGCTGCATCGTAGCAGGCCTGGAAGTTGTTACCGCCTCCACATTCATTGCCCAGACTCCAGAAGATCACACTCGGATGGTTGCGGTCACGCAGCACCATGCGGTCGATGCGGTCCACAAAGGCCGGAATCCATGACGGCATGTCACTGATGGACTGGTTGGCATGGTCTTCCAGATCGGCCTCATCCATGGTATAGAGTCCGTAATAGTCGAACATGGCATACATCTTCGACGCGTTGGGATAGTGTGAGGTACGGATGGTATTGATGTTATTGCGCTTCATCAGCAGCACATCCTGCAGCATGGATTCCACCGTTACGGCACGTCCGTAGAGCGGATGGCTGTCGTGGCGGTTCACACCCTTGAAGAAGACGCGCTTGCCGTTGATATATACCAGCGGACCGCGTACTTCGATGTCGCGGAAACCATATTTGGTAGAGAAGGC
>OHAO01000322.1_pt1 | contig 35951 bp, 38 predicted proteins | sample 1577151 | NCBI WGS metagenome assembly OHAO01 (sample SAMEA3541585, study PRJEB24748) | human gut metagenome | biome: human gut; feature: human-associated habitat; material: faeces | place: China | collected 2012 | reverse complement strand
TGCCCACCCGCGCCAGGGCCTCCATAGCCCGGTCGTAGCGCTGATCCATTCCCAAGCCCTGGTAGATCAGGGGCAGCTCCACATTTTCCCGGGCGTTGAGGGCGGGGATCAGATTGTAGCCCTGGAAGATGAAGCCGATCTGCTTGTTTCGGATGTGGGCGAGCTGCTTGTCGGTGAGTTCGGTGATGTCGGTGCCGTCCAGGTGGTAGTCGCCATAGGTGGGGATGTCCAGGCAGCCCAGGATGTTCATCAGGGTGGACTTGCCTGAGCCGGACTGGCCGATGATGGAGACGAACTCCCCCCGGTCAATTTGGAGGGATACCCCGTCCAGGGCCCGGACCTCGCTCTCCTTGCCCTCGTTGTAGATCTTGTAGATGTTCTTGATGTCAATGAGCATGGCCGTTCCCCTTAGCCCCAGGCCTGCTCAACATAGTAGTTGACAAAGACTTCCTCATCCCCGGTGAGGCCCTCTTTGATCTCCACGTTGTAGTTGTCGGACAGGCCGGTGGTGACGGGCACGGGGTAGAAACCTTCGGACTCGCTGGGATAGAGGGGCGTAGCGCCAGGCTCCGTGGGGGGAATATCGATGGCGACGGTATTTTCAGGCTTACTGTCCGCCTTGATAAAGACCACGGAGGCGGTCTCGCCGTTCTCGTCGCTGACGTACTTCACGCTCTGCATGGGCACCACGATGCAGTCGTCGGACTGGCTGGCCACGAAGGAGTAGTCCAGCCACACGCCCTCCAGCAGGGAGCCGTCGTAGTTGTCCACGGTGAGGGTGACCGGGAAGCTGGTCATGCCCTGTCCGGCCTCAGCGCTGCCGGTGTTGATGGAGGACACGGTGCCCGTGAACACGTTGCCGTTCCAGTCGGTCAGGTCCACCGTCATGCCGGGCTTGACGAAGGAGATGTTCCGGTCGTCCACGGTGATGTTGACCAGCATTGTGGTGGTGTTGGAGATGATGATAACGGTGTCGCCGCTCTTGACCTCGGCGCCCTCGGCGAGGGTGCAGGTGGTGACGGTGCCGTCGATGGGAGCCACGGCGTTAAAATTGTTCAGGGCCTTCTGAGCCTCGGTCAGCTTCTCCATGGCGTCGTCGATCTCCTTCTGCTTGGCCCGGATGTCGGAGTCGATGGTGTCGGAGCCCATGCTCAGCAGCACCTGACCGGCGGACACGTTGGAGTAGCACAGCAGGTTGGCGGAGAGCAGGGGGCCGCCGGCCTCAGTGACAATCTTGCGGGTCTCGTAATACTTGGTGGCGCCGTTTTCGTAGGGGTAGATGGGGGTGCCGTTGGCGGCGGTGAGGGCGGCGGAGGCGGTCATGCCCTCGGTGAGGGTGCCGGGGTTGTCAAAGGCCACCACCACTTCAAAGTGGTCGGCCCCCTCGGGGGTTATGTAGTGGACCTTGTTGACCTGTTCCACCGAGCCGGTAAAGCTGTCCATAACGGCCGGGATGGAGACCGAGACGCTCTGGCCCACATAGATATCGTTTTCATAGGCATAGCTGAAGTAGAGGGACAGCTTGAGCTTCTTGTCGTTGACCAGGGTGGCCACGGAGGCGCCGGAGGAGACGGTGCTGCCCGTTTCGAACTCGCTGACCTCGATGAGCTTGCCCGCAAAGGGCGCCCGAACCGTCAGGTTATTCAGGGCCTTGTGGAGGTCGGCCATATCCTTTTGCAGGTTGGAGACCTTCTCCTGTGCGGCCGTCACCTCGTCCTCGGCGGCCTGACTGCGGATGGTGTAAAGGGGCTGTCCTTCCGTGACGGTGTCGCCCGCGGTGACAAAGACCTCCTGTACGGTGCCGCCCTGGGTCAGGGTGATGGCGGCGGTGTCCTTGGCCTTGGCGTTGCCGCTGCCCTGGACCATGCTCTGGATGGAGGAGATCTGGGCGGGCTGGGTCTGAATCTGGCTGTTCACGGTTTCCTTTTCCGTCAGGAAGCGGTACAGGAAAAAGCCACCCACCGCCAGGACCGCCAGGACGACCAGAGCGATGATGGTGTTCCGTACCTTTTTCCGCTGCTTTTTTTTCTGGTTGGACGTGCCGCTGGGACGGGCGGGGGGAGCCGCCGGAGCGGGGGCTTCCGTGACCGGCGCGTTTTGCTGTGTCATTTCTGCCATGTTTGGATTCCTCCTAAGTTTCCTGTGGACGTTACATGTCATCCATTGTATCACGCGGTTTGCGGGGCGCAACAACAAACAGATGACAATTTCTTAAGATAAGCTTAAGAAATTGTTTCAGGGAGTACCATATATCCTTTAGACGATGCAGACCGGCAAAAAGTTACAGGCCCCGGTAAAAAGTTTACCGTCTGGGTTCAGACGGCAAAAAGGGCCGGGACGCAAAAGCGCGCCTCCGGCCTATACCTTATATAATAGACAACAGAAAAAAGAAAAAAGCGGGAATCGGGAACCTTTTTGCGGCGGCCGCGTCTAAACTATCATAGCCTCACGGCAGGGCTGCGGCGTATTTTTACGGTTGTGTTACAAAACCGGCAAAGGGGTTGACGGTGGACACAAGACGCGGTATAGTCTTGCCAGAGGTAAGGGGAACTATGCGTCTCCAGACTCAAAATTTTGAAGGAGGAATTCCAAATGAGAAACCTCAAGCGGGTTCTCAGCCTGGCTCTGGCTTCCGTTATGCTGATCGGCATGATGGTCGTTGGCGCTTCCGCTGCGAACTACGACGACTTCTCCGACAAGGACAAGATCGTCAACAAAGAGGCCGTCTCCACCCTGGTTGAGCTGGGCGTTATCGCCGGCAAGGATGACGGCACTTATGATCCTACGGGCATCGTGACCCGTGCCGAGATGGCTAAGATGATCTGCGTCGTCCTGAACGGCGGCAAGGACCCCAGCCTGGGCGATGTCACCAAGTACAGCTACACCGACACGGTCGGCCACTGGGCTGCCCCCTACATCGAGTACTGCGCGATCCGTAATATCGTCGCTGGTAAGGGCGACGGCACCTTTGGCCCCAACGAGACCGTCACCGGTTCTCAGGCTGCCAAGATGCTGCTGGTCGCCGCTGGCTACCAGTCCGCTATTGAGGGCTTCACCGGCGCCAACTGGGAAGTCAACACCAATGTTCGGGCCAACGCTGTGGGCCTGTACGACGGTCTGGACATCAACCCCTCCCAGGGCCTGACCCGTGACTCCGCCGCTCAGATGGTTTACAACATTCTGGATGTGGAGCAGGTCACCTATAAGTACACCCTGGTCGCCAATGGCGACGGCACCTTCACTTCCGTTACTGAGATCGACAAGACTGCCGACAACAAGACTGTCCTTGAGGACAAGTTCGGCGCCGTGAAGGTCGAGGGCGTTGTGGTTGCCAACGAGGTTGCTGACCTGAACTCCAGCAAGAAGAACGACAACAAGGTGCTCGTCGGCTCCGCTCTGGATGCTGGCAAGACTAAGATTGTCATCACCAATGGCGGCAAGGACGAGGACCAGAACGAGTACACCGGCACCCAGACCTTTAAGGTCTCCACCGGGCTGGACCAGCTGGGCCGTACCGTGCGCCTGTACGTCAAGACCGGCTCCTCCGCTGCTAATGCCAAGGTCTTTGGCTCCGTGATCGTGACCGATGACAACAAGGTGGTCACCGACGCTTCTGACGACTCCATCAATAGCGTGGCCGACGACAACAGCCTGGACATCGTGAGCGGCACCAAGGTTGCCACCAACTATGCCGACCTGACCGATCTTTCCAGCGATGCCGCCAAGGCTGACGGCACCCACGGCGTTCAGAAGATCCTCATCGACAACAACGACGACGGCGATGTGGACTATGTCCTGCTGACCACCTATGTGTTCGGTAAGGTCACCGGCAAATCTACCTCCAGCGACGGTTCTCTGACCGTGAACTACAGCGGTGCTGCCACCCTGAGCGTCGACGACAAGGACGACGTGGTGGGCTTTGACGATGTGGCCAAGAACGACTATGTGCTGGCTGCCTTCATCGGCGGCAAGCTGCATGTCCAGAAGGCTGAGAGCGTGACTGGCACTCTGGATGCCTACACCTCCACCTCCCTGACCGTGGACGGCACCAAGTACACCGTCTCCGCCGTGGGCTGCTACAAGAGCACCTCCGACGACATCACTCCCGCCAAGGGCTATGCTTCCAAGAGCGAGCTGGATAAGGACGCTACCTTCTATCTGGATGTGAACGGCTACATCGTGGCTGTGGGCGCGCCTGAGGCCTCTGCTTATGACTACGCTTATGTCTGGGGCTCTGAGGCTGGCAGCAGCATCGGCACCGACCGCGTGAAGGTCACCCTGTCCGACGGCACCAAGGCCACCTATGACCTGGATGGCGACAGCGACATCGACATTGAAGACGATGGCGACTTTGAGGGGCAGATTTTTGCCTATAAGGTGAGCGGCAATGAGATCAAGCTGACCAATCCCGCTGGCAAGACCGCCGAGGGCAAGACGGTCGTCTTTGAAAAGGGCAAGACTACCGTGGACGGCCTGACGACCGTTGAAGGTCAGACCAAGTTTGCCAACAAGAACACCGTGTTCTTCTATGTTACCCTGAAGGAGAAGGGTGGCATTGACTCTGTTGATGTCTACACCGGCTATTCCGCCGCTCCCGATGTTGACAAGGAGGATAATGCCTCTGCCTTTGCTGCCTACAACAAGGGTGGTAAGATGGTGGCCGTGGCGATCACTTCTAAGGAATTTAACAGCACTGACCTGAGCGATCACGTGTTCATCTACAAGTCTGACAGCACCTTCAATGACTACATTGAGGCTCGCGGCTTCCTGGCCGGTTCTGCCGAGGCGAATACCAGCCTGAAGGTTTCCGACCTGCCCTCTGGTGTGGAGATGAAGGAAGTCGTTGATGGCAAGATTTACCTGTACAGCACCGACAGCGACGGCTACCTCAAGCTGAAGGAAGCTGGCGACAACCTGATCACCGTCAATGGCAAGGCTACCAATGTGTCCTCCAGCAGCGTGGTTGTGAAGGGCAAGGAGTATGCTGTGACTTCCAAGACCGTGCTGATTGACAACACTGACAACCCGGGTACTCCCAGCGCCACCCTGGGCGCCGCCCCCGAGGATGACGATGTCATCACCTACATGCTGGTTGATGACGACGAGATCCTCATGATGGTGATTGATAACACCGCCGAGGAGACTCCCGAGACTCCCGATAACGTCACTGTGACCGTGGCCAATGGCAAGATCACTCTGACCTACACCGGTGAGACTGCCCCCAGCGTTGACGAGCAGGCGACTGCTGTTGTGGAGAAGCTGACCGCTCTGGGTTACACCGACATCGATGTGCCCGCCTCCGAAGCGGGCCTGAGCGCGGATGGCATTACCGCGAAGAAGGGTGTTATCACCTACACCTTCACCTATGAGCTGAAGGCTGCTGAGTAAGCTATCGGCAATCCACTGACGTAAAAACCCAGATTTGGTTTTCACCCCCGGGCCAAAGCCCGGGGGTGTTTTTTTACTAAAGAACGCAAAAAAATCACAAAAAACCACGGATTTTATCAAATAAAAACCCGTGATTTTTTGCATATAAATACATAAATGCCGTAGTGTGTCCTTCCGTCATGCACCGTTTTCCTGGGGGGCGAAGTTGCTGAAGAAGGGTACGTCGGTAAAGGTCTTGTAGCGGGTGATGTAGTTTCGGGGGGTGACGCCGGTGTACTGGCGAAAGGTATGGATAAAATGGGAGTTGTTCAGAAATCCCACCCGGGAGCTGATGTCCGAGATGGCCTTTTCCTGACGCAGCAGGGTGCAGGCCATGCGAATCCGGCTGCTGTTGATGTACTCCACAATGGTGAAGCCGGTTTCCCTTTTGAACTGTCGGCATAGGTTGTACTTGCTGACGAAAAAGGTGTTGGCCAGCCGGTCCAGAGTCAGGCGCTCCGACAGGTGCTGGTTGATGTAGCGGATCAGCTCAGAGACCAGGGGAGAGATATTGGAGTGGGCGTTGTTGCCTCCGTGGCCGGCGGAGAGAAGGGGATAAAATTTTAAAAGAATGTCCAGAAAATGTAGATTTTGCCGCAAATCGCTGCCAAAAGAATCATCCGGCACGGTGAGGCAGCGTTCGAACAGGGCAATGGCTTCTCCAATGTCCTTCTCCGGCAGTTGGATGCACATGGCCTGGGTGCCGTAGAGCTGGGTCAGATCGGTGTGGGGAGTAGAGTATGCCTCCAAAAGCGCCAGGGGGTAGTGCAGTGTGTAGGTGTCCACCGTGACGTTGGAGGGATTGATTTTGCGGTGGATGGTGCCCTCTGGGATAAGAACCAGCACGCCCCGGCGGATGTCATAGATCTGATCGTCCAGAAAAAACGAGCAGCCGTCGTTCAGAGAAAACAGGATTTCGTTGATGTCGTGAAAGTGCAGCGTGCGCTGATAGCTGTTTTGCTCGGCGCGGTGCTGTGCAATATAAGTTTGCTGGATCAGGGTGACCGCCCCCTTAAAAGCCTTTATATTGCTCTAATATAACGCATCTTTTGGCAAGTTGCAAGGGGAAATTGTGCTGGAGAACGGAGAAAAAGGGAGAGAGTGGATTTTTATCTGTGGATAATGCCTAAAAACGCGGTTGATTTGGTAGCACCTATTTGCGCGGGTTCAATTTGATAAAACAAGATAGCCAAAGCAAAGGGGAATAATAATTGTGGAATCTTGCTGAAGTGATGGGGGAAATTGCCCGAAGAAACAAAAACTATTGAATCTCAAATTGAGAATTGGTACAACTAGTACAGCTCCGTAAGACCCCCAAAAACGACTTTCTCCGACTGGCGCGCGAAGGCGGGGAAAGGCAAACGGAAACTGAATATGGAGGACAAAAAATGAAAAAGTTAGCCGCACTGCTGATTTCACTTGCAATGATCCTGGCAATGGCCGTGACCGGATGCAGTTCCTCCGGCAGCGGACAAACCGCTTCTCCTCAGCCCAGCCAACCCGCCGGGTCCCAGACCCCCGCCGCCAGCGGCGATTACCCCAAGAGCAGCATCCAGGTCGTCGTTCCCTTCTCCGCCGGCGGCGGCACCGACCTGTTTGCCCGTATTGTAGTGGATAAGATGTCCCAAATCGTTGGCGTGCCCATCGAGGTGGTCAACGTGCCCGGCGGCTCCGCCACCATCGGCACCACCCAGGTGGCCAACGCCAACACCGACGGCTACACCATCGGTTTCAGCATCAGCACTCCGCTGTGTGTGACTCCCCTGCTGGGCGAGACCAGCTACACGCTGGAGGACATGCAGCCCATCTGCAACGCCTACACCGTGCTGCACGGCATCTATGTGGCCGCGGACTCCCCCATCCAGGACGTGGATGACCTGATCGCCTTCATCAACGAGAAGGGCGGCACCCTGAGCTACGCCGGTTCTGGCACGGGCAACATGCAGCACATGTGCCTGGAAGAGTGGGCCTCTCAGGCTGACCCCGAGGGCACATGGAACCTGACCAACGTCCCCTACGACGGCGACCCCGAAGAGATTGTGGCCCTGATGTCCGGCGAGCTGCCCTTCGCCACTCTGCAGGTCCATGGTGCCAAGTCCGCCGTGGAGGCGGGCAACGTCCGTTGCATCATGATCTTCGGCGACACCACCCCCCAGTGGATGACCGACGGCGGCTACTTTGGCCCCAACTCCGTGGAGCTGGGCTATGAGTGCCGGGTAAAGGGGCTGGTAGGCTTCTACGGCCCTGCCGGCATGAGCGCAGATGCGGTCAAGGTCCTGTCGGATGCGTTCCACCAGGCGGTACAGGACGAGGGCGTTTTGGAATCCATCGCCAACATCGGCCTGGAGCCCGACTACCGCGACACCGAAGCGTACACCGCCGGCCTGGAAGAGCTGGTGCCTGTGGCAGATGAACTGCTGCATCAGCTCGGTTTCATCGCCGGGTAATTCCCTCCCATCTGTGGTCCGGCTGGGACGCGGTGACTGCCGCCAGTCCCAGCCGGCCGCACTTCCATCCTGAGGAGTCTGATTCAGACCCGGACATAGGAGAAAACTATGAACATCAAAGACTATCTGAAACGAAATGGAATGACGCTGATCCTCCTGGTGGGGATGATCATCCTTTACCTCTGCATCCCCAGCCAGATCGCGGAGAACATGGTGGCCAAGGCCACCATCAGCCCCCGGTTCTTCCCCACGTTTTCCGTTCTGGGCGTAATTGTCTGCTGCGCCCTTCTGCTGGTGTTTGACGCCAAGGAGCATATTCTTTCCAGACAGAGCAAGGAAAACTGCAGCGGCGGTTGCTTCAGCACCCTTGAGCCCCTCCGGGTGATTGTGGGTCACTTTCGTTACGGCATCAGCGAGACTAACCGCTTCGTCAACCGTTTTTGCAGCATAGCCACAACCGCTAACTCGCATAGCGGAGCCGTTGCCCCAGCTATTATAGGGGCGCGGATGCGACGAAGCTACCCAACGGGAGAAGCTGCCGCCGAAACCGCAGTGCGGATATTCCCGGCCAATCTCCTGCATACATTTTACGGCCTGCTCTGAAAGGTCACTGTGGTTGCTTTTGCAGCTCATAAGGGCTTCGCAAATCGCGAGGGACATGACCGAGTCATCGGTAAACTTGCAGGAGTATGTGAGAAGGTCAAAATCCTTCTTCTTGATGTTGTGCCACTCAAATCGTGAGCCGGCGATATCGCCGATAATCGCTCCAATCATTGTGCTCTACCTCCTGTGAATCAATAATACTGCTCGATGTAGTTGTAGGCCTTATCGAAGACTTCCTTATCCTTGATCTTGTACTTTACCCAGACCACGCTACGAAGAGCTTTCTTAACTTCTTGAGTTCCGGCTGTCGTATTCTGCCAGCCTTCAAACCGGACAATCTTTACGATGCTGTCGATATCTGCGACGATGCGCTCTACGATAACCGGAGTGTTCTTGTTCTTGACTCCGTTGAAGAGCTCGGTCAGGGCCGCGACGCCCTTGTCCATTTCTTCTTCCGGAACAACTTCCTGTTCTGCCTGAGCAGCCTCTTTTGCGAGTTCAAGTAGGAGCTTCAGAAACTCGATGCTGGTGATAAGGCCTTGTTCATGCTTCTCGCGGAGCTGTTCGAGCTTTTCACCGAGCTTGATGAAGCGGGGCTCATGACCATGCTTGAGGATTTTGGCCACGAGGTTAATCTCGATTTCTTTTGTTTTCTTCTTTACGTCGCCCTGTTTAGCGATGAACTCGTCGATAAGGTCAGCGTCCATTTCCAGAATGTCCTCATCTTCGTGCGTTTCTCCGACAGTCACATTCTGATGCACCAGTTCGATGGTCTTGGCTCCGAGGGAGGCCCAAATCAAACCGCCGCGGCCGTCCGTAGGCTTTACGGATTCGTATACTCTGGACAGCCACTGGTAATCTGTCTTATATGCCGTCAGGAAGGAGTCCGGCGAGAGAATATCCCAAGCCCTGTTCAGCACACGATAATCGGCGGCAAAAGTGTCCTTTTCCTTATTGGTGGGCAAACAATCCTGCGCTGCCATAAGGCCTTCCCAGCCTTCGACAGTGCGGTCTACACCCATGAAATAACTGAGGCACTTCTTCATGAGGGCCGGGAACTGCTTCTTGATTTCCTCGATGTTGGTGATGATGCGTCTCATGCCGCTTTCGTCGAAATCCAGCGCCTTAGCGACGTTATCGAAGATGCCGATGTAGTCGACAATCAGACCATAGGTTTTTCCCTGATCGTAGGTACGGTTGGTGCGGCAGATAGCCTGAAGCAGGGTGTGGTCCTTCATTGGCTTATCAAGGTACATAACCTGAAGGATGGGAGCGTCGAAGCCGGTCAAAAGTTTTGAGGTAACAATGACGAGTTTCAACGGGCTGGTAGGCTCTCTGAAGTAATCGAGCACCTTAGCTTCACCATCTTTGTCACGGCGGAATTCCTTGTACCGGTCTTCCTTGTCGTTGTTCGTATCCATGACAATCGTCGTAGCGTCCGGCCCCATGAGTTCGTCGAGGACCTTTTTGTACATAAGGCAGCACTCGCGGTCATAGACAACGACCTGTCCTTTGTAACCGTTCGGCTCAATTTTCTCACGGTAGTGCTTGGCGATATGCTCGCACACCTTGCGAATTCTCGCAGGGTTATACATGATGGCTTTCATGTTGACCTTTGAGGATAGTTCGGCGCGCTCTGCATCTGCATCTTCACCTTTCTGTTCCAGTAAAAACTGTTCATATTCCTGTTGGTGGGTCTGAATGTAAGCAGACACATTTTTGTAAATAGCCCTCGCAAAAATCCGTGCCTGTTTTTGACTAATTACAATATCGAACTGCTCCACTCATATCACCACCTTGCCTTGGAATTATGGTGATAATTATAGTTCAATATTTTTCTCTTTACTTCTGGCAAAAATGAGTTTATGATACAGTTTGAAAAGAAATATTTTTGGAGTTGAAAATATGTATTATAAATTGAACATTGTAAGAGAAGATGGTGCTGTAACAGCGGAGTTTCAAGACCCGGAATCTGGCTGGCGAAAATGTTTTGACATTACCACTGTTATTGGAGATTACTTGTCAGCGGAATATAAGCGAAAAGGAAAAGCAGGCCGCCCCCAAATTTATTATCAATTAGAGGGACACATTTTTGATGAAGCATGGAGCCGCGCAGACCCGGCTTGGATGGATTATTATGATGCAGACATAAGGACATCCTTTAAGTTTTTGAAACAGGCTTTGGAAATAGTAAACGCGCCAAAGCTCACTTACTTGAAAAAAGAGGCGCTGTTGAATGCTCTGAGGAATGAACTCAAAATACGTCTAAGTTTTCAAGCAAATTTGTGTGATGCGGAGCCATTCGAAGCAGACGGTGTTAAGAGTTTTAATAAACCAATCAGCCGTTTTGACAAATTCTCAAAACCTAAAAGCAACACGGGAGATATTGAAACTTGGTTTGAATATGAATGCCATTCCGTTTCTGATATGGTAGCGGCTATCATTCACTACTACATGGTTTATGGCTTCAAAGTAGTGCCTTGCAAGCATTGTGGCCGGTCATTTGCGACACAGAGCCTCAAGACGGTATATTGCAACCGAATTAGCCCATATAAAAATGACTTTTCACAGAAAAAAAGCCGTCCAGAGCCATGCAAAGATACGGTCAAACGAGAAATTCAGTTTCTGCGAAAGAAAAAAGACCGGCTACTGGACCGCATTCGAAATAGCTCTGATGTTATGAGGGGATACACGGAGGATATTTATAACAAGCTCTGCCGTGAATGCGCTCAATATATAGACTTAGTCAGTAAATTCCCGACCCCGGAAAACTTCGCAAAATTCAATTATTATCTTGAAAGTGTAGCACAAAGCAAGGAGTGGAAAAAATGAATGTCGTCATCTACGCCCGATACTCTTCTGACCGCCAGACCGAACAGAGCATTGAAGGCCAGTTGAAAGAGTGCTATGAATACGCACAACGCAACGGCTACACCGTTGTTGGCGAATACATTGACCGTGCCATCTCTGGTACCACAGACCACCGCCCGGAATTTCTGCGCATGATTGCGGACGGAGACAAAAAGCTCTTTCAAGCCGTATTGGTCTATCAGCTTGACCGCTTTGCCCGCAACCGCTATGACAGCGCCACCTACAAGGCCAAGCTCAAAAAGAACGGCATCCGTGTGCTGTCCGCCCGTGAGAACATCTCCGATGATGCTTCTGGTGTGCTGATGGAGGCCGTGCTGGAGGGAATGGCAGAGTATTACAGCGTCGAACTCTCTCAGAAGATACGGCGTGGCATGGACATCAACGCCGAAAAATGCCTTTCCACAGGCGGCAATCTGGCGTTGGGCTTTCGTGTAGACAGCGAGAAACATATTCAGATTGACCCGGACACCGCTCCCGTCGTGCAAAAAATTTTTGAGATGTACGCCAGCGGCCAGTCTATGGCTGATATTATCCGCTATCTCAATGCCAATCAAATCAAAACATCCTACGGAAATGAATTCAACAAGAACAGCATTAACCGCATTTTGAGAAACAAGCGATACATAGGGGTATATACATACCGGGATAAGGAAATTCCTGATGGACTCCCCCGCATCGTTGATGAAGATTTGTTTTGGGAGGCACAGCGCATTATGGAGAAAAACAAAAAAGCCCCCGCACGAGCGAAGGCTAAAGTAGATTATCTCCTTACCACAAAACTGTTCTGTGGACACTGTAAGGCCGCCATGACTGGTATCAGTGGGACGAGTAAGACAGAGCGGAAATATCACTATTATCAGTGTGTGACCAACCGCCGGGACAAATCCTGTGACAAAAAGACGGTTGGAAAAGAGTACATAGAAGATTTGGTGGTCAACAGACTGCGGGATTTCCTGACCCCAGACAATATCAGCACGATTGCCAGAGAAGTTGTTGACCTCTGTGAACGAGAGAGCAACAACGGCAACACAAGGAGGCTTAAAAAACTGCTTGCAGAAAATGAGCAGGCCACAGAAAATCTGCTGAAGGCCTTGGAGAGTGGACAGGCCGTTGATATTATCGCTGACCGGATTGCACAAAAGAAGAAAGAGCATGAGAAACTCTCCCTTCAGCTTCTTGTGGAAACCTCCCAGCATCCGACCCCCAGCGTGAAGGAAATTCGATTTTTCCTCAACCAGTTCCGCAAGGGGGACATCAACGACCCCAAATACCGGCAGGGACTGGTGGATATGCTTGTCAACAAAATCTACCTCTATGACGACAAAATGACCGTCCTGTGCAATACACAAGACGGTCACTTTGATGTTGACCTTAAGGAAGTGAGTTCACTTAAGGGTCAGTTGGTGGACCATTTTCGACCGTATACGAACACTGCGGATCGCTTGCGGCGTCAGAGTTTTCTATAAAACTAAGATCCACGGTATTGTTGTTACCGGCAAAATTCAGGGCAATTTTAATATGATCGTCATACAGATAAATGGCATTCACAAAAATATGCACCAGCTTTTCACGGTATGCCGGATCGTCAATATCGCCGCCCCTAAATTGTTCCAGCCAGTACACAATACGCGCCCGCGTGTGGGTGGGACGTAGCGCCTTTTCTGTTTCTATGGAGCGGGAAAGTTTAGCCTGTTCGTGTTCTAACTCTTCCAGGCGGGACTTTGTGGAGGCAGTGAAAATACCTTGTTCAATGGCGGAGAGTATATTTTTTATACTGGCGTCCACCTGCTTTTTTCGGCTTGCCAGGGCACCTATTGTTCTGTCGTCTTTGTGCCGCTGCTGGTAGTCCATGACACAATCGGCCATCCACTCTATTACACGATCCTGCAAAACGTATTCCACGACGCCACGGCACACTGCGTCCTCTATTAAATCGCGTGAAACATTTTTCTTTTTGCAGTCATGCTCCAGGCGTCGCTTTTGACAGGCATAATAATAATGCTTGCTGCCGCTTTTGCCGGTGCCGCTGATCCCAACCATGGGAGTGCCACACAGGCCGCAGAACAATTTCCCGGTTAAAAGATAATCGCCAGAATGGCGCTGGGTGCCTATCGGGTTTTTCTTCGTTTTTAGGCGCTGCTGTACGGCCAGCCATGTGTCCCGATCAATGATAACTGGGATCCCGCCCTCCGTTCGTATATTCCGGTAAAGATAAACACCCGTGTATCGCTCATTCGTCAATATGCGGTGAAAGCTGCCTTTGTTCCATTGACCGCCCTGCTTTGTGGGGATCCCGCGCTGGTTCAAATCGCTGGCCATATCAGCAAAGGACCACCCAGACATGAAGCGGTCAAATATTTCCCGCACAATGGCCGCCTGGCCGTCGTCTATGGCATAGCGCCGGTTTTGGTCTGATACATAGCCAAAAGGCAAGGAACCCGTGACCATGCACCGCTCCGCGTTGTCAAGTAATCCTCTCATAATATCCTCCGCCATGTTCTCACTGTAAAACTGGTTTACGTTCATCATGGTGCGCAGGGCGAACCGCCCCGCTGCGTTGTCCCCGAACTCCTCTTTTGCATAGAGAACGCGAACGCTGAATTTACTTAGCTTTTCCTCATTCTGGAGCGCCTGCAACATGTTGCGCCCTATGCGGTTAGACTTATAAGCAATGACCACCTGGAAATAGCCTTTTTCTGCGTCCCTCATCATTCGCTGAAACTCTTTACGCCGGTCCGTTTTGCCGGACACGGCTTTATCCGCGTATGTTTCGAGGACAAAAAGGTTGTTTCTTTTCGCAAACTCTGTGCATTCGTCAATCTGCTGTTCTATGCTGGTGTCTCGTTGGTTATGGGAGGAATACCGGGCATAAATAACAGCCACACCGGAGGCGGCGGCGCGGTCAGCCGCCGAAATATCATGTATGCTCTTTTTCCTGGTGGGCAAGCCGTTCACCTCCAAACAAAATCACCGGGCGGAATAAAAAGTATTAACCGCGTTCCACGCTTTTGTACCTTTACGAGGAACAGGAAGATCAGACGGGCAACGTTTCAACACGTCGGATAAGGTGATAGGTCCAGCGCTATCGGCAAAGGAATAGCACAAAGGATCATTTGCCGGGTCACCAATCTGGCAACCGGAAAGGCTACAATGCACAGCATGAGCAAAGAGGGCAACCTTATCACGGTCTGACAATGTGAAACACGCCAAATTGACCAAATCAGTTTCGCCAATATACCGGGAAAAGAGTATGCGCTGACGTGTGCAAAATAGCGCCAGACCAGGAGCCGGAGAACGATCACCACTACGGTCCACCATGGTGCGCACATCCGCGTCAACTGCGCCGGGCGGGATTGCTATGCCGTATTCCTTTGCGTTGGATGTCTGGTATTCGTTTGGTGCCTGATTCAAAGTATCAACAACTTCAATGGAAAGAGGAGGCAAAACGCCAAGTTCCAAAGCGGCGCTTTCGGCGTCGTTTTTTGAAAGGGCGTTGACCTTTACAACCTTTTTGTTCTGCCTGCCCGTCTGCGTGTTCATAATATGCCCAGTAACACGGTAAACACCAAGATTAAAGAAACCGGCTGCATCCTGCGGAGCGGGTCCGGGTATTTGAACCACGGACAACAGCCTGGTGGGCGGACAATCGCCATCACCTGCGTAATGCCATGACTGCGTTACTTCGACTGTGGCACCAGTTGGCTGTTTTTTCCCAAATAATTTTGAAAAGAACCCCATCATTACACCACCCACCCCGCCGATCCGGCGGGATTATTTTTTGAGCCGCCTTTACGGGCGGCTCTTTTGTTTTGCTAGGCTTCTTTGATACCACCTAAAGCTGATGATTTTCCCACCGCTTTTTTCTGGAGTTCAAGATCATGGCGGTATGCCTCCACCTCTGCGTCAACATCCACAGATCCGGGGTATGCGGGTTCGCTGGGATCCGCCGGGGACTGTTGATCATAAAAGGCCGCCGCCACTTCTTTAATGTAGTCAACAAGCACCTTGCGGTTTTGGGCTTTCATGTTAATGAATTTTTCGATCAGGATATAGTCCCCATGAGAAAGACCGTAATTTTTGGCCAGTTCGTCCAGGGCGTCGCACGGATCCGGCTTAAACATTTCACCGGTGCCGTTCCGCAGCCATTCCTCATTTACGTTAAATTCTTTGCAAATGTTATTGATCACGGCACTGGATGGATTGCGCCGCCCACTTTCATATCCAGTAATTGTATTTTGGACTGTGCCGATCCGTTCGGCAAATTCAGTTTGCGTAAGATCAAGCGCTTTGCGCAACTTCTTTAATCGTTCGTCCATGTGCGTTTACCTCCATTCGTTGTCACAATACTACCACTAAATAATCGCATTGTCAATAAAAAATCGCGAAGGCAACAAAAGGGTATTGACAAATACCGCGTAGGAGTTTACTATAATCGCATAGACAACAAACCAGAGACATAAAAACCGGATTATTTAAGGAGGTTGTCAGAATGAACACCAAGGGAATTTATACAGAAGACCAGCTGCATGACGCGGAAAGCGTGGCCAAGGTTCTGGCAAAGGTGCCGGAGGGTAAGCGCGGCATTGTACTTATGATGGTTGACGCTTTCGTGAACGGCATGGCCGCGCAGGAAAACATTTGTTGCCACATTCGCCAGCGGACACACGGCTATTGTGCAACGTCACCCGCCGGGCAAATACAGCAGCGGACGGGAAACCCGCGCCAGCAGGTACGGGGATTACGCCGACATGACCAAGGTTAAAAAACTGCTGTCCCCCGCCGTGCCGCACATGCTGGGCAACGAGGAGGTTATGGCGCAAGCTGAACGGCTGACCTATGACACCCTCCAGGCGGAAATCCAAAAGCGCATTGACAAGGTGCTGGCCGCCAAATAGGAGGAAACCATGACACAGGAATTTTTACAGGACGCGATAGAGGCAGACCTTAAAACGCTTTTCAGCCGCTACCGTCTGACTAACTCCCTGGGCGTCGAGCGGGCGGTGAACATCTACACCCACGACACGCCGATCCGGCAAGGGGATGATGAAGCCCAGGACACCGAGGCACCGCCGGAACCCTATGTGATTGTGCGAACCATGGGCGGGAACATTCAAGACGAAAACACACCCCATGTGGTGGAGATCGTGCTGGTGGTTTGCGTCTATGACCGGGATCCAAACCGGCAGGGCTACCGGGACGCGCTGCACATTGTCAACGAGATTTACCGCCATTACGCCGTAAACGGAATTGTGGGGAGACGCTACTGCCTCCAGTACCCGATTAAGTGGGTAACGCCGGACGACGACACCCACCCCTATTATTTTGCCGCCGTGTCGCTGAACTTTGAGGCGCCGGCAATCTTCAAGGAGGTGCCAGAAACATAATGGCAAAAGCCAAAAACAGCGAACAGACCGCCGGCACGGTGGTCTATGTTGGCCCGACCGTTCCGGGAATGGCCAACCAGAACACGTTTTACACAAACGGGATCCCCGCGCCTCTGGCGGAGGCCATCACCAAAAACCCGTCCATGGGCGGCCTGGTGATCCCGCTGGACCAGCTGCCGGACGCCATGAAGAAACTGCGCGGCGGCTATGGTCACATTTACCGCCTGTATCGACTGGTACAGGCCAAACTCTAACAGGAGGTATAAACCATGTCTTATTTCCATGGAGTTTACAACTCCGAACAGGACACCAGCCCGACCACCCCGATCCAGGGCAGCGCGGGCCTGCAGGTCATTTTCGGCGTGGCGCCCATCCACCTGTCCAAGGACCCCAAAAAGGCGGCCAACACCCCCAAGCTGTGTTACAGCTTCAAGGAGTGCCAGGAGGCCGTGGGCTATTCCGACGACTTCAAGACGTTCAGCCTGTGCCAGTCCATTGACGCCTGTTTCCGTGTGTTCAATGTGGCGCCGGTGATCCTGGTGAATGTGCTGGATCCCACCAAGTCCACCCACACCACCGCCAATGAGGCGGAGGACTGCGACGTGGTGGACGGCACGATCTTCTACGATAAGCAGTATGTCATGCTGGACACTCTGGTGGTGAAAAACAACTCTGCCGCCCTGGTGGCGGGGAGCGATTACACCGCAGCCCACGCGGAGGACGGCACCGTGGTGATTACCCTGCTGTCCGAGGCTGCCAAAGAGGCCGCCACGCTGTCTGTGTCCAGCACCAGCATTAAGCCCGACGGCGTGACCTATACCGACATTGTGGGCGGCGTGGACGCCTCCACCGGCAAGGAAACGGGCCTGGAACTGGTGCGCCAGATTTATCCCAAACTGGGCATGACCCCCGGTATTCTGCTGGCCCCCGGCTGGAGCGAAAACGCCGTAGTGTGTGCAGCCCTCCAGGCCAAGACCGAGGCGATCAACGGTTGTTTCGACTGTTGCACCTTTGTGGATATTTCCACCGGATCCGACGGCGCCAAGGTCTACACCGACGTAAAGGGTGCCAAGGAGGCCATGGGAGCCGGCGGCAACCATACGGCGGCTTTCTGGCCCAAGGTGTCCATTGGGGACAAGGTTTACTATATGTCCGCTATGGCGGCGGCCCTGACGGCCTACAACGACGCCAGCAACGCGGACGTGCCCTATGAAAGCCCGTCAAATAAGGACCTGCGGATCACCGGAACCGTCCTGGAGGACGGCACCGAGGTGGTCATGGATCAGCAGCAGGCCAGCGACGTGCTGAACGCCAACGGCGTGATCACCGCGATCAATGCCAACGGGTTCAAGCTGTGGGGCAATAACACGGCGGCCTATCCCTCCACCACGGATCCCAAGGACCGTTGGCTGGCCGTGCGGCGTTTCTTTGACTGGGATGGAAACAACTTCATCCGCACCTATTTCCAGAAAGTTGACAAGCCCGGCAACAAGCGCCTGATCCAGTCCATTGTGGACAGTCAGAACATTATCGGCAACGGTTACGTTGCCCGCGATTACTGCGCCGGCTACCGGGTGGAGTTCCGCAGCGACGAAAACCCGGTGACCAACCTGCTGAACGGCCATTTGACCGTCCACACGTTCCTGGCCCCGTACATTCCGGCGGAGTACATCGAGAATATCCGCGAGTACGACGTGACCGCGCTGCAGGCGGCATTTGGAGGTAACTAACTATGAAAACCATTCCCACCAAGATCAACCGCTACAACGTGTATAACAGCGGAAACCGCCTGCTGGGCATGGGTGACGAACTCACCCTGCCCGACTTTGAGGCGTCCACCGAAACCGTGAGCGGCGCCGGGATCCTGGGAGAGATCGACGACCCCACCCCCGGTTATTTCACCAACCAGGAAATTGAGATCCCTTTCCGTATCCTGGACAAAGAGGCCACCGATATGCTGGACATTACCAAGGCCGTCCAGCTGGAGATCCGGGGTGCAGAGCAGACCACCAAAAGCGAGGGGGACATTGAGTTCCGGGGCGTTCGCGTGGTGGTCCGTGGCCGTTCCAATAAGTTTACGCCCGGCAAGATGAAAGCCGGGAACCCCATGGACACCTCGATCACCCTCTCCATTCTCTATATCCTGATCGAGTTGGAGGGCGAACCCGTCCTGGAACTGGACAAAATGAATGAGGTTTTCAAGATCAACGGCAACGACATTCTGGCCAAAGTAAAGGAGCTGTGCTGATATGGACACCAACGACAAGATCACCGAGGGCATGACCCCGGAAACCCCGGCCACCGATACCGTGGCAGAGGAGAAAAACGAACTGCTGCTTAAACTTAAAAAGCCCTATGTGTTCGACGGAGTGACCTATACGGAGATCGACCTGTCCGGCCTGGAGGACGTGACGGGGGCCACCCTGGAGAACGTGGGCAAGATCCTGGCCAAGCGTTCCCCTGGCCTGAACCCGGCAACGCTGGAAATGGAAATGAGTTACTGCACCCTGCTGGCCGCCAGGGTGACCAACAAAAAGCTGGAGTTTTTCGAGCGCCTGCCCGCCAGGGACGCGGTGGCGCTTAAAAGCATGATCGTGGGTTTTCTCTACGGCGGGGGTGGGGACAACTGACACCCGCCGTTATACGGAAAGCCTGCGTCAGTATGTCGTTTACGCTGCGGACAGGGCTTGACTATCTCATGGCCCTGTCCGTTGACGAATTAAACGATATTGCAACCGACGTTGTAAACATCATGGAGGAGGTGGAAAAGCGTGGGCAAAAGTAAAACCTATGAACTCATGGTGAAGATCGCCGGCAAAACGGACAGTTCTTTGAAAAACGCCTGCATGACGGCGGACAAAAACCTGGCCGCGCTGGGCAAGACCGCCAAGAGCGCCGGGAAAGTTGTGGCCGGCGCGGCGGTGGCCGCTGCCACCGCTGTGGGCACCCTGGGCGTGGCCGCCGTAAAGGCGGCGGCGGAGTACGAAACCCAGCTGGCCAACGTGTCCACCCTGCTGACGGGAACCGAGGCGGAGATCGCCGCCAGAACGGCGGAGATCGGCAACGAGATCCTGGACGTTTCCAACCGGACCGGCGTGGCCACCGAGAACCTGACCGATGGAATGTATCAGGTCATTTCTGCGTTTGGCGACAGCGCCGACGCCGCCAAGATCCTGGAAACTGCGGCAAAATCGGCGGCGGCGGGAAATGCCACCACCACCGACAGCGTGAACCTGCTTTCTGCGGTAACCAAGGGCTACGGCGACACATCGGCGGAGGCCGTGCAAAAAGCGGCGGATCTATCCTTTGCCACGGTTCGGCTGGGCCAGACCTCTTTCCCGGAGTTGGCCGCCAGCATGGGCAAGGTGATCCCGCTGGCCAGCACCCTGGGCGTAGAACAGGAACAGCTTTTCGGCGCCATGGCCACGCTAACCGGCGTTACAGGATCCACGGCGGAAGTGGTCACCCAGCTAAAGGCAACCATGCAGGGCTTTTTGTCACCGTCCAAAAATATGACGGCAGCCCTGAAAAAAATGGGCTACGAGAGCGGCCAGGCGTTGCTTGAAAGCGAGGGCCTGCAGGGCGCATTGGAGGCGCTGAAAGGCGCCGTAAACAACGACGAACTGGCGTTTGCGGGTCTGTTCTCCTCTGTGGAGGCACAAACCGCAGTCCTGGCCATGGCCGGGAACCAATCCGCAAACCTGACCAGCAAAACCGCCGAAATGTACGAAGCCACCGGAGCGGCAAACGCGGCATTTGAAAAGCAGACCGACACCCTGGCCTATGACATTCAAATGATCAAGAACCTGGGCGCCAACTTCCTGACGCAGTTGGGCACCAACATTTTACCCTATGTCCGGGAACTGGCGGAGGCGGCCCTGCCGCTTGTGACAACTGCACTGGAACGGGCGGGGGACTATGTAACAGCAACGATCATCCCGGCGGCTAAAACCGCTGTTGGGTGGGTCAAAGAAAACAAGGATATGATCTTGACCCTTGCCAAAGCAACGGGCGTGGCGGTGGCCACCTTTAAGACACTACAAACCGCAGGCCGCGCCGTTTCGGCGTTCAAAAGCCTAAACACCATTTTTTCCGCTGGAGTTAAAAATGGAGGGGCATTTGGAACTGTGATCAAACTATTGGGCGGCAAGTTCACTGTAATTATTGCCGTTGTTGCAGCGGTGGCGGCGGCGTTTATGGTGCTGTGGAACCGAAGCGAAAAGTTTAGAACTGCCGTTATGGGAATATGGCAGCAAGTACAGCCGTTACTCCAGGCCATAGGGAACATGGTCACCATGGTGGGCACCGCCCTGGCCCCAGTCCTTTCTAATCTGGCCAACACGGTCCTGGCTGGGCTTGAAACTGCATTTGTCGCCCTTTCTCCGTACATCCAGAGCGTGATCGGGATTTTGACAAACCTGATTGAGTTTGTAACCAACGTATTTTCCGGCAACTGGAGCGCCGCCTGGCAGAACATCGTCAACATTTTTGGGAATGTGTTCGGCATGATCGTGAACCTTGCGAAAGTGCCGATCAATGCGGTTATTTCCGCAATTAACTGGGTACTTTCCAAGATCAACAGCATTTCCGTGACAATCCCGGACTGGGTGCCGGGCGTGGGCGGTAAAACCCTGGGCTTTAATATTCCGACCATTCCGGCGTTGGCTGCTGGCGGCGTGGCTACGGCCCCCACCCTGGCCATGATCGGAGAGGGCGGAGAGCCGGAGGCGGTGCTGCCGCTGTCCAAGCTGGCGGCCCTGCTGGACGAATGGAGCAAAAAACCAAAGCCCGGCGGCGGACCCCAGGGCGGCGGTGATACGCCGATCCAGTTCTCCCCCGTGTTCAATTTCTATGGCCCCACCACCAAGGAGGAGGCCATGGAGGCTGGCCGGGTGAGTTTCGCAGAGTTCAAACGCCTGTATAAGCAGATGAAAGCCGAGGAGCGGCGCAAGCAGTTCAGCCCGGCATAAAGGAGGACACCACCATGGCAAACACCTATACAACGCAGCAGGGGGACGCCTGGGACGTGATCGCCTTTCGGGTCTACGGGTCCGAGAAATACACCGGGTTCCTTATGCAGGCCAATTTCAAGCACCTGGACACGTTCGTTTTTGACGCTGGTGTGGTCCTCCAGACCCCGGCCCTGCCGGAGGACGCGGAGGAAAGCGCGGCGCCGTTCTGGAGGGCTGAAACATGAGGACCCGAAAGGCGGAGGTGGAGATCACCTACAACGGCGCGGCGGTAACCACAAAACTGGCCAAGTATGAAACAGAGGTCACCTACACGGACCCGGCCAGCGGCGAGGCCGACACCCTGGACATTACCATGCACGACAGGGATCGCCAATGGACCACGGCATGGGTCCCCCTTATGGGGGACACCATGACCGCCACCATAAAGGCCAAGGACTGGAGCCGCGAGGGCGACACCAAGATCCTGCCCTGCGGTTTCTTTATCCTGGACAATTACGAATATTCCGGCTGGCCGCTTGCGGCGAATATTTCCGCCGTGTCCGTGCCCGCAGAGGGCAGTTTCCGGGCAACCGAGCGGACCAAGACCTGGGAGGACGTGACGATCCAGGAGATCGGGAAAGAGATCGCAAAGCGGGCCGGCATTTCTCTGGCCTGGGACGTGGAGGGCGAACCGTTCACGATCAAAAGCGTGGAGCAATCGGCGCAGACTGATTGTGAATTTTACATGGACCTATGCGACACCTACGGGCTGGCCATGAAAGTCTATTCCCAAAAAATTGTGGTCTATGACCGGGAGGCGTACAAGAAAAAGGACCCCGTGGCCAAAATCACCGAGGAGGAGATCACCGCCTGGAGTTGGGCCAAAAACCTGACCGGGACCTATACCGGCGGGGAGTACACCTACACGGACCCCAACACCGAGGAGGAAATAGAGGTCACCGTGGGCGCCGGCACCCGGATCCTGAAACAGTCCGGCAAGGCAGACAGCCAGGCCGACGCAGAGCGAAAGATCAACGCGGCGGTGGCCAAGGGCAACCACGGCGCCACCAAACTGTCCCTGACCGTCATGGGCCGCCCGGATCTGGTGGCCTCCCAGTGCGTCACCGTGGTGGGCCTGGGTAAGCTGTCCGGCAAATACTACATTGACAGCGCCGCCCACCACATCACCGGATCCAGCGGCTACACCACGGACCTGGAACTTTCCCTGGTGGAGGCCATGACCGAGGAAGTAATCAAGGACGCCACCGAGCGGCTGGCCGCTGTTGGCGTTATGATTACCCCTAGTTATTGGGTAGCCCATTACAAGGACGTGGGCAGCCTGGGCGGCCTGATCCTGAACATGGCCACACGGATCAAGGTCAACCAGCACGGCACCAGCGTCAAGACGGTGCCGGAGGCCCTGGAGGTCCTGACCAATACGGGCGTGATCAACTCCCCCGACTACTGGGTCAAGAAATACACCGCCGTGGCATGGCTGGACACGCTGCTGATCAGAGCGGCCAACGCCCTGACACCGTAAGGAGGCACCGATGGAAAACGAGATCAGACTGGGCAAGGTGTCCTCTGTCAACTATGCCGCCGGCATGGTCCGGGTGGTGTACCACGACAAGGACGACAGCGTGACCCGCGAGATCCCAATGCTGTCCGACGAATACAATATGCCCGCGCCTGGGGACATGGTGCTGGTCCTCCACCTTTCCAACGGCACCGAGGCCGGGGTGGTCATGGGACGCCCCTGGAGCGGGAAACACAAGCCGCCGGAGGGCGCGGCGGGCCTTTATCGCAAAGACCTGGCCCGCACCCCCGGCGAGGCCATGATCCGCTACAAGGGCGGCGTCCTGACCATCAAGGCCGCCAAAGTGGTGGAGGACGGCGACGTGGAGGTGACCGGGGATCTGGCCGTAAAGGGAAACCTGACCGTGACCGGCACCATTACCGCGCAGAGCGTGGCCACCAGCGGCGACGTGGTGGCGGCTGGCAAGTCCCTGATCAGCCACACCCACACCGACAGCCTGGGCGGCAGCACGTCCGCGCTAAAGTAAGGAGGTGACCCCATGATCGGAACACTGGGGAGAAAAATTATTTTCGAGGTAAGCGACGACAAGGCCATGACGTTCCACGACATGACCCGCAATATTTCCAGCCGGTGGGCGGAACATGAGGTGCTGGGCTGCAAGCCTAAGCCGGAGTTTTTGGGGCCTGCAAACCAGTCTGTGAGCCTGACAATCACCCTTTCCTCCTCCCTGGGTGTGAGGCCCAGGAACGTGCTGGAGACCATTGAGGGCATGGTGGAGGCCGGCGCGGCGGAGTATTTGACGATCGGGCACCGGACCGTTGGGAAAAATCCGTTTCGCCTGACGGCCTCCAGTGAAACGTGGGACCGTGTTTTCAGCCGGGGCGAGTTGAGCAAGGCCACCGTCACCATCACCCTGGAGGAATACACATGAACGAAACCGTTTTGTACGACTTCAAACTGGCCTATACGTTCGCCGCTGACTGGCTGGCGGACCTGGACCGGCAGCTGGCTTTCCTGCTGTCCACGCGGGAGGGCACCGTGCCCCTGGATCGGGAGTTTGGGCTGAATATGGACTTTGTGGACAAGCCGCCGGAAGTGGCAAAAAGCCTATACACGGCGGAGGTCACCAAAAAGGTGGCCAAATATATCCCCACCGTGCGGGTTCAGGAAATCACATGGAGCGCGGCGGAGGGGAAATTATCCCCGAAAGTGGTGATCACAAGTGCCTGATTTTTCCGCAGTCAAAAACGCCCCGGACATTTCTTTCATTGACAACAAGACCATTGAGGACGTGCGGGACGAAATGGTGGCCGATTATGAGGAATACATGACCAAGGCCACTGGCCAGACCATCACCCTGCCGCGCTCCAGCCCCCACCGGGGCGTCCTGTACGCGGCGGCCCTGCAGGTCTATCAAGTGTACCAGTACGTTGACCGAGCGGGCAAACAAAGCCTGCTGAAATACAGCTATTCCGACTTCCTGGACAACCTGGGACTGTTGAAAGGCGTTACCAGGTCCCCGGCCACGGCGGCGGTCACCACCCTGCGCTTTACCGTTTCGGCGGTGCGCCAGGTGGCCACGGCCATCCCAAAGGGCACCAGGGTGTCCGCTGGCAGGTCCGTCTATTTCGACACCGACGAATACGCGGAGATCCCGGCGGGAGGCAGCACAGTGGACGTGCCTGCCACCTGCACCGAAACCGGTACAAGGGGCAACGACATGGCGGCGGGCGACCTGACCACCATGGTGGATCCGCTGCCCTATGTGGCCAGCGTGACCAACACCACGGCCACCGAGGGCGGCGCCGACGTGGAGAGCGACGACGACCTGGCAGAGCGCATTTTCCTGGCCCCCGGCGCGTACTCCACCGCAGGCCCGGAGGACGGTTACCTGTACCACGCCAAGCAGTTCAACCCCTCCATTGGCGACGTGGTGGCCACCAGCAACCAGGCGGCGGGCACGGTTGATATTGTTTTCATTATGGCCGACGGCAAGACGCCCGGCACGGAAATGATCAACGGCCTAAAGGAATACCTGAACGGCAAGACGCGGCGGCCCATGACCGACCTGGTGAGCGTGTCCGCCCCCGTGGAAGTCACCTACACCGTGGATCTGACCTATTACATCAACCGGAGCGACAGCGCCAGGGCCGTGGCCATCCAGGAGGCCGTCCAGACGGCGGTGGCCGATTATCTGACCTGGCAGCGCACCATTGGGCGGGACATTAACCCCTCCAAGCTGGTGGCCCTGGTCATGGCGGCGGGGGCCAAGCGGGTGACCGTCACCGCCCCCACATACACCACGGTGGACGCCATCAAGGTTTCCGCCCTGTCCGGCACCCCCACGATCAGTTGCGGAGGGCTGGAGGATGATTAAATTAAACGGCAGCCGGGCCACGGAAGTCATGCCGGAGAACCTGAAAGAACAGTTGGAGGTCCAGGCGATTGCCTACGCCGTGGGACGGCAGATCGAAAAGCTGTGCGCCTACGCCGACGGCGCCCGGACATACGCGGCGATCCAGTCCATGCCGGAACGGGTCCTGGATCTGCTGGCCGTGGAACTCCGCACCCCGGCCTATGATGAAAATTACTCCATCAAGGTCAAACGGGCGCTGATCGAGGGATCCCTGCTGTTTTACACGCAGATGGGCACCCCGGCGGCGGTGGAAAAGATCATAGAAACCATTTTCGGGTCCGGCTACATTTCGGAGTGGTGGGAATACAACGGCAGCCCGTACCACTTCAAGGCGTACACCACCAACCCGGCGATCACCTCCGACGACGTGGAGGAGTTCAAACGGGTGCTGGGATCCGTCAAGCGCCTTTCCGCCTGGCTGGATGAAATCATTTTGGACCTGTCCACCGACGCGGCGGAGGTATATGTGGCCCATTGGGTCCACACCGGCGACTTTATCACGCTCCAACGGGCGACTTTGTAAGGAGGTAAAAACCAATGTTTGCGGCCCCTAAATTGACCGACGCCGGCAAAGCACTGTATTACGAAAACATGGGCGGCGCCGGGATCACATTCACCAAGATCCAGATGGGCAAGGGCACACTGTCCGGCAGTATTGCCCCTTTGACCGCCCTGGTGGATCCCGTGGTCACCATGGACGCAGCGGTGACCAACAACCAGAACCAATACTGCGACGTGTCCGGCAAGTTCTCCAACGCCTCCCTGGCAGAGGGGTTTTACTGGCGGGAGATCGGCGTGTTCGCGGCGGATCCTGAATACCCCGACGACCGGAGCAAGGATATTCTTTACTGCTACCAAAACGCTTATGACACGGCGGACTTTATCCCCGTGGCCAGTGTGCAGACGGTGGAAAAAAATATCACGGTGCCGGTGATCGTGGGCGACGCTGCCACCGTAACCTGCACCCTTTCCCGTTCTCTGATTTACGCCAGCCTCCAGGACCTGGAGGACCACGACAAGGACCCCAACGCCCACAAGGCGCTGCTGGATAAGATCAACGAAAACCTGAAAAACAAGCAGGACAAGATCACCGCCACCGGGATCCTGAAAGGCGCCAAGGACGGAGAGGGAAACCCCACTGTGGTCCAGGCTGTGGCGGGCACCGACTACCAGCCGCCCACCCAAGAACTGGCCGCCAACGACGAAATGGGCCTGGACGACACAGTGCCCTATTTCTCCAATGCGGCAGGTCAAAACAAAAAGGTGACCCTGCGGGCCTTAAAGGCTGCCCTGGGCGTACAAAGCGCCAGTATCAACGTGACCACCTGCGCCGGGGCCTCTGTGACCTGTACGGACGGGGAAACCACCCTGAACGGCGTGGGGTCCACAAAATTCTCCCTGCCGGACAACACCGGCACATGGACCGTCACCGCCACCCTGGCGGGTGTCACCGTGACCAAAGAGGTGGAGGTGACCGGCGCCCTGCAGTACAACGTGGATCTGATGATCGCCACCGGCCTGGCCGTTACCGGCGCACCCACAAAAACCGCCTATGACGTGGGGGAGGCTTTCGACCCCACCGGCCTGGCCGTCACCGTTACCTATGCCGACAACACCACCGAGGACGTGACGGCGGACTGCGCTTTTTCGCCGGCCACAATGGCCTCCAGCACCACGGAGGTGACGATCACATATCAGAGAGCGGGCCGCACCCTGACCGCCACCCAGGCCGTCACCGTGCGCCAGCTGTCCGGCATTTCCGTGGCCACGGCCCCTACCAAAACGGCCTATTACATCGGAGAAACCTTTGACGCCAGCGGAATGACGATCAAGGCCACCATGTCAGACGGCAGCACCAAGACCGTTACCGGCTGGACCTATTCCCCCACCGGCGCCCTGACGGCAAACACCACGGCGGTGACCATTTCCTACACCGAAAACGGCGTGACCAAGACCACCACCCAGGCCATCACGATCCGCACCCTGTCCAGCATTTCCGTGACGACGGCGCCCACGAAAGCCGACTACAAGTACGGGGAGAAGTTCAGCAGCGCCGGAATGGTGATTACCGCCAAATATTCGGACAACGCCACCCGCGTGGTGACCGGCTGGACCTATTCGCCCACCGGTGCCCTGGGACTGACCAATACCACGATCACGATTACCTACGCGGAGGGCGGCGTGAGTAAGACCTGCACCCAGGCCATTACCGTGAGCAATTACCTTTCCAGTATCGCGATCACCCACGCACCAACAAAAACCGCCTATTTCACCGGTGAAATATTCAACAGCGCGGGAATGGTGGTCACCGCAACCATGGCGGACGGCAGCAAAAAGACCGTCACCGGCTACACCTGCAGCCCCACCACCATGGCGGCCAGCACCACGGCGGTCACCGTCAGTTATACCGAGGGCGGCGTGACCAAGACGACCACCACCCCGGTGACCGTCACCAGCATTTCCAGCACCCTGGCCTCCAACAGCTGGGCGACGATCCGCGCCGTGTCCGACGCGGGAAAGGGCGCCACATACTGGAGCGTGGGCGACGCCAAGGGGATCACCATCAACGGCAAGGTGGGCGCCACGACGTTCTCCAACCTGGCTATTTCCGTGTTTATCGTCGGTTTCAACCACAACGCCAGCCGCGAGGGCAGCAACCGGATCCATTTCCAGATCGGAAAGATCAACGGCACCCTGGTGGGCCTGGTGGACAGCTATTACGGGACAAATACTAACACCACCGGCGCCTTTACCATGAACACCAGCCAGACGAACAGCGGCGGGTGGGATAACAGCTACATGAGAAAGGCCGTGCTGGGCAGCAACAGCGCCAGCGCCACCAGCCCCGCGGCCAACACCCTGCTGGCAGCCCTGCCGGCGGATCTCCGGGCAGTTATGAAACCGGCGACCAAGTACAGCGACAACACCGGCGGATCCGACAAACCCAGCTATGTCACTAGCACCACGGACCTGCTGCCGTTGCTTTCGGAGTTCGAATACCACGGGGCCAGGACCTACGCCAACAGCGCGGAGCAGAATTACCAGGCCCAGTATGACTATTACAAAGCTGGAAACAGCAAGTTGCATTATAAGCACAACGCCACCGGCACGGCGGCCAGGGCGTGGTGCCGTTCCGTCTTTGCGGGCGGTGACATCTATTTCTGCCTTGTCGGCACCGGCGGCGCCGCCGACAGTAACAACGCCCGTATTTCATACGCGCTGGCCCCCTGCTTTTTCGTCTAGCGGTGAAATAACGGCGGAGCAGGTGGCACAATGGCTGCAAAGCCCAATTTCGTATTCTGAGAACTTCAACGACCACGGCAGGGTGCTGAAATTGTGGCGTCTATTCTATACGATTTTCAAAACGGAGGTGTAACCCATGTTCAAGATCACAAAAGACGGGGCAACCCTGGCCATGACCGAGGCCCCCAACTACATCAAGCAGGCGGCAAATGGCTGTTTTGTGCTGTGCCCGGAGGCGGAGGCCACGGGGATCGCGTACAACGGCACCGTTTACCACCTCCTGGGCCGCTCTGATATGGAGGGCGTGGAAAACACAGTTATTCTGGTGGAAACCGACGCGGGAGCGGAGATCTCCAAAGCAACCGACGTCACGGGGATCGTGTTCGTCACCATGGCGGAGGCGGGCAGCGTGGACGCCACAACGGCGGCGGAACACGCGGATCTGTTCGCCGCCTGGGCGGTGCCTGTGGCCTACACCGTGGGCCAGATCCGCAGGTACACGGACGGGAAGCTGTATAAATGCGTACAGGCCCACACGTCACAAGCGGATTGGACACCGGACACGGCCACAAGCCTGTGGACGCCGGTTTCTGACCCGGCGGAGGAATGGCCGGAATGGTCCCAACCGGTGGGCGCACATGACGCATACAGCAAAGACGCCAAGGTGTCACACAACGGAAGGCATTGGATCAGCACCGTGGACAGCAACGTGTGGGAGCCTGGCGTGTACGGTTGGACCGAGGCAACGGAGGAAATGGAGGTATAAGCCGTGGGCGCTGCCTACATCGTAAGAAAACGGGCGCGGTTTGAAAGTATCAACGGCCCCGTGAACCTCCCATATGGCACACCTGTGGACGCTGTGGACGGGTTTCTGGTGCATGACGGGCACCCGCTATGCGTCGCCACCAGTGAGATCGCGCACCGCTATTTTGCACGAAACGACGACGGAAACGGCAAGGCCCGCGGCGCCCTGATCGATGCCATCACGGCCAAGCTGGAGAAGAAAGACGCCGGCCATCAAATGCGGTGGGATCTCCTGTGGAGCGACCCGGAGGCGCAGAAATTACGCCACCCGGATCATGTGGATTTCTGGCTGTGGGGTCACGCCTTTTTTGAGGCGGACCTGGCAGACCTGGAACACGTCGCCGGGCTGATCGGCGTAAGGTGGTGACGCTGCCATGGATTACATGAAGCTGGTGGCGGACCTCTGCCAAATCATTGACCGGCAGAACGAGATCACCAAGGCCATGGCGGAGCAGCTGGGCCAGCGCGACGCCCTCCGGTATGAGGAGGAGATCGCGGCGGTCCGCAAGGACTACGCGGACGCCATCGGGGAGGTGACACCATGAGCCTGGCGGAGATTTTGGCCGGCGGCGGGGGTGCCTGCCTGCTGGCCATGACGCTGATCCAGATTGCCCCCATAAAAATCAACCCGTGGACCGCTCTTGCAAAAGCCATTGGGAGAGCGATCAACGGAGAAGTGATCGAAAAGGTGGACAAGCTGGACAAAGACCTGCAGACCGTAAGGAAAGAGGCAGCGGAACAGGCAGCCGTAAACTGCCGGGCGCGGATCCTGCGTTTTGGGGATGAAGTCATGCACGGCGTCCGCCATAGCAAGGACCATTTCGACCAGATTTTGCACGATATTACCGAATACGAGCGATATTGTGAGAAAAACCCGGAGTTTGAAAACAACATGACGGCCCTGACCTCTGCCAGGATCAAAGAAGTTTTTACCAAGTGCATGGAGAAAAACGACTTTTTGTAAGGAGGACGCCGTGAAAACCATTATTGTGGCCGTCGCGGCCTGGGCCATCGGCGCGGCGCTGGGGTTTCTCCTGGCCCGCGCTGCCCTGCGCCACCTCCGGCATAAGGTCCGGGACCTGCGCCGCCAACTGCGCGGGGAAAGCGGGGAAAAGGGGAAAATGGGCGTCATGGACAAGGTGCTGATCCTGGAGGCCGTGGTGCTGATCGCCTACACCGTGGCCGATCTGGTGGTATTTTGGCACACCGGCGCGGAACCCACCACCCTGACGGCCTGCGTGTTTGGCGTCTGCGGACTGGAAAACGGCGTGATGGGCTGGATCAAGACCAGCAAGGAAAAGGCCGGCGCACCGAGCGGGAGCGCCCAGGGCGCCCCGGAGGCGCCCGTGGAGCGGGAAGAACCGCCGGACGTTGGCGTGTGATCGGAGGTTATACCAATGACAGAAAACGAACTGCGGCAAAAAGTGGCCGACATTATCAACGCATGGGTAGGCGCCACCAAGGGCAGCGCCAAGCACCTGGAGATCCTGGAGATTTATAACACCCACCGCCCCCTGGCCAGGGGCTACACCGTGAAAGTGACGGACGCCTATTGCGCCACCACCGCCAGCGCGGCATACATCAAGGCCGGGATCGCAGAGTACACCGGAACCGAGTGCGGGGTGGAAAAATACACCCTGGTGGCCAAGGGCCTGGGCATTTGGGTGGAGGACGACGCCCACGCCCCCAAGATCGGGGACGCCTGCGTGTACGACTGGGACGACAATGGCGTGGGGGACTGCACCGGAGCCGGGGACCATATCGGTATTGTTACCGCCACCGGCGGCGGAAAGTTCACCGTCACCGAGGGCAATATGTCCGGTGGCAAGGTAGGCAAGCGCACCATGGCCGTGAATGGAAAATACATACGCGGGTTTATCTGCCCGGACTTTGCGGCAATCGCAAAGAAGATCAGCGCGGCGGCGGCAGCGGCCACGGCCACGCTGGCCAGCCTGGGCGTGATCAACTCCCCGGACTACTGGGCGCAGGCCGCAGCCTCCGGCAAGGTCAAATACCTGGACATTATGCTGACCAAGGCGGCGGAGAAGATCACCAAGGCCGGGACACGGACGGCCACACCGGAGGAGGGCGTGGCCGCCCTGGTGGCTGCTGGCGTGATCAATACGCCGGACTACTGGCTGGCCAATTACGGCACATTCCCCAGCCTGGGGGCGCTCCTGTGCGCCCTGGGTGGGGCTGTGAAATAAAATCATAGGAGGACAAAGACATGGAAACCATTATGCAGTATATCCCCATGGCGATCTCTGCCATCCTGCTGGCGGCCCTGATCCTGACCGTGGCCACCAACATCATTGTGCAGGTGCTTAAAAAATTGACCTGGGAGAAGATCCCCACCAATATCCTGGCCTTTATCGTGGCCATGGTGGTAACCATGCTGGCGTTTTTTGCCGTGTGCCAGATCATGGGCTGGGCCGTCACCTGGTACATGGTGGCCGGTGCCGTGGCCCTGGGCCTTTTCGTGTGCTATGCGGCTATGTTCGGATTTGATAAACTCCGGGAGGCCCTGGAGCAGATCACAAAATATTCTAAATAACTGCAAGCATAAGAAAAGGCCGTGCTACTAAAGCGCGGCCTTTTCTCTGTTCAATTCAAGGACTAACACGAAAACCGGCGCGGCAAAATACAAAGCAGCAGCGGGGTTCGTATTGGTTGAATGTGGTGGAGGCGGGGGGAGTTGAACCCCCGTCCGAAAATGTTTCAACGGGAACTTCTCCGGGCGCAGACGGTCTTTTAGATTTCCCTTCCTGAAGCGCGAGCCGTCACGCTCAGCAGGTTGGTAGCTTCATGATGCATGGTGCGCTCAAAGCTTTGCGCACGCACGGTCCCCACTCAAATCACGCCCCAAACCGGCTCGTGGGCCTTCCGGCTGGGACGGCAGCGGAACTTAAGCCGCTACGAGTTCGTAATCGTTGTTGTTCTTTAATTTATAAAGAATGCCCATTTTTAGAAGGCTGGGCGCCTTCGCCCGCTATTCCCGCCTCTGCATCCCCGTCGAAACCGGTACGCCCCCGCGTCGTCGCAAAGTCCATTCCGTTCAGCACACCCGGCAAAGCCGCGCATCCATCCCTTCCTGCCCTTGCGCCTCCGCCCCTGAATGGGCCCGCTTGCGCTGGGAACCGTTCAGGAAGCTGCGAGTTTGCAAAATCCAACCATTACGTGTGATTATACCTTTTCCGGCGCGGGGTAATCCACACCGAAGGTCTCCACAGTCACCGTCTTCATCCGCTGGTCCTCCATGGGCTTATCCATCCGGTCGGTGCGCACGGACACGATGGCGTCGGCCACCTCCATGCCCTCGATCACCTTGCCGAAGGAGGCGTACTGGCCGTCCAGATGAGGGGCCGCCTCCACCATGATAAAGAACTGGCTGCCGGCGGAGTTGGGCGCCATGGTACGGGCCATGGAAAGCACGCCGCGGTCATGCTTCAGGTCGTTCGGAAAGCGATTCCCGGTAAACTCCCCCCGGATGGAGTACCCGGGGCCGCCCGTGCCGGTGCCCTGGGGACAGCCGCCCTGGATCATGAAGCCAGGGATGACCCGGTGGAAGATCAGCCCGTTGTAAAACCCCGACTGGACCAGGCTAATGAAGTTGTTGACGGTATTGGGGGCCTTATCGGGGTAGAGCTCGGCCACCATCCTGCCGCCGTTTTCCATTTCAAAGGTGACAATGGGATTCTGAGCCATGGGAAACACTCCTTTCAATTTGGGAGAGTATTATAAAATAACACACTCTCCGGCCGGTGTCAATGCCTAATATCTGGCCCGGTCCTTCATGGCGCGGTCAATCTCCCGCCGAGCGTCCTTGGCCGCGGCGGTGGCACGCTTGTCATAGAGCTTTTTGCCCTTGCACAGGCCCACCTCCAGCTTGATGCGCGGCCCCTTAAAATAGATGCACAGAGGCACCAGAGCATAGCCGTCCTGCTTGACCTTGGCAAACAGACGCAGAATCTCACGCTTGTGCATCAGCAGGCGGCGGGGCCGAACCGGGTCCCGGTTAAAGATATTGCCCTTCTCATAGGGGCTGACGTGCATCCCGTGGACCACCATCTGGCCGTCCTTGATGATACAGTAGGAGTCCTTCAGGTTGACGTTGCCCTGGCGGATGGATTTGACCTCCGTGCCGCACAGTTCGAGGCCGGCCTCGAATTTCTCCTCTACAAAGTAGTCGTGATACGCCTTGCGGTTGGCGGCAATCTGTTTGACAGCGCTGCGGTCCATGGTGCACCTCCCCTCTGCTAAGATAAAAATTATACCACAGAACCCCCAAAAGGACAAGAGGGGCTTTTCGACGCCGAAAGACGGTTTTTGGCTTCGTGTACCGGAGCATGCAACATTTTGGCGGGGCGCGGAAAGGGTGAGAGGTGGGATGGCGTGAAGGCAAAGACAGAGCGGGAGTGGAAAAACGACGTGCTGAGGCGGCTGGAGCGGCTGGCGGACCGGAAGAGCAACGACGCGGTCAAGTTGGCCTTCCTGGGTGAGGGGCAGTTGGAGGAGATCGAAAAGCTGGACCTCACCGGACTCACGGAGCTCAAACGGCACGGCAACGGCGCGGTAGAGATCCGGCTGGTGGACAAGCTGCTGGCCCTGGAGAAGCTCTACAGCATGGCGGGCCAGAGCGGCGAGGGGGCGGAGCGCTTTCTCCGGGCTCTGGAGGAGAGCGGCGGAGACGAAGGAAAAACCGAGCGGGAGGACCTATGAGGTTCTCCCCCAAGCAGCGGCGGGTCCTCACCTGGTGGTGCTCACCCGAGGCCGGACACTGGGAGGCCGTCATCTGCGACGGCGCAGTCCGCAGCGGAAAGACCTTCTGCCTGGGGCTGTCTTTTTTCTGCTGGGCCATGGGGCGCTTCCAGGACCGGCAGTTCGCCCTGTGCGGCCGCAGCGTCCAGAGCGTGCGGCGCAACCTCCTGGTCCCGCTGCTGCCCACGCTAAAGGAGCTGGGGTTCCAGGCGGAGGAGCGGCTCTCCCAGAGCCGGCTGACCCTGCGCGTGGGAGGAAGGGAAAACACCTTTTACCTCTTCGGCGGCCGGGATGAGTCCAGCGCCGCCGTCATCCAGGGCATCACGCTGGCCGGGGCCCTGCTGGACGAGGCGGCCCTCATGCCCCGCTCCTTTGTGGAACAGACCTGCGCCCGATGCTCCGTGGAGGGCAGCCGGCTGTGGTTCTCCTGCAACCCGGAGCACCCCGGACACTGGTTTTACCAGGAGTGGATCCGGAAGGCCGGGGAAAAGCGGGCCCTCTATCTCCACTTTACCATGGAGGACAACCCGGGGCTGTCGGACGCGATGCGACGACGGTATGAGCGGCGCTTTCAGGGCGCCTTCTACCGGCGGTTCGTACTGGGGGAATGGGTGGCCGCCGAGGGGCTGGTCTACGGCTTCTTCGACGAGAGCATGGTACGCCCGCCCCCGGTCGGACCCATGGAGGAGTGGCGCATCTCCTGTGATTACGGTACGGTCAACCCCGCCTCCTTCGGCCTGTGGGGCAGGAAGAACGGGGTGTGGTACCGGGTGGAGGAGTACTACTACGATTCCAAGAGAGCCGGGCGGCAGAAAACCGACGGTGAGTATGCCGCCGACCTGCGGCGGCTGGCCGGAGAGCGGGAGATCCGCCGGGTGGTGGTGGACCCCTCGGCGGCCAGTTTCTTGGAGACTCTGCGGCGGGAGGGCTGGCGGGTCTGCAAGGCCGACAACGACGTGCTCTCCGGCATCCGGGTAACGGCGGAGCTGCTCCGGAGCGGGAAGCTGGTTATTTGCAGTGGGTGCCGGGACAGCCTGCGGGAATTCGGGCTCTATCGCTGGGACCCCGGAAGCGGGCGGGATCGGGTGCTCAAAGAGCACGACCACGCCATGGACGACATCCGCTACTTTGCCGCCATGGTGGCGGCGGGAGAAGGGGAGCGGGGCGGACTGGCGGCGGGGTACGCGGAGCGGGAAGCCTTTTAGAGTGACGGGAGATGGATATGGCTTTGTTTGAAAAGAAAAAAGCGCCCCTGACCGGGACGGCGGTACAGCTCCGGGACGGGGGCAGGCATCCCTTCGGGGTGCTGGACGGCTATGTGCCCCTGCGCAATGGGGAGATCGCCCTTTACCGCGCCATCCGGGAGGCGGTGCCCATCGTGGACGCCGCCCTCATAAAGCTCATCCGGCTGGTGGGCGGCGTCCGGGTGCAGTGCGGAGACCCCAGGGCCCAGGAGGGGCTGGAGCGGTTTTTGCGCACGGTGCCCACCGGACGGGGACAGCGGGGCGT